>Ga0209566_100035_pt1 | contig 314893 bp, 261 predicted proteins | sample Araplavi_mTSA_r2_2_FD_184287 | JGI IMG/M metagenome (GOLD analysis project Ga0209566, IMG submission 184287) | Arabidopsis root microbial communities from North Carolina, USA - plate scrape CL_Cvi_mTSA_r2 (SPAdes) (version 2) | ecosystem: Host-associated > Plants > Roots > Endosphere | place...
GAGGATGCTGGGAGATGTCCAGAAACATAAATAATGCCCTTAACCGTTCGTATTGGAACGACCAAGGGCTATTGAGTTTAGCTTCACGTTATCTGGAAATTTGTTAACCTTTAGGAACCGCCGTATGCGGACCCGCATGTACGGTGGTGTGAGAGGTCAGGGGCTAGCCGCCCCTATCTACTCGATTGTATTTAAAAGGTTGTGTTTTACTTCTGAAATGTCGACTCATTGAAGCGAGTATGACTATTTCTCTTGAAGTGTCCTCCTTTTACATGCTTCAGATGGGCGACGATCATGAAGGAAACGATGACAAGCAAAAACCATGAGCTGAATTTTCCCCACTTTACGAGATTCCAGCCGTTCGTCTGATGTGGATAATACCATGCGCCCAAGAAAGTCCCGATGTTTTCAGCCACCCATATAAAAAATCCGATTAAGACGAACGACAGAACAATCGGCATTCTTCGTGTCACGCCTAATATGGTATATTCGACGTAGGTTCTAAAGAAGATGACAAATAGCAAAATCATCAAAACCCAACGTAAATCGTAAATGAAGTGATGAGTCATGAAGTTGAAGTAAATCGCCGCACCTAGCGGAATCGTTAACCAAGCAGAAGGGTATCGATTTACCTTGACCTGCAGTCGTCGCCACGCTTGACATAAGTAACTTGCCACACTTGCGTACATAAATCCGCTATATAGAGGAACACCCAGTATTTTAGACCAACCGTCTTCCGGATACCCCCATGATCCCATGTGGATTTTAAATATTTCAAGTGCAAGACCGATGAAATGGAACACACAGATTACTTTACATTCATCCATTGTTTCTATCCCAAACCGGATCATTAGAACCTGCGCCAAGATACAAACAAGCAATAGGAAATCATAGCGATGCATGAATGGAATGTCAATGACCTTCGTGAGTGCCAACATCGCGAAAATATAAGCGGGGAACAAGCAGGACATTGCCTGGTGCCAGCCAAAATTGAGGAATGATTTTAGTTTGAAAAAGTTATTCATAGTTATCTCCTACCTTGTGTTCGTGAAAATGAATTTTGAACAGTTATACGAGGTGTATCATTAGGTATTATCCTATTCAAATAAATGCTTTTAGTCAATAAAAAATTATTGTTATACAATAAATATTTATTGCTAAAGTTGATGTGTGTATATATTCGATGTGGTATAAATCTCTCGAACGAATAGGGTTCATAAGAGTGAACAGTGGTGAGGTTGTTTCGGTGAAGATAAGGAGAGAAAGTCGAATTTTATGAATAGAAAAGAGCGTTAATTTTAACTTCCAACTTAATAGGCCAAATATGGATGCAAACAGAAGTGTTCCATATTGGGTTTTCGATATACCCGGTCTTGTTCATAAGGCCACTCCTGCAAATGAAAGGTACTGCTTCTTTTCTAGATGAGATTGTTCAGGTACTGTTCAGTAAATGATATGAAATAATGAGAAAGCAAAATGCCTCGCTCCCTTCATGAAAAGAAGAGAACGAGGCATCAATGTAATGTCTTAATGAAAATCACGGAACAAACCAATAACTTTGCCCAGAATCGTTACATGCTGTAAGCGAATCGGTTCATAGGTTGGATTCTCAGGCTGCAAGCGGATATGATCCTTCTCACGATAGAAAGTCTTAACCGTTGCTTCATCTTCTTCAGTCATGGCTACAACGATATCACCGTTGTTCGCTGTCTGCTGCTGACGCACGATGACAAAGTCGCCATTATGTATACCAGCCTCAATCATACTATTACCCATGACCGACAACATGAATACATTCTCGTCATCTCCCACCATATGCATAGGAAGAGGGAAGTAATCTTCAATATTCTCTGTTGCGGTAATTGGCTCGCCTGCAGTTACTTTCCCAACGACCGGCACGCGTGCGAAGGAGCGAGAGAAGTCTGTTGAACGTTCAGATTGATCATGGCTAAGCAGTTCAATAGCACGAGGCTTCGTAGGGTCACGTCGAATGAATCCCTTCTTCTCGAGTCGATCAAGATGACCGTGAACAGTGGAACTGGATGCTAGACCAACGGCTTCGCCTATTTCACGAACAGAAGGCGGATAACCTTTAGCTCGAACTTCATCACGTATAAAATCAAGGATAGCTTGTTGACGACTTGATATTTTAGACAAGGGTATCAACTCCAATGAATACTCTTTTGACAAAATTATACCACAGAACCTCCGTTCGTACAAACATAAGTTCTAAAGATTCTGCAGAAAAAGATTGTGAGAAGTTCGTAAATTACGAGAGAGAAACAAGAGAAAGTTAAATGAGGCTAAATGCTTATTTTTCGAAATATAAAAAAGGGGAACGAACGTTCTGAAAAAAACATTGACTCAAACGTGTGTTCGTGTTAGATTAAATTATACAAGATAACAGAACAAGTGTTTGGGAGATGAGTCATTTATGATGTATACAACATATCGTTCAATCTATAAGGTGTCGACAACAGCTTCACAACCTATTCAGAAGAAGCGTTTGTTTCCTTTACGTGTTCGATTCATCATGAGCCTGATTGTATTGTTGTTCATTACTTGTGGAAGCATTGTTCAAGCGCTTGGCATGGATGATAGCCAAACGGAAATTGTAAATGGAGCAGCTGTGGAGCGCGTACTTGTTCAGCCTGGAGATACACTCTGGGGGATTGCATCCTCATATAAGCCAGAACATACGGATACGCGTCAGTTTATATATGAAATCGTTGAGATGAATCAATTGAAAGGTGATATCTTACCGGCAGGAGAAGTATTGCTCGTTCCGATCCGATGAGTCGGGGTCATTGTCGAATTTACGGTTGAGAAGCTTTGCATTCCTATACATAAGAGCAGACGGTTGGAGGCCCGAAGAGGCCTCTTTTTTGCGATATAAAAGCTTTCTTGCTGCTTGCTTGACAAGCTGTTACCTCCATGTCAAAGTAGAACATATGCTTACACACATGGAGGTACCTGATGAATATCGACAAGCTTATTGCACGAATTAATGAATTGGCCCGCAAACATAAGACAGTTGGGCTGAGCGATGAGGAAATGGAAGAACGCGCGAAACTGCGCGAGGAATATTTGGTTCTATTCCGCAAGCAGGTACGCAATCAATTAGACACTATTCGCTATGTAGAAGATGAAGAAGGAACAGATAACTCTGGATCGAACGGGATCGTTCATTAAATGAACCTTCATCGATAACGATGGATTCACATTATTCGTTTACTATACAGGGGGTTGCGAATTCATGTCTCGCAGTTGGGAACGTAAAGTCCGTCAAAATAGTGAAAAGTTAAACAAACAGCGAATGAAGCAAGGCAAGCCGACGTTCGCTGCTGGCAAGCCTGCGCACGAAGAGTTTAAAGGACGCAGCTTCATTATGCCAATCGCTTTAATCGCCTTCGCCATTATGTATGGATTGTTGGGCGGTATCATTACGGACAATCAATATCCAACTCTATATTGGATCACAATCGTGTGTTACGTCGGATTGGGGATTATATTATTCCTGAGAAGACCATTTCTTCGTGTTGGAGCAGGTGAGGTATCTACGATTCGCTGGAATCGTCTCCGTACTCTGTCTGCAAAGGATATGAAGAAAATTGCGATCCAACCTGGTTATGTTGTTATTGAACACACGGGGAAAGGTGCGAATTGGATTTTCTCGCGAGTGCTGAATCGTTATGATACGAATGCAATGGGGGAACGTCTTCGTTCCTTCGCAAATCAACATAAGATTGAATTCGAAGATACATCGAAGAAAGACTCGAAAAAATAGAGAAATCCGATATAGAGGATTCGTTATCATTGTCGCTGTGATGGGAGAGATGAAACTTGGCTATTCGTGCTGTACTGTTCGACCTGGATGATACTTTGTTATGGGATGAGCGTTGTGTTGAGGAAGCTTTTGCTGCAACTTGTAAATACGCGCAAGATAAGACTGGGGTCAATGCAGAACAATTGGAAGCATTCGTTCGTCAAGCTGCTCGTGAATTGTTTGCCTCTTATGAGACTTATCCTTTCACACAGAATATTGGGATTAATCCCTTTGAAGCGCTGTGGGGGAGATTCGCAGAGGGAGAACATCCTGAATTTCGATTGTTGGAACAGCTTGCGCCGATGTATCGACAATCTGCATGGACACAAGGTCTTCAAGCCGCTGGTCAACCTAATGATGCATTAGGTGCCGAGCTGGCGGAGCGATTTATGAGTGAACGTCGTTCTCGCTCGTATGTGTACGATGAGACTTATGAGGTGCTACGACAATTGATTGCGCAATATCCACTATTGTTGTTAACGAACGGATCGCCTGATTTGCAGCAGGAGAAGCTGAATGGAGAGCGTGAGCTTCTATCCTATTTCGATCATATCGTTATCTCTGGACATCATCCACAAGGGAAGCCTGATCCAGAGCTGTTCAAGCACACGATGTCATTGCTCGGCATCGAACCGCATGAAGGGATCATGATTGGCGACAAATTAACGACGGATATTCTAGGCGCGCAGAATGTTGGCATGCATCATGCGTGGTTGAACCGCAAAAGCGTTGAATTGTCTGGCAATATTCACCCTGAATATACGATTGCAAGCTTGCGTGAAATTGAGCAAATTATTGATGAGATAAATTCGAAGGAATCATAAATCAGCGGGGATGTAATTACTTACTCCGCATGTATGACAAAGAGGCCTGTGGGAACACAGGCCTTTTTGATATACGGTAATCTTCGCGAGGTGTCGGCAAGATTAGTGTGAGTACCTTAATTTGATTACCCTCCACATGAAACTACAAGGGTAAATGTGATAAATGTCATAGGATCGTCACACAATGATGCTCATTATAGCCCAATGGAGTCATGAGGAATTGGAGAATGCTGTCTATAATGTGATACGATAAATCTAGGATACAGTTGAGGAGTGAACGACGATTATGTTCAACAATAAGAGTAAATTAATCGTACTAACAATGGCAATAGGAGCAATGCTATTAGCCGGTTGTGGAAATAGCTCGTCAGCAGGCGGCGGTCATGAAGGACATGCAGGTCATGGCTCCAGTGATAAACAGGACAGCAAGAATGAGATGGCAGCAATGATTACGGTAAACTTGCAAGTGCCGGAAGAAGTCAAAATCAATGAAGCTGTCACCATCTCTGCACAGGTCACACAAGAGGAGAAAGCGGTAGATGATGCAGATAAGGTAGAGTTCGAGTTGTGGCTGGATGGGGCAGACCACGAGAAGATTGAAGGTAAGCTTTCTAAGGATGGCACGTATCAGATTGAGAAAACGTTTGATAAGGCTGGTACCTACACGGTCATTTCTCATGTGACTGCTCGTGACATGCACTCGATGCCGAAGAAGCAATTTACTGTAAAATAAGAATCTGAATACATAACAAGAATTTATGCGAAGAAGGGGCAGCCTAAGAAGATCCAAATCAGGAACTTCTTAGGCTGCCCCTCTTAATATCAGTAATGGGAGGTATTTTATCGATTATGATTCCGAATTACGCCTGTTGGAAAGTAGGATCCGAATACGGATGCGCGATCCATCCTTCTGTTTCAATGAAGAGTCGAACTGCAACAATTTGACGATTATCCATCAGAGTGAAGTAGTGCGGCTTTTCTTCAGGGACGGAAATTACATCCCCAGCTTCCAATTCAACATCCATATAACCGATGTCGTCGCTTCCCTTAATTATGAAAATACCATTTCCGGCCGTAATAGCTCTTACTTCGTCTTCTGTGTGCGTGTGAACCTGTTCAAATTTCTTTAGCAGCTCTTCGATATTGGGAGTAGCGTCTGATAAAGAAATCAAATCCCACGTACGATAGCCCCGTCTTTCAGCCAAATCACGGATTTCTCCTTCATACGTGTCTAAAATGGCTTGCTTCTCTTCATCGGATAGTACGTACTTATCACGCAAAGATGGGGCAAGTTTGTTCGGATCCCAGTGTTCATACAGCACTCCTTGCGCTGATAGGAAAGAACGAACATTTTCTTCGCCAATTATGATTTCGTTCGTGTTTCGGATACGTACCTGTGCCATTTGCAAAATCCCCCGTTTCCCAATGCGATTTATTTATTTAATTATAGTACAGAGGAAATGTTTGGGCAAGAAACATTTTACGATGACTCATTCATGAGTCTTTTCTAATCGGATCACATCTGCTAAACTAGGGTTTAACGTTTAAGACAGAGGGTGGGCAGAGCGATGAAAACAAGAACGATACAGGAACAACTACAAGAACGCATTCTCATTTTAGACGGTGCAATGGGCACGATGATCCAGCAAGCCGATTTAACGCCACAGGACTTTGGAGGCGAACAATTGGATGGGTGCAATGAGATGTTAGTCCTGACACGTCCAGATGTCATTTCTAGAATACACGAACAATATTTAGAAGCGGGCGCAGACATTTTAGAGACGAATACGTTCGGGGCTACCAGTATCGTGCTTGCCGATTATGATATTGCTGATCAAGCACGTGAGTTGAACGTTGCCGCGGCGAAGCTTGCTGTCGAGGCAGCTGCAAAATACAGCACACCAGAATGGCCGCGTTTCGTTGCCGGTGCTATGGGGCCGACGACGAAGACTTTATCGGTTACCGGCGGGTTAACATTTGATGAGCTAATTGACAGCTATTATGAACAGGCAGTCGCGCTTATTGAAACAGGCGTTCATGCGCTCCTATTGGAGACTTCACAGGATACGTTGAACGTTAAGGCGGGTTCGATCGCGATTCAACGGGCATTCGAGTCTACGGGCATCACGCTGCCGCTCATGATATCGGGGACGATCGAGCCGATGGGGACAACGCTTGCTGGTCAAAATATTGAATCATTCTACATCTCCCTAGAGCATTTGAAGCCAATCTCGATCGGATTAAACTGTGCGACGGGGCCGGAATTCATGCGCGATCACTTGCGTACCCTTGCTTCCATCGCGAACTCTGCGATCAGTTGCTATCCAAATGCAGGGCTTCCCGATGAGAATGGTCACTATCATGAATCACCAGAATCGCTTGCCCGCAAAATCGCAACCTTTGCTGAGCAGGGCTGGCTGAATATTGCAGGGGGATGCTGTGGAACAACACCTGAACATATTCGCGTACTAAGAGAGACATTGCTCGAATATGCTCCACGTACTGCATTCGGCGAACATCCTCCGGCTGTATCCGGGATTGAGACGGTATATGTGGAAGATGAGAGCCGCCCTTATATGGTAGGGGAACGTACAAATGTTCTCGGCTCGCGCAAATTCAAGCGATTGATCGCTGAAGGTAAAATCGAAGAAGCCGCTGAAGTCGCACGTGCACAGGTGAAAAATGGAGCACATGTCATCGATGTGTGCGTTCAGGATCCGGATCGCGACGAAGCTCTTGATATGAAGGAATTTCTGCAGGAAGTTGTAAAGAAGGTTAAGGCACCGCTCGTCATCGATACGACAGATGCCAAGGTATTGGAACTGGCGTTGAAGTATTCACAAGGGAAAGCGATTATTAACTCTGTTAACTTAGAGGACGGACTAGAGAAATTCGACCACGTCGTACCGCTTGTTCATCGTTATGGTGCAACCTTGGTTGTCGGTACGATTGATGAACGTGGTCAAGCGATTACGCGTGGAGATAAACTTGAGGTGGCGAAGCGATCCTTCGACATCCTTGTAAATGATTATGGTATACAGCCTGAAAACATTATCTTCGACCCACTCGTGTTTCCAGTTGGGACGGGCGATGAACAATATATTGGTTCTGCAAAAGAAACAGTGGAAGGGATTCGCCTCATTAAGGAGACCATTCCAAAAGTTCAAACGATTCTAGGAATCAGTAATATCTCGTTCGGTTTGCCTGAGGCTGGGCGTGAAGTATTGAATTCCGTCTTTCTATATGAATGCACGAAGGCTGGATTGGATTACGCGATCGTCAATACGGAGAAGTTGGAACGCTATGCATCCATCCCAGAACATGAACGCAAGCTTGCGGAAGATCTATTGTACGACACAAACGATGATACACTGGCTGCATTCGTAGCTGCGTTCCGCAACCGCAAAGTCGAGAAGAAAGAAAAGACTAGCAACCTGCCGCTTGAAGAGCGGTTAGCTTCATATGTAGTAGAAGGCACGAAGGAAGGTCTTGTTCCTGACTTAACGGAGGCGCTTCAGAAGTACTCGCCGCTTGAGGTCATTAATGGTCCGTTAATGGAAGGGATGGGAGAGGTCGGAAGACTGTTCAATAACAATGAGCTCATCGTTGCGGAAGTGCTCCAAAGTGCAGAAGTCATGAAGGCTTCGGTAAGCTTCTTGGAACCCCATATGGAGAAGAACGAGTCTGCTGTTAAAGGGAAAATTCTACTCGCAACGGTCAAGGGCGATGTGCATGATATCGGCAAAAATCTAGTTGAAATCATCTTATCGAATAATGGGTATGAAATCGTCAACCTTGGTATCAAGGTTCCGCCAGATCAATTGATCGAAGCCTATCGCAAGGAGAAGCCAGATGCAATCGGTCTGTCGGGTTTGCTTGTGAAGTCTGCACAGCAGATGGTCATAACCGCACAAGACTTGCGAACAGCTGGAATCGATGTGCCGATTCTTGTTGGTGGTGCGGCATTGACGCGGAAATTTACCAAGAATCGGATTAGCCCCGAATACGATGGATTAGTTTTATATGCGAGGGATGCCATGGAAGGTCTTGATCTTGCCAATAGAATTATGGATTCTTCAGAACGCCAGAATCTAGTGGAAGAGCTCCGCGCTCATAAGGAGCGTCTAGCTCGTGAAGCGGAAAATCAATCGAAGTTGCCAGAGCTTACACGTGCGGTACGCTCGGACATAAGAGAAGCAGAGGTATACATTCCGCCGGATTTGGAACGTCACGTTCTTCGAGATATTCCAATTCCTCAAGTCATCCCTTATTTGAACTTCCAGATGCTGCTTGGCCATCATTTAGGATTGAAGGGATCTGTGGAACAGCTTCTGAAGAATCGGGATCCTAAGACTGTTGATTTGAAAGAAACCGTTGATCAGATATTAGTGGAAGAATCACAAGCAGGTGTGCTAAAAGCGAACGCGATGTATCGTTTCTTCCCGGCTCAATCGGAAGGGGATTCTATTCATATATACAATCCGGACAACGTTCAGGAAGTACTGCATACCTTTACCTTCCCGCGTCAGCAGGTTGAACCTTACTTGTGTCTTGCAGACTTCCTCCGTACGAAAGAAAGCGGAGTAATGGATTATGTAGGCTTCTTGGTTGTAACTGCTGGGGATGATGTTCGCGGCAAGGCCGATCAATGGAAGGAGAAGGGTGAATACTTGCGTTCTCATGCGCTTCAATCTGTAGCGTTGGAGCTTGCAGAAGGACTGGCAGAACGAATTCACCATATGATGCGCGAAGTATGGGGCTATCCTGATCCAGAAACGATGACGATGAAGGAGAGATTTGGTGCTAGATACCAAGGCATTCGAGTCTCATTTGGCTATCCAGCTTGTCCAAATCTTGAGGATCAAGAACCATTATTCAAGCTCATGCAGCCTGAGGATATCGGGATCCACTTAACAGAAGGATTTATGATGGAGCCAGAGGCATCTGTATCCGCGATGGTCTTCGCTCATCCGCAAGCGCAATACTTTAACGTGGATAAAGCATAAATAAGGCATAATTCTAATTCATTTTCGATTTATCAACGGAAATGGTAAGTTGTCTATAATAGGGACACCCTCTTATCTACAGATACACAATGAGCTCCGTATTGCCGGTAGGCGTGCGGAGCTTATTATATCTTTGCATAGTGAGGCATACTATGCACGTTAATCATTTATACAACAAATAGTTAACTAGATTTAAAATATACATATCACCAATCTTAGCTGGATTGATTACTTCAGAAGTAGGAGGTATTACACGAGTATGGATATATACTTCTTAGGAACAGGAGCGGGTATGCCGACAACTAGGCGCAATGTAAGTAGTATGGCGCTGCGTCTGTATGAGGAACGCGGATCCTTCTGGATGTTCGACTGCGGGGAGGGAACCCAGCATCAAGTGCTGCAATCTCCATTAAAGCTAGGCAAGTGCGAATTTATTTTTATCACCCATTTGCACGGGGATCACATTTTCGGGTTACCGGGACTATTGTCCAGTCGTGCCTATCAAGGTGGAGTTTCTCCACTCACCGTCTTTGGCCCGGTGGGACTGCAACGATTTATACATACTGTGTTCGAATTAAGTGAAACGCATCTGCCTTACGAGCTTCATATTCAGGAGGTGGAGTCTGGAGTCATCTGGGAAGATGAACAATTTGCGGTTACGGCACTGCCTCTTGAACACCGTGTTCTATCCTTAGGCTATCGAGTGCAGCAGAAGGAGAGGCCAGGCAGACTTGATTTGAATCTGTTAAAGGAAAAGAATCTGCCGCCGGGGCCGTTATATGGACAACTGAAACGAGGGCAAGATATTGTGCTGCCATCTGGTGAAATGGTAGAAGCGTCTTCTGTTCTTGGAAGCCCAATTCCCGGTAAGTCAGTGACGATACTCGGCGACACTCGTCCATGTGAGAATGCAATCAAGTTGGCTCAAGGTGTTGAACTGCTTGTGCATGAGGCGACCTTCATGGACGATAAACGTGAAAATGCAAATGAGTTTGGCCACAGTACGGCTCGGCAAGCTGCACAAATCGCAGTATCAGCAGGTGTTAAGAAGCTTGCGTTAACCCATTTCAGCTCGCGATACAATGATGAACGGATGGAGGAACTGCTGCAGGAGGCGTGCGAATTATTTTCTAATACCGTTCTTGCTGATGAACATACGATCGTTACAACATCTTAATATCACCACAATGCACCGTTAATGGTTCCTCGATACGCTATCCATAACTGGGTTAGTTGGATATGCAATTGCCTAGGCAATTGTATGTTCAGCAATCGTGATGCTAAGGAGGAGTTATGGATGGATACAGCGAGTCATTCGCTGCTTGGGACTTCATTGGCTGGAGCTGCTTGTATGTACCCTCAGGTTGCGGAGCAGCCGGGATTGTTCTCTGCAATCTTGACCGCTACACTCATTGCTTCACATGCACCGGACTTTGATGCAATTACACGAGTTCATAGCTATGCTGCCTATTTGCGCCACCATCGGGGCATTACTCATGCGATTCCAGCATGGTTCGTATGGCCAATTGTCATTGGTCTGCCGATCTCATGGTTATTTCAAGTGGGGGACGAATGGCCGCTCGTTCTGCTGTATACTTGGCTTGCAATCATGGTGCACATTGGCTTGGACTGGCTGAATGCATATGGAGTTCAAGCTGGAAGGCCTTTTTCGCTCAGATGGCGTCATGCTGATGTGTTATGTTTGTTTGATCCTTTCTTATTTGTCGTTCATCTAATAGGGGTGATTAGCTGGTTATGGCTGACGCTAACAGATGCTGCGTGGTTATTTATCGGAGGATATGCGGTGACTCTGTTGTATATCGTGTGGCGTTGGAAGGTTCACCAGCGTCTCCTGCATCGATTGCAGGAGCAATTTCCAGGCGGCCTTCATTATCAACTTGTTCCAGAGGTCACTTGGCATAGCTGGCAGTACGTTGTTGAGTATGAACAGCATTATGAGACAGGTTGGATACGGCACTGCAATCCTTTGCGGTTATCGTCAGCTGTAACTTTTGAGAAACACAGCATATACAACAAAATGTTCATAGACGACCGAGTTATGGAGCCGGCCCTAATGACAGATGGAGTACGGGCATTTCTTGGATTTGCTGAACGAGTGATCGTTCGAACACAGCGCTGGAGTGATGGCTACAAAATCATATGGAATGATGTTCGCTTCTGGCATCGAAGAGGGCTGCCGTTCGGCGTTGAGGTAGAGCTTGATGAGCAGCTTCGAGTAGTTAGAACGAAAGTCGGTTGGAGTAAAAAAGGCTGGGAGCCTCCTTATGTATAACAGAAACGTACAGCTTGAATAGCTGCAACATTCCAACTGAGAATAATATGCAAAGTGAATCTACATTAGGAATGACTGGCTCATCTACAAGAAACGGAGCAATCCGTTTCTTTCTTTTTCATCAAGGTTATGGTACAAGTCGTTGGCGATTGACTTGAGATCCAGCAGTCTGATACGAGCGGAAGGGGAAAAGCAGGGGAATAGAAAGGCAATTGTACATAAAAAGTTTCCCGGGAAAGCGCAGAACCTGACAAATAGTCCGGCTTGCAGCTTGTTTGCATCACGCACTGCCTGCAATCGACAGTCTCTGACATCACTCTTCGTCGAAGCGACGCCTTGTTGAGCCGTATATATGCTCTTGCCAGCCTTGAAATGGTTATTTACAATGTAGAAATAAGTTATTTCATTTCCCAAGGCACTTCTATTCGAAACATCTTAGTCGTTGCTGGATACATGGAAGGTGGATCTGCTATGAATACACTTGGATTTACGATCGTAGGCTTCGGAAATATCGCTAAGACGCATATGATTGCACTGCGTACGATGCCGATTATCAAGCAGCTTCCCGTTACACCGGTATTGAATACACTCGTTACCCGTCGACCTGAACAGACGTTGGATCAGGCACGCCAAATTGGCTTTGTACATGTTACTTCCTCCTTGGAAGAAGCTTTGCAATACGATGGAGCGGAAGCAATTAGCATTTGCACGCCAAATGCGCTCCATGCTGAGCAAGTCCGTATGGCGGTTCAATATAATCAAGCCATCTATTGCGAGAAGCCAGTAACAGAAAGTGCCGCTTCTACCGCGCAATTGCTGAAGGATGTCCCTTCAACACTGACACAGCAGCTTGCATTTGTCTATCGTTATCATCCGGCAGTTATGCGGATAAAGGCGTGGCTGGAAGAAGGGATTATCGGCGATGTGCTTCAGTGCAGACTGGCATATTTGCGTTCAGGATATTTAAGTGATGCGCGACCTTACAGTTGGCGGGTAGACAATTCGTTATCTGGAGGAGGAGCTATTACGGATATCGGTGTTCATGCACTTGATTTACTCCGTCATTGGTTTGGTGAAATGAAGAGTGTGGATGGCAATACCGAAACATTTATTAAGAGCCGTAGAGCAGGAAACGGAACGGACGAACGATTGGCTGTTCATGTAGATGATTGGGCACTTATGAATTATGTAACAGAGCAAGGCATTCAAGGAATCGTGGAAGTATCCCGTATTGCATTAGGTGAGGATGCGTTCCGTGTGCACATTGTCGGAACGAAGGGCAGCATCACTTGCGATTTGGAAACCGATAAGAAACCGCAGCTGCATCTAGTCAGCGGTCGTCATGGGGCGACACCAGAACCAGAATCACTTGCACTGCTTCCTGATGAGAAGGCAACAATGGGCATATTCCAGGACAGTCATTTCGCTGCGCTGCATCACTTTATTTTGCGCCACTGCGGGGATGAACGTTGGGATAACTTGGCTCCAACACTTGAAGATGGGCTTGTCGTAGAACGCTTGGTAGATCAAGTGATTCACGCCTCACAAGCACGGAAGCAGCGGTAAACGTTCAGAAGCACACAGAATGTAGGCGTAATATATTCAATCCCAACACTGCCAAGCATGGCTCCCGCCCCTGTACATGGGAATAGCGGGAGTTGTTCTATTTCATCGCGTCTGTTCTATGTATCGGAACACTCAATAGCGGCGGGAGTTCTCTACAATCAATAGGAAGCGAATAGGAATCGCCCTTGGATTTGATAAGGGGCTCTGTCCTTTTGGCTCGGAATTGCGTATACTAGCATTGATTCAACTGTATGGGCTTTGATGCTATGGATATCAGGGCAGCAATCTGTGGGGGACTCCAGACAGGTTTTGATTTTGAATCCAATATGTGCTGGGGGATTTTCAGATTCTATTCGATGATTTGATGAGTACTTCCCATTAGATGGTGGAACGATTGTTCTTGCAGGTAGGTTGCTATTTTCCGCAGCATGCTGCAGGCATGTGTTAGGCAAGGAAGGAACGTGTATAGAAATGATGACAGAAAAATCGCGCAACAGCATATATGCGCTTATCGATTTAGATGGAACCATGTATCATGGGACTTCTCCGATTGAAGGAGCGGACAAGCTAATAGAGGAGCTTGGCCAACTTAGAGTTCCTTATCTGTTCGTAACAAACAATTCAACGCGCACGCCGGAAGAAGTGGCCAATCACTTGCAGCATTTTGGTATTTCTGCGGGTGCTCAAGATGTTCTCACCTCTGCTCAAGCGGCTGCATCGTATATTCAGAAGAGATTTTCGGATAAAATGGTATTCATGATAGGCGAGCTTGGCTTGCAGCAGGCGCTGGAGGATACCGGAATATCGTGGACGGATCAAGTAGATGATGTGTGGAATTCTGAGATTGGAGTTGTCGTTCAGGGCTTGGATAGGAGCTTGACTTATGCCAAATTGGAGGCAGCTGCTTGTGCCCTACGTGGGGGAGCCGTATCCATCTTGACTAATCCAGATGTTATGCTGCCATCAGATCGTGGATTTTCCCCTGGAGCAGGTACAATAGGTGCCGCTCTCCAATCCGCTTCTGGTGTGGAACCTATTATTATCGGGAAACCAAGTGAAATTATTATGGATGAAGCAATGAATAGGCTTGGGTGTACGGCACAGGACGTTATCGTTATTGGAGACAATATGATGACTGATATTCTTGCTGGAGCGAATGCAGGATGCCGCACAGCACTTACCTATACAGGAGTAACGACGCCTGACAATTATGATTCATTTTGTGCTCGTGCCGGTGTGGAGCCAAACATGGTGTTTCATAACATGAAGCAAGTACGTGAATGGTTCATTAAGGAAATGCTATAATGTATATCTTGGAATGTGAATGATTTAATTAATAACATAAAATACAAGGCGATCATGAAAGTGATTAGGAAGGAAGATGCAAGGTGCCGGAAATTCCAGAAATGGAACGCTACCGCAAACAGCTGGATCAGTTGATTACTGGAGAACGCATTCGCAGCCTTCATGTACAGCGTGAATCTTGGTTGAATACGGATCTCCATAGCTTGACAAATGGCTTGGTTGGAAGACAAATTCTGTATATTGAACGCAAAGGGACAGATTTAATATTGCATCTTGATGATGGCCGTAGGCTTGTTCTTCATGTAGGAACCGGTAGTCGTATGGAAGCAGTTTCTACCCTTCAAGCAGTTGCTCAAGGAGCATCAGGACATATAGAACCAGATGAAGAACAACAACTTGATGTCTCCCATGCACAATTCGCAATTACTACCGATCATGCACAGATGTACATTCATGGTGCACGAAGCTGCCAGATTATGTGGTTAACAGCGAAGCAGGTGGAGGAAATGCATCTCGAGATGGGGCCAGACCCATTATCTCGCTATTTGACAGCAGAGCGCTTCGCTCAGCGGTTCGCTAAGCGTCGTACGACTTTGAAGTCCGCATTGACCAATCCGAACATTATCGCTGGGATAGGAAGTCAGTTGGCGGATGATATCGCATTTGCTGCTGGACTGCTCCCAACTGTACGTACGGAGAAGCTTGAATCAGAACATTGGAATCGTGTGTTTTACGCGATGCTTGATGTATTGCATATTGAAATTGAGCAAGATGGTTTAGTGAATACGCAGACACAACAACACCAGCCCGAAACAGGGGAAACAACGGGCATAACCATTCATGGCAAGACAGGAGAACCTTGTCCGAAATGCGGCACAGCGATTGAAGTCACGATGATTCAACGTCGTCCTGCGAACTTCTGTCCACATTGCCAGATTGATCCTGCAGCGGATGGCTCCGAACAAGAATGAATCCCGCCATGCTGCGCGCGCATTTGGTTGTCATTTGCCTTTACGGGGAGGATATGCGCACGCAGCGCGATTGGCAGTTCAACTGCAGCAGGAAGCAGGAGTTCGAAGTTATCAGTTTTTTAGCAAAAATCCGCGAGGCTTATCGATCAAAAGCGGATATGAGGACGATGCTCAGACTGCGCGCGAAATCTGTTTAGAGCATGGCATCCAGTCCATTGCTCATACGCCATATCCAACAAATTTAGCTGTGGATGCAAGCCGTTCACCTGAGAAGTTTCAGCTTACGGTTCAGTCATTACTGAACGATCTTATGATTGCAGAGGCTTGTGGAGCGGTAGGGATTGTCGTACATTTTGGTTCGTATAAGGGGATCTCAAGTACACCCGCCACAGATGCGGAGAAGCTGAGTTGCTACGAAAATATTATTGTTACACTGAACACTGTTCTTTCCGTATGGAGTGGTCGAGCTAAGCTGCTGATTGAGAATCAGGCCGGGAATCACGGTGGGTTAGGTGCTACGTTGGAAGAATTGGTGAGTATCCGGCAATTCAGTCAATATCCCGAAAAGATCGGTTTTTGCTTCGATACCTGTCATGCGTACGCAAGTGGCTTGTGGAACCCCTCTGCAACGAGTGAACTTCTCATGGCGGGGAACCGTCATGACTTTTGGAAACATGTGCATGCAGTTCATTTGAATGACTCTCGCGAGCCCTATCGTTCCAAGCAAGATCGTCATGCAAATTTGGGGCAAGGGTATATTGGAATTGACGGATTTACGGAGCTCCTCAGAGCGAAGGAATTGGAGCGAAGTATGTTCGTGCTGGAGACGCCAGGCGATGCTTCTGGAGGGCATATGCGGGAATGGAAGCTTATCCAGGATATTTTGCAGTAGGCCAATCATTGTACGGTAGTTATGCTGGTGCTTGTTATCAATGGGCATCGGATAGGTAAGGAAGTGATAATGATGATACATGTGTACTTGGATGATTACCGTCGCTGTCCAGAAGGCTTCGTGCTTGCTCGCAATGCGGAAGAGTGCCTTTTGCTATTGGAACATGAACAAGTGGGGATCCTGTCCTTGGATCATGATTTGGGTGAAGATGAGCGAACGGGAACGGAACTAGTTCGAGAAATGGTTGTACGTGGCTTATATCCGCAGACTGCGATTTATTTGCATACGTCGAGTATGATTGGCAGAAAGCGAATGTTCGAGATGCTCTATGCGAATAAGCCTGAGCATGTTGAACTAAGTAATGGGCCGATGCCAGAGTCTTTGCTTATGCGGATACGAGGAAATAAGGTATGATTGAAATTTCGGAATTACAGCTGAAGGCAGCACAGGTGCAATCACAGAGCTTGTCTGCTGTAGAGCTGTTTTTTAGGCAATGGGATGCAGTATTCATACATAGTCCTTTTTGTGGGACTTGCCAGTTAGCATCTCGGATGCTGAACATTGTAGAAGTAACGAATCCGAAGTTGGAAATCGCAGCGGTCAATGTCAGCTCTATTCCTGTATGGGTGAACGCATTACGAATTGAAAGTGTCCCTTGTTTGCTTGTATGGGATCATCGAGAAGGCATGGGCAGCGTTGACAAGATATATGCCTTTCATTCTGTATCTCACATTTATGAACGTTTGAATCCTAGGAGAGAAGAGGAGACCTCTTCATAAAGTTAATCCTAATGTGAGCAAGGAGTAGCTCGTAACTCAAACATTCAGTAGAGAATATTTGAATGTTCCTTATAGGGCTGTTCTTCATGCAAGGATTATGCTGGTTAATGGCCGGACGCAGAATGATCTGATGCACCTGATTGGGTGTCCCGTGTTGATTGTCTTAAGCAAGGAAATGTTCCGAATCGTGTAGTTTCGGCAGATAATTAAAGACGTAAATAGATTACAATTGGTTAACATAATGAAATGGAAACAGCTGAAGCAAGTTAAGTTGCTTAGCATTTGGAGGTTGCACTGCTTGGAATTATTACATCCGCTACAATTAGACACAAATTATGAATATGGATCACACTGGATCGTCACGTCCAACCATGGCTATATTGCCTACGCGCAGGAAGAGTGGCGAAGAAGGTTCGGTCAGTTGAAGAGTCGAATGATGGTTTCTGGTGAAATTGCACTAATGGAATTGCCTGTTGATCGCAACGAGGTATTCCAAGCGATGGAGTCTGAGCCGACGATGTTCATTCGCTATTTGCAACCGGTTGACATTGCATTCGATATTCAAGCATTGCAGACTGACACAGTTCAATCATTTGACAGTTTGCTTACTCATTTGATTCATGATCTAGAAGGTTCTATAGAGGGCATGCGACTAGGCGTCCATGTTCGTTCCAGCGCATCGGGTGATTCACTCGACAAGGAACTTCGAGATGCGCTGCGTGCTGCTGTTGAGCGTACTGGAGCGTCTGTCGCGATCCAAGATCCCGAGCGAATTGTATCCTTATTTATTCATGATGGCGTTGGTTATGCAGGCCTCATGACAACAGCTGAAGCGGGTTCAGATTGGCCAGGAGGTACGGTACGCTTCCGCAAGGAAGAGGGGCAGGTATCTCGAGCAAAGTTCAAACTACTTGAGGCGGAACGGACTTTCGGTTTGGACTTTACGGCTTATCGGAATGCCCTTGACATTGGAGCTGCGCCAGGAGGTTGGACAAGTCTTCTTCTGGAGCGAGGTGTGCAAGTTACAGCAGTCGATCCTGCTGCAATGCATCCGAGCCTGATTGATCATCCGAACTTGACTTACTATAAGAGCAATGCAGGGGACGTGGCTTTGGAACCTGGAGAATTCGATTTGCTCGTATGCGACATGAGCTGGAGCCCTAAAGTTACAGCGCAGCTTGTTATTGGCTTATTGGATTCGGTTATGCAAGGCGGTACTGTCATTGTGACTGTAAAGCTGATGCACAAAAAACCGCTGCAGACAATACGGGAAGTGAAGGAAATGTTCCTTGAGCATCTTCACATTATTCGCGCGAAACAATTGTTCCATAATCGCGATGAAATCACTCTGTACATGATGAAGATGTAGCGTATGCTGCGGTGTACTGGCATTGCCTGATTGGGAAGTTTAGTATTCTTTAGAAAAAAGACTAGACATATACTTCTGAATGGCATAAAATAACAACAAATGAATATGAGCGAAGGGAAGCACCCTGATTGTTCCAAACCGATAGGTTTGCAATCAGGGTGCTTTTTTTGTCGCCTGGAGGGAGAATTGTGGCGCATTCCATAACGAACCATTTGCAGGCTGGACACTTATTGCAAGACAGATATCGAATCGTTCGGTTGCTCGGAACAGGGGGAATGAGCGTTGTATATTTAGCCAATGACGAGCGATTGATCGGCAAGCAGTGGGCGATTAAGGAATCAAGACCAGCGGCGCAAGATGTGAGACAGCTTGTTCATGAAGCATCTATTTTAACATCGCTTCGACATCCACATCTTCCGCTTATTGTGGATTTCTATCCACCTGATGCCAGCGGCAGAGCATATCTGGTGATGGAGTATATTGAAGGGCACACGATAGCGGATCGGCTGCGCATGAAGCCTCTAAGTTTTGAAGAGACGATGCATATTGTCATTCCGGTATGTGAAGCGCTTGCCTATTTGCACCGGCAGAATCCGCCCGTTGTATTCCGAGATGTAAAGCCATCTAATATTATGCTGGCGAAGGATGGCCAGGTGAAACTTATTGATTTTGGAATCGCTAGGAATGTGAATCCTTTATCTAATCAAGATACGGTTAAGCTTGGTACAGTAGGCTTTGCTGCTCCGGAGCAATATCGGGGACAACAGACCGATGCAAGAACGGATCTATATGGGGTAGGTGCACTCATTAGTCATATGTTGACCGGCGGCATATGGAAGGGAGAGCGTCCGCTAACTGCATCCATGCTGGCAGAAGATGTGCCAGAGAGCGTTTTTTCGGTACTGACACGATTACTCGCAAAGCAGCCTGAAGAACGCTATCAAACTGCTGATGAACTAATTGATCATCTACGACGTTACTATTCAGGACAATCTGAAAGCCAAGGAGTTAACCGTGATGAGGTCAAGACATGGCAAACCTCGAATGCAGGGGTGGTGATTGCTTTTCTGGGTGCTGCTTCAGGACTTGGAACTACACAATCAGCGCTCATGTGTGCCGCCATGCTTGCGAAGAAGGGGCGGAAGACGCTATATATCGATGCTAATGTTAAAGATCAATCTCTTGTTCCATTATTGGCTCAGGAATATGAGGGTGAAGAGGAGCTGTATTTAGCTGATGGGGATATGTTCAAATTGTTTGGAGTGGATTGCATGGAATGGAAGTATGGTGCGAATCCAATGCCACCCTTGCTCGGATTCTATGACTATATTGTGTTAGACCTTGGTTGTGATGATCATGGAGAACGAATGGATGAATTCATGAGGGCTCATGTCCCTGTGCTCGTGGGAAGCCTGGCTCCTTGGAGAAAGAGTGATTGTACAACAATCGTTGGGGAATTTGAGCGAAGAGGGTTCCATCGTTGGGTACTAGGCATTCCTTATTCGAATCGTTCTTATCCTGGTGGAACAGTGAAAGGACGAGGAGCAAAGGTTACCTCCTACATTCCGATTCAAGCAGATCCGTTCGCATGTTCGGACGATACAGCCCTTTGGGTGGAACAATTAGTTGGTCCGATACAACGGGGAGGGCTTATCTATCATTTGCGGCGATGGATGAGTCGGAATAGAACAGAGAGAGGAGAGAGAAGAAGTTGAGAAGATGGACGAGGAAGACCAAGCAGATGATTGCGGCGTCGGTAGGAGGAGCAGCGGTAGCTGGGCTGCTTGTAGGAGGGTATCACTATTGGTCAATTGGCCAGAATGATGCGGCACAGCGTAAGGCAGCAGCGCAATATGAAGATGAGATTGCCAAGCTGCGCAAGCTTGCAGATGCTGAACTGCAAAAACGAACAAGCGTCTGGGTTTTCAATCAGCCACTTCTTGCAGGAAAGCGCATTCGATCCGATGATATTGCCAAGATTGAGATGTCGTCAGACCTAGCCCCGAAACAGGCGTTGAATCATCCTGATCAAATTATCGGGAAAGTATTGAAGATTGACACGGTTCCCCGAACACCCGTGATATCTACAATGCTATATGAAGATGGGAAGATGTCTGATGATTTGCGCTGGGTGGAGACAGCGGTTATTCAGCTTCCTTTACGACTGCAAGAGAAGGATATGATTGACGTACGAATCCGCTTTCCGAATGGTCAAGACTATATCATCCTTAGCAAGAAAGAGATTAAGAGCATGCAATATCCGACCATTTGGGCACATATGGACGAACAAGAAAGGCTGCTGTTCTCAAGTGCTTGTGTCGATGCTTTTGTTAATGGTGGACAAATCTATGCGCTGCGATACATTGAACCTCAAATACAAAATGAAGCGGTGCCAAATTATCCGGCCAATGAACAAGTGTTGAAGTTGATTGAGGCGGATCCGAGTATTGTAAAGAAGGCAGATACAGCATTGACACGATTGGTTCGATCACGGATGGAGAAGGAATGGGAACGACAGAGTGCCAACAAGAGTCTAGCAGAAGGTTGGAACAACATGGAGGGGAACCGAACAGATGCAAGCTATGTTTCTACGCATGGAGAGGGTTCGGCTGAAGTTTCAGGATACTCACCTTTAACCGGCAGAGCTGGGGCACCTATTCGTAATTCACCATTTGTTGGACAACCTGGTTCTAATTCCGTGCAGTCCACAGACCTGTCATCTAATGAAAATCAACGAGAGACGGGTGTAGTCCAACAAGATAACGATACTCGCAAACAGCCAAATCCGAAGAATGGAGAGCAAGGCATCGCTAAGAAGGGGAGCACTATTACTCATGATGCTGAGAATCGCCAAGATAAGATACTGAACCGGGACAATCTGAATAAAGAATCGACGGGAAAGGTATCGACAGGGGAAGAGGTCAGCTCTATTTTCTCAGAAGCGATACCGAGCTCAAAGAAGCAGTAGCGAAGAGGATTTCTGTCAAAGAGTAGTTACATAGATGAATAACATAGATGAATATACAGGAGGAGTTAGGAAAATGACGATCGGTATATTCGTAGGCGCTTGCGATAAGAGCGATCATGTAGTGGCGCTAGCGACGTTCCTAACGAGATTAGAGAAGAATGTGCTTATTGTTGATGCAACAACAACAAGACGGATTGGGACTGAGACAGGGCTGTTCATGCAATCTCAGCAACCTATTATGCACTGGAATGGTTATGAAGTGCTGTCAGGCGCTATATCTTGGGACGATATGATTCAGTTGCTTGAACGGCATGGCAGCAGTGTTGAAGGCTATGACCATATCATTATTGACACGGATCGCGCATTGTTTTGTAATGCTGAACAATGGAAGCAGATCGACACTCGCTTGCTTGTGCAGACGATGGAACGCTTTTCATTGCAGAAGAACAGAGAATGGCTGCAAGCATTCCAGCAGCAATACGACGGAGATGAGGAGCTTGAATTCGTGCCCATGATCCTGCGTTCGCTTATGCCGGAGGATGAGTTTGCGTTTATGATCGAATGGTATTATTCCATATTTGAGCACCGGTGGGCTCGAGAATGTATCGCTATTGAAGAAGATGAGCGTAATTGGACTGCACGCATGTCAGATATTCAGGATGGTCAATTGCAAGCATCCAACTATCCACGTGCTACGAAGCGTGCTTGGCGCATCCTTACAGAGCATTTCACCGGTAAACTGACAGAACGGGCTTGGAAGCAGTGTTTAAGAACACCTAAGAAGGGACGAATGAAACATGTCGCTCTGTAAACATTGGATGATTTCGTCAATCGGAAGAGGCATGGCTGGAGGAACAGCAGTTGCTGCGTGTACGGCAATTAGTCTCGCTTGGCACTATCGGATGAAAGTGCTGCTCATACATATCAAAGGAAGAGGGGAAGGAGTTGAGAAGCTATTTCCTCCCGCTCTTGATGTTATGCGCCAGGCAGGAGCAGGCGGGCGGCTAATAACCCCGAACGGCTGGAGTGCTCTTGCACGCATGCTTCGACACCATCAAGTTGAGGAAGAATCGATCTCCTCCTATATGATAAGTGTGATGAGTCGATTAGATATTCTCCCTGGTTATGACTCAGAGGAGATGGGAGATACGCTGCATGAGCATCTTCTGCTTCACGTGCAGAAGCTAGTGAGCAAACGATATGATCTTGTGCTGTGGGATATGAATGAGCAGGATATAACCGCTTTGAATCTCATTGGAAAAATGAATATGCAAGGTACCATCGCAGTGTTGCCGCAGAACCGGTCAGAGATCCATATTTCAATGGAGAAAGCAGGAAAAAGCGCAGATGCATTCGTGATAGGACAGTATGATGCGGATGTTAAGGTAAATCCTATGAACGTAAAACGTATGTATTCGCTCCACCAGCCCTTTTTCACAATGCCGTATGCAGCAGCTTACCGCAATGCTGCAGACGATAGAATGGTGATGGACTGGTATTTGCGCCAATCTCAGCGCCATGAACGAGGGAAACGATGCCCATTCATTTTAGAGAATATGAAGCTGAGTAAATATATTCTGGAAGAGTCCGGCTATCATCAAGGGAGAAAGGCAGGTGATAGTGGATGTCAATTTGGGGCTATGTAGGATCCTCAATTTTGGGTGTTTCGGTTCTGCTCCTAGCGATGTTCGTTTATTGGCGCTTGTTCCGTAACCCTAACAGACAGACCTCTTATCCTACTAAGGATGAATGGACATGGGACTTGCTGGATCAAACAGTGAAGGATACGTTTCTTGCATGGACGAGTGATCTGCCGTTGGATTTGTACCGTAATGAAGAAGAATATTCTCGTGAAATGAATCGGCGTGTTTCTCTTCGCAAAACTCTCCGTACATGCTGCAGTGGGGATGTCGCGGATAAAGAGTACATTAAGGAATGGATTGTGGATATGCTCAAAGAGCAAATTAAGCTCAGCAAAGGCAATTCCGAACAGTTATTACCGATAGATCGACCAGAGCTTTTAACTTCACAAGACAAATTTGATCTATTACTGTATGCCTTTAAAAAGCGGTACAGCTTCGATGCCTTGCATAGGTTAATCGATAAATATGGCTGGAGTGAGCGTAAACGCATACCTATGGTACAGGGTGTTCATCAAATGCACGATGTAATTACGGAGGAAGATATCGATGCAGCATATCGGTTAGAAAGGCTTCAATTCAGTTGGGAGGATCGGATCTGGATAATCGCACAGCGGTTGTATCAACGTTATAAGGGATTCTCTGTTATTGATGAGATACGCGACATGCGGATAGATGGTGTGTCAGGTGGTGTGAGTGGTATACCAGATGATGCTATGACAAGAGGGGACTGGCAGAGTCCAAACACAGCTTCACCGACAAAGAATCATGGAGATTTAGTTGCTGGTGGCCTGCTACGAGCATGTGATAGTGTGTGGATCTTTTATAAGGGGAAGTCGATTCAACTCTCCTTCCTATCATTTGGATCGGAAGCTGAACTGCGGCGGGTATGCCACAACATATATAAATACCAGACACCCGGATCATTAACGGAAGCGGATGGCTATCGGATCAACCATATGAAGGACGGTTCGCGTGTCGTTGTGCTGCGTCCGCCATTTGCAGAATCGTGGTCATTCTTTGTTCGTAAGTTTGATACGCAGGTTGTATCACTTCAGCAGCTCATACGAGACAAGAACGCTGAGCTTCCTACTGAATTGCTTCATTTCTTAATGCGAGGAGCAAGAGTGACCGCCATCACAGGCGCGCAAGGATCGGGGAAGACGACTCTGTTAATGGCATTAATTCAATCGATTTATGCGTTCTATCCGCTTCGAGTACAGGAACAGGCTTTTGAACTGAATCTTCGTAAGTTATATCCCAGCAGGAATATCCTTACGCTCCGAGAGACAGAGCGCATAGCAGGTCAGGCTGGTTTGGACGTACAGAAGAAGACAGACGGAACTGTGCATATTTTAGGTGAGGTGGCAACGGATCCGGTTGCAGCTTGGATGGTACAGATGGCTCAAGTCGCAAGCCTGTTCACCGTCTTCACGCATCATGCCAAGACATTTCCTGATTTGGTGCTGTCGCTTCGGAACTCGTTGCTTAAGACGGGAATGTTCCATAATGAGTCGATAGCCGAGCAGCAGGTAAGCCAAGTGATTCACTTCGATGTTCATCTCTCTCGGGATGTCGAGGGCAAACGATATATTGAGCGCATTACAGAATGTATTCCACTTCTTAATCATAACGAAGGCGAAGAAATGATTGACACACAAAGTGATGCGAACATGACATGGGATCGCTATATCGAATCCTCACAGCGTGTGCACCGACATATGATGCGAACTCGCACCTTCACTTACCGAAATATTATCGAATATCATCAAGGCCGATATTACCTCGTGAACCCGATATCCGTGAACCAGAGAGAAGCGATGGAAGCCGAAATGACTGCTGAGGATAAGCAACGATTCCGAAATTGGCTTGCTCAGGAGGGAGGATATTCGGTTGCTAGTTAGCAGCTTGTTACTATGGATTGCAAGCGGGGCAATAGCTGTCTCTTTCATGTTATGGATGTTGTCTAGAAAGTTAATGTCGACTGGGATTGCTGAGAATAGGGTACGTACCCATGGACATCAGAATGGAGTTAAGGCTCTCACACAAGTGTATAAAAAACTGCTGAGGGATGTCTATCGTTGGAGCTTGAGAGTTCCTATGCTAAAAAAGAAGACGGCGTCACTCCGCCAACAGCTTGCACCGTTATACAGTTATGACGAGTGGCTATTGCGTGAGCGAACAGCCTCCATACTGCTAGGGAGTGGAATAGCGATTCTCATTGCGCTCTCAATATTCGTCTCCTTCGATCAAAATCTGCTGTCATGGATCATGCTTATTGTTGTACTTAGTGTGGCGGAAAGTCTATATCGTGACGTTATGATCACACGTGCCGAAGTGAAGCTTCTTCATTTATCATCCATGTCGATTGGGCATATGAGACATGCCTATCATCGGTACAAGATGGTGGATGCTGCACTAGAAGATACGATTGAATGCTCGCACCCGATGCTCGCACCACATTTACAGCGTGTTGCGAAGTTGATTAGCGATCCCGATTCCGATTCCGCTATGGCTGCTTATGAGGAGGCAGCTCCGAATCGTTATTATAAGATGCTTGGAGGCTTATCCAAGTTGGTAGCTGAGTATGGTGATCCGAAGGGAACAGATGGTTCTTCCTATTTGAAGGGACTTGCCATGATTGTTCGTGAAATGCAAACAGAGCTCGTTATGCGTGCACGACTCGATTATCTGCTTGGGGGATTAAAAGCAATTGCCGTTATTCCCGTCCTATTCACAGATCCACTGGAAAGGTGGGCGACGACCTATTTTCCATCTATGGAATTGTTTTATCATTCGAAGCTTGGTTGGTGTCTGCAACTAACAGTTTTCTGTTCCGTCTTGATGTGCCATCGCATATTACAACAGCTTCATTGGAGAAGCGCGATGGCTGAGGATCAATCACAGCGCACTGGGTGGATCAGAAGATTGCTGGAGCAGCGAATCATTCGAAGATTACTGGATGTCTGGGTGAACAGTAGGCAGATCGAGTCGCTGAAGCGTGCTCAGCGCTTATTACATGAAGCAAACGAATCGATGACCTTAGGGCATTTCTATGGCCATCGCTTCATACACGCGATCGTAACTTGTGGAATCTGCTTTGTGTTAATTGTCTCATTGCACTTGGGATCTACGCGATGGATATGGAATCAGCTGAATACCAAATCGCTAGAAGCGGGACTAAGTATGGAGTTAACTAAGCAATGGATACTAAGTTCCAACCCAGAGACAGGCAATCACGGACTTCAACTCGCTCTGAAAACTGCGATCTTGAAGGAACACCCAGACTGGAGCTATCAACGAATCGAACAATCGACGAAGTCGCTCGTACCACTTGCTATTTATGATCGTGAGATGAAAGTTTCATGGTGGGAGGTTCTGCTTCCATTCACCGTTGGGTGGGGTGCATATTATACATTTGTTATGATTCTGCGGATCCGTATTCGGATTCGAAACTTGGATATGCGTACAGAGATCAGTCAAATGCAGTCTCTTTGCATGCTGCTGCGTGCTTTCGAGCGGATGACGGCTGAATCGATGATGGAGTGGATGAGTCGCTGCACGACTATGTTCCGCCGCCCTTTACAATTGTGTCTGCTTAATTGGGAGAGTGGTTCGGATCATGCGCTACAACAGCTGCGAATCCATGCGCCATATCCAGACTTCGTCAGGCTTGTGGACAAGCTGGAGCTAGCTCACAATCATATTCCGCTTAATGAGGCGTTCGATGATGCAGAGCAAGACTGGTTCTATGAACAGGATATGCTTAGACAGCATTATGAGACAAGTATCGAAGCCAAAGCAGGCTGGGGAAGGTGGCTGGGCTTCGCTCCGATGTATGCCTTAATTTTTTTGTATCTCGTGGTACCCCTTGTATGGATGAGCGCAGAGCAAATGCGTTCTTCCTTTGAACAAATCCGATCTCTATAACAAAGGAGTGTATAAAGTATGAATAATGCCCAATCTGCATTGAAGGTGGCAGCAGGAATTTTCCTTACCATTGCACTAATTACAATTGTTGTGTTGTTGTTCGTTAGTGCGCAGGAAGCGACAAAAACGGCTCAAAATGAATTTTCATCGATCCAGACAGAGTTAAGCAAGGCATCATTTACGGTTTATGATAATACCTCGGTTAGCGGTTCTCAGGTCATTAATGCAATACGTAAATTTTTCAAGCAAGATCAATTCGGGATTCGTGTTGTAACTGGTAAAAATCGTGCAGGAAAATCGGATGGAAATCATTATGGATATTACGTGCTGCCGAACGGTGAGATTGCGGGGAACAATCGAAATGACAGCATAGATTTGGCATTGAATGAATCATCTGATAACTACGTGAATCCTAGCGGAAAGTTTAAAGCAAAGCTAATCGTGGACTCCAGCAACGTAACAAGAGGGATTGTATTTGAACAGCAGTAAGATTCGGGGTGTCACCCTGAGTTTTCTTATATACATATCTCCACTGTGGAATTTTGGGAAACTTATATTTTGACATCAGTGCTTGAAAAGGGAGGCAGTATGCATAATGCGAGTCGAATAGCTGAACTAGCAGTAGCATCGATACTGTTTTTGGTCGCATTGACGGGGGCCTTACAACTCATTGGAAGTACGTCCTTTACGATTCGACAAGTAGATCATGCCAATCAAGTGAAGGATCGGAATGTTCGATCTACGATGGAGCCTATACGATCTAAGCCATTAACGGGAGCTGATGTCATTCTATTTATCAGTCAGTTGAGGGAGAATGTTGAGCTTGAGGTTGAAGGCATGAGCGTCAAATCTCCAATCCTCCTTGAGGATATTCAGTTTAATTCGATATCACGAACGAAACAATATCATCTTCATATCGAACGAAATGAAGATGGCGACATCCGTACAATAATCTTCAGGTAGGAGGTAGCGGATTGGGCAATGCAGTAGTTAAGCTGCTTGGTGTGATGATAGGAGTGCTGCTGCTCTTTCTTTACCCGATATTAGAATCATATCAGCGGCAGGATGACCTAGCTGCGATGTATGTGCAGCGAAGTGCATCTACATTCTCAGATGCCGTAAGGGATAAGGGAGTGATCACTCCTGTCATGTGGAATGATTTTATGGCGGAAATGGAGAAGACGGGTAATGTATATGATGTGGTTGTTGAGCATTATGAGAAAAAGTATGATCCGATCTATAGGGATCCCGTTCAAGTCAATACATTTACAGGGGACTTTCTAATCCGTTACCAACTAAACAATAAAGTGATGCTGATGGAAAAGCTGTTTCCGGGAGATGGACAATCTGTTGAATCTCCGTCCCGTACGTATAAGCTGAGCATTGGAGATTATTTCTATGTGTCCGTAAGCAATACGAATCGAACACGTGCGGCCATGATTGTGGACTGGCTGACAGGCTCATTTGGCCCAACTGAACGGATTCGTATTCCTGTCGGAGGAATGGTGCGAAATGAAAGTAGTTAAATTTTCAATACTCTTTGTTCTGATCTGTTTCCCTTTGTTTTGGGTGAATAAGCTACAAGCAAGAGAGGAAGCGAGCAAGCTGCAGCTTGAACTGAAGTATAATGACGCTATGAATCAAGCCGTTGATGATGCAGCCCGTACACTGCAGACATCTGCTGTGTGGAAGGAGACGGAGGAAGGATATGAGTCACAGAAGCGGCTGGAACTGCGTCGTAATGATGCGGTTAATTCATTCTTAATGACGTTATTTCTTAACTTTGGTTTATGGAATGAGGAGAAAAAGCAGGATGAATTGAAGCGATATATTCCGGTGATTGCAATCATTGGCTATGATGGTGTTGATATGTATGCTGAGGATGAATATATCGGCCGAAATGGTGAATCCCAGATGCAGCATGTATGGAAGCCGAAGTTGCCTTATGGGTTTATGGATCAAGGTGGAAATGTGATCGGATTTTCGTTAGATGACTATATTACCGTGTATCGTCCATCATCGGGGAGCTGGCTTGCAGGATATCAACGGGAGTTAAAAAGCACGGCTGCAGATGTTCCGATACTACAGGATGATCAGTTATTTGATGCGGTAAGACGTACGACAATCGTAGATACCATTCAACAAGCGCTGGCCAACACCATCAATGAACACAACGAACGGGCTTTACGAAATGGTGTCTCCTATACGTTCACCTTGCCTTCCATTTCAGATGAAGAATGGCATAATACCATCAACGACGTGGGTGTTATGGCCTTCATACAAGGTTTGCCTTTAGGCTATTCTTCTTATAATCATTATGCTCTCGGCGGCTCACGGCTGCTTAAGAGAAACAATTATCATGGCGTAATCATGAATGGCATTAAGTATGCATTCCCCGAAAAATGCGCTCCATCGAATGCTTTGGAATCCTATCATTCAGCAGCTGATGCGGCCAAACAAGGATATTTTTTGAAATCATGTCCCTAATGCGATTTCAACTTAATAGGGGTCTTTGCTGTAATACATATCGCAAAGCGACGTTATAATCAGCCGTCCTGAGCAGCAGGGCGGTTGTTTATTTTACAATGAATTTTTTGGAGGCTGCTTCTGATTCACTAATTTAAACGCAGTTTTGCACAATAATAAGATTATGTAAATCTATTGCTTCAATTCGGATGGTACCTCATCATATAAGAAATGAAGGAACAATGAAGAATATCCGTGCGAAATAGAAGAGGAGTAACAGGAATCGGATGAGAACCTATTGGCATAGAGTTAGAGAAACATTTGTGACCGCATTGCGGCTAGGCTTGACTTCTTTTGGAGGGCCGGCTGCGCATATAGGCTACTTTCATAAAACCTATGTACAGCAGTTGAAATGGTTAGACGATCAGCAGTTTGCTGAATTGCAGGCGATTAGTCAAATGCTTCCCGGCCCATCCAGCAGCCAACTTGGAATTGGAATAGGTATGAGGAGAGCTGGATGGCTTGGAGGGGCGATGGCGTGGTTGGGCTTTACGCTGCCGTCTGCTTGTCTGCTAGCCTTATTTGCGTTCGGAATTAGTTGGCTGCCCAATCATGATCCTGGGTGGCTGCAAGGATTGAAGCTTGCGGCAGTTCCGATTATTATTCAGGCGTTATGGGGAATGAATAAACAATTGACGCCTGACGTGCTTCGAAGGACGATCGCAATTGTTGCCGCAATCCTATCCCTTCTTCTTACCGGTGTTTACGGACAGCTCCTTATTATGGGGGTTTCACTTGCTGCAGGTGTCGTCCTATTCCGAAATCGGGCGGAAAATAGCGAACCAGCGATCAGGACCAATCAAAACCAATATGAGTGCATTGAAGAAGGGAAGTCAATCATTTCACGTACATTTGCAAAATGGATGACTCTGTTATTTTTCGGACTGCTTATCGGGTTGCCTACGCTGGCGTATTATATACCGAGTGTAGTCACACAGCTTATGGAAATCATGTATCGTACCGGGTCAGCGGTGTTCGGTGGCGGACATGTTGTCCTTCCTGTACTGAAGCATGAACTGATGACGGCAGGATTGCTGGATGATTCTTCACTGCTCGCAGGATATGGGGCAGCACAGGCGGTGCCAGGACCTTTGTTTACATTTGCAGCATTTGTAGGTGCTTCTATTCATTCAGGTGGACTTGGAATCGTTCTTGCCATCGTTGCTACTTTATTTATTTTTCTCCCTTCTTACCTGCTAATGGGGGCAATACTCCCTTATATGTCGCATGTTCGGCAATGGAGAAGTGTTCGGGCAGCTTTTCAAGGGATCAATGCTGCTGTTGTAGGGTTGCTGCTTGCAGCACTTTACGATCCTGTCCTCACAACATCGGAAACGAGTCCGATTCACATGTGTATCGTGCTAATTGGTATATTATCACTAATTGTATGGAGGCAATCGCCCTGGATTACCGTTCTGCTGTCAGCCATGCTAGGTATGCTGTTGTTGTAAGCGGTAATGTAAAGATTATTTACAAATAAAAAATACGCCATTCGAACGTTCGCAGGTAGTTACATCATAGAACGATTGAATGGCGTATTCCTTTTACGAATGACACTTTGACAGAGATTGAAATCCACTTTATATTAATCGCGACTGCAAATAATTAAGAGGTAGCCTTCTCGCACACGAACCGAAGCAGTATTACCGTCATCCCATTCGTTGCTTATTCCTAGGGATTGTCCAATCTGCAGGGTTGCATCATGAAGCGGGTACTTAAATCCAGTTAACGTAATACCAGTTACCGTTGAGCTCAGTGGCAGCAATGATACATACGGGAAGGAATTCGTCTGTAATGTAACACTCGAATTCGTTAGCATAATGATATTGTGTTCGTCTACGATTTGACACTTAATTCCTTCATCGACGGCTTTGCGCAATAAATGAATATTAGACAGCGTATGATCAAGTCTCGTGCCGGTTACGCCGAATAGCGTAATTTGCGTTGGTTTCATTGCGAGAGCATGATTGAAAGCAAGTTCGGTGTCGGTATAATTTTTATCGACGGCGTCACAATCCATGTATTTCCGGCTCGAAGCGCGGATATGCTCCCGTTCATCCTCTGTTACGGAGTCGAAATCTCCTAAGGCCTGATCGGGAATAATGTTGTGCTGTACCAGATAGAGAGCTCCTCGATCAGCGCCGATGATGTAATCCATCGTACGAATCTGGTCTGCTATTTTCTCGGAAATGGTTCCACCCGCTACAATGGCAATATGAGCGGGTGTTGAAGTAACCTGTTGATCGTTTGACAACGTTATGACCTTCCTTTATATCGCAATAAGTATGATGACAAGTTGAATCCCTCCCATTATATCGAAATATGAATGGGGAACCAAATAAATATATCCATTTGCAATAAATAAAGACTGCCGATACAATAAGTGAATCTTAACAGGATATACACCTTACATAATGAAACACTAAGTAAGGCAAGAAGCTAAGGTATATAGAAAAGGGAGGAATGTTACGTGGCTGAAAGTACGAAGGTGAACGTGTTGTTCGTATGCCTGGGAAATATATGCCGTTCTCCTATGGCTGAAGCTGTATTCCGTGAGCAAGTGGAGCAAGCAGGCTTAGATCAGGTGATTCAGGTGGATTCAGCAGGAACAGGAGATTGGCATATAGGTCATCCTCCGCATGAAGGAACTCGCAAGCTATTGGACCAACACGGGATTACTTATGAAGGGATGAGAGCACGACAGCTTCATCCGACAGATTTTCAAACTTATACGTACATCGTATGTATGGATCCGAGCAACGAACAAAATGTGCTGGCGTGGGAAGGCTCGGACAACAGAACATCTGAAGTTCTGCGATTTATGACTTTGCTTCCTGAAGAGAACCGTGAAGAGGTGCCTGATCCGTACTATACAGGCAACTTTGAAGAAGTATATCGTTTAGTTCAAGCGGGGTGTGTACGATTGTTAGAGCGGATTAAAGAGGAACATCCTTTCATGTCATAAAATATTTATGGGTTTGATGAAAAGTAGTGACATACATCCTTGTATGCCACTACTTTTTTTATGTTTAATAGGGGTGTTCCTCATCAATGCTTGTATGCTCATATGGAAATGGACAAGCAGCTAGTCAAGAAAATGACGAAGAGCATCTGGGACGTGTTTTTGCCAGAATCCCCACAAATGATGCCCTTCATGCTCGCCATAGAGAACATGAGCATTTCGATCCGTAAACAGCTTGTGTGTATCCCGATTTAATTCAACAAAATTATAAGTCCCTGTATCGGTTGTGAACGCAGTCTCTTGCAGACCGACGATCATAAAGAGATGCAGCCATGATAGATCCTGCTCCTGCGCGATAAGCTGCTGCGAGTATGGGTAGTAGGCGCCGGACAAGGAGATTACCTGACGGAATTTGTCAGGATATTTTAGCGCTAGGTGTAGGGAAACAGTGCCACCGAGTGAATCACCTGCGAGCGTGATTTCTGTCCAATCGGTGCGTACTGGATACATTCGCTCAATTGCAGGTACAATCTCTTCTGCAAAGGCGCGAGTATAGGATTCAAATCGTTCTCCATCCGGGGAGTACTCAGAAGTACGGATTTTCTTATTCACATCAACTCCAACGATGATGAATGGCTCCATGTCACCTTCGATAATGAGCTGATTCGCGTGTGTCGCAATACGACCAAAATTAAAGAAATCTTCTCCGTCCTGACAATAGACAACGGGATAACTGAGTATTTCCTGATATCCTGGCGGCAAATAGACGCGAACGTGACGACTGCCTCCTTCAAGATATTTGCTTGGAATGTCGTGTTTTACAATGGTTCTCTTGAATATTGAAGAATCTGACATGCATAGCACCGCCTCATGCAAAATTTTATCAATGTTGGTGAATACTAATTTCGATGGTCTTGATTAGGGACTCACTATAGGAAAGAAATAAGAATCTTTGACTTTCTACTATATAATGTTCCGCGAACAAGTATCGACTATGTGAGTGAGTTCACAAATTTGTAACACCCTGTTATAGTCATTAACAACAGCTGTTATAACAACAATTCAACAAAATGTTCACTTTTTTCGCGTTTTCTTTTGACCAATCGACTAAAACAGGTGTATAATAATTCTATAACAGCGAAACAAAATCTTCAAACTTTTATTGAGGTGAAAAACATGAGCAAGTTCCCATTTGAAGTTCAGACGGAAGAGATTCAACCGTTGTCCGTCTTGTCTCCGGAAGGAGAAATTGTTAACCCGGATATGGTTCCGGATCTGACTGACGAACAATTGAAAGAAATCATGTACCGTATGGTATTTACACGTACATGGGATGATCGCGCAATCAACCTTGGCCGTCAAGGCCGCCTTGGTTTCTATGCACCGGTGTCCGGTCAAGAAGCTTCCATGGTAGGTAGCGTATATCCTTTGCAAAAAGAAGACTTTGTTGTACCAGCATATCGTGACATGCCGCAAATCGTATGGCACGGATTGCCTTTGTACCAAGCTTTCTTGTACTCCCGTGGTCATCAACATGGTGGACAAATTCCAGAAGGCGTTAACGTAATGATGCCGCAAATCATCATCGGCGCGCAAATCTTGCACGCGATGGGTATTGCAATGGGCTTCAAGTTGAAAAAGCAAGCACAGGTTGCAATCACATACACAGGTGACGGCGGTTCTTCCGAAGGCGACTTCTACGAAGGCTTGAACTTCGCAGGCGCATTCAACTTGCCAGTTATCTTCTTCGTACAAAACAACGGCTATGCAATCACAACTCCATTTGCGAAACAAACAAATGCGAAGTCGATCGCTCATAAATCCGTTGCAGCAGGTATCCATGGCATGCAAGTAGACGGCATGGACGTACTTGCCGTTATCAAGGCTGTTCAAATCGCTGCAGAACGCGGACGCAAAGGTGAAGGCGCAACGTTGATCGAAGCGTTGACTTACCGTTACCGTCCACACTCCATGGCGGACGATACTACAAAATATCGTACAAAAGACGAAGAAGCAGAATGGGCAATCAAAGATCCACTCGTGCGCTTCGGCAAATACTTGGAGAAAAAAGGTCTTTGGACAGAAGAAGACACAGCTCGCGTAAAAGATGAAGCAAAAGCAAAAGTAAACGAAGAAATCAAACGTGCTGAAAAAACAGAGAAAATGACTGTTGCAGGCTTGATCGACAGCATGTTCGAAACTACTCCGAAATTCTTGGAAGAGCAAAAAGCGGATTTCCAATAATTCGGACAGCGTTCTGAAAGTTAACGGGCCTCGTTGATGCGAGGACAACGAATCCATATATGGTTCTGTGATAACGGTAAGGAGGAAACAAGCAATGGCACAAATGAATATGAAAGAAGCAATTCGCGACGCAATGCGCGTTGAATTGAAAAGAGACCCTAATGTTGTGGTCTTTGGTGAAGACGTTGGCCATGTCGGCGGTGTATTCCGTGCGACTGAAGGTTTGCAAAAAGAATTTGGTGAAGAGCGTGTATTTGATACTCCGCTTGCAGAGTCCGCAATCGGCGGTATGGCAGTAGGTTTGGGCGTTCAAGGCTTCCGTCCTGTTGCTGAAATCCAATTCGTAGGTTTCATCTATGAAGCACTTGACCAAATGTGCGTTCAAGCAGCACGCATGCGCTTCCGCTCCGGCGGCCGCTACAACTCGCCAATCGTATTCCGCACACCATTCGGTGGCGGCGTAAAAGCTGCAGAATTGCATACAGACTCCCTTGAAGGTTTGATGGTACAAACACCAGGTATCAAGGTTATTGTTCCTTCCAACCCTTACGATGCAAAAGGATTGATGATTTCCGCAATCCGTGACAATGATCCAGTATTCTTCATGGAACACTTGAACTTGTATCATGCATTCCGTGATGAAGTGCCAGAAGGCGAATATACAGTTGAAATCGGTAAAGCCAAAGTTGTTCGTGAAGGTAAAGACGTAACAATTCTTGCATACGGCTTGATGGTTCACACAGCAATGAAAGCTGCTGCTGAACTTGAAAAAGAAGGCGTGCAAGCAGAAGTTATCGACCTTCGCACATTGGCGCCGCTCGATATCGACACAATCGTTGAGTCTATCAAGAAGACGAACCGCGCAATTGTGGTACAAGAAGCGCAAAAGACTTCCGGTGTAGCTGCAGAAGTTATTGCACAAATCAACGAAAAAGCGATTCTTCATCTGGAAGCACCTGTACTTCGTATTGCAGGTCCAGATACAGTGTATCCTTTCGCACAAATCGAAGATCAATGGTTGCCATCACCAGCTCGTATCGTAGCAGGCGTCAACAAAGTATTGAACTTCTAAGATAGAACCGGAACAGAGAGAAGGAGGATTTTACTGTGGCTAAATTTGAGTATCGCTTCCCTGAACTAGGGGAGGGCCTTCACGAAGGCGAAATTATCAAAATGCACATTAAAGCAGGAGACAAGGTAACTGATGATGATATCATCATGGAAGTACAAAACGATAAAGCTATCGTTGAAGTTCCTTGCCCTGTAAATGGTACGGTATTGGAAGTATTCGCGAAAGATGGTCAAGTATGCCACATGGGCGAAGTAGTAGCGATCATCGACGCTGAAGGTGAAATTCCTGAGCAAGATATGCCAGAAGAAGCAGCTCAAGAGGAAGCAGCTCCTGCACCAGCAGCAGCTGAAGCTCCTAAAGCTGAAGGCGTAGCAGCAGCACCTAACCGTGATGTACTTGCAACTCCAAGCGTTCGCAAGCATGCTCGTGATCTTGGCGTGAACATTGCTGAAGTTCCTGCTACTGGCAAGAACGGCAAAATCACTCGTGAAGATGTAGAAGCATTCGCTAACGGCGGAGCACCTGCAACAGCTCCAGCAGCAACTGAAGCTCCTAAAGCTGAAGAAGCGAAAAAAGCAGCTCCAGCTGCAGCAGCAACTGGACGCGATGCTGAAGAAGAGCGCGTACCATTCAAAGGTATTCGCAAAGCGATTTCGAATGCAATGGTTAAATCGGCTTACACAGCTCCACACGTTACAATCATGGACGAAGTGGAAGTTGGCGAGCTTGTTGCATTCCGCACACGCTTGAAGCCAATGATGGAGAAGAAAGGTACAAAAGTAACTTACCTTCCATTCATCGTAAAAGCACTCGTTGCAGCTTGCCGTCAATTCCCTGCGATGAACGCAATGATCGACGAAGCAAACAACGAAATCGTGTACAAAAAGTACTACAATATCGGTATCGCAACAGATACAGACAACGGCTTGATGGTTCCTGTAATCAATGATGCAGATCGTCGCAGCATCTGGATGATCGCTAACGATATTAAAGATTTGGCTAGCCGCGGTCGTGAAGGCAAACTTGCTCCGAACGAACTGAAAGGCAGCACAATCACAATCACAAACATTGGTTCCGCTGGCGGTATGTTCTTTACTCCAATCATCAACTTCCCAGAAGTTGCAATCTTGGGTACAGGCCGTATCTCCGAGAAGCCAGTTGTGAAGAACGGCGAAATCGTGGCAGCGCCAGTTATGGCATTGTCCCTCAGCTTCGACCACCGTCTGATCGATGGCGCGACAGCTCAAAACTTTATGAACTACATCAAGCAACTGCTTGCTAATCCTGAGTTGCTTGTTATGGAGGTGTAACCAAATGGTAGTAGGAGACGCATCTTTGAACATTGACACTTTGGTTATCGGGGCAGGCCCTGGCGGTTACGTGGCAGCGATTCGCGCTGCCCAACTCGGCCAAAGCGTACTCATCGTAGATAAATCCGAACTCGGCGGTGTGTGCTTGAACCGCGGTTGTATCCCATCCAAAGCGCTTATCAGCGCTGCACACCAATATGAAGTAACACAACACGCTTCTGCAATCGGTATTACTGCAGAAAACGTAAAAGTGGACTTCACAAAAGTGCAAGAATTTAAAGGCGGCGTAGTTAAGAAATTGACTGGCGGCGTAGGCGCTTTGTTGAAAGCTAACAAAGTTCAAATCTTCAAAGGCGAATGCATGTTCATCAATGAAAATGAAGCACGTGTCTTCAATGATCAAGAAGCACCGCGCTACAAGTTCAAAAACTGCATCATCGCAACAGGTTCCCGTCCAATCGAATTGAAGCCTTTCCCATTCACTGGACGCATCCTGTCTTCGACAGAAGCTTTGGAATTGCCAGAAGTTCCTAAGTCCATGATCGTTATCGGTGGCGGCTACATCGGCGCTGAGCTTGGTCAAATGTACTCCAAGTTCGGTACGAAAGTAACTGTTATCGAAGGCGCGGACATGGTTCTTCCTGGCTTCGACAAAGACATGACACAACTTGTATCGAAAAACATGAAGAAATCCAATGTTGAGATCTTTACGGGTGCAAAAGCTGAGTCTGCTACACAAACAGACAAAGACGTTACTGTGAAATTCACAGTTGGCGGCGAGTCCAAAGAAGTGACAGCTGACTACTTGCTCGTAACAGTTGGTCGTCGTCCGAACACTGACGGTGAGCTTGGTCTGGACATGATCGGCGTGAAAATGACTGATCGCGGCTTGATCGAAGTTGACCACCAAGGACGCACAAGCATTCCGCACATCTTCGCTATCGGGGATATCGTTGCTGGCCCTGCATTGGCTCACAAAGCTTCTTACGAAGGTAAAGTGGCTGCAGAAGCAATCGCTGGAATGCCTAGCGTTGTAGATTACAAGTGCATCCCTGCAGTATGCTTCACAGATCCAGAGTGCGCAAGCGTAGGCTTGTCTGAATCCGAAGCGAAGGAAAAAGGCTTCAAAGTAAAAGCTGGTAAATTCCCTTATGCAGGTAACGGTCGTGCGTTGTCCCTCGGCGGCAGCGTTGACGGTTTCGTGAAAATCGTATCCGATGCTGACACAGGTATCGTCCTCGGTTCTCAAATCGTAGGTCCTGAAGCATCGAACTTGATCGCAGAAATGGGCTTAGCAGTTGAAATGGCTGCAACTGTAGAAGACTTGGCGTTGACAATCCACGCTCACCCAACACTTGGTGAAATCGTGATGGAAGCTGCTGAAGTTGTTCTTGGTCACCCAATCCACACAGTAGGTAAGTAATCCTCTCTCTCTCTGAGGGTTCTGTATACGTTCTGTTACGGTTCTGTTTATATATTTGATTTGCTTTTGCCCTTGCAGCAGCGCTGCGGGGGCTTTTTTTTACCGAGATGTGAATAGTACTGGTTATGTAAGGTGATTCATGTAATAAACAGAGATGTTTTTCTCTATATTACTAATATCCAAAGTTATCATGATCAGTACACATTTACGGAATGGAGAGGATTACGGTGAGCAGTTTTTTTGATAAATTAAAGCAAGGTGCAGCGGAAGCAGGAAAAAAAGCACAGTCCACGATAGAGGTAAATCGGTTGAAATTTCAAATCTCTTCAAAGGAAAAAGAAATTACGGGTATCTACAGTCGTATGGGAGAATGTGTGTATCATGCCATGCAAAATGGAACAATAGAAGAAATAAGCGATCAACTGCTGCTGTTTAGTGAACAGATTAATCAGAAGAAAGCAGAAGTTCAGGATGTTGAAAATCGAATTCGTACGGTGCAGAATGAGAAGTTGTGTCCATCTTGTGGTAAACCTGCTACATTAGATACAAAGTTCTGTTCAGGCTGCGGCCATCATTTTGTAGGGCATTTTTCAGAAGAGGAAGTTGTAGATATAAAAGTGATGGTTGTATGTCCTGTGTGTCAGGTAGCAAGTGATAAAGGGTCGAGCTTCTGTGCGGAATGTGGTCATAAATTCGAAGAATAACGATAAGACATTCTGTACGGTTTGCCCATTGTGAGTCAATAGGGGTGAACGTTATTTTAACGTTGGGTATTTCGTGAATTCTATCTTTTTTCTTATCCGGGCATATGATGGCCGGATTTTTCTTTGATTAAGCTTCCATTTTCGAGAGAGATTCAATGAGCGTCACGCAATAGCGCTATCGTAACCGATTAACACGATGATGATAATGGAATGGGATACCGATGATTTTTTTACTCTGGAATGGTACACTAGGTAAGATACACTTCAGAACGGTAAGGAAAGAGAGTGAAAAGAGAATGAAATCATATTTGGCATTATTGCAGGATATTTTGGATCATGGCGTGAAAAAAGAAGATCGTACAGGCACAGGTACGATATCCGTATTTGGTCGCCAACTTCGATTTGACCTAAATGAAGGATTTCCACTCATAACGACGAAGCGTCTGCATCTTCGTTCGATCATCCATGAGTTGTTGTGGTTCCTTAGCGGCGATACGAATATCGGCTATTTGAAGGAGAACAAGGTAACGATTTGGGATGAGTGGGCGGACGAGAACGGTAATCTTGGCCCTGTATACGGCTCACAATGGCGGAACTGGGAAACGAAAGACGGTCGTACGATTGACCAGATCGCGAATGTGATTGAGCAAATTAAGACGAATCCGGATTCCCGCCGGTTGCTCGTATCCGCGTGGAATGTAGGTGAGGTCGATCAGATGAAGCTGCCTCCATGCCATTATTCCTTCCAATTCTATGTGGCAGATGGCAAGCTGAGCTGCTTGTTGAACATGCGCTCTGTGGATACGTTCCTTGGTTTGCCTTTCAACATTGCAAGCTATGCGCTGTTAACGCATATGGTGGCGCAGCAATGTGATTTGGAAGTAGGCGAGTTCGTCTGGAGCGGTGGAGACGTTCATATTTACTCGAATCATCTGGAACAGGTGAATACGCAGTTGCAGCGCGAGCCATTGCCGCTTCCGAAGCTGGTCATTAAGCGCAAGCCAGAATCAATCTTTGATTATCGCTTTGAAGACTTTGAGTTCGAAGGCTACGAATATCATCCAGCAATCAAAGCGCCTGTCGCTGTGTAATCGATGGTTGTTGTGCAATAACGCGCACGAATATTACATTCGACTTCTGTGACTCTGCTAAGAACGATCAAAGGAGGAATTGAAATTGTCGATTACGATGATATGGGCGATGGACGAACAACGGCTTATTGGCAAGGACAATGGAATGCCGTGGCATCTACCGAATGATATGAAGTTTTTCCGAGAGAATACAAAAGGCAAAACCGTTGTGATGGGACGCAAAACGTATGATTCGCTGAACGGAGCACTGCCGAAACGGCGCAATCTTGTCTTGACGCGCAACCCAGCGTGGCGTACAGATGACGCTGAGGTTATCTCGGACATCACTTCCGTGCTTGAGCTTGCTCAAGATGAAGAAGTGATGATTATTGGCGGAGCCCAAATTTATAATTTGTTTATGCCGTATGCGGACAAGCTGCTTGTTACGCGAATCGCGCAGACATTCGAGGGTGACGAGCATTTCCCAGAATACGATGAGCGTGTATGGGAGCTTGAGTGGGAAGAGCCAGGAATCGTTGATGAGAAGAATGAATACGATCATCTGTTCCAATCTTTTGTACGCAAAAAATAATTGAGATGTAAATGTGTTGATGTGCTATTGTGTGAATAAATGCAAATGATTTGTTCATGACTCCATTGGAATATAGGCGTAAATTGAGTAGGATAGGTTGAAAAACATGTCGAAGAGTGCAATGAATGTCTGCATGAAAATCCATGAAACCGCAACAAAAGAATGACCAATCAACCTTACTCATACAAATATACGGATGGACGGATGGAGGAAATCGCATGTCAACACCTACTGGATTTATGGAGTATCGCCGTCAGATTCCGGCTGATCGCGATCCATTGGAACGGCTTAAGGATTGGGAAGAGTTCCATAAGCATTTAAGTGAAGAAAAGCTTCGCACACAAGGAGCCCGCTGTATGGACTGCGGAACCCCATATTGTCATACAGGTATTGAAATGCCGGGAGGAACATCAGGCTGTCCTGTGCACAATTTGATTCCAGAATGGAATCAGCTCGTGTATCGTGGGTTATGGCAGGAGGCACTTGAGCGCCTGCATAAGACGAATAACTTCCCTGAGTTTACAGGGCGTGTATGTCCTGCACCATGTGAAGGCTCTTGTACGGTAGGGCTAATCGGACAGCCAGTTACGATTAAGACAATAGAAGAAGCTATCATCGAACGAGGATTTGAAGAGGGCTGGGTGAAGCCCGATCCTCCAGCACAGCGAACAGGTAAGCATGTGGCTGTTGTAGGATCAGGTCCTGCTGGCCTAGCTTGTGCCGCGCAATTAAATAAAGCCGGCCATTCCGTAACCGTCTTCGAGCGTTCAGATCGTCTTGGTGGCCTCCTCACGTATGGGATTCCAACGATGAAGCTGGAGAAGCAAGTTGTAGATCGCCGCATTCAGCTATTGGAGGCGGAAGGCATTCAATTTGTGACGAATACGGAAATCGGCAAGGACATCCCAGCTGATCAGTTAGTTGCCTCTCATGATGCGGTAGTTCTATGCGGAGGCGCAACGAAGCCGCGTGAGTTCCAAATAGAAGGAAGCAATTTGCACGGAATCCACTATGCGATGGATTACTTGAATGGTACGATTAAGAGCTATCTTGACTCCAATCTGGAGGATGGTCAGTATATTAATGCCGAGGGCAAGGATGTGATCGTCATCGGAGGCGGAGATACTGGAACAGATTGCGTTGCAACTGCGCTCCGTCACGGGTGTCGCAGTGTTACACAATTTGGTACGCATGCGAAGGCTCCGCTAGAACGAGATGCAAGTACAAATCCTTGGCCGCAGTTCCCGAACGTCTACACGCTGGACTATGCCCATGAGGAAGCCAAAGCCTTATATGGCAGAGATCCTCGTGAATTCTCCATCATGACAACGAAGTTCGTCGGTGATGAAGATGGACAGGTGAAGGAACTGCATACGGTGCAGATTGAGCGGATTGTCGATGAGACTGGCCGGAAAATTTATCAGCCGATTCCCGGTACGGAACGCGTATTCCCGGCACAACTCGTGCTGATTGCGATTGGCTTCGATGGGCCGGAACAGACCATTGCAGGGCAACTCGGACTGGCAACCGATCGTCGGACGAATGTGAAGGCCGACTATGGCAAGTATACGACGAATGTAGGTAAAGTATTTGCCGCTGGAGATATGCGCCGTGGACAGAGTCTCGTCGTATGGGCGATCAATGAAGGACGAGAGGCTGCAAGAGAAGTGGATCGATATTTGATGGGAACTACACTATTGCCTTAAATGTGAAAGAAGTGAATAATAGAACATAGTAACGTTAGTAAGAAGCTGCGCTTATTCTCACATAGAACTGCACCCCAATTGTTAGACACACCCTAACAGTTGGAGGTGCAGTTTTTTATGACTAAATTTATTCTTTTTTCAAAATGTTGAATTCTTACGAAGACGCTCAAGACTTGTTGCTATTTTCTATTCTGAGGTACTTTGGCTTGCGTCCGGGTGAGGCATCCGCCATTCAATAGATGGCTCAGGAGTAAATGTGAAAAGGAGAATGTGCATGCCAAAAACATTTTATTTCCAACTGGTGGAGGGCTACACGGATCAAGAACTCACCACTTGGGTGGGCACGGAGAAGGTTGTTGTGAAAGCGCATACATGACATACACTCCGCAGTGCCGCCACGGGCAACCGGGCGCTTTCGCTGCTCTCGGAATCGAGCCGCAGCCTATTCACGCACTTTGCGGAAGTTCCGGAAAGCTGCTCCCAACCGATCATTTGACCCGCTTCCGAGTCACATCGCCCGATCCCAATCCTGACATTTATCTTCCTGTGCTACATCACGTTTCGATACACATTCCCGAGCGGCACCGAAGAAAGTACTATGAGCGCAAAATGGCGCGGAGCGGTATGTACCACCACCCTAAACTGAGCGCACTCTCGGCCCTGCCAATTTGGCCAATAGTTTAAGCGCGAACGAACTCATTCAAGCCTACGTCGATGCCGAGCTGCTGCAGTCGCCGTTAGGTTTTGCGATCTCGATCCTGTTCTCCAATCTGGAGCTTGCTTCCTCATACGGACGCCATTGTGACAGGCGATCATATTTACCCGTCGGAAATCATCAATCCGGCGCAATACAACCGGGTTCGCGAGCTGGCAACCATCATCAGCAGAGACAAGGCCAAGCCAGCTCGACGGGCGGATGGGCGACCATTACCGATTCCGTCGATAAGGATGGCAACCCGCTTTATTTTGAGTTCGATTTGGCTGAACGCAAAGTAGGCGACCGTGTTTTGGAGTCCAAATGGTCGGAAATGACGAAAGATGCGGCCACAGTGCCGAACGTCGGAGCGATGCGGACGGCGAACAACGATACCGAGCTGCAAAACCAGACGTGGTGCGTAAACCAGAGTAAGACGGCGAGCGAGCACCAGGGCAATAGCGGCTCCAGCATAGTCACCGTATACCAAGCATACGCTAGTAGGGTGAAGGGCCTGGAGCTTGCCACACCGCAGTTCAAGTGGACGGTGAAGGAGCTGGCGCCAAATCATGGTCTGGGCGTGGATGCAGGCTCGCTGAAGTTCCATGCATATGGCACGTTTTCCATCGAAGTGAAAAATGCGTATTTGCGGTCGCTCAGCGCGTTTGCGCAGTTTTTAACGAGAAAGGCGAGCAAATTAAAAATCCGGCTGGGAAGAGAAGCTTCCGGAATTTATGCGAAGCTGGTTCGAGACGGATTCCAAAAAATTTATTACGCCGGTCTCGGAGGTCAACTCGGTGATGGGCATACCGATGCCGACTGTATCCTAAAACACTGTCATTTAAGTTTCCAAGCGATGCGACGAGCCTTAAGCTGCTGTTTGGCGGTCTAGGCACGTCTCAGTGGGATAAGGACATTGCGCTGGTCGGGTCGTTGATGACGGGCATTATGCAGTATGGCATTCCGACCATCTTCTTCGTAACGGGAGCGGCGATTACAAGCTCCAAATGGTGCTGAAAATTACGGGCCAAATTACAACGGCTGCGTTTGCGACCAATCTTCTGTTCGTCGGCTGGGCGCTGCGGGCGGCGAACATGGCCATTAATGTCGCCGCCATGGCGGTTACGACGGGTGAAATTATGTCCTCTCCATCGATGCTGTCGGCCACTGTGGCCCGTTCCATGGATCTGGAGTTTACCTTGAAGCCGGACCCGGAACACGGTGAAGCCGGAAATCCGGACACAGCCGTCTGGCCAGCCGTCTCCCATCACTATCAGGTGACCGTGCAATATCAGGGCGGAACGAGCTTCGTGCTGAAGGGCAAATTGCCGGAGACGACGTCCAGCACGCCGCTTAAGCTGACGTTCGCGGACATTCCGGTCTGCGGCAAGCTGCAAATCATGGCGGGCATTTACTCCGAAAGCAGCTGGTTGTGTGGCAAATACCAGGGCGAATGGCTGCCCGCATTCCCGGACGACGGCGCAACTTCGCTGCGGCTTTCAGGAAATATTACGGAATTCTCGTCCCGCTCACACAGGATACGCAGTACAAATATAAGGAAAAATCGTTTACGACGCTTCGAGTCAAAAGCACGTCTGTCGTGCGGGCGATTTGCTGACGGCGACAGTGGCGAGTCTCGATTGTAGCAGCGGGGGCAACCGGTTGTGCAAGTCGGTCGGCATGACGCTAAACGGACAGGCGTATCAGGTCGGCTATGTATGGAGCGCCAGTAGCCAAAATTATTTGGCGCAGAACTTGTCCGTGCTGGCCGATCCGCAGTCGCGCTTCAAGCTGTCCTAGACGGGATTTGTCGTCCAGTTTGGCGTCGAGCCGAAGGAAGGGCAAGATCGCGAGGTCAGCCTGAACAACTTTATCGTTGATACGCGCAATAACAGTTTCATTTGCGCCGTGTCGATTTGATGGACGGCAAGCCGGGCTTTGGTTTGAACGATCCGAATCTGAAAAGCTGGGGCAAATTCAACTTGTCCAATCTCGACGGGGTCGTTGTGCATCCGGACGGTGTGGTAATCGCCGTCAGTTGGCAGGACAGCAAGTTGGAAATTTTGCAAATTTCCGAAGCGCCGTCGGACGACAACAAGGCGGAGGATGCGCAGATGGTATCGGGTCTCGGTGTGAGGCAAGGGCTGCTCAACGGACCACGGGCGCTTGTGGTTACGCCGGACGGGCGCACGGATATTACGTACTTCGACGTCGCCGTAGAGGCGAAAGGGTACATCTATGTGCTCTCGTATGTGTCCGGCGGCAGCGTGACGAGCAATTACAGCATGGATATTTACAACCCTGACGGCTCGTTCCTCGTGCGGACGCCGAACTCCCGTTTGCAGCCGACGGGTCCTCAATATATAAGCGCAGCCAAGTTCGTCATCGATGTTTGGCGCAGCGTGTACACGCTCAATTACGAGGCGATCGTTGGACCGAACAACCGGACGGAGCCAAGCATCAGCCACTGGACGCCAACGCCGCCGTTGTTCGATCTTCCGCTGGAGAAGCAGCCGAACTTCGACAATCACAACGTGACGGCCGTACGGGCGGATTTTGCGGCAAACGGGGTTACGCTAAGCGCCTCCACGCGGATCGAGACGGTGAGCGAAAGCGGCTTCTGGTACGTCATAGATGGGGCCAAAACGTACGATGTCATCCGCAGAGGCAGCAGCCTGCAAGTATACAGCATTCCGGCTTCGTAGGAGCCGGTCCCGAATTACTGGATGAAGCGTCTCTGCCCGCTTGTTTCATCATGGAACAGCGTTTAAAGACGGGCAGGGACTTTTTCATAAATATGATTCCACATATAAGGAGGAGAACACGTGGTCGATCTGTTCAAAGAAACATCCAGCCGGTTGAGCTTGACCGAAGCGGACATCTATCAAGGCACACTGACCACCGGGGGCCAGCCGGGGCCGACGTATTTGTCTACCAAGCCGCAGGTTCCGTCGGCAGTGAAGGCCAAGATGGTGTCGATTAACACGATCGAGGAATTGAAGGATCTTGTCAGCGGCTCCTCAAGAACGGCCGCTCCCCGAAATATTCCGCATCCTTGGCCGCAAAGCAGGCAAGAAGCCGATGCGAAACATTTGAACGAATCGGAGGAACGCCAAGTATACGCCGCTCTACGCGCTTTTCTTGCCGGGCAGGAGGAGACAGTGTCAAGCTACACGGACATCGTGGAACGGAGATATTTTCCGATTCGGGCCGGCGTGTTTGCCGTGGAAGATATCGTCGTCACACCGGACCATCCGCTTGTTATCGAGCCTGAGGAAGGCCACGATCCGGTCATACTCAATGTCAATTCGATTACGCTTGCGCCGGGCGGGCAAATCTTTTGCCATACTCCCGTCATTATTATTGCAAATAAATTCATCAAGCAGTAAGCCAATCCGCTGTAAACCGGAACTATTTTATTAATCGAGGAGGCGCCAAGCAATGAGCATAGTCAATCAACTGCGAAATACGTTTATGTCCCGTTACGGTCTGACGGAAGACATTATCCATAAGGAGACGATCGATGTGACCGGCCCGGATCCGATATATTTTTCTGCGGATCCCAATGTTCCGTCCGTCGTGGAGCCGGTTTTTGTTACAATCCATTCGGTTGACGAGTTCAAGGAATTCGGCGGCAATCCGGATCATTTGTACGAAAACGGCACGCTGGAGGAAAGATACGAGGCGCCGTCGCCGTGGCCGGCAGCCAGAACGGCGCTACCGTACGAGGAGCTGACGGCTCAGGAGCAAAGCGCGATTTGTAAGGCCTACAAGGCCTACATTGAGGGCAATTCGAAGAAAGTGCAGACGTACAAGGAAGTGATTCAGAAGCATTTTTTCCCGACGGAGTTGGCCATTTTGGCGGCGAACGACTTAATTGTACGGAGCGGTCAGACGGTAAACCTGCAAGGAGGATCCAGCCAGCCGGTGACGTTCAGCTACAATACGATAACAGTAGAGCCAGGCGGGCGCATTAACACTACCGGAATAGTCAAAATATTGTCCAATACCTTTACCCAGCAGCCGGGCAACGACGGTTCAAACCCGACGATTACGAACGAAGGCCAGGACGGCACGTCAGGCGCAGCAGGGGGCAACGGCGGCAATGGCGCAACCGGGTCGAAAGGCTCTTCCGGCTCCAGCGGGAAAAACTCGTGTGACACCCAGCCCGGGAAGGGCGGCACCGGCACGCCGGGAAATCCCGGAGCCAATGGCGGCAACGGTTCCGCTGGCAGCGCATCCGGAGACATAACGATGACTTACGACCAAATTAGCGGCATCGTCAAGGTCAGCAATATTGGAGGCAACGGCGGCACTGGCGGAGCAGGCGGCAACGGAGGGACAGGCGGCGCGGGCGGCGCAGGTGGAGAGGCCACAGGGCATTGCTCGGCAGGGGCGCAAGGCAATGGAGGCACAGGCGGCGACGGCGGAAGCGGAGGCAACGGTGGAAACGGCGGCAATGGAGGAACGGTTAATATTATTTACTCGTCGTCTGCTCCCGGCACGTCGTTTCAGTTCTCGCCCAATCCGAACAAGGGCAAAGCCGGACAGGGTGGCCGGGGCGGCAACGCGGGCTCCGGCGGCCAGGGGAGTCCTACTGGTGGCGGCGGCAATGCGGGCAAGGTCGGTTCCAATGGCACCACCGGCACGCCGGGTAGAATTTACGTCAATAACGTGCCGATCAATTAAACAGTTTTGTGGCTAACGGCCGTATCCAAGTCAGATCTTGCATTCCAATCTTTACATGGAACGCATCATGGAGCCGGGCATCACTATTAGGAGAGGAACGATCATATGAGCGATATTGTCATTCAAGGCGCGAACGGGGTCGCGGGAGCGGCAGGTGTGGACGGGCAAACCGCAACGCAAAACGGAGCGAACGGGCAAAACGGATCGTACGACAAACATGACAATCCTCACTGTACCCCAGCAACGAATGGACAGCCGGGCTTTAACGCGCCGACGAGCGGAGAGAGCGGCGGCAATGGCGGCGCGGGAGAAAACGCGTTTGATTTCGTGCTGCGCTGCGGGGAGATCGTCACGCAGTCGGTTATTACGATTCTTAGTCAAGGGGGCAATGGCGGCGACGGCGGTAACGGTGGCAATGGCGGCAATGGGAGCGCCGGCGGCAATGCCGGGCAGCAAGCGTCCAAATGCGAGGATTCACTGCCGCCTGCGCTGGGCGGTGTCGGCGGCAGTGGCAGCAATGCCGGACACGGCGGCAATGGAGGGAACGGAGGCAACGGCGGTGATATTATCGTCCGGTATGTGACTGCTTCTCTGATACAGCCTGTATCTGGCAATTCAACCGGCGGTGTAGGCGGAGCAGGCGGCCCGGGGGGCAGTGGCGGTGTCGGGGGCCCCGGAGGAGTGAACGGCGCGAAGCCGGGCGTGCCGCCATCCACCGCGGGCGACGGGGCGAACGGGGTGTCCGGAACGGCAGGTACTCCCGGCGCGGAAGGCACGAGCGGGAATGTTTCCATCGAGCAAGTCGATCAGTTGTAGCTGCGTGCCGGGGGATAATCGATGGCTTGGGATATGAGATTTATCGGAAAATGGGCGCTGCGCTGTACAAGTGCAAGCTCGTACATCAGCTTGGATGTGATCGGTAAACTTGTGGCTGTGGGCGCCTCGACGCCGGGCAGGAACCAGAGGTTCAACAGCTATGGCAATACGAGGCAGTAACGGGAAATATGTCGCTTACAAGGGTAGCGGGTATACCGCAGCGGAGCCGAGAACCGGCTCCCCTGCTTTATTCATGCTGGAGACGACGGGAGTATCCGTCAGGCTTGTAGAGCAATCGTCCGGCACGAGGTATTACGATAATGTCAGCGGAAGTACGGTGAGCAGGGCGCCGACCAGCAACCCGCCAGCGAATACGCTGCTGAGTCAAGAGTCTATTTCGCCAGGGCTGGTGGACATTCAAGCTTCCAAGATGGCGATAAACGTAGACCTCACATGGGCTTATATGGCTTCTGCCGACCTGAACAGGGTTAGTTTCATCGACTCCAACTTGTCGGACGCCGATTTGTCGGACTGCAACGTATACGGGGCTATATTTCCGAACGCCACTACAAATGTAACGCGTGTGAACTTTTCAGGCGCTACGATGTCTTACGCCGTAATGAATCAGGTGAAGATGCCAGGCGCCAATCTGACCAACGCGACCATGCTAAATACGAAGCTGTCCGCCGCCAACCTAGAAGGCAGCGATTTCACCGGAGCGAATATGACGAAAGCGCTGCTCTTGGATGCGAATGTCCAGAACGGAAATTTGACTGACGCCAACTTGAGCGAGGCGCTTCTAAGAAACGCCCGATTCGACAATGCGAATTTAACGCGCGCTGATCTCAGGAAAGCCAGCGTCGAAGATATTCATCTGCCGGGCGCGACGCTCGTCTCGGCCAAGCTGGACGAACTGGATTTGCGAACGGCGCAAATCGATGCCAATACGAATTTCACCGGCGCGAGCATGCAGAAGGTTTGGCTGACCGGCTGCTCGCTGTCCAAGGTGACGTTCACCCGAGCCGACCTGACCGAATCGCACCTCGACAACACCGATTTGATCGGGGCGGATTTCAGCTATGCCAACCTGACGAAGGCAAAGCTTACGGGCGGTGTGAAGCTGTACAGCGCCAGCTTGTCCAACGCGACGTTGACATCGGCGGATTTCACCGGTGCGCAGCTTGGGGCGAAGGAAGCGTCGTTCACTATGAACAAGTCGCTCGTTTCCGACTTGAACAGCGGGTCGATCACTTCCAGCGTGCGGACCGCGTTTCAGAACGGCGGGCATCCGCTGTCAGGCAGCGCCATACTGGAGGAGCGCATCCCGAATGAGAACTGGGCCATCACTGATGTCAACACGATTTATACGATCACGAACAACGGCTCGGAGCTGATCGTATGGGTGTACTCCGAGACGCACGATGCCACCGTGCTGGCTGGCGCTTATGTGCCGAACGCGGTGTTCACGAATGCAAACTTGTACGCGGTCGATATGTCGGGCGTGAACTGGTACGGCGCTTCTGCCAAGGGCAATAACGCCGATCTGGAGGATGTCAATTTATCGAACGCCAATTTGGGCAGCATGGATTTCTCGCAGCTCGCATGTACGGCTGCACGTTAACCCAGGCGATTTTGATCGAAACGATTTTTAACGGCGCTTATTTGCGCACCTCGGTCAGCAAAAAGCCCGCGTCGCTCGCCTTCTCCCATAATACAGGGAGCATCGTTCATCCAAGCGCATTTGCAAGGGGCAGTACTGACGAATGCGGCCGTTGCGCTCGATCAAGGGCCGTTTTTCACGCTGCCTATGTCTTATGCGTCCGGTCTGAACAATCAGACGATTTCGCCCGATTTGCGGACTCAATTTCAGACCAACAACTATCCACTAGCCTCGAATGCTACAGTCACCGTAAACATTCCAAACAGCAGCTGGACGATCTTAAACGGCTCCAACCCGGTGTATCCCGTTTATAATATTGCGGAAGTGAACCAGAAGCTGAACGTATCCGGCCGGCCATTCGGCGTACATCTGTTTAATATGGCGCGGTCGCTTAGCGCCGATTTGGACCGGAGAAATTTATCTCAGTCCATAAAGGACGCTTGTTACCAACAAGGGCTATCAGCTGCTGCCGTTGGCCAATATCGATCAAGTGATCGTCCCTGGCAGCTTCTTCATATGAAAAATATCGAAGCGGATACGTCGAAGCTGCAAGAAGGCTACTCCGAGTTTTACGTGTTGAACAGCACGGACGATAATACGCTCCACGTTTACGGTCGGGTGCTAATGATCATTCGCACGGAGCGAATCATGAGCTGGAAAATGTGCGGATCGCTCTGCCGACGACGCAGCTGACGCAAAATGTCATGGACCGGTCGACGACATGTCCGAACGGCATGCGGCTGTCCCGCTATTTGGATCAGCGGCAGCCGGAGCGCATTACGTGGGAGCAGATGATGACGGAGGCCGCCCCGCCGAATCCGCCCGTCTGCGTTCCGAGTCCGGATCACTGGTGCCCGTAAAGAGAGGAGAGATTGGCGTTTATGAACCAACCCAGTAACGATCTTGCGAGCAATCCGACGCCGATCGATTACGCGCGTGCGCTGGCCGGCAGCCATGCCGAACTGTCCTCGCCCGACCCGTCGATCGACGCTCAGGTGCTCGTCTGTATGAACAGTCAGGAAAATGTGCTGTACGCATTTGCCACCACCATTTCCGAGCAAGGCCCGGCAACGGAGTCAAGCGGCTGGGCCCGCAAGGTGGAAGTCGGCAAGCTCGGAACGGCGCCTGTTTATCAATACAATTGGTCAGAACGGACGGCGGGCAGCGCCGTTGCCATCCTTCAAGGTACGCTGGCGCTTGTCAAGCAGGATGCTTCCTTGCAAAACAAGCTGTGGACCGTACAAGAAGGCGTACCGGGCCCGATACAACCGTCCGATCCGCCGGTTTCGCCTTTTGCGTGGACGGCGGAACGGTTCGGGCCGCAATTTGGCCTGACGCTCCAGTCGGCCAGCGCCGACCCGGTTACCGGAGCGTTTCAGTTCGTGCTGAGCAATGCGTTCCCGGCCTTTTACAGTGTCTACGTGGAATTTGCCGATGCGGAAGGTCACCCGATTGTGCCAGCCGCTTGGACATCCCGGCTGCCGGAAGGCAGCTCCGGCTTCGAGACAGCGACGCTGAAATTTCTCGGCTTCGCGCCGCCGACGCTCGCCATCGCGGGCATTGCGATGACGACGAAGCAGGTGACGCTGGAAGGTAGCGCCCCGCAAGGGACGGCGACGATTCACCTTACCTTCGGTACGCTTGGCGCACTAGGCTGGAACTCCACTGTAAACGCGCTGCCGCTGATCGTGACCGGCCTGCTCGGTTATGCGGTGCCTTGGCTCATGAGAGGGCAGGCGGCTAACCCGGATCAGGCCTGGTACAATTCATTAATTTCCAATAAAAGGTTTTTGGGAGAAGCCGTAAGTGCCGCCGGACTTTTAGCGAACGCGTCGTCTACAGAAGAAGCGCTTCGGCTGCTGCAGCAGCAGATAGGAACGTTGTTGTTCGGCGGCTCTTTGCCTCGACTGCTGGCGGAACTGAACAAACAATTCGACCATACCGCTCTGATCGATGGCGCTCAAGGGCTGAACTGGCCGCTGTCCGGGTTACTTGCGACTTTGCCAGGGGCGGTGAGCGGCATTGTCCAGACGTTATCTACTCCCGCTTCGTTCGTTCAATCGTTCACCATGCAGCTCGTTGTCGATGCGGTCGTCGAGGTGTGGCCCGATCCTGCTCATGGCGCGTACCCGTTGAAGGCGGCGTCCTACCGCGTGACCTGGGAAGCGGGCGGGGAATGCAAGCATGCCGAAGGGACAATGAACGGTCTGTGGACCAGTTGTCCCGTGTTGGCATCGTTCCCGGCTGTCCTCGGTGAGGGGTATGTCGTGGTGCAAGCTTTCGTCTACGACGCGGACGGTGCGGTGCTGGCCCAAGGCACGGTAACGAGCCAAGCGGCGCAGCAGCCGCTTGGCTTTCTTAAAGAAGCGTCGGGGGCCATTGGCTCGTCCACGGTGTACAAGCCATTAATGGCATTGATTTTTAATGATATTAATGGTTATGCCTGGAAGCCTGTTTCTTCGTCCGGCTCGGCTACGCATACCGCGCTCGATTGCAGCAACACCGGTACGCGCTTGTGCCGGTTGACCGGTTTGTCTTACAATGCGGCGGTGCGTACGCTGGTCTACGGCTGGAGCGCCTCGGGGCCGGGGGTGCTTCCGTGCGACGGCGGGTCCGGCGGGCAGCAGCTGTACCGGCTGCAGGCTGTGTCGGTGTCGGCCTCCGCGCAGCAGTCGCTCAAGCCCGCGTCGTGCGGCTTGTATACGGAGTCGACGATCGCTTGCGGCTATGGAGCTGCGGACAACTTGTTTTACGACAACCGCACGGTTCCGTATGAGCTTAGGCCCATCGAAGTGGGCGATACGACGCCGTTCCGCTTCCCTTCGGGCATAAGCCTTGGGACGATCGGGCTAAGCTACGTGGATGATCTGGCCGTCCATCCTGCCGGCTTCGCCGCTGCCGTCGGCGCTGCGGCCGATTGTCTGCAAATCGTGCGCCTTAGCACGGAAGTTAGGAGCGATGCGGAGGCGCCGGTTCCGGTGTCGGTTGGCGGACGAGGAACCCGTGAAGGGCTGCTGTTCATGCCTGTCGCAGTCACGGTTGCGCCTGGTGGCCAATTTATCGTACTGGAGGCGGGCAACCGCCGGCTGCAGGCGTTCGACGTGTTCGGCAATCCGTACCCGTACTTCGGAACGTCGGCCTTGCTGCCGCTAGAGTCGATTGGCAGTAACCATCATTTGGATATAGATATCGACGGTTCAGGGCGAATGTACCTTTTATATTACCAAGGAGACGGATCGCAGCCGAACCAGTATGCGCTAGACATTTACGACGCGGACGGAGCGCTGATCTCCTCTACCGCAGGCGTCAATGCAGATAAGCTGTGCGTCGACCCTTGGGGCAACGTCTACACGCTCGGCTATGAGCTGATGGAAGGGCCGGACGGCGATTCTGTCGCCTCCGTCTGCGTATGGGCCCCATTTGCTAGATAAGATGAAAATGCGGAAAGGTAGGTCGCTGACCGATGCAAAAAAGAGAGACGTACCAAACAGCCGCTGGCCGAGATATGCGGGAGGCTATTGCCGTCGTCGGCATGGGCTGCCGGTTTCCCGGAGGGGTGAACAACCCGGAGCAATTCTGGGAATTGCTGAGAAGAGGACAAGACGCCATTATCGAAGTTCCCCCAGAGCGCTGGGGCTTGGATGACTACTACGATCCGGACCGCGAGAGCAATGGCAAAATGGTGACCCGCTTCGGTGGCTTTATCGATGGTATGGATCAGTTCGATCCGGAATTTTTCGGCATCTCGCCGAACGAGGCCGAGCGGATGGATCCGCAGCAGCGCCAACTGCTGGAGGTCGCCTGGGAGGCGTTGGAAGACGGCGGACACGTACCCGCGAAGCTGCGGGGGACCGATGTCGGCGTGTTTATCGGCGCGTTCTCGCTGGACTACCACGCGCTGCAATTCGGCGATCCGTTTCAGCGCAGCGTGAGCACCTACACGGCAGCCGGCAGCATGGCTACGATGCTATCGAATCGGATTTCGTATATTTACGATTTTCGCGGTCCGTCGATGACGATTGATACCGCTTGCTCGTCCTCGCTAGTCTCGCTGCATCTCGCCTGCGAAAGTTTGCGCAGCGGGGAGAGTTCAATGGCGCTTGCGGGGGGCGTTGTGCTGACGTTTGCGCCGCAATATACGGTGGTTGAGAGCGCGGGCGGCTTTTTGTCCCCTGAAGGGCGCTGCAAGACGTTCGATGCGTCCGCCAGCGGTTACGTCCGCGGGGAAGGCGTCGGCGTCGTTGCACTCAAACGTCTGACCGATGCGATGGAGGCGGGAGATCCGATCCAAGCGGTCATTCTCGCCAGCAGTGTCAACCAGGACGGGCATACGGTCGGCATTACGGTGCCGAGCGGCGATGCTCAGGCACAGTTGATCCGCGATACGCTCCGCAAGGCTGGGGTAAAGCCGACAGACATCCGTTATGTCGAAGCGCATGGTACGGGGACGCCGGTCGGCGATCCGATCGAAGCGGGGGCAATCGGTGAGGTGTACGGCGAAGGGCGGCCGGCAAGCGAGCCGCTGCTTGTCGGTTCGTGCAAAACGAACATCGGCCACACGGAATCGGCCGCCGGCATCGCCGGCTTCATGAAAGCGGTACTCTGCCTCCGGCATCGGCAAATTCCGCCGCACTTGCATTTGCAGCAGCCGAATCCGGCGATTGCGTTTGACCGCTTGAGGCTGAAGCTGCCGACAGCCATGGAGACGTGGCCCGAGCACGAAGGTCCGGCTATCGCTGCCGTTAATTCGTTCGGCTTTGGCGGCGCGAACGCGCATGCGATTGTGCGCGAGCCTTTGCCGCATGAACGGAAAACGACAGGGAGCGCTGGCACGTGGGCGGCGGCTTTGTCTGGCGCCGAGGCGGCGGAAGTGCAGCTCGGGGTACCGCCTGCGGAAGCCGGACTTGAAGCTGCGGGCGCGGATCTTTCGAGGGAACGGGTGTACGTACTGCCGCTGTCAGCCCGCAAGGCTGAGGCGCTTGAGCAAGCTCGTGCCGCGTACCGACAGCGCTTGACGGAAAACGGAGGTTCGCAGCCGCTCGCGCTGGAGGATTTGTGCTGGAGCGCAGGCGTACGGCGTGAGCACCACAACTACCGGCAGTCACTTGTGTTCCGCTCGCGAGAGGAGCTGGACGCGCTGCTGAAAGGCTCTGGGCCGGCCGGTGATGCAACACAGGCCGGGTTCCTCTTCTCCGGCAGAAAGCCGTCCGGAGAGAAGCCAAAGCTCGTATGGACGTTTTCCGGTATGGGGCCGCAATGGTACGGGATGGGCAGGCAGCTGCTGAGGCAGGAGCCGGTCTTCCGCGAAACGATGGAGCGCGGCGACGCGTTGTTCGCCCCGATTGCCGGGTGGTCCATGCTGGCGGAGCTTTGCAAGGACGAAGCGGACAGCCGGATGAACGAAACAGCGATCTCGATGCCGATCAGCTTCTTGCTGCAAGTGTCACTGGCCGCGCTATGGTGCTCTTGGGGTATGACGCCGGACTTGATCGTCGGCCACAGCGCAGGCGAAGTTGCCGCATTTTACGAGGCGGGCGTCTACACGCTGGAGGACGCGCTGCGCGTCGTCTACCATCGCAGCCGGCTGCTGGACCGGATGAGCGGCACCGGGGGGATGGCGTTCGTCGCCGTCTCCGAGACGGAAGTTGCGGAGTTGCTAGACGGTCTGGAGGATAAGATCAGCATCGCGGCGGTCAACAGCCCGACCTCCGTCACGCTGTCGGGCGATACGGAAGCTTTGGCAGAAGCTGTGAAACGGGCGGAGGCGAAGGGAATGTTTACCCGCATTCTTCGCGTGCAAGTGCCATTTCACAGTCGGTATCTGGAACCGATCAAGGAAGAGCTGATCGACTGCTTAAAGCATGTCCCGTCTGGGCCGGCGTCCGTTCCGCTGTATTCTTCCGTAACCGCGAGCGAAATTCGCGGAGAGGAGATCGACGGCGCTTACTGGTGGCGCAATGTGCGGGAAACGGTAGCTTATGCGTCCGCCATCGATCAGCTCATCCGGCAAGGATATACAAATTACTTGGAAATCGGCGCCCATCCCGTGCTGTCGGGAGCGCTAGCGGAATGTTTGGGCGACAATCCGGGTCTGGTGGTCGCTTCCATCCGCCGCAAGGAGGACGAACCCGAAGCAATGATGCGCGGGCTGGCAGAGCTGTACACAGCAGGCTTTGAACCGGACTGGCAGGCGATCTATCGCCAAGGGCGATGGATAACGCTTCCGGCCTATCCGTGGCAAAAAAAGCGCTATTGGCACGAGCCGGAATTTATCCGGCACATCCGTCACGGCCATAAGGATCATCCGCTGCTCGGCCGGCCGCTGCCGGGGGCAATGAAAGCTTGGGAAACCGAAATCTCGCTGCGCCGCCTCCCTTATTTGCGCGATCACCGCGTGCTGGAACAAGTGTTGTACCCGGCGGCAGCGTATATCGAGGGCGCGATGGCGATGCTGAGTCAGGCGTTGTCGCCGGGCGAAGGCAGCTTCGTGCTGGAGCAGCTGGAGCTGCACCGTGGCTTGACGTTGTCTGCGAACCAGCCGTCGGCGGTCATGCAGCATGTGCTGGACGTAGAAAACGGTACATTCCGCATCTTCTCCGCGCAGGACGAACAGCGCTCAGCGTTCGTGCTGCACGCCTCCGGCCGGGTAAGGCAGCTTCAACGCCGCCCGGGAGAAGCGGTCGTCGATATCTCGGCCGCTCGCCAAGCGACACCGCTGGTTATCGACCAAGCGAAGGCTTACCGTATTTTGAAACATGCCGGTTTCGAGTATGGTCCGACGTTCCAAGGCATCCAGCGGGTTCATTTGGGGGACGACGAAGCTTGGGTAGAAGTCGAGCTGCCCTTGGAGGAAGCGGTCACGCGGGAGTACGGCTTCCATCCGAGTTTGCTAGACGCGTGCTTCCAAGCGCTGCTCGCCGCCGAATTTCCCGCCGAGGGCGAGCAGCCCCGAGATTTCGGGCATGAGTTCCGCATACCCGTGCGGATCGGGAGCATATGCTTTTACGCAAGGCCCGACGGTCGTCTATGGGCGCACAGCCGGATGATCGAACGCAACAACTCGTTCACACGCGGTAATTTGCGTGTGTATAACGATCGGGGAATGCTAGTCGCCGAGTTTCTCGACTTCGTGAAGCAGTCCGTCGATGCTGCGACGAGCCGGATGGACGAACTGCAGGCGCGGCGCTGGCTGAACCGGCTGGAGTGGCGGGCAGCCGAGCTTCCAGCTGCCGCTCCGGGAACGGCGGCTGTCGCCTTGGACAGCCGGATGTCCGGGACGTGGCTGATGTTGGCCGATGCGAGGGGCATCGCCGAAGAAGCGGCGGCGCTGCTGCGCCGAGCGGGCGGTCGCTGCTTGCTGGCCGTCGCCGGGGACGAGTACGCCTTCGGCGGCGAAGCTCAGGCCAGCCTAATCAACCCAGCAGACCCGGGCCATTACGACCGGCTGCTGGCCGATGCGGTGCAGGAGGCGGGAGGTGCGCTGTCCGGCGTTGCGCACGTCTGGAACGTTGACTTGCCTGCGCCAGCGGAACTGGCTGGACGGCCGCTCGGCGGCGAGTGGGAGCGGATCAAGAGCCTCGGCACGCATTCGCTCTTGTACTTGGCCCAGAGTCTTGCGCGCACCGGTGCCGACACCGGCGTATGGATCGTCACGCAAGGGGCGCAGAGCGTGCCCGAGGCGGAATGCTCGCTAGCCGTATTCCAGGCGGGCGCGTGGGGGCTGGGCCGGTATATCGGACAGCAGGAAATGCGCCAGTACGGCAAAGGGCTGATCGATGTGGACCCGCGTGCTTCGGCCGCAGAGGCGGCGTTATGTCTTGTAGACGAAATGACGGCTGGCGACGCGGAAAACCAAATCGCCTATCGGGACCATCGGCGCTACGCGCTGCGGCTGAAGCGGGATAGCGAGACGCCGTCCTCGCTGCCGTTGCAGTGCCGGGCCGACGGAGCCTATATCGTGACGGGAGCGTTCGGCGCGATCGGTCAGGAGGTAGCGCGGCTGTTGGTGCGCAAAGGCGCCCGGCACTTGCTGCTGCTCGGCCGGAGCGCCCTGCCCGAGCGGACGAAGTGGGATTTGGCGATTGCGGACAGCCGGGAAGGGGAGCGAATCGCTTTTGTCCGGGAGCTGGAAGCGGCGGGCGCGCACGTTTCGGTCGTAGGCGTCGACATGACCGACGAGGCGGAGATGTCCGGCTTTATCCAGCGGTACGAAGCAAGCGGATCGCTGCCGATCCGCGGTGTCGTGCACAGCGCGGGAGCAGTGAAGGACGTACTGCTGATGCAGATGGACGACCGGATCTTCGACGAAGCGTACGATCCGAAGGCGAAGGGCGCATGGTTGCTGCATCAGGCGATGCTCGGGCAGCCGCTGGAGTTTTTCGTCCTGTTCTCCTCGCTTGGCTCGCTGCTTCCGGCGGCGGGACAGGGGAACTACGCGGCAGGCAACGCGTACCTGGATGCACTCGCCGCATATCGCCGCTCCCTTGGCTTGCCGGCGCTCAGCATCAACTGGGGCCCGTGGTCCGTCGGTATGGTCAAGAAGCTGCAGCTGGCCGATATTTTCGAGACGAATGGCATCGACATTATCACCCCGGCCATCGGGATGCGGTTGTTTGAGCATTTGATCGGGCAAAACGTGACCCAAATCGTCGCGCTGTCCGCAGGCTGGCGTGCCTTCCGCAAGCTGTACGACGACATTCCGCTGCTGGAGCTGCTGGAGGAAGAGGAATCCGATTATTACGGTGCATCGGCCTCGGGCGAGCTTGCGATCGAAACGATCAAAATGCTTGCCCCGCACGAGAGGGAGCTTGCCGTGCGGCGGCACGTGGAAGCGATCATTGCCGATTTGCTGCATTTTGCTGCCGATGCGGTGGATGCGACCAAAGCATTACCCGAGATCGGCCTCGATTCTATGATGGCGATCCGGCTGCGGGCGCGCCTGCTGAACGAGCTTGGCGTCGCGCCGATGGTCGGCGAGCTGCTGAGCGGCAACAGCATCATGGCGCTATCCGATAAAATGGTCCGCCAATTCGACGAACAGCACCAGTTGGCAAAGGAATATTGTTCAGCAGGATGACGACTCCTTCGCTCGCAGCATAGTTTGCGCAAATCGACGAATACAAAAGGTCATGCAAATATCTTTCAAAAGGAGCAACGCAAATGGCCAAAACTTTGCACTTCCAGCTTGTTTCCGGCTACAACGACGAACAGCTTACCTTACATGTAGGGACGGACTCGCATCCTTTGAAAAAACATACAGAAGAAACGATCCGGCAGGCGGCGGCAACTAATCGGGCGCTTGGGCTGCTGAACGAAAAAAGTCTTCAGCTGTTTACCCATTATGCGGAAGTGCCGGAGGAGCACTTCCCGACCGATCGGTTAACCCGGATTCGCGTCACTTCGCCCGATCCTGACCCCGAGATCTATCTCCCGAGGCTGCACCATGTCTCGATCCACATTCCGGAGCGGCACCGGCGGGCTTATTTCGAACGCAAGCTGGCAAGAAGCGGCTACCTCGATCATCATCCGAAGCTTAGCGCGCTGGGCCTTGACTTGACGCAGCTGTCGGACGGGCCGAGCGACGCCGAACTGATCCAGGCCAGCGTCGATGCCGGAGCGGCGTATACGCCGTGGGATATCGCGATTGCGATTTTGTTCTCCAATCCGGAGCTGTCCTTCAGCCAGCCCTATACGGCGACCATCGTGACCCACGATCATATCGCTCCGCCTCAGAACGTCGACCCGACTCAATACCAGCGGGTATACGATCTAGCGATTGCCATCTCCTCGCAAGGGCAGGCGAGCTCGACGGGCGGTTGGGCGACGATTACCGATTCCACCGATAAAGACGGCAATCCGATGTATTATGAATACGATTTTGGTAATCGCAAAGCAGGCGATCGGATCTTGATCTACACGTTTTCCGATAAAACAACCCAGTACGCCACCGCGCCGAATTCCTCCGCCATGCAGTCGGCCAACAACGATACCCGGCTGCAAAATCAAACGTGGTCCGTCAGCCAAGGCAAGACGGCTTTCCAAAAACAGGATGACTCGGGCGATCCGGTGGTGCGGCAATCGTTTGCACCCGCCAAGCCGAATTCGTCCGAACTGAGCGCAAATCCGAAGTTCAAATGGACGGTAACGAATCAGACTCCGAACCACGGGCTGTCGGTGAACGCCAGTACGCTCTCGTTTAATTCCAGCAACCAATTTTCCATTCAGGCGAAAAATACGTTTTTGCGTACGCTGTCGGCGTACGCCGAGTTTTTCAATGAGAACGGCGAAGCTATTCGAAATCCACAAGGTTGGGTCGATAAGCTTCCCGCCCCGTTAAACAGCTGGTTCGAGACCGATTACAAAAAATATATTACGGCCCTTTCGGCGGTCGATACGATTATGGGCATTCCGCTGCCGGGGGACCCGACCACACTGTCGTTTCCGTTTCCAAGCGACGCGGTACGCGTCGATCTGCTGTTTGGCGGTCTCGGCACCTCGTACTGGGACGATGACGTCGATGTGGCGGGCGCAATCCTGACGGGACTGTTCCAATACGCCATTCCGCTGATCTTCTTGATGACGAAGACGGCGATCAAGAACAGCAAGTGGTATAACGATTATGTCGAAGATCATGAAAACGTGATGTCGGTGCTGGAAGCTTCCTTCGGTGTCGTTAAGGGAAACGTCGCGATCGAAGTGGCACTTGGGAACACCAAGGAGATGCTGATCAACTTGGCTAATGCGGCGGCCGGGATTTTATTCTCCAAAGGACTGGAGAAGCTGGTTTTGCATATTACCAAAGAAATTACCGTTCAGGAACTAGAGGATCATATTCCTTTTGTCGGCTGGGCGCTGCGGGCGGCCAACGTGGCCATGGATATCGCACAGATGGCCATCACGACTGGGGAAATTATCTCGTCGCCTGCCACGCTGAAAGTAAAGGTCACCCGCGCGATGGATTTGAAATTTACGCTGCATCCTGACCCGGAGCACGGCGAAGCAGGCAATCCCGAAACGGCGGTGTGGCCGGCCGTATCGCACCACTATCAGGTGATTGTCCAGTATCAGGGCGGGACGAACTTCGTGCTCACCGGCAGCATGCCGGTGACGACGTCGAACACGCCGCTGCAGCTTACGTTCGCGAATATTCCCGTTGGCGGCACGCTGCAAATTATCGCCGGTATTTACTCGGAGAGCGGCTGGCTGTGCGGTAAGTATCAAGGCGACTGGATGCCCGCCTTCCCGGACGACGGCTCGACGGCGCTTACGCAAACCGGCAGCATTACGGAAATTCTCGTACCGCTCACGCAGGATACGCAGTACATCTATAAGGAAAAAATCGTCTTCGACGCTGCAAGCCAAAAGTATATTTGGCATGCGGGCGACTTGCCGACAGCAACTGTGACGAACCTCGATTGCAGCAGCGGCGGCAACTACATTTGCAACCCGGCCGGTATTACGCTGAACGGGCAGGCGTATGTCATTGGCTACGTGTGGAATGCATCCAGCCAAAACTACTACGCGCAGAACTTATCGGTGCTGGCCGACCCCGACTCCCGTTACAAGCTGTCGGAAGCGGCGTTCGCCGTTCAGCCCGTCGTCGCCTACGATCAGTTCGGCGTGGAACCGAAGGAGGGCGAAGAGCGGCAGATCTCCGTGAACAATTTTGTCGTGGATACGCGGAATAACGAGTTTCATTTGCGGCAGGTGCATTTAATGGACGGGAATACCAGCTTCGGGCTGAACGATCCGAATTTGCCAAGCTGGGGCAGATTCAATTTGCCGAACTTGGACGCGATCGTCGTTCATCCGACCGGTGCGGTGATCGCGGTAAGCTGGAAGGACAGCAAAATGGAAATTTTGCAAATTCCTAGCGTGCCGACGGATGACGCTCATGCGCCGGTCGCGCAGATGGTATCGGGCCGCGGCGTCCGGCAAGGGCTGCTGCAAGGACCGAGTGCGCTGGCGGTCGCGCCGGACGGGCGCGTCCTCATCCTGGAAACGCTGAATAGGCGCATTCAGTCGTTTGACGTGCAGGGCAATCCGGTGGCGAGCTTTTTGGGCGAGTTCTTGTTTACGCTCAGCAGCGCCGAGTATGCCACAGATCTGGACAATGGTGTGTTCTCGGCTGCGCTGCAGGAGCAGTTCCAAGCGAACGGTTTGACGCATATTTTCGATCTCGGCAAGGGGCTTGCCTCTGATTTGAATTCGGGCGAGCTAACTGACGCGCTGATTAACGCTTTCGCCGATGAAGGCGTCTACCTTGCGTACGCCCCCGATGCGATGGACGATCACGAGATCAGTTCGTACGTCACCGTGGTGAGCGAGGATCTGCAATGGACGATTACCGACCCTACGCGGAACGCTGTCTACGATATTCAGCAGGCGGGCGAGGCGCTTAGCGTGTACGACACGCTGACGAACGTTACTGTGGACGTGCGCGCGGAAGGCAGCATTTGGGTTGTGGAAGATTGGAACGGCGCTCAGTCGTATTATATCGCCCAAGATGCCGCGGACAGTGAGGTGCTGAACGTGAACCGGTACTTGTCATATTTGCCACTGTACACCCCGGACAATCTGACCAAGATCACGTATCTGGATGTAGCCGTCGAAGCGAAAGGGTATGTTTACGTGTTGTCCTATGCCGGAAGCGGCAATGTGCCGAGCAATTATAGTTTGGATATTTATGCGCCGGACGGCACGTTCCTTGTTCGGACGCCGAATGCGCGATTGCAGCCGACAGCGCCGGAGTATATAAGCGCGGCCAAGTTCGTCATCGACGTGTGGCGCAATGTATATACGCTCAACTATGAAGCGATGGGCGGGGCGAACAACCGGACGGAGCCGACAATCAGCCACTGGGTTCCGACACCGCCCCTTTTCGACCTTGAATTAGACGACCAGCCTGATTTTGACAATCATGACGTTCCCGCCGTGCAGGCCGATTTTGCTCAGTATGGCATCACACTTAGCGATTCGACACAGATTGTGACCATCAGCAAGAGCGGCTATTGGCAAGTGATCGACGGTGCGAAGACGTACGACGTGATCCGCAGCGGTGAGAAGCTGGAAGTTTATGATATTCCTGTCGTTTGATATTCACTTGCTTAAATGGCGCGTGATTTCAAATGTATACCAAACGGTGGAAACGGCGGAAGCGCGGGTAATTCCAACTTAGCGTTACGAGCAAGCGTCTGTGGCACTCCGGGTTCCGATTGCGACGGCAACAAGGAACCCGGAGTACTGAAAGAGTTGGGAGAGTCGATCAAAGGAAAGAAAGGTGAAACGAATGGCTTCGGATACGATGACGTTTATCGGAAAATGGGCATTCAGCAGTACGTATGGCGGCAGCTTCATGAGCCTGAACGAATCTGGGGGACAACTAGTGGCCGTTTCGGCGCAATCGCCCGGCCCGGACCAGCGTTTTAACGCCTACGGCGATGTGACCAGCGGCTTCTGGCTGCAAGGCAATAACGGAAGTTATGTCGTTTACAACGGCGACGGCGGTTATGCCGCAACGGAGGCCAGAACGGGTTCCCCGGCGATATTTACGCTAAAGACGACATCCGGCTCCGTACAGCTCGTCGAGCAAGCTTCGGGAGAGTCTTATTATGTCGACTTGAACGGCAACTCCGTAAGCCGGGTATCAACGGACAATGCGCCGGCGACGACTTTGCTTCTTCAAGTGATCGTTTCGCCAGGACTAGCCGATATTCAAGCGGTAAAGTTTGCAGCGGCTGTCGATTTGAAGTGGGCTTATTTGGCTTCGGCCAATTTGGCAAGTGTCAGCTTTCAGGATGCCGACTTGTCGCACGCCGATTTATCGGGCTGCAACCTGTACGGGGCGTTGTTTACGGGAACCGATCTGAAGCTGTCGTATGCCTTGCTGGCTAAGGCAACGCTGTCTTATGCGGTAATGAATAATATTGCGGCGGATAACGCTGATTTTACCAATGCCGTAATGACCCTCACCAAGCTATCGGACAGCAACCTGGACTACAGCAATTTGACCGGGGCCGACATGACGAATGCCGTGCTCAACCGAACGGGGTTTCAGAACGCCAATTTAACCGGGGCAAAATTATACGGGGCGACGGCGACGGATACGCGATTCGATAAGGCGAACTTGACGAAAGCGGACCTGACACGCGCCATGATAACCGATTTTCATATTCCCGGCGCGACGCTCGCTTACGCCAAGCTGGACAATCAGACGCTAACGACGGCGGAGATCGACGCGGATACCGATTTTACCGGGGCAAGCATGCAAAATGTTTTCCTCAGCAATTGCGTTCTGCAAGAGGTCACCTTCGCTCACGCCAATTTGACGGGGGCAAGACTTGACGGCGCCGACTTGACCGGAGCGGATTTAAGCTATGCGAATTTGACGAAAGCGTCGCTAAAAAACGGCGTAAAGTTGTATAGCGTCAGCCTGTCCAACGCCACGCTAACGTCGGCGGATTTGACGGGTGCGCAGCTCGGCGCTATCTCCGTTGCATTCACATTAAGCGAATCGCTTGCCTCGGATTTGGATCAAGGAGTCGTCGACAACAACATTAAAGACGCGTTTGCCGACGCAGGGCATCCTTTATCCAGCAGCGCTACGGTAACAGTCCGAATTCCAGGTGAAAACTGGATCGTTACTGACGGCAATACGGTGTATACGATCACGAACGACGGCGCGGTCTTGGACGTCTGGATGAGTACAAACACGAGTTATGCTGCCGTGCTTGCCGGGGCTTATATGCCTAACGCCATATTTACCAGCGCAAACCTATACGCGGTCAATATGTCCGGAGTGAACTGGTATGGCGAAGCGGCGAAGGCGGACAACACCAACTTGGAGGAGGCCGACCTTGCGAACGCAAACCTCGCCAGCATGGATTTTTCACAGGCGCGCATGTACGGCTGCAATCTCGATTCGGCCAATCTCATCAACACCAATTTCAACGGCGCATATTTGACCGCTTCGGCCAATAAGAAGCAAACCTCGCTTGCCTATTCCAATATGCAAGGGGCTACATTCGTGCAAGCCCACTTGCAGGGCGCAGTGCTGACAAATGCTGCCGTATCGCTTAATCAAGGCCCGTTCTTCAACCTCCCGGAGTCCTATGAGGCGAATCTGAACCAAGGCTTGATTTCCCAGGACTTGCGTGAGCAATTCAACAAGTACGGCTATCCGCTGGAATCGAATGCTTTTGTAACCGTCAACATATTAGGCAGCTACTGGACGATCACGAACGGCTCGAATTCGGTATACCCGGTCTACAATATCGTTAACATTTCTAATTCGCTGATTGTATCCGGCGGGCCGATCGGCGTTCATTTGTTCGATCTGCCGCAATCGATGAGCGTAGAGTTCGACCAGAAAAAGTTATCGTCCGACATTCAAACCGCCTTCAAAGACAACGGTTATCCGCTTCTGCCGTCGGCAAAGATCGATAAGGTCATCGTGCCGGGGAGCGAGTGGCATATGACGAACATCAATACAGATACGACCAAATTGCAAGAAGGGTATGGCGAATTTTACGTGATCAACAATACCGTGGATGCGTCGCTGCACGTTTACGGCTCGGTGCTGATGTTCGTCCGTACGGGGGAGGACCATACGCTGGAGCAGGTACGAATGGCGCTTGCGACAACGCAAGTAACGCAGGACGTCATGGACGGCACGACGACGTGTCCGAACGGACAGAGGCTGTCGCAATATTTGAATCAATCGCCGACACAACATATAACATGGGAACAGATGATGACCGCAGCGACACCGCCGAAGCCGCCGGCTTGTATTCCTGACCCGATGCATTGGTGTTAGCGCGCAGAAGAAGAGGTATTGTTGGAATCAAAGGTTCGTAATTCTACTGTTACAGAGAGCTTATCCGAAGAAGGAAAGGAGGAGATCGCTGTGTCAGAACATTCGAAGATCGAAATGACACGCAAGCAATTATACGATGAAATTTGGGAAATGTCTGTCACCGGAGTAGCCAAAAAATATAATCTTCCTTATGCTCATCTAATGAAACAGATTAAAAGAAGCGAGCATTCCGATTCCTCCGTCCGGATACTGGACCAAGCTCAATTTTAACAAGCCTGTAACCAAACTGGAACTGCCGGAACCGGCGGATGAGAGGATTTCCATTCACAGAACTGTATCGGTCACTCGTAAAAAGAAACATCAAGAGATTTCTGAAAAGAATTCCAACAGAGCAGAGATGGAAACGCCCGTTGCCGAATCTTCACCCACATTTACAATATTTACGACAGAGAAACATTGTACAAAGATGTATGGCTGGCACCGGTAACCGAAGTAGCGAAACGATATGGCGTCTCGGATGTTGCGATCCGAAAGGTTTGACAGTCTCTTGATATTCCCACACCTCCGGTTGGATATTGGGCCAAGCTTCGTGCAGTCCCAATACCACTCCCAATAAGCAACAAGCAAACTTGTCCTAAGACTTGTCATTAGGTCTTTCAATTGAAGCAAAAATATCTAGTAACTCAATGAATCATTTTAACATCTTCAGTCTTTTTCTCTTTCAGAAATTGGTAATGGATTTCGAGAACTGAATTTGTTTCGAACTTATACAAGGATGGATTCCTTTTACTAGTTGATATTACTGAAGTCGAATTTAAAGAGTTAAGTCTTCATTTTCAGTGGCTGCATTGTAGCTGCTGGAGGTTACCAAGAGGTACTGATGAAGAATATTGGGTTGTCGGGATTAGCTTTAATAAATGTGAAAGCGAAAAACGGTTCAACTCTGAATTTAAGATCTCGGACGAAAAGTCGCTCGATATTCTGCCTTTTTTAGTCCAGACAGAGGTTGAAAATGTCATTTTTTCTCTAACTGTTCAATAAAAATGGAGGCGTTGACTCTTTATATGGAATAGGAAATAGACAGTCTAATTGATTATTTTGAAAGATACAAGATTGAAATAGAAGCCGAAATGCAACTTGAACCTGAAAGTCAGTTCTTAAAAGGGAAAGCGAAAGGGATACAGCACGCTCTTACGATTTGTCGAATGTACAATAGGCCAGAAGAAGGAGGTAACCTTATTGATGTTGAAATAGATGTCCCAGTTCGTGGTTGTATGAGTAGAACAGATAAAACCTAAAAAAATGTCCGTACTGAAGTTAATCCATTGATATGAAGGGTTCGCTTTTTTCTATATGAAATATGGTATTTAGAAGGGTGGTTAAGCATGTTGTGTGTTTTGATATAGCTCTATCTATAACCAAATGTATTCTTTCGGATATTCAGGGTAGATACCAGATGGATACATTTGTATTTGCTGCAACTGAACGAAAGGACCTAGATGTACAGGTTGAAATGTTTGAAAGATGGGATGAAGGACGAGAGGCTGCAAGAGAAGTGGATCGATATTTGATGGGAACTACACTATTGCCTTAAATGTGAAAGTAGTGAATAATAGAACATAGTAACGTTAGTAAGAAGCTGCGCTTATTCTCACATGCGCGGCTTCTTCTGTTGTGTATGGAAAGAGGTGGTAGGATGAAGACACTTGTCGTGGCTGAGAAGCCTGATATGGGACGCAACATCGCTTCTGTCATCGAGCCAAAGGGCCGTAAGCACCGAACACATATTGAAGGAGATCACTACATTATTACATGGGCAATCGGCCATTTGCTCGGATTGGCAGAGCCGCAAGCCTATGATGAGAAATATAAACGATGGAACTTCTATGATCTGCCGATTCTACCGAACAGCTTCAAGATCGTGGCGGAACGCCGCACGAAGGATCAGTTGAAAATGATCGGTGAGTTGGCGAAACAATGCGATACAATCGTGAATGCGTGCGATGCTGGGCGCGAGGGGCAATACATTTTTGCTCTAATTCAACAGCATTATAAATGGAAGCAGCCCGTTAAGCGGTTATGGATATCCGACCTGACAGCAGACACGATTCGCCGAGGATTCGAAGAGATGAAGGGTGCAGAGTATTATGAAGGGCTTACAGCTGCAGCAAGGGCCCGTAGTCAGGCTGACTGGATTATTGGGATGAACGCTTCTCGCGCCTTCACAACGAAGCACAAGGCACTATTGTCGGTTGGACGCGTTCAGACACCAGTCCTTGCGCTTATTTATGACCGGGAGCAGGAGATTGCGGCGTTCCAATCCGAATCCTATTATGAGGTTGCAGCTGTATTTCAGCAGGGAGATACAACTTATAAGGGAACTAGACAGGGCGACCGAATTACGGACGAGCAAAAGGCGACTGAGATTGCTGACAAAGTGAGAGGGAAGAGCGGACGAATTGCCGACTACCAGATCAAAGAAGGCAAGGAGTATCCGTACAAGCTTTATGATTTAACACTGCTGCAGCGGGATGCTAACGCGCGTTTTGGATTCTCGGCGAAGAAGACACTGGATATAGCTCAAGCATTATACGAGAAGCACAAGGCGATTACGTACCCGCGGACGAACTCGAACTATGTGACGGAGCAAAATATTGGGGGCATGCATCAGGCGCTTAAGATGCTAATGAGTATGCCGGATTATGCGGACTTGGCGGCGCAAGCAGAACCGAGTCGGGTTCATAAAAATAACCGCAGCGTGTGCAACCCAGACAAGGTTGAGGATCACCATGCCATTTTGCCAACGACTAAGCGCCCAGGCACCCTATCGCCTGAAGAAGGTAAAATCTATGACTTAATCGTTCGTCGCTTGCTGGCGCATTTCTATCCAATTGCAGAGTATACCCTTTATACGGTGTTAACCGAGGTTGAGCAGGAAACATTCAAGACGAGCATGAAGCAATGGCGTATACGGGGCTGGAAGCTCCTATATGATCATGATAAGGAGAAGTCCCGCACATCTAAGCGCTCGAAAAAGAAAGATGAGGATGAGGGGGATTCTCAATCATCCTCGGATCAAGTAGAGGAACTTAACGATACGGAGCAGTTCAACCTGGACAAGAATCAGCCTGTGCATTGTCGCGAAGCGGAGATGGCTGCCAAGGCAACACAGCCGCCAAAGTCTTATACAGAGGGCACACTGCTGAAGGCAATGGAAAGCGCAGGGAAGCAGCTGGACAATGAAGAGCTGCGTGAAGTAATGAAGGATGCAGGGCTGGGAACCCCTGCGACGCGGGCGGCAACAATTGAACGGCTGAAGCAAGTCGGATATATCTTGATGACTGGCAAACGTCTTACACTCGCAACCAAAGGAAAGACAGCTGTTGAGCTGATTCGCGGGGCAGGGGTACATCTTCTAACCTCACCAGAGATGACGGGGCAATGGGAGAGACGATTAACGCAGATTGCCAGAGGAGAGGCATCGGAAGATGTATTCATGGAAGCTGTGCGCAAGTTCACGCTTCATGTCATTGATTGTGTCGGCAAGCAAAGCCCTGTATCAGCCGAAGTTCTAGCATTGATCGAATCGGACAAGTCATCCAAGGGGAGAGGCAAGCCGCAAACCAGCGCCAAGACATCGAAGAGCTCCAAAGTGAAGGGTTCGGCGACGCAAGCTTCTGGTTCTAGCCGCTCATCAGAAGGAAGCGGACAACATGCAGCACCTGAAGCCTTCGGCATATGTCCTCGTGAAGGCTGTGGCGGTACGATAATTGAAGGGCGCAAGGGGTTCGGCTGTTCGAACTATAAGCTAGGCTGCAAGTTCGTTGTGTGGAAAAAGCAGTTGGCTACAGGGAAGACGATATCTCCGGTGATGATGCGTGAACTATTGGAGAAGGGAAGCACGAAGAAGCTTAGCTTTACCAGAGGAAATGCAACGGTGAAAGGAAGATTGGTTCTAGCCAATCGATCAACTGGAGATTTGAAAGTGGTTGAAGAATAGTGGAACACGAATATCCGTTTCTCCATTAGAAGCATACATGAAGAAGCCACATGCCCGCTCCATAGGGAGGAAACGAGACAGCATGGCTTCTTCATGTTGTGTTCCGAATTGAACTTGGGTCTGCTTGATCTAGCTCAGCTTGGAAGTGAGCAGCCATTCCTCGATAACACGAGGTACGTCAGCAAGCTTCTCTAAAGTGTACAGCGCTCCTTGGGGCTCGATCTCAATGTCAATGACATTGTAGAGCCACTCATTTGGACGCTTTAAATAAATGACATGAAGTCCAGCTAAGAGGCCGGGCTGTACATCTGTCCGTACGGAGTTTCCGATCATCCATGTATTGGCAGGTGTGAAGCCTTGCTCCTTCACAATCTCTGCCAATGCTTGAGCTGTCTTATGCTGACGAATGAAGATGCGATCTCCGAAGTAGGCGGACAGCTTCATTTGGTCAATCTTGCGCTGCTGGATAACAGGCTCACCGCCTGTATACAGGTACAATTCATGACCTTGATCACGAAGCAGTTCTAGTGTTTCAACCATTCCTGGATAAGGCTCAATTTCCATGTCATACACGCTAAGTCCGAGCTTCCAGAGCTGTTCCTTCTCCTCATCAGAGGAATCTCTGCCTGTCAAGTTGCACAAGTGGTCGTACGTATCAATGAAGGAACGAGGGAAATGCTCGCTCTGAAACCCGTTTTTCTGTACGCCAGCGATGTCGAACTTAGATTGGACGGACTTGATTTCTTGCGCGCTCATGTTCGATGAGTTGAACCAAGTCGTCATCGTATCCAAAAATTGATGAATGACAATGTCAAAGTATTTGTTGCAATAAATGAGCGTGTCGTCCATGTCGAACAGTATTGTTTGTTTTGGCATTGATGTAGTCAATGTGATTTCCTCCTTGCGCCTTTCAGACATGACAAGCGTGAGGAGGATAGCGATAACCTTCCATTACGCATACTTTGTCAGTCGTTACAATTGTACTTGCACATAATCTTCTAGAAATACGGACAAGTCGGACAACCCTTCCCGACGAAGGGCGATGGATTCCGAATCGCCGTCCCAATAGGTACGTATGTATCCAGCGGATCGAAGAACGGCCAAATGATGCTTTACAGTTCCTTTGGATAATGAGAGATGCTGTTGGATATCAGCAAATGAGCGTGAACCTTGACTAACGAAACGCAGCAGCTGCAGCCGTTCTTGGTCAGCAAGTGCTTGCGTCATCCGAAGCAGGCTGTGAGACGGCATGCAATCATCTTCAGCGGGCTCGTCAACCGCGTACAGGACAAGCAGCTTGTTCTTAAACGTGCACGTATTGTTCATAGGACGATAGTGCCACATTGGAGCAAGAATGCATTCGCGAATATGATTCTTCTCATCACGAATGACGATGCCATTCGTTGCAACTTCGACAACTTCTTCTGGAGTTATTTTGCTCATTAAGAGCCGCTTCTCATCCGCATCATGCAGCAAAATAGGCTCCCATTGCGGCAAGGTGTGCGAGATGTAATGCTCATACCAGCATTTCAATGCGGGTACATAATATCGTTGGCAATCATCTCTGGTGAGCGAAATCTCTAGCAGGCCATACTGCTCCTGAACGTGCTTCCATTGCTGATCAGTTGTCTGTTCCAGATGCTCGATGTACCCTGTAATATGACTGCCGCCTGTATATTCAAGCGCTATAGCATACAGCATGTCATAATCCGTTAGTGAATAACGCTTCACATGACGAGCATGCTCCTCCCATTCACTGGGCATCATTTGCTCTGCTTGACGTACCCACGTCATGCCGTTGTCAACATTGCGAATCCATTTGCGGTGTACAAATAGCATGAAGCTTCCAATAAGTTCATATACCGATGAACAGTCGATACGAACATGATAGGTCATGCCTGCGTAGCCTCCTTGGTAATGACAATGAGTGTCTACATTTATTATGAATTGTATTGCATAGCATTGTCTACTATAATTGTGAAATGTTCATTTGATAGAGATAAATGGGGAGGTTTAAGAATGGCATCTTGGCGGAACACGACAGATTCCCCAACTTGGAAATTTATAATTTTGATTATTGTTGTTATGATTACAGGTCTTAGTCAGGGGTTATTGCTGCCCTTACTTACGATCTTCTTGGAGCGGATGGGGGTTCCATCCGATCTGAATGCATTGAATGCTACCGCCCTCTACTTAGGGGTATTCTCCATGATGTTCCTAGTAGAGCGGATACTCATTCGGCTCGGCTATAAGAAAATGCTGCTTGCCGGTATGGTGTCGGTTACGATCGCACTAGCGTTATTTCCGTTCTTCCCGAACATTTGGGTATGGTTCGTTCTGCGAATTGTTGTTGGTCTAGGTGACAGCGCGCTGCATTATGCGACACAGCTGTGGGCCGTGTCAGTCAGTCCAGCGAATCGACGGGGAAGAAACATCTCCCTATATGGGATGGCGTATGGGGTAGGCTTCAGCTTCGGGCCATTAGGCATTAATTTGTTGTATATCCATGATTCAGCACCGTTCATCGCGATTGTTCTCCTGTTCCTCATTGTTATGGCAATTGTATATGTGAAGCTGCCAAATGAAGAAGCTGCGATGATGAAGGACGGATCGAGACCGGAGAAACGCTATCGCCGTTCCTACCAATGGGCCTGGTTCGCTCTGATGCCAGCATTCCTATACGGTTACATGGAAGCCTCGATGAATAGCAACTTCCCTGTATACGCGCTTCGTCTCGGCATGGAACAGCATTGGATATCGTATTTGCTTCCATTCTTCGGGATCGGGGGACTTATTCTGCAGCTGCCGTTAGGCATGCTTAGCGACCGCATCGACCGCAAAAAAGTATTGATGGCATGCGGTATCTTAGGGGGATTAGGGTTCCTTATCATCCCGTTTGTGGGTACGAACATCTGGGGAATTCTCATTATGTTCATGCTCGTTGGAGGCTTGGTTGGTTCTTTCTTCTCATTAGGGCTCGCGTATGCAGCAGACATATTGCCTAAGGAATATTTGCCGTCCGCTAACGTGATTGCATCCATTCACTTCAGCTTAGGGAGCATCATTGGGCCGAATTTAGCGGGCATTGGGATTCAATACGTATCAATTGGGAGCATGTTCTACTTGCTCGGGGCTTGGTATATTGGATTCTCACTACTCGGCTTCATCTTCAGACGGCGCAATAAAACGCTTGCAAGTTAGGGGCTACCTTCCTTACACTAAGAGTACATGTTCGTGAACCGCTGCGCACATATAAAAAGTCTCTCGCAGCAATCAAGCAGCGAACTGCCATTGTCGGAATGGAGAGGAGTCTTGACGGTGATTAGAGTAGATCAGTTAGTGAAGCAGTACCCTCCTGAACAGAAGGTATTGAAAAATATTAGCTTCGAGGTGCAGCCGGGCGAGTTCATTGGTGTAGTAGGTGCGAGCGGCAGCGGGAAGTCGACACTGCTGAAATGTTTGGCGCTTCAGGAGAGATGGACAAGCGGCAAATTTGTCGTTGACGGTGTGGATATCTTTGCGCAGCAGTTGAGCGGAAGACGCAAGGTGAAGCGGGAGTTCGCATACTTGGAACAGAACCCAGTGCTGTCGGACAATCGCAAGGCATTGAAGAATGTCTTAATCGGACGCTTCCATCAAACTCCGCTATGGAGAATGGCTACCGGAATGATACGCTCAGACGACTACATGGGGGCAATGGATACCATTGAACAGCTTGGCCTATTGGACAAGGCCCATAAGAAGTGTAGTGATTTGAGTGGTGGGGAGAAGCAGCGAATTGCCATTGCCAGGGCGCTTGTACACGGAGCAGACGTGCTGCTTGCAGATGAGCCTGTTCTCGGACTAGACCCGCAATCGGCTGAATCTGTATTGTCGACATTCCGAGACCTGTGCACGAAGCAGCGCAAGATCGTTATTGCGGTATTTCATCAGGTTGAACTAGCAGAGAAATTCGCTACACGATTGTGGGGACTTCATGACGGCACTATCGCAGTCGATGTGAAGGGCAGACGGCTTCTTCAATCAGAGAAGGCTCTCATATTATAATGAAGATTGGGAAAAAGTAAATAGGCAATTGTCACGCCATCTCTTATGAATGCATATGTTGAATGGAAGGGAAGAATGTTCTTTTCTTACCGAATTCACGCATCCGTAGGATGTGGCTTTATTTATGCTGTATCCATTGCCGATTCCGATCGAGCCTCATGTTATTCGCAAGCCGAACCTGGAGGTGTACGTTCCTGTCGTTGTGGATCCGAAGCATCCACAAGCGGCGGAGCGTATGAATCATACCATACAAAATCAGGTCAGGGAGTTAATTCGAACTTCCGGCTATGAGGAAGATCCGAAGAATATTCAGGTTCAAGGTTGGTACGAAATCAAATTAAACGAAAGAGGATACCTTAGTCTTACTGTTAGTGTATATGACTATCCCTATCATGCAGCCCATGGGATGACCTATCAGCGTGGGTTGACCTTTGAGACAGAGACAGGCAAGCTGATAAAGCTACCTGATTTGTTCAAGCCGGGGGCCCCTTACGTAGACGTGTTGTCTAAGCATGTCGCCGCACAGATTAAAATGCGAGATATCCAGACGCTAGAGCCATTCAAATCGATTCGACCGGATCAGGATTTCTATATGACGGATAAATCGCTCGTTCTCTTCTTCCAGTTGTACGAAATTGCGGCGTATGTATATGGATTTCTGTACTTCCCGATATCTGTATACGAGTTGAACGACATTAAAGCGGATAATGGCATTATCGATAAGTTGTCATACTAAGCATCGAGGTAAGCGATCAAATATAGTCCGAAGCATGTGTGCAGTGCAAGGAGGGTGTTCCTTCCCAAATGAATCATCGCTTTGTCACGGGTTTGTCACCATTAGGTGACTCTTTTTTTTTATAATGAGAGAGTATGCCTGTAAATAGGCTACATAGATGATACGTAATGTGTTTCGACGAAAGAACGAATAATAGAAGCATCAAAGGAGGAATGGCATGTATGATAAAAAGGCGAACAATACGAAAAGCATCGCTCCTCCTTCTACTGGCTAGTGTCATGTTAAGCGGCTGTCAGTGGGTTCAAGACCCCAAGTCCATGCTGAAGGAACCACGATTGTCAACCGATAAAGCGAATTTAAAATCGATTATTGACTCTCAAAAGCCTGAAGGAGCAAATATCATCCGGCCTCGCAATGCAGACGATCGCAGCACGATTCGCATTGCGGATTTGAACAATGATGGCAAGGGTGAGGCGATTGTATTCTATGAGACGCCTGATAAGGATGTCCGAATCCATGGTATGATCTTTAAATCAGATGGTGACACATGGACGAAGGTATTCGACTTCGACGGTGAGGGTACTCAGTTGGACCGGGTTGAACTGGTTGACTTGACTGGAGATAAGAATCTGGAGCTTGTGGTAGGTTATGGCAGTAATGACCCGAAGCTGAATAAGGGACTTGTTGTGTATCGATTCACAGACACAGAGATGGTCAGAATGTTCGAACAGCCATATTCTCAATTCGTGATCGATGATCTGGATCAGAGCGGTAAGAATCGATTGTTTATATTGAATAACCGCTCAGGTCAAATACCAGTCCTCTTTTCATTCGATTACCAAAATGGCAGGATGGTTAAATTTCATGAGTTGAAGTTATCATATAATGCTAATGCGTACACGAATATGGTGTCTGGATTTATATCAAAAGACCGCAAAGGACTCGTGCTTGATGCAGATGCAGGGGCCAACTACTATATATCAAATATTATTGGAATGAATAAAGATCACATGCTTGAATCCCTATTGCAAGAGGACTTAACTAACAACAAAAGGATAGATATTAAGAGCTCTGACATGAACGGCGATGGCATTATTGAGATCGGTATTCCCGAGCAGCCTCACGGCTGGGATCTGTATCAACCTCATGAGATCCCTTATTTTACGAACTTCTTCCAATGGGATGGACAGCATGGCTTGAAGTTAGTGGAGAAGCAATATCGCGACCATATGGATCGCTTCCATTTGACTTTCCCAAAATCTTGGTATGGACGTGTGACTGTGGATACAAAATCGAAAAAAGATGAAATGCTCCGCTTTGTCGATCTTCATACGAACGAAACGTTCGCCATTATCCGATTCTTTACACCTGAGGCATGGGAGTCTTATAAGGAGAAATGGACGTACCTCAGTTCGTTTGGTGACAAGATTATCGGCATTTACAGCAAGGAGCCACTGAATGCGAAACAAGGGGTTCCTAAAATACCAGAACTAGACAAAAGTGATAGTGATTCTTAAAGGAAATGAAGTAAGGAGATAAGTAGAGATGACGAAAATACTCATTCTTGAAGATGAAGAATCAATCCGCAGCTTTATTGTCATTAATTTAAAGCGCAATGGATTCGATGTGGTGGAAGCAGATAACGGCAATGATGCTTATCAAATGATCATGAGCGATCCGACGATAGATATCGCACTACTAGACGTGATGGTACCGGGTATTGATGGCTTTGAGGTGTGTAGACGAGTAAGGGAACAGAATGAGCGGCTCGGAATCATCTTCCTGACTGCTAAGGTGCAGGAACAAGACAAAGTATATGCCTTATCTGTTGGTGCGGATGATCATGTGAGCAAGCCGTTCAGTCCTACTGAGCTCGTTGCGCGCATTCAGTCCTTGCTGCGCAGGGTCAGCTCTTATCAGCACACTACCCAGAAGGTAGTGTATCAATCTGGTCCGTTCTCACTTGATTTAATTGCGAAACGATTTACCAAAAATAATCAAGCAATCGATTTAACTCCTACGGAATTCTCGCTGGTACAGTTTTTCATGGAGAAGGAAGAGATGACATTAAGTCGAGACGTACTGCTTGATCATGTATGGGGCAAGGATTATATGGGTGATCCTAAGATTGTGGATGTAAACATTCGCCGTTTGCGTCAAAAAATTGAGGATGAGCCATCATCACCAAGATTTCTTGAAACGGTATGGGGGCACGGGTACAAATGGAAGGGAACAACTCCTTGATTAAGCCGGGCATACGCCGCTCGGTAGTCATGCATTACTTCATCGTCGTCTTTATGACGATGCTGATGCTGGAAGTGGTCTTTCTCATCTCGGTGCGAACGTATTATTATGATTCAGTATCCAGCAATTTAACTAACCATGCATCCGTAACGACGAAATACTATCAGCAATATATAAGTCTTAGTTCCAGTGAAGATGATCAAGGCATATTGCCGGAGCTGCTCGAATTATTCAAATTGCCGGGCGCCGAGGTGCAAATTCTGGATCGGACTGGGAAGGTGCTTATCTCCTCCAGTGGGTTCCGAATCGACAAGCCGATCAACTCACTGGATGTGATTACTGTACAGCAGCAAGGGAAGCTGGAACAATGGATCGGCAAGCAGCCTGGAACCGGTGAGTCGATAATGGCTGTGTCTGCTCCATTGTTAGAGAGAGGCGACATCAGCTATATTGTCAGACTTGTCACCTCACTAGAAGTAGTGAACAGTCAGTTGAATAGCATTGTGCTCGTATCTATACTGATTTCGATTACGATATTAATCATTGTATTAGTGATTAGCCTTGGGCTGGCGAATTCGATCGTGAAGCCAATTAATGAGATTACGGCTGTATCTGCTCAGATGGCGCGGGGACGATTCGATGTCAGAGCCAGGGATGGATATAAGTACGAGCTTGGGGAGCTGTCTAAGACGCTCAACTTCATGGCTCATGAGATTGTGCGAAGCAACCAATTGAAGAATGACTTTGTCTCATCGATCTCTCATGAATTGCGGACTCCATTGACGGGAATCAAGGGATGGAGCGAGACCTTGCTGTCTGGTCCGTTAGATGAAGGGGAGACGAAGCTTGGCTTGAACGTTATTCATAAGGAAACGGATCGCTTAATTGGGCTTGTTGAGGAATTGCTCGACTTCTCGAAGCTGCAGGAGAATAAATTACAGTTCCATTGGCGGCAGGTGTCCATTGCGACAATTATCGAAGACACGATTCTGCAAGTGAGAATGAAAGCAGAGAAGAAGCAAATTCGATTGGAGGAACGCGTCAGAGGCAACGAGCAAATTCTGAATGCGGATCCAAATCGATTGAAGCAAGTATTCCTGAATCTGATTGATAATGCGATCAAGTTCTCCCCAGAAGAGTCGGTGATCACGATTCATACGTCGTGGGATGCGGAGAAAGTGGTTGTTCGTATTGTTGACCAAGGAATTGGAATAAGCGAAGAACACTTGACCAAAGTAATGGACAAGTTTTATCAGGTGAATCCTAGTCATGGCGGTACAGGGCTCGGACTGGCGATTACGTACGAATTGGTGAAGGCTCATGGAGGAGAAATGTCCATCGAAAGTGAGCCTGAGGTAGGGACGACGGTTATTGTGACGTTGCCAGTCAACATGCCGATTGAAGCAGATGCTATAGAGGAATCTAGGGATTCATGATCTCTTCGAATATCATTTGAATTTATACGGCCTTTGCGTGATTATTTCATGCAGAGGTCTTTTTTTCGGGGAAATTAAGAAAATAGCATATCTTACTTCGACAAAACATACTATAATATGTATCATAATCATCCATGATGTTGTCGTAATAACTCGATTGTTGTCGTCCTCATCGGAAGGAGGATAGGATAGTGGAACTATTTTTATTCGTTATATTTTCCGCGTCTGTCCCATTTATTATTTATTTATACTTTGTCATCAAGCAGCGTTCATGTGTACAAGAAGCAGCGGTTACGGTAGATCGTAATACGCTTATGCATGGACAGATGGACGAAGCTGAAGACGTGGCGAGTCACTGCTCCATTCTTGTCGTGGAAGATCAGATGCCTATACGGATTCTATTGAAGGAAGCACTTGATGAACTGCCACTGGAAGTAAGGGAAGCAGAGACGGGAGAGCAGGCGCTTAATTCAATGCGTGCGTGTCCAAGTAAAATTGTGCTCATGGATGTGAGCCTACCGGATATGAATGGCCTGGATGTACTGCATACGGTTCGTACAATGCGTCCAGATACCGAAGTTATAATGATGTCTGCCTATAGCGATGCAGACAAGGTTAACGAAGCGAAGGCGGCAGGAGCGATTGGCTTCTTCTCGAAGCCGTTCGACTTAGAAGAACTGCGCGCGTACATATCATCCAGACTGTAACGGGCTACGATATCTTGTCTTGACAATTGTCAATCGGAGGATGTTATGTTTAGAACGATACATAGCCAACTAAGCGCCCGGGTAGTGACGACACTAGTGGCTACGTTGGCCATTATTTTTTCATTTTCGTATGAAGCTGTTCGTTCGATTATTGAGACGAGCATGCAGAACAATTATTTGAATCAAGTTAAGATGGCCGCTCACGATGTTGAAGCGGCCATACGTCACCACAAGCTAATGGTGGAGACGTATGCGAGAGTCATTCAGGGCATATTCGACACATCTGGGCGAATCAAGGCTGAAGTGAATCAATTGACAGAATGGTATGCATTTCAACCGAAGGACCTCGTATTCGGGTACTGGTTCACCATGCAGACCGGTTCGAAATGGAAGGAGAAATTTACATCCTGGTTTGGTCATGATGAATCCGGTCTGCTCCGTAATTTCAATAAACAAGAACATGTGGACGAGTCACTGCCTCAGTATCGAGATGACCCGCAATACGACTATTATCATGGTTCAGTGAAGAATAATGGAACCTATTTGACAGCACCATACATTGATCCTTATGTAAACCTACCGATGATATCCGTCAGCACGCCTGTATACGACTCAGGAGGCACACTGCTCGGTGTGGCCGGAGTTGATATACGGTTTGGCGATTTGAAGCAGTTAGCAAACAAGCTAAGTGTACACCCCAGCAGCAAGATTCTACTTACTTCCCTACAAGGCAATTTATTATACGACCCAGATGAAGAACGAACGATTTATGACAATATATACACCAATCTTAATGAAGATACAGCGACTTTATTACGCAAAGTAAATGACTCTAAGGAGTCTATTATCATTGATGACTATCGTGGGAACTCCATGTATATATTCTCAATTCCGCTTGAGGAGACGAACTGGAGAGCAATCATTATGCTGCCTGCGGGAGTTATTAGCAACGTGTTGCTTTACGTATGGGTCGTAACCCTAATTACGATCAGTTTACTTATTATTGCGATTTACTTCCTAATAAACTGGTGGATCCGTCGTTTGATCGTGACTCCACTGCATCAATTAGTCGAGGCGTCTCATCGTATTGCCGGTGGGGATTATGACGTGACAGTGAGAATCGAATCCAATAATGAATTTTGCCAGCTCGGCTCAGATATGAATCGGATGAGTGAGGCGCTGCGTCAGAAGGCACAGATGGAGCAAGAAATGAAGCGTATGAGCGCACTGCAGGTTGTGGGAGAGATGGCTGCCGCGCTTAGTCATGAAATTCGAAACCCGCTAACGACAATCAAAGGATTTCTGCAGCTGCTTCGCAATAAGCCGGAGCATGCGGATGAGCATGTCTATTTCCGTACGATGATGGAGGAAATTGAGCGGGCGAACACGATCATTACGGAGTATTTGACCTTGGCTAGACATAAATTCGTCCAATTTCGTCCTCATTGCTTGAATGAAATCATTACACAATTATACCCGCTTGTGCAAGCATCAGCGTCGGCTCGCTGCCAGGATATCCGCCTGGACATATCACCACTTCCTTCTATTGAAATGGATGAGAAAGAGATGAAGCAGCTTCTTCACAATCTCATTCGGAACGGACTTGAAGCGATGAGTGAAAACCAGGTGTTGACGATTCGAACTCGTATGAAAGGGGATAGGGTTCTTCTATGTATTGAAGATGAAGGGCCAGGCTTCCCAGCCGAGGTTTTAGCCAGGGCAGGAACTTCTTTTGTCACGACGAAGGAGAAGGGGACAGGACTAGGCTTGTCCATCTGCTACAGTATCGTGGAGCGCCATGAAGGAGACCTTATCATTGAATCAGTGCCAGGTCGCACAGTTATCACAATTAGTCTCCCGCTATTCCGCAAGAAGCAAGAAGGATAGTTTGAATGTTGCCATAATTGACCAATGTATTATAAAATGGAAGAGTTATGCGCTAATATTCTACTTTTAAATCCAATTCCTAAGAAATAATGGTTGTATAACTATGCATCTGCGTGTATAATGATGTTACCTCACTAAGAGCGAGCGGGGAATATTACACATATACAGAGCGGGGTTGGAGCAAATGAAATCATTAAAAATTGTTGCAGCATGCACACTCATTCTATCATTATTAGTTGGTTGCGGTGCGAAGGAAGACCGTCTAGCAACTGTACAAGAGAATAAAAAGCTGGTACTCGGCACGAGTGCTGACTATCCACCATTTGAATTCCGTAAAACAATCGACGGCAAGGATCAAATTGTCGGTTTCGATATTGAGATAGCGAAGGAAATTGCGAAGGATTTGGGCGTTGAATTAGAGATTAAGGATACATCACTGTCGTCATTGCCTGAGGAACTGAAGACAGGCAAGATTGACATCGCAATCGCGGGACTAGATCCAACGCCTGAGCGGGAGAATGCAATGGAATTCTCTACACCTTATTACTTGGCGGAAGCAGGGGTTATTGTACGTGCTGCAGACAAGGATAAGTATAAGTCACCTGAAGATTTGAAGGGCATGAAGATCGGCGTACAGCTTGGCTCAACCTTCGAGGATGTCGTTCAGCAAATCCCTGATGCGAAGAAGGAAATGCTGGATAAGGTGAACGACCTCGTTCTTGCACTGGAGTCGAATCGTTTAGAGGCTGTCGTTGTGGAGAAGCCTGTGGCAGCGGCATTTGCTGCGAATCGCAAGGAAGTCGCTGTCGCGCCGGTGGAATTGAAGCCAGTAAGTGAAGGATATGTAATTGGAGTACGCAAGGGCAGTGTGAAACTGCGTGATGAAGTGAATAAGACGCTTGAACGCTTGAAGCAGCAGGGCAAGCTGGATGAATTCATTACACAAGCGGTACAACTGGCGGAACAATAAGATCAGATGGATTGCATCTATATGCGGTCTATACGGATCTCGATGTGATATGTTCGCTCCTCGTGGGAATTCAACCAGTGAGGAGCTTTTTCTCTTTATATAGAAGAAATGCAGATTAACAGTCGTGATAGATAGGGAAGGGGAAGTTTGTCATGTTCGATTGGTTCGACATGTTATGGACGTATAAATTAGGATTTGTATCCGGTGCTGGCATAACCGTGCTGCTATCCGCGATATCCGTTCTGTTCGGATTATTATTGGGAGTGGCCATTGTCTTGATGAGAATGTCTAAAATAAAGCCGCTTAAATGGTTTGCTGTCACCTATATCGAGGTGTTCCGTGGAACACCGCTGCTTGTACAATTATTCATAATTCATTATGGACTTGCAGAGTATGGCGTAGAATTCAGTGCACTAACATCTGGAGCGATTGCTCTATCCTTAAATAGTGGTGCGTATTTGGCTGAAATCTTCCGTGCCGGCATACAATCGATCGACCACGGTCAATTGGAAGCAGCTCGTTCTCTCGGAATGTCAAAACCAATGGGGATGCGCTTGATCGTACTTCCACAAGCGTTCCGCAATGTTATTCCGGCGATCGGCAACGAATTTATTACGATTATTAAGGAGACTTCAATTGTCAGCACCATCGGGATTGCAGACTTGATGTTTGAGACAAATATCGTTCGTGCCAAAATTTATTCAGCGATGGGACCACTGATTGGAGCAGCGTGTATCTATCTCATTCTAACCTTCACTTTATCGAAAGTGGTGGCACGTTTGGAAAGGAAGTTGAGCGAGCATGATTAAAATTCAAAATTTGCATAAATCGTATGATAAATTGGAGATTTTAAAAGGGGTAAATGTCTCTATTGATCGTGGTGAAGTGGTTGTAGTCATAGGCCCTAGCGGATCCGGAAAGAGTACTCTCCTTCGTTGCATTAATTTGCTGGAAACTCCTACACAAGGGGATATCCGATTCGAGGATCAGTGCATCACTGACAAGTCGCACAACATTAACAAAACACGTGAAAAAATGGGGATGGTATTCCAATCGTTCAACCTATTTCCCCATATGACCGTGCTGCAAAATATTACCCTTGCTCCAATAAAGGTGAAACATGTGCCAGAGGCTGAAGCAAATAAACTAGCAATGGAGTTGCTTGGCAAGGTTGGATTGGCGGATAAGGCCAAGGCATTCCCTAGACAATTGTCCGGTGGACAAAAGCAGCGTATCGCGATTGCGCGAGCACTTGCTATGCAGCCGCATGTGATGCTGTTCGATGAGCCGACATCAGCGCTTGATCCAGAGATGGTCGGCGAAGTGCTTGAGGTCATGAAATCACTCGCCGGAGAAGGAATGACGATGGTAATCGTAACTCATGAGATGAACTTCGCACGTGAAGTGGGCGATCGTATTTTGTTTATGGATGGCGGCAATATTGTGGAGGAAGGTTCTCCAGACCAATTATTTAACCATCCTAAGCATGCTAGAACGCAGGATTTTCTAAGCAGAGTATTGTAAAGAGGTATTGTAAATATATAGGTGTTCGAATAGGCATCCTTAGGGGGTGCCTATTGTTGTTTGCTGTATTATGTAAGCGTTTTCGTTTACAAATCTGAAATATGTGCTATGATAGAAACAGAAAGATTACAAAAATGTCATCTCTGATTACAAATTTGTTATGAAATAAAAAAAGTTTGAAGCTTCAATCCATTGGGGGGCGCGGGTTCCAGAGACTTACCATCATATTCCTGCGCACAGGTTACAAAATTGTGATATGATGCAATCCGAGCCGAAACGACACACCCGTACGGGGGACTATTGACCGGTGTTCGATATTACGAGAACACCTTGGGGTGAATCGCTTATTCCGCAACTTGGAATGGCGTAGGGGAACTCCTTGACCCGAATCCGACAACTAACCCCGCAGGCTAATGCACAGGAGGAAAACAAAACATATGCGTAAAAGAATTACACTAACGATTACAGCAGCTTTACTTGGACTTGCGTCCATTCTTCAAATTTTGCCGGCACAGGCTGAGCCCTATACGGTAAAAGAAGGAGAAACGTTCTATTCAATTGCTAAGAATTACAACATGAGTGTTGAATCCGTATTGTCGGCAAACCCGACAATTAATCCGAAAAATCTGTATGGTGGACTCTCCATCGAACTTCCAAGCCCTGTTGTTCAAAAGTCGGTATTGGAAGGGATGCCAGTCAATAATGCTTTGGGTGTAGCAAAAAATGACGAACAGGCAGTCAAAACGGCTTCGAATAATCAGAAAGCAGCAGTACAACAAGCTGCTCCTAAAAATGTAGTTCAATTGTCCTCTGGACGTACAGCGACATACAAGAAAACGATAAGCATGCGTGCAACAGCCTACACCGCTCATCCGAGTGAAAACGGCAAATGGGGCGCAGTAGATGCTTTGGGTAATGCATTGAAACTAGGTACAGTTGCGGTCGATCCAAAAGTGATTCCGCTTGGTACGAAATTGTATATTACGGGATATGATTTCAAACACTTGCCGACAGGCGGTATGGTTGCTGTAGCTACGGATACAGGCGGTGCAATCAAGGGGAAAAAGGTTGACATATTTGTACCGGTAAGCAAGAAGACAGGCAACACATTCGGCGTGCAAGACGTTAAAGTATACGTGTTGAAATAATATCTACTATTATATATAGATGTAGATGAATACTTACAATAGCAATTGAACAACAAGCCTCGCCATTATGGCGGGGCTTGTTTTCTTATTCCTTCTTTTCCTTCTGATCTTGGAGCAGATCAGGCAGGGTGACGAATTCATATTTCCGCTCCCTTAACTGCTGAATAATCGATGGGAGTGCTTTCACGGTTCCATGCAGATACCCATTTTGTGTGCTTCCGCTGGCATGCTGCAATACGATGGAACCTGGGCGTACCCCACGCATCACATTTTGCAAAATACGTGAAGCGGTTAATCCACGCCAATCGTTTGTATCTACATCCCAATTGACGACCATGTATCCATTATCACCTGCCCAGCGCAATTGCTCTTCGTTGATTTCTCCATATGGCGGACGGAAGTATCGAGGCTTATATCCGGTAGACTGCTCGATAATGCGTTCAGTATCCTTCACCTGGTGTTCAAAAGCTGGAAGCGTCAGCTTTGTCAGCAACGGATGATTGTACGAATGATTACCGATCACATGCCCCTCGCGCACCATCCGCTCGACGAGTCCTGGATAAGCCTTGGCACGAGAGCCAACGAGAAAGAAAGTGGCTCGGATATTGTGCTCCTTCAATATATCCAATACAAGCGGCGTAATGCGGTTATCCGGTGCGTCATCGAAGGTGAGCGCAACTTGTCGTTCTCCATGACGCTGCTTCGCATTCAATTTAAAGATATGTGGGTACTTCAACCGCAGTTCCGCAATCGTGAGATGCTGTTTCTTCATCTTATGCATACTTGAGCGGGATGATTGTGAAGCTTGCGCCGCAGATTGCGACGGGGTTGATTTCTGCCACTTGTTCTGGCGTTCATTCGAAGAGGAAGAGCGCTGCTTCTGCTGGCCAGATTCTGACTCTGCCTGCTGCGACTCCATTCTCTTCTGACTTTTCTGGTTATCACGCTCTTTATGCTCAGCTGATATGGTGAATTTAGGCATCTCAAGATGATCCGATGAAGCTGCATTCTCTTGCTTCTCCTTAGCATGTGGGGAATGCATGTTTACAGAGTCTGCCTTGAAGATACGTGGTACTGGATGAGTGCGATCTTGTCTCCACAGACTGTCTGCTGATAAATGGATCGATTCCGACTGATTTGGCTCGCTTGGTGGAAGATTGGGTATGGGAGGCGTTGTTTCCTGCGAACGATGGAAGCAGCCAGTAATACAGAGCAAACAAAGGGATAGTACAGATAAGCAGATTCGACAATGTTGCATAGCGCCATTCCCCCATTCCATAAACAGTTCAATGTTCTTGTTATGTCCTTGGGGTGGTAGAAATATGCCCTTCCACTTGCCTAGTACGGTAGGGAAATAATCTCATCGACTATAATTGTTAGGATGTTCACTTGTAACTTCTTGCTAATATTCTGAAAATTTGCGAAACCATTGTGATAATTCATACGCTAATGTGACATGGGTCACAGTGGGATGTCAACCAGAACATGCATAGTAGAAGTGTAAAGGTGAGAAAAGCTTATGCATAGGCCATATAGGCAGCAATCCATAAGGTTGTGAATGGGGGCTTTTCTTACGAGCAGGAATCTGCACATCTCAATAAACGTGAGAAGGATGCAGACTGTCCTTACTCGTGAAAAAAGGAGCATACTTGTGTATACGATTCTTTCCAACGAACGCATCTCTGAAGGCATTTACCTCATGACGGTGGAGGGTCAATTTCAAGCAAGCATGGGTCAATTCTATATGCTGCGAGCCTGGAAAACGGCACCTATTCTGTCTCGTCCAATTAGCATCTGCAATTTGGAGAAGGATAGCATCCAGTTCCTGTACAAGATTGCAGGAGAGGGTACGCGTTTAATTGCACAGCTGCGTGATGGAGACCGTATCCAGCTAGAGGGGCCATTTGGCAATGGCTTCCCGCAAGTGGAGGGACGAACTGCACTTATCGGAGGCGGTATTGGCATTGCACCCTTATTATATACGGCGAAGCAGTTGGATAAACCGGATATCTATCTTGGCTTTCGAGGGCAGTCCTATTTAACGGAAGCATACGAACCTTACGCGAATGAGTTGGTTGTCCGCGTAAACGGCAACCTCCTAGATGACGTGGACTTAAGTAAATACGATAATGTGATGGTGTGTGGTCCATTGGGAATGATGAAGGCAGTTGCCTTGCAAGCAGAAGGCTTGGATACGAAGGTGTATGTATCTTTTGAAAAACGTATGGCCTGCGGAATCGGGGCTTGTTATGTATGCTCAGTAAAGAATAAAAACGGCAACCGCAAAGTATGTGCGGATGGACCTGTATTTTTGGCGGAGGAGGTGGAATGGCATGCGGAACTTAGCTTGTAATGTAGCCGGCATTCCGTTCAACAATCCGATCGTGATGGCATCGGGAACGTTTGGCTTTGGGCAAGAATATGCCAAATTATATGATATTAACAAGCTGGGGGGCATCTCCTGCAAAGGACTCACCCTACATCCACGTCAAGGGAATAACGGAACTCGGGTGTGGGAGACACCAGGCGGCATGATGAATAGTGTTGGGCTTGAGAATCCTGGTATCGATGCATTTTTGGAAGAGGAAATGGAATTCTGGGAAACGATAGAGCCCGTGAAAATTGCCAATCTTGGCGGCAGTAATATAGAAGAATACGTCCTCGGGGCCTTGAAGATAACGAAGGATGCAGAAGAGCGGCGCAAAGCACGTGTTCGGGCTGTAGATATGATTGAGTTAAACATTTCATGCCCGAATGTGAAGGAAGGCGGCATTGCCTTCGGTGTGAAAACAGACGTTGCGCGTGAGGTTATTCGCGAAGTTCGTCAAGTCACTTCGCTGCCGCTTGCTGTGAAACTATCGCCGAATGCTGAGAATATTGTAGAAATGGCCGTGATGTGTGAAGACGAGGGAGCGGATTGTGTCTCTTTAGTGAATACGTTCTCAGGAATGAAGATTGACATCTATCAGCGGCGCAGTGTTTTTTCCAATACGTACGCGGGCTTGTCTGGGCCGGCTATTAAGCCAATAGCGCTGCGCATGGTTCATCAGGTGTCCCAGCATGTATCCATCCCCGTCATGGGCATGGGCGGCATCGCCTCCGCTTCGGATATTATTGAATTTATTATGGCCGGGGCTGAGGTGGTTCAAGTAGGCACATACAACTTCATGAACTTGCGTGCTGGCGAAGAGTTGCTTGCTGGTCTTCTAAGCTTCATGGAAATGGAGAACATTCAAAGTCTGGATGAGATTCGCGGCATTATTAAGTAAGGCCTTCTGGACAAATGTATTTCATTAAAGGGGGGCTCTGAATACATGCAGGAGCAACGACCGGGTGCAGACATAACCATTCAATATTGCAAAATTGGGCGAGACTACCTGTTCATCATTGCCGGGGGAGACGAGCATATTGGGGCGGTATCTACCGCATATAGGGATCCGAGTACGGATGAGCACGAATGGGTTGTGCAGACGAATAGAGTTCCTGGGCATAAAGAATATGTACTGACAGAGCCAATGGCTAAGCAAGCGGCGAGTCAGCTTCAGGCTACGGTTACCGTATGTGCAGGGATACATTATGATAATCTAAGTTCGGCACATATTGATGCAGTTGTTGATCATGCGTGGTCACAATTTTTGCTTATGCTGTCCACCCTTGATTAAATCACAATGGTTAGAATACGGAGAAGAAGATTGGGAAATCCTGATCTTCTTCTTTTTTTATAGCTACCTACGAGTCATTATGGAAAGAAAGTATGAATGGAATGAAGATTTCTTTAAGCAGCGAGAGGAGTATACAATTTTCCACATTTCCGTATACAATAGAGATATGATTTTTTTGTTTTTTTGAAACAACTTCGGAACTGATTCGTATGAATGTGTAATGAAACATAATATTGAGCTGATGGGTATTTTGTTTCAATGGTTATGCACACAAAGGAGGAAACAATACAATGTCCGTATTTAAACGTTTGCGTGATTTAACGATGTCTAATATTTATGCCTTGATCGAGAAGGCGGAAGATCCAATTAAGATGACAGATCAATACTTACGTGACATGCAAGAGGATTTGGAAGAAGCAGAACGTGCAGTAGCCCAGCAGATCGCGATCGAGAAGCGCTTCAAGCAGTCCTATGAAGAGCAAGAAGCTCTTGTGAACAAGCGTGCTGAGCAAGCAGCAATTGCAGTACAGGCCGACAATATTGAATTGGCACGCCGCGCTCTGGAAGAGAAGAAGGCAGCAGAAGCGAAAATGAACGAGTACAAAGCGAGCTATGATCAGAACAAAGCTTCAGCAGACGCTCTTCGCGCGAAGCTGGAAGAAATGCGCAAGCAGTACACAGATATGAAGAACAAACGCGAAACGTTGGTCGCTCGTTTCAACGCTGCGAAGGCGCAAACGGAAATCAACAAAGCAATGGCGGGATTCAGCTCCGATACTGCGATGTCAGGCTTGAAGCGTATGGAAGACAAAATGCTTCAAATGGAAGCTCAAGCAGAAGCAAGCAACGAAATCCGTGGAGCGGGAGGCAAGTCGCTCGATGATGAATTCGCGAGCTTGACGAAGGATAAAGGTGTCGAGGATGAATTGGCAGCTCTGATGAAGAAGTACGATAAATCTGCCGAATAATCGGATACAGAAGACGCTTGTTATCTGTGTTACAAGCGTCTTTCTTTATTCTTGTACAGGTATATGGGCTCGTTAATGAAATAAAATGAAGAGAACACACTTTTACACGAGATTGCCGATTCTGGACAAACTGCTGTGTAAGCAGGCTTTCGTCCAAAGGCAATGGGGGAGGATTCGAATTGAGTTTCGGATTAGAAAACTGGTCAGTCCTGCTGGAGAATGTGCCGCGTATTGCGGTGTGGACAGCGATAGGAGCGGTGCTCTTATTCATTCTCATGATTGTAGACTCCTTGTTTACAGGTTATAAGGATGTCCATGAAATGAGACAAGGCAATGTAGCGGTAACGACTCGCTTTATTATGAAGCTGTTCTCGCAAGGCTATATTTTATCTAGTTCTATTCGTGTTGCTTACAGCTTAGGCGAGGCATTGTTGATGTCTCTCTTCTCATTTGTCATATTGCTTATTCTAGAATTGCTAATCCGCTTGTTGTTCCGTGCTGTATTCAACATGAACCTGGAAGAGGGGACGAAGCAAGGCAATATGTCGTATGCACTCGTGGCTGGTTCGCTGCATGTGGTTGGCGCGTTAATTATTGCAGCCTGCATATAACAAGGGATTCAACAGGAAGGAGGCAGAACTAATGAGCTTATGGAAACGCATTAAAAATATTATGGCGAAGCCGGAAGCACCTCAACCAGAGAAAACGCCCTCTACGCTTGGACCCGGGGATATTTGTGAAATCTCACTCGTCAGTTATGAAGTTATTGGCCGTACAGATTGGCGTACACGCAATTCTGCATGGCTGACACTGAGAGACGGATCACACATTAAATATTTATTCGTGGAGCAAAGAGAGCAGGCCTATTATAGTCTGTACGATTCTATTGACGGACGTCTGGATGATGTAGAGGAAGTTCCTACAGAAATTGAACTGGATGGTAAGTGGTATTACATGGAAGACCAATATAACGGCAGAGTCGTGTGTACAGGACAAACGCCATTTGGCGTATCTGGGGAGCAGTACGTGTGGCATTATCAAGCCGATGATCGTAAGCTGCTTCGCATTGAATGGCAGGATGGACGATTCCAGTTGTATGAAGGAGATTCTGTCATATCCGCCGACGTACGTATTCTGCGCGGTTCTTAAGAGGCGCCTATGCGAAAATTCGGATTGGATTCAATCAAATGGCTTGTCATTTTCAGCTTACTGATTCCGTTGCTAACGGCTTGTGGACAGTATGATGTAGCGGAAACGTATCCGCTGGAGTCTGTTAGTCGTGATGGTAAGAGCACTTCCTATATTTATCGCGCTGAGAATACGACCGTGCCTGAAGTGGCCAAGGAGATTGCGGATAAACGCAAGCCGAAGCAGACTTCTGAACAGAGCGATGAGCGAATGTTTCTCGTCTATGATAATGAGCTCATACAGGTGCAGCGCGACAAGGACAAACCAGAAGATTCGATTATTGAAGTGGCTTCACAGGAATACGTAAGGCAGAATTATGATCGAAGCTTCTTGGAGATGTACCTGCAATACAAGCTTCTCGATACACTGTTCGATTCATTAAGCGGGTATGGGAAGTACCGGGGTTATAATGAGCGTCGTACATACGAGCCGACGAAATCATACCAAAAGCCTACGGTGGAGGATAAGAAGAAGGCTCCTCCAATGACAGTGGATCGCAAGGGATCCATCTTCCGCAGAGGCTCCTCGACTGATACGTCGAAGAATACGGGGGGCGGGTTCTTCTCAAGGCAGCCGAAGGATAATAGCAATCGCGGCTCCATATCACGAGGGGGGAGCGGGGGAAGTTATAATCCACCGAAAGTAAAAAAATCGAAACCGCCGAAGACTCGTTCCGGTTCGGGAAGTATATTCCGCCGAAAGCGATAGCAGAAGGCAAATAAGAACCGCTCTTCTAGGATAGAAGAGCGGTTCTTATTTGATACTATTTCATTACAGTTGGTACACAATGGATTTTCCATCCAATCCTCCTGATATTCTTCCATGGGGAAATTAGAAGAGATTACTCTTCCTCGTCCTGCCGCCGCTCAATAGCTTCAGACATCGTCTTATCTGTCAGGTGTGCATAGATCTCCGTTGTCTCTGTCGAAGCGTGTCCTAGCTGTTCCTTTGTTTTATAGATGTCATTTTGCAAATAATAATCTGTGGCGAATGAGTGCCGAAGCTTATGTACAGTTAGAGCAGGCTTGCCGTATCTCTTTGCATATTTAATAATCATCTGCTGAATAGCACGCTTCGTCATGCGGTTTCCTTCCTTCTCGCCATTCTTGATCGCGAGGAAGAAGGCTTTTTCCTTTTTAGGCGCTGCATACCGAGTTGATCTAGCCTCCAAGTATTCGGCCAAGTCCTGTCTTGCGCTGTCACGGTAATAAACTGGAGTCTTGAACGTCTCATCATTATGACCCTTGCGGTATACATAGACGAGCTTGTTGTTCATATCGACATCATCCATGTTGAGATTCACAACTTCGCTAACCCGCAACCCGGAATTCAGGATTAGGCTGACAATGGCAGCGTCCCGAACCGCATTCTGCGCATGCGCATATGCAGCTTGTTTGTTATTGGCTACATCTTGGGCATAACCATCCCGCACATAATGAATGAACCCGTTAATCTCATTATCTTCAAGCAGCTTACCCTTCAGCTTAGAGGCGCTGTCTTTTGGTTTATGCACGCGTTTGATTTCGATCTTGGCCATTACATTGCGCTTCAATAACGGGTAGAAGTTCTCATCCTCCGCAATTTGGCTCAAATAGTGGAATAAGGAGCGTAGCGATGATAGCTTGCGGGACACGGTCACACGAGCATTGGTTGTTTCTTTGTATGTCGTCAAATAAATGCGAAACGAAGTGATATGCTCCATGCGAAGCGATTCCAAATCTAATAAGGTAACATCCTTCTGATCATGCGCATCGGTTAATCGCTCGGACACGAGCCAGCCCAGAAATATTTCGTAGTCCCGCACATATTCCAACAAGGAGGATGGAGATAAATCGGGCATTTTATATTCAATGAATTGTTGCACGTACCAGGGCAGGGACGGCAGCTTGTGCTGAAGCACAGCACGGTCTCTCGTCTTCTGAATCGTCATATTGGGCAGAGACCTCCTTCCATACTCCTTCTATTGTAATGAACGAGTGATCCCACGTAAAGGAGTCAATGGTCAAATAGTTGTTCAAACCAATGGGGAGAGATGCTACAATGGTTAAAGTTGTGCATACAAGGAGATAAGAAGACATGAAACAGACTTACTCATTAAAGCAAAAATTGATTCAAATGCTACATATTTTATTGCCCATATTCGTTACGCAAGTGGCGATGCAGCTGATGACATTCTTTGATACGGTCATGTCAGGCAACTACCGAACTTCTGACTTGGCAGGTGTAGCGATCGCTACGAGTATTTGGGTGCCCGTATACACAGGGCTAAGCGGGATTTTCCTTGCGGTGACGCCAATTGTGGCGCAGCATATGGGAGCAGAACGCAAGCAGTTAATTGCTCCAAGTGTGACCCAGGCAGCATATTTAGCGGTCATCTTCGGAGCTGCTGTCATTGGGATCGGTATATTTGCGGTTGATCCGATTCTAACCTTTATGAAGCTGGATGCGGATGTTCACCGGGTGGCAAGAGAATATTTGACTGCAATCGGATTCGGAGTCATTCCTTCATTCCTGTATACCGTCATGCGTGCTAGCATTGATGGACTTGGATTAACTCGGGTTACGATGATCATTACCCTGCTGTCCTTCCCAATTAATGTGCTGTTGAATTACTTGTTTATTTTTGGGAAAATGGGACTTCCTCAGTTCGGCGGTGCAGGGGCTGGAATAGCAACGGCAATTACGTATTTCATTATTACATGCATCGCATTTGCATTTTTGCGTCGTAACGATCGCATGCGGGAAATGGGCATGTTTCGTTCTTGGAAGGGGATATCGCTTACCCATTGGAAAGAGATTCTTCGCATTGGGATGCCGATCGGATTATCGATTTTCTTTGAAGTAAGTATTTTCTCCATGGTAACCATATTCATGAGTGAATATGACACGGCAACAATTGCAGCACATCAATCGGCACTCAATTTTGCTTCATTATTATACATGCTTCCGATGAGCATCGCGATGTCATTAACGATTCTCGTTGGATTCGAGGTAGGCGCTAAGCGATTCAAGGATGCGAAGACCTATGCAAGACTTGGTATATTTACAGCGGTGGGCTTATCCTCGCTCTGTGCGGTATTTCTGTTCTTGTTCCATAATGAAGTGGCAGGCATGTACACGAAGGAAGCGGGTGTGCGTGAGATTACATCGACGTTCCTGATGTACGCGATATTCTTCCAGCTGTCTGATGCAGTTGCAGCACCGGTGCAAGGAACGCTTCGCGGCTATAAAGATGTCAATGCTGTGTTCATGATCGCATTCGCCTCGTATTGGATTATTGGTCTACCGTTAGGCTATTTACTTGCAAACTGGACGGATCTGCAAGCGTATGGATATTGGATCGGACTGATTAGCGGTCTAGCAGCAGGCGCTGTTGCGCTGTTCACACGGCTTGCAATTGTAGAGCGGAGAGTAATGAAGAACGTACAAACAAATTAGTTAATGATTTAATAAAAGTTGCATTTATCAAACTCATTTCAGTAAACGATTTGAAGAAACAAGAGGGCATCTGCTCTCTTGTTTTTGTTTGGTGTTGTTAATTTGCTACCCGCAAATTTTTTATATGAATTAATGTTCAATATTTGTATACTTTTTTAGTTTAATGTGATAGGCTAGAAACGAATATGTAAGAGGAGGTATCTATTTAAGGACATGTGGACTAACTAATTGGACTCGTTATGAAATTGGATAGCAACGATCCAGTGCTCTGCCGCAATGGTGGAACGGTTAGAAAACACGTGTGCCTATTTACAGATACCCCTTATCGTAATAGTTCGGACATAGGAAGCAGTGCAGGTTGATTAAGCTTGCTCCTGTTTTGTTTTGTCGTGACTTGTACCTATGCGTAAGCTACTGAATGCATATGAAAGGTAACCTATTTGATACGTTAGGGTTTCTTTATCGCACAATCTAATCGTGACTCATCGGCAGAGGCCGGTGGGTTTTTTTGTTGCGCTTAGTTGCGCAGATAAAGGAGGTTTTAACGTATGACGTTGTTGTTAAGCTGCAAAAAATTAGCGAAAGCCTTTGGAGATTTGCAGGTGCTACGAAATGTTCAGCTCGATATTGCCAAGGGGGATCGCATTGGACTGGTCGGATGCAATGGTGCAGGCAAAACGACACTCGCCCAGTTACTATATGGAACAGTAAAGCCGGATACAGGTGTGATCACTTGTTTCGGAGATTCGATTGATATCGGATATTTACGGCAATCGACTTCGTATTCAGTTCAAATGTTCAGTGAGATGTCGGAATGCATGCTGGAGAAGGATGGAGCTTCCTCATTCATGACTGCAACAAGCATGATGGGCGTAAGACAGGTGCAGTCCTGGGAAATGGAGAGAGCTCGTCATCTGAGCGGAGGGGAGCGCACGAAGATGGCGCTAGCTCATATCTGGTCAACTCGCCCTCATTTATTACTTTTAGATGAGCCTACGAACCATCTAGACTTGGATGGCGTAGAATGGTTGATTCGAGAACTGAATTCATACGATGGTTCGATGCTTGTCATCTCGCATGATCGATATTTTCTTGATCGGACGGTCCAGCGCATCATTGAGCTGGAGGATGGGGTTGCTCATGAATACACGGGGAACTACAGCGCGTATCGCGATGAAAAAGCTCGAAGATATCAGAATCAGCTGCATCAATATGAGACGGAGCAAAAGTATAAAGCAAAAATAGAAGTTGAAATCCACCGCTTGGAACAGTGGTCTTCCAAGGCGCACCGAGAAGCAGGCAAAGTTGGTAAAATGGCAGAGATGCGTACTGGCATCAAGGAGTTCTATCGTACCAAGGCCAAGAAAATGGATCGACAGGTGAAATCGAGGATAAAAAGGCTTCGTCGAATCGAATGTGAAGGAATTCAGAAGCCGCGAAAGGAGCAGCAGATTTATTTTGAATTTGATCATCCCGACAAACGGGGGAGACGAATGTTGGAAGCCACTCGGATTCATAAATCTGTAGGGAATAAGCTGCTGTTCCAGGATAGTTCATTTACCGTTCAGCGTGGAGATAGAATCGGACTTCTAGGGCCAAATGGGTGCGGCAAATCAACACTTATCCGGATGTTAATAGGGCAGCTTCAACCTGATCATGGAGAGATCTGGCTAAGTCCAAGCATCAAGCCCGCCTACTTATCTCAGGAGCTGGACGATCTGGATGCGGAGCAATGCGCATTGGAATGGTACGGGTACGACTCTGATAGTCTTGCCGAAGTACGCACGGTACTCGCTCAGATGGGGATTGAGGCAGAAATGTTGATGAAGCCGATGAAGCAGCTGAGCCTAGGAGAACGGATGCGTCTCAAAATTGCGAACTTGATCGTCAATCGTTCAGACGTACTTGTTTTGGACGAACCAACGAACCATTTGGATTTACAGAGCAGGACGCAACTGGAGGAAACGTTAACCTCGTATTCTGGAACGATGCTGATCGCTTCCCATGATCGGTATTTCCTCGAACGAGTATGTCAAAAATGGCTGGTCTTTCATGACGGCAAAGTGACACTGTCACAACGCTCATTAAGTCAGGCAGTGCAAGTTGGCGATGATGGACATGGTTCGGTTCAGATGGCCTCCTCAGATGAGGTGTATGATCGGTTAATGGTAGAACATAAGTTATCCCACATTTTAGCCGAGCTATCACTGTGTAAACCAGGAGATAAGAAGTATACGGTACTAGATGAGGAATACCAGTTGTGGCTCCACAGAAAGAAGCATTTGGATCAATCTAGGCATAAATAGCTGAATGTAACGAATCATAGGAGTACATACGTGCATGAGAGGGTGTCCAACTATATGAGAATGAAAAAGTATGTACTCCTGCCAATATATATGGCTATTCTGATGTTCATGTTGGGTTTCCAAAGCGGAAGTATTGTGCGATTGAATATGCCTGAAAATGAATTAGACTCTGTGGTGCACGCCTTACAAAAAGGCGGATATATTTTGTATATGAGGCATGGCGAAGCTACGGTTGGGCAGGATCGACCGGCCGTGGATTTTCATGATTGCTCGACGCAGCGCAATCTGAATGATACCGGAAGAGAGCAGGCTAAAATGCTTGGGGAGTCTATGCGCAAACTCAATATTCCTGTTCAATATCCAGTTGTTGCGAGTCCATATTGCCGAACCCGAGAATCGGCAGAACTTGCTTTTGGTTCAGGCAATGTGGCTGTCGATCCTTCTTTGGCGGCTATCGCTAAGCTTAGCGATAGCACAATTTCAGCTGCAGAGAAACAAAGCATTGTGACGCAGGTAGAGAAAATGTTCGAGGTAGTACCCCTGTCTGGAACGAACAAAGTAATCATCGGTCACGCTTTTCCTGCCGGTGTTGCTGTCGGTGAGATCCCTTATATGGGGACTGTTGTGATTAAGCCCAAAGGTCCGGGGAATGGGTATGAGATTGTCCAAAAAATCAGTCTTCAAGATTTCATAAGATAGGATTCCGAACAAGCAAAAGTTCCTTCATTTTGGAGTAAGGCGGTCCGCCCTCCGTTTTACCGCATTACAGGATGATTGTAGAACGACACAAACATTGGTTCAAGACATCTTTACTAAATGGGTGGAAATCCAAGGTCAAGGACTAATGTTTGTGTCGTAGATTTTCAACTACAAACACTCCTCAGATTCTACTTGATCAGAACCGCAGCCTGCCATGACCACTAAAAAGATGCTGCCAGCCATCCTACCTAGATAATGGAACAGCCATAAACCTTGTCAAAGGTAAATGATTGTGTTATTTTATATGTGTAACCGGTTTCATATTTAGAGGTGAGTAACAACGATGGCAACGATTAGAGACGTAGCGAAACATGCGGGCGTATCGGCGGCAACCGTATCGCGGGTAATCAATGACACTGGATATGTGCATGATGATACCCGCAGAAAGATTGAAAGCGCAATCAAAGAACTTCACTATACGCCGAATGAAGTAGCTAGATCCTTATACAAGCGAAAATCCAGACTGATCGGTTTCCTTCTCCCTGATATCACCAACCCTTTTTTTCCTGAGTTGGCGCGTGGGGTGGAGGATATGATGCAGGAGAATGATTTTCGAATCATTTTTGGCAATAGCGATGAAAATATACAAAAAGAAAAAGATTATATCCAGACCTTCGTACAAAATAATGTGGTTGGCGTGATTGCCTCCACGAATCATCCGGATGCAGATATTTATCGGAAGCTGAAGATTCCGGTAGTATTTCTCGACCGTACGGTGGACAATCGCCCGTCGGTATATGCGGACGGACATGAAGGCGGTAAGATAGCTGCCCATGAAATGATTGCCCGCGGAAGTCGACGCATTACGGTCATGCAGGGTCCGGCTTCCATTCGGCCGGCACAGGATCGTTATCAGGGCGCAATTGATGTGTTGAACAGTCATGGAATGGATTACAACGTAATCCGGACTACATCGTTTTCGTTCACGGAAGCAGGAAAATGGGCGAAGGAATTGTTCGAGCGTTATCCGGACACGGATGGCATCATTGCCAGCAACGACATTGTTGCTACGGCGGTGCTTCATGAAGCGCTTAGGCTCGGCAAGAATGTGCCGGATGACGTGCAAATCATCGGCTTTGACGATATTCCGCTCAGCAGTCTCTTAACACCAGCATTGACGACGATCAGGCAGCCCGCTTATGATATGGGCAGAGCCTCGGCAGACCTTTTAATACAATTATTAGAGAATGAAAATGTAGATCAGAAAATCATACAAATGCCCGTGACATTTACAGAGCGGGAAACAATGAGGAAGGTGGGGCATCATGGCTAAAATTATTGTAGTAGGAAGCTCATCGATTGATTTGGTCGTTACATCATCCAAACGCCCGGGGGCCGGTGAAACGGTTCTCGGGGAAAGCTTCAAAACCGTTCCTGGAGGCAAAGGAGCGAACCAGGCCGTTGCCGCAGCGCGGCTCGGAGCCGACGTAACCATGATCGGGCGCGTAGGAGACGATGCATTCGCAGCGCAAATTTTGAACAACTTTAAGCAAAACAACGTTTGTGTCGACAATGTGGAACCGGTTCCACACATGGAAAGTGGAACAGCGCATATCATTTTGGCAGAAGGTGATAACAGTATTGTTGTTGTGAAAGCAGCCAATAATGAAGTTACCCCGGAATATATCGACCATACGAGGGAAGCTTTTGAAGGAGCGGATATGGTGATGATCCAGCAGGAGATTCCGGTGGAAACCGTTACTCATGTCAGCCGGATCTGCAAGAACCTTGGGATTCCGCTGCTGCTCAACCCAGCGCCAGCACGTCCACTTGATGATGAAGTAATCGAAAATGCCGCTTATATTACACCAAATGAGCATGAAGCGAAAATCCTGTTTTCATCTCTAACCGTTTCCGAGGCGCTGCGCAAATATCCGAACAAACTGTTTATTACCGAAGGCAGCAAAGGAGTACGTTATTTCGACGGCTCTAATGAAGTACTCGTACCATCTTACAAAGTGGCCGTGGTGGATACGACAGGCGCAGGGGATACCTTTAACGCCGCTTTTGCGGTCGCACTGGCTGAAGGAACAGCGATTTACGATAGCGTCCGTTTTGCCAACCGTGCAGCTTCCTTGTCTGTAACGAAGTTTGGTGCGCAGGGCGGCATGCCATATCGTCAAGAAGTGGAGGCGCAGATGTAACATGAAAAAACAAGGCATCTTGAACAGTCATATTTCGAAAATTTTGGCCGATTTGGGCCATACAGATACAATCGTCGTCGCCGACGTCGGTCTTCCCATCCCGGAAGGAGTCAAGAAAATTGATTTGGCGCTAACGTTAGGTACACCAAGCTTTGAGGAAACGGTCAATGCCATTGCAGCCGATATGCAAATCGAAAAAGTGGTAATTGCGAAAGAAATCAGAGCGCAAAATCATGAAGCAAATGCTTATATTCATCATAAATTCGGAGATTGTGAAATCGAGGATTGTCCTCACGAAGAATTCAAGGAACTGACTCGCAAGGCCAAAGCTGTGATTCGCACGGGCGAGGCTAAACCGTTCGCCAATATCATTTTACAAGCAGGTGTCTATTTCGGTTAGCAAGTGCTTTCGAAGTCAGTTTTGCTATAAAGGACATCCAGAGAGGCAACGTTCGCAAAACTTTTAAGGAGGAGCCATTATGCAGATTCAAATGAAAGGAATCCACAAAGCCTTCGGCAGCAACCAGGTACTATCCGGCGTTGATTTTGACCTGCGCGAAGGCGAGGTTCACGCTCTCATGGGCGAAAACGGTGCGGGCAAGTCCACCCTAATGAACATTCTGACGGGCCTGCATGCAAGAGATAAAGGAACCATCCTGATCGACGGCAAGGAAACGTATTTTGCCAATCCGAAAGAAGCGGAGCGGCAAGGTATCGCTTTTATCCATCAGGAGCTAAATATATGGCCTGACATGACCGTGGTGGACAACCTTTTCATCGGGAAGGAGATGTCCTCGACTTGGGGACTTCTAAAATCCAAGGAAATGAAGGCGCTTGCAATTGAGCAATTCAAAAGACTCTCCGTTGATATACCGTTGAATATAGAAGCAGGACAATGCTCAGTGGGACAACAACAAATGATTGAAATCGCCAAGGCACTGTTGACGGACACCAAGGTCATTATCATGGACGAACCAACCTCTGCGCTGACGGAAAGAGAAATTCAGAAACTATTTGAAGTCATTCAGTCCTTGAAAAAAGAAGGAGTATCGATTGTTTACATTTCACACCGGATGGAGGAGATCTTCGAAATTTGCGACCGGATCACAGTTATGCGTGACGGCCGGACGGTAGACACCAAGCCAATTCCAGAAACCAATTTCGATGAAGTCGTAAAGAAAATGGTCGGCAGGGAGCTGACCGAACGCTACCCTGCTCGCAACCCTTCACCAGGTGAGGTTGTCCTGGAGGTAGAGCATGCAACTCGCAAAGGATCGTTTGAAGATGTAAGCTTCAGCGTCCATCAAGGTGAAATCGTTGGTTTCTCCGGCCTGATGGGTTCTGGACGCACCGAAATCATGAGAGCACTGTTCGGATTGGATCGGCTGGATCAAGGCGAGGTTCGTATGTTCGGCAAGAAGGTCGAGATCAGAAAGCCGGTCGACGCAGTTAATCATGGAATCGGTTTCATTACGGAAGACCGCAAAGACGAAGGCTTGGTACTGGACTTTTCCGTTCGGGATAACATGGTTCTTCCAAGTATCAGCGGTTTTACAAAGAAAGGAATCATCTCGACGCAAAGTGAGAAGGTGTTCGTGGATGCCTTAATTAAGCGGTTGCAGATCAAAACACATTCAGCGGAAACCGCAGCTGGAAATTTGTCCGGCGGTAATCAGCAGAAGGTGGTTATTGCCAAGTGGATAGGCATCGGTCCGAAGCTGTTAATCCTCGACGAACCGACACGGGGCGTAGACGTTGGCGCTAAGCGCGAAATCTACCAGTTAATGAACGAGCTGACAGGCCATAGCGTTGCCATCATTATGGTATCTTCCGAATTGCCTGAAGTGCTCGGCATGAGCGACCGCATCGTTGTTGTTCACGAAGGGCGAATCACAGGAGAATTAACTAAAGCAGAAGCGACACAGGAAAAAATAATGACGCTGGCGACAGGGGGAAAGTGATATGACAACCATCAATGATACAAAAACAAGCAAAGGCTTTCAACTATCGCAAATGACGCAGAAGCTCGGACCACTACTTGGTCTATTCATACTGATTGTCATTGTATCCATTCTTAACCCAAGTTTTTTGGAACCGCTTAACATTTTGAACTTGCTGCGGCAGGTATCCATCAACGCATTGATTGCGTTTGGCATGACCTTCGTCATTCTTACGGGCGGGATCGACTTGTCCGTCGGCTCAACACTAGCATTATCAAGTGCGTTTGTAGCCAATATGCTCGTAGCCGGATATGATCCGATTCTGTCTATCCTCGCTGGCTGTTTGCTTGGTGGTGTGATGGGCATGATTAACGGTCTTCTGGTTACACAGGGTAAAATGGCTCCGTTTATCGCGACACTTGCAACAATGACCATTTTTAGAGGACTGACGCTTGTTTATACAGATGGTAATCCGATTACCGGGCTTGGTGACAGCATGACATTCCAATTGTTCGGTCGCGGTTATCAGTTTGGCATTCCGGTTCCTGCAATTACGATGATTATTGCCTTCACAATACTGTGGGTGATATTGCACAAAACGGCCTTTGGACGCAAAACCTATGCAATCGGCGGTAACGAAAAAGCGGCAATCGTTTCTGGCATTAAAGTATCACGCGTTAAAATCATGATATATTCCTTGGCAGGTATGCTTTCCGCTTTGGCCGGGGCTATCTTGACTTCGCGTTTGAACTCGGCACAGCCGACCGCAGGTACATCCTATGAGCTGGACGCAATTGCTGCGGTTGTCTTGGGCGGTACAAGCCTTTCCGGAGGCCGCGGACGAATTGTCGGTACGCTGATTGGTGCGCTCATTATCGGTACTCTGAACAACGGACTTAACCTGCTCGGCGTATCTTCCTTCTATCAAATGGTGGTCAAAGGTATCGTTATTCTGATTGCGGTACTCATTGACCGGAAGAAATCTGCATAAGCGAGAGGAGAGAATCACATGAAAAAGCTAACGATAATACTGTCAGCGTTACTGCTCATTTTAACTACCGGCTGTTCTCTGGAGCCTCCAAGCTGGGCGAAGCCAAAAGCGGGTGGGGACTTAAAGGATATGAAAATCGGTTTGTCCGTCTCTACATTGAATAACCCGTTCTTTGTTTCCTTGAAAGATGGCGTTGTTGCCGAAGCTAAAAAACACGGCATAGAAACAATTGTCGTCGACGCGCAAAACGATTCGGCTAAACAAAGCAATGACGTTGATGACCTGATGCAAAAAGGCGTTAATGTACTGCTGATTAACCCTACCGATTCCGCAGCCATCTCGACCGCCGTACAATCGGCGAATAGCCTTGGTATTCCTGTCATTACGCTCGACCGCTCGGCGGATCACGGTAACGTTGAAGCACTGGTTGCTTCAGATAATGTCAAGGGAGGCCGCATGGCGGCTGAATTTATTGAGAACCTGGTCGGCAAAAATGCGAAAGTCATTGAGCTTGAAGGTGTAGCGGGCGCATCGGCGACCCGTGAACGCGGCAAAGGCTTCCACGAAGTGGCCGACCAGACTTTGAAAGTTATTGCGAAGCAAACGGCGGACTTTGACCGTACAAAAGGTCTCAACGTGATGGAAAACCTGCTTCAAGCAAATCCTGATGTACAAGCTGTGTTCGCACACAATGACGAAATGGCGCTAGGTGCGATTGAAGCCATTAAGAGCACCGGCAAAAATATTCCGGTTATCGGATTTGATGGCAATGACGATGCATTAAAATCGATTCAGGAAGGCAAGCTGACAGCAACCGTAGCACAGCAGCCTGACCTGATCGGACAGCTTGCGGTGCAAGCCGCATATGATGTGCTGCAGGGCAAGACAGTGGAAAAAACCATTCCTGCGCCGCTGAAGCTGGTGACTAAGGAATAAGTTGTGAAATAAGCGTGGATGATTATCCGTTTAAGAAGCTTCCTTAATAGCAAACAGGCTCATATTTGGGCCTGCTGCTGTTAAGGGAGCTTTTTTTGTTAAGCACTAATCATGATGCTGGGTGAACTATGAGCCGAGAGATGGACACTTTAAAAAAAGTGCCTCTCTCGGGTTCTTTACGTTTATAATTGAATTTATTTATTGAGAATGGAGTATGAGCATGCGGTATAGCGAGTTACAAATCAAAAAACTTGAGGGAAATCCACACGTATTGCGTGTATCAGAGTCGAATATATCCTTCACTCCTGCCTTTAAACTTGCTGCAGTTAAAGCCTATAAAGCTGGAAAAACGCCAAAGGAGATATTCATTGAGGCTGGCTTAAGGTAAGCGTTATCGGTTATTATCGGTGGCTTTCAGCCGAAGATACCCGTCAACAAAAAGAGGAAGCCGATGAGCGCGATCTGTTGCTCATTAAGACTCAAGTACAACCATGGGCAGCAATGGGGATATCTCTCTTGTGTAAAAGACGGTTCTATGAATGAGATCTTAGCGCATTATTTGTCGACTTCGCCGGAACTGTCGCTTGTGAATCGAACGTTAGACAAGCTACTGGAACGACTGGATGGCAATATTCATCCCGAAGCCACTCTTCACTCGGATCAGGGCATGCATTATACACATTCTGAGTTCCAAAAACGTGTAAGTGAGACTGGATTTAGACAATCCATGTCCCGGAGAGGAAATTGTTATGATACGCACCGATGGAATCATTTTCGGTCATATGAAAGACGAATTAGAGTATAAAGATTGTACAAGTATTGACGAACTTCGGAATCGCATTAACGAGTATATTCACTTTTACAATACCGAGCGATATCAATGGACATTAAAGAAGATGACTCCTAACGAATATAGGAATCATCTTCTGGCAGCGTAGTGCTTTCTTTATCCTGTCCACATTAAGGGTTATAGTTCATCTAAAGTACAAGGAGTTCGTTTTATTACATTCGAGATATGTTCACCCTAAAAAGGTTCATACAAAAACCACTATTAGCATTATGGTTTGGGGGTATATTCGCTGACATTCATCGCATTGGCTTCGACAGAGATCCAATACGTAGCTCCAGTTGTCTTCAAGTATAGGTTTAAGGAGTCTTCTGTGTACGGGCCAGATGTGACTTTGAAGTTGCCTTCACGATCAACGGATACCGTTACATCTTCAATTTGTTTTGGCTTCTTCCCGCCCGTCTGTACCATCATCGTCGTCTGTTGGCCAGCAAGAATGGTGAATTTGCCTTCTACCGTTAAGGTGCGATCAGGATGATAGGTAGCGATAAGCGTATAATCTTTGATCACTTCAGGCTTTTTGTATACTTCTCGTTCAGTTAAAGGAGGCAGGAATTCAACAGGTGTCCGACTGGCTGGTCTTGCGCGCAATGACTTCAGCTTCGGCTTCAGTTCTGTAAGCAATTGAACAGCCTCTCCGCGAGTCATTGTACGGTCTGGCTCAAAGCCAGTGAGCGTTGAATCCGTCGTCCCTTTCATATAATTCATACCAAGCACATACCAGATGGCATTGTAATTGACGTAATGGACGCCGTCAGCCGCAGCTATAATTTCTGCAACCTTCCCTCTCGTAATCGGCTTATCTCTAGCTGGAATGCTGGTCAATCCAAGCAGCGGGATGTTTCGCATCTCAGCAATCCGGTAGGCAGCATCAGCGGCATGCTTCTGTTTAGCTGGGGCGTAAGCCTCAATATGGATTTGATACTGTTGCAGGAACATCATCCAGAATTCAGCCTCTGTTACCGTGCTTGCAGGCTTACTTGCATTGAGTGGCGGATAAGTCTTCGTCTTTAAGCGCGGCAGCACCTTGACCTGAATTCGTTCAGAGGACAGATTCCCCACATGAGACGTAACGTAATAATTGCCTGCTTTTATTCCCTTGAAGGTAGCAGGGGACACGAGCTTAAGACCTGCTGCGTTGCTGCTGACATAACCTACTTGGTCTGTCAACGGTTCCGTGACATTATCGTCATATCGTCCTGTCATCTTAATGGAGGTCTCTTCGCCTTCATTAATCAGAATCTCTTTCAGAGCTCCCGTTATGCTTACTAATTGATGGCCCTTGCCAGTCTTGAAGGACCAGGATAGGCGCTGTGTCTCGGAAGAGCTATCGGTACGGTATGCCAGATTGACGCGATATGTATGATAACCCTGCAATATGGACTTCGGATAAAGGAACAGGGTACGCCCGCTCGAGACTTCTTCATAAAAAGGAACGTTATTTCCCTTCTCGTCCGTGATGCTTGCTTCATGCCAATCCAGTTTGCCAGGGACTGACGCAGAAATAATATAGCCTGAATGCTCGACATTGAACTGATCCAATGGATTCGGCACTTCATTCCCGTAGAATCCTACTGGCACATTGGTCATCCCTTGATAAGGATAGACAAAGATACGGTTACTTTGCATGGAGGACTGGTATGAACCGCCTAGATTCACAACAGCTGTTCCATCAACAAGCGCGATACCGATCTCGTTATAGGCAGAACCTAAAATAATGTCACGATGATAGGCGGTATCCAGCCATCCTTGCATGGCCATCGTGCTGCTCTTCTGTCCAAAATGCATGACTTCACCCGTTCGGTATGAAGTTCCATAATTCCAGCCGGCGGCTTTCATTCGTTCAAAAGGTCCAGTCCCCGTGAACCCTTCCAGTCCCATTTTTTCTTGATGGGCACTTAAGGTAACCTTCTTTCCTCGTTCGTGCAAATTATAATATTTTGCATGATTGATGGCTGCTTGCGTTATTTCTTTATTAAGCTTTACAGGCGGCAGGCCAACACTTAGGCGAACCTCATTCAGCATCTCAAGGGCATCTAATTGATCCTGCGTGTAAGCCGTTGAGCCAGCGCTTGCGGCTGCCTTATTAAGCGGCATAAAAATAAAGTAAAAGACTAGCGCAAGGAATAGTGCAAAAAGCCCAAGGCGCGCAAAGTTCATTCGGAATCGCCTATGGCTTAATTCGCTATTCCAATTTGTGATTGTAAACATGATGCATAATCGTCCCCTTGTAGAAATTTGTAGATCCATGTAATAGTTCGACAGGACGATACCAATTCCTTTTTATATAAGCCAAAATACCCATGTGAATAAAAAAACCTTGGAAAGATCTCCAAGACTCTTCATATGCTGCCTTCTCTTTTAACAACAACCCTATAGCTATGATGCTAAGGTATTGTAATGTAATGGTTGTCGCTTTTCTATGAATGGTTGAAAGGCTAGCTTAATCAATTGATGCGGTCAGATTTATTTGCCACTCAGATCCAAAACTACGTATAATATCAATTGTACGCAGTTTTTTTGAGGCTATTTTGCAGCATAATCGAGGGAGAAAATGCGTTATGGATCGCAAGCATTGTGCGGTGACAAGTTTCTATAAAGCACTAAATGAATTCGAGCTGACGAATGTGAATCCATCCATCGGTGTGAAGAAGTCGAAGACGGAGATGAATCGTGCACCGGTGTATATGAACCCGGAACAATTGCGCCAGCTTCTCGTGCGGACAGAAGGGAAGTATCGAGAGCGCAATCTGGCAATTCTGATGTTGATGGGATATGGGGGTCTTCGGGTTGGTGAGCCATTCCTTTGCAACGATGCTGCTGCAGAGCGGGGCAGAAATACGAACCGTACAGGAGATGCTCGGACATGCCTCCATTCAAACAACTACGGTCTACACTCACGTATCTGATAAGCAGAAAGAAGAAGCCGTCAATCGTCTGCAGACCTTCATCAATTGAAGCAGGATATTTGCAGCAATGCAGCTGATGCGTTTACAATAAGAAGGAAAACGAATAACGAACCTGCCCTCACTACACACTATATGGTATCAGGGAATAGAGGAGGGGTTGAATGAATGCAATCAAGACGAAGCTGCAAGCGTTATTGCATAATAAGCGGCTTGTTCAGACGCTGAAAATAGCCTTTCCATTAGCGGTCATCATTTTCGTCTTTATTCAAGGAAAGAAGGAATTATCCAGATTTTCACTTCGGGAATCGCTCCATGCGATACGATTAATATCGAGTGAGTATTTTACGGGGCTCATAGTACTAGGTGGACTAGCGGTTGCGACCATGTTTTTCTATGATCGCCTGCTGCTGCGTTCGATTAAAGCTCCTGTTACCATAGGGAAAACGTTTCGAGTATCCTGGATAGCGAATACCTTTAACGGGATTGTCGGCTTTGGTGGGATCGCAGGGGTAGGAATTCGTACCGTTTTGTATCGTCAATTTACAGGTGATGCCAGCAGGCTGCTGATTGCAATTGCATGGATGGCGCCTTCTATGATTAGTGGGTTGTCCCTATTGGGTATCTTAGTACTGCTGCATGTGTTCCCTGCGAGTGAATTGCTCGCCGCCAAAGGATGGCTATGGGTTGTCCTAGTCGGGGTGGCTTTGTTCTTCCCCGTGTACTTACTCTTCTCACGTTGGAAGGGAAGAGCGAATGCGAACGCCAAACTGACATTCGGATATACGGTTGTGTCATTCATCGAATGGCTCGCTGCAGGATCAGTTGCCTATGTTATCTTACATATGCTGAAGGCAGACGTCTCCTTCGCTGAAGTCATCGGTGTATTTACGGTAAGTGCCATAGCCGGCCTTATCAGTATGGTGCCCGGTGGATTCGGAACATTCGATATTACGTTCTTAATCGGTTTGCAAGCATTAGGAGTTGCAGACAGTACAGTATTTACAGCACTGCTGCTGTACCGAACCGTGTACTACTTCATCCCGTTTACACTTGGCTTAATTTTCGCAGCATTCGAGTTCGGCGAAGTTGCGGTGAAGAAGTTCGAGGATCACCCAACGTTAGGTTCATATATTGAATCTGGCAGCATCTTGTGGTTCGTACAGCGCTCGTTATGGAATTCGCTGTCTGCTTGGTCAGTCGTAATCTTGCTGTTTATGACTTCCATATTTTTATTTACATACACGTTCACCGAGCCATCATGGGAATCATCCATGTTCGTTCTTCCGTTATTCCATGGTCAAGTATTTCCAATTGTGAATGGTATCTTACTTGGTGCCAGCCTGTTGATCCTGCTGCAATTGAAGGGACTCTTCGAGCGCACAATTCGGGCATATGTGATGACACTGGCAGCCTTAGCGATATGTACGCTGCTGACGTTCCTGCTAGGAACGACGATTCGCCATACGTTGTGGCTGTGCGGGATGCTGCTGTTCCTGTTCCTTATTCGCTCACAGTTCACTCGTTATCGATTCCCGTTAACGAAGAGTACGATATTCTTCACAACCTTATTCGGATCACTACTCATGGTTCTGTACATGATGCTGGGATACATGCTGGCCGAATTCCATGAGAAGGTTGCGGATGCAGCAACTTACACACTTAGCTATGGCCAATTTACAACAACGCTAGTTACTGGTCTGATAGTAGCGGCTATTATGTACGTGATTGGGGTACTTGTATTCGAGCGCCATCTGAAGAAGCCGCTAGGTAGAGATTGGCGTAGCGATGATCAAGTGCTTCTGACAGGCATTAATGGCTGGATGTATCAGAATGTTGCGGACAAGCGTGTCTTCTCAGTCAACAGCGGCAAAATTCGCTTTCCCTTCATTATTAAGGGACGGCGGGTAATTATGCTTGGCATGCCGCAGCTGGAGCGGATGAAAGCGAAAGAACATGATGCTCTTCATTCCCTGTACGAACATGCGGATCGCTTTGGTCTGGATATTGTATTCTATCAAGCAGGCATAGATGGCATGCCGCTGCTTCATGATTATGGCAATGACTTCTTCAAAGTAGGGGAAATTGCACGGTATGAATTTACCGAGCCGAGCATGGCATCGCCGGTGCACCAGTATGAGCTAAGCAGCTTCCCGTTGGAAGCTGAACATGTTCAGCAAGTCATAGACGCGGCCAGCAGCTGGGAGTCTGCGACACCAGGGTATATCGAGACGCTTCAACGATTGCTGACGGTATCGGATTGCACGCTCCAACTCGTTCGCTTATTTAATGAAACGGATGGAGATCTCTTGCTTGGATACGTTGTGCTGAGAGTCGATGAGGCCTCTGGGACGGTAATGATCGGTGATATTCGTTCTTGCCGCGGCTTATGTCAACCCGAACAGGATGAAGTACTTCAGCAGCTACGTGATATCATCGTATGGATCGGACAGCATCATCATTGCAAGCAGCTTGTCAGCGGATTAATTCCATTGTCCCATGTTGAGTCGGATCGTTCACCCTATTTATGGACAGAACGAACTGCTGTTGCGATCTTCCGGAGAATCCGTGAGCTGTATCCAATGAATAACTATAGAAGAATATGGCTAGCATTATTCGATGTTACGTGGGAGCCGCAATATATTGCTTTCCGCAAGCAGCGTCATATGAACTGGACGGTATGGCGGGTAACGCGTATTATTCGGCGTTTGCAGCGATAGTGTGATTCATTTCATACGAAAATGATAAAATTTTGAAAGTTACAGAAAATACATGAAAAGGCTTGGAGGCTGCTCCAGGCCTTTTTTATTGTGAAAAACCGCTTACAGCTCTGCTTTTCGACCGTACTCGCGGGTGGGACATGCTCGATAGTTCTGTTACAATAGGGGTGTTTCAGAATAGGAACGGATTTTCATCAAAGTCTTATCATCAGAAGGTGGTTCCTTATGCTAGGATTTGCAATTTTATTAGGCTTCAACATTGCAGGTGTGTGGCTGCACAATTTGCTTCATCTTCCGCTGCCCGGCAACGTGCTTGGATTGGTGCTATTCCTGATTGCACTTGGCATGAAATGGGTGAAGCTGGAGTGGGTTGAACAATCCGCTCAATTCCTGCTTGATCATATGTTGTTGTTCTTCATCCCTTATGTAGTCGGTATTATGGCATTTATGCCTGTTTTGAGTGCACATTGGTTCAGCATTTCTGCTGGAATTATCGGTAGTACACTCGTCGTTCTCTGGATGACAGGCTTCGTTGCTTCGAAGATGGAGAAGAAACCGGATGAAGCTAATGAGATGCCGACAAGAAAGGAAGATGCAGCATGAACCTTTTATCATGGACGCAACAGCCATTGTTCGGAATAGCTGCAACGATCGTTGTGTATGCATTATCCCGTGTACTGCATGTGCGATTCAAATGGATGCATCCGATCCTCTTTTGCTCGGCGGTGTTGATCGGTTTTCTCGTCATTGGCAATATCCCGCTCCAGGATTACAAAAACGGGGCAGATATTTTGGCACTTATTCTTGGGCCAGCGACAATCGCGCTCGGTGTTCCTATTTATAAATATCGTGAGCTAGTCAAAAAGCAATTTGCTGCAATTTGCCTGTCCATTACGTGCGGCTCTATCGTGGGAATTGTGAGTGTGGCGGCGATCATGATGAGTTTAGACGGGGCGAGGGAAGTTATGCTGAGCATGCTGCCGAAATCAGTCAGTTCTCCAATCGCAGTTGAAATTGCCAAGTCGTTGGGTGCTATGCCTGAACTGTCTGCTGTATTTACTGTATTCACAGGGGTTGTTGGTGCATTGTTCGGTACAACCTTCCTGCGGATGACCGGTATTCGCGGCGAAGTGCCACTTGGGATCGCAATGGGGACGGCTGCGCATGGATTCGGGACTGCGAAGAGCTTGGCGGACTCAGAGAAGCAGGGGACATTCAGTGGATTGGCAATGGGGTTAGCGGGCCTGATTACCTCCATTCTTTTCACACCAATTTATATGTTCCTAATGTAAGAGGTAAGAACTCGATCTATGGTCTGCATGGATCGGTTAATAAGAAGATCAGGACGTTCTTCGCAAACTGCGAGGGGCGTTTTTTTGTATGTGCTGTTATCTATGATGCAACGAATGAAGGGGAGCCCCCATACTGTTGCGTCCCATATGTATCGTTATCCCTTCGGGGAAATGAAATGAAACATTTTTGGTTCTATCACGTTGATACTTATGTAGACTTATCTGAGCATACAATTCAGATGTATCACTTCACTAATTTCGTATAAAAGGTATGGAGGAAAGGAGTTGATTCCTTGAAAGCAACAATATGGGCATGGGGGATCCTCTTGGGATTAAGTTTGCCGTCTCTCGCAGGTGCAGCAGGTACATACTCTGCCGAGAAGGTGTACACCGATCAGGAGAGCGGAGCGGTCTATTATAATGTTGAGCGAATTGATCTGGAGGCACGTGAGGAGCGTGTCGTCGTTCAAATGGCTGATGGGCAATGGAAGAAATGGGATCCGAGCATTCGGAGCATGCGAGTAGAAAAGGGGCAGCAGCATCCTCTGCTCAAGACCAATTATGCAGATAATATTGAAGGCGGGATGCAGTATACGTATGATCCTGAGGATCAGGAAGTTGTGAAGGGTAAAGTGTTTCGTTCCTCGCCAGACCGCAAATGGGGAATCCATGAGCGGTTATATTTTGAACCGACTGCAGAAGGGTACATGACCACGGTTCATAGCTATATACTGCGCAACAATCAAACAGGGCATACGAAGGAATGGCTTCGAACTAGCTATTCGACAGGGGCTGTATGGCTCTCAGACAATCGCATCATATACAGCCGGTTGGATGGAGAGAAATCGAATCAAGAGGAGATTGTGATCTTCGACCCTGCAACAAGTCAATTGGAACGAATCGTATTCGGCAATCTTAGAGGCGTTGATCCTGAGAAGGGATACGTGGTATATACATTGAATAAGCCGGATCGTCCTCTATATGTGTTGGACTTGAAGAAGCGGATATCCAAGCCGTTGAAGGATTGGGCTGCTGCGGAGGCATATTTGCCGAAGATGGATAATGCCAAGGATGCTACCGCTGATTTGCCGACGGACTTCGATCTGGATGCATTGCCCGAGGAAAAAATAACGATGAAGATCCAGCGCGATTACGAGGTTAAGGTTGATAAGGCATCGATTCGCGTGCCGATCGTATTTGAGGAAAAAGGGTATATTCGTATCCCTGTTAAACCGCTCGCGGATGCATGCGGCTGGCAGCTTATCAAGCTAGAGAAGCTGAAAAAGCAGAATGGCGCTCATCGATTTAAGCTTGTGAATGGCAGCCGAACTATGGAGCTGAATGCGGAGAATAGTGTGCTGGAGGAAGGAACACTCTATGTTACACCTGATCAGATTAAGCAGCTTGGATACAAGTCAGTTCATGTGACTTACAATCCAGAACGCTAATCCATACTCATAATGATAAGGTATTGGTTTCGATAGGGCATGCATCTGCAAGCCCTATTTTTTATTCGTCCATAATGGGCGCTGCAACCGATCCACAATACCATCATGCTGTGTTCCAAATGCTATCTTACGGTGGTATATGTGATGGTCGTAAACATGCCTCCTGCTGGATTGGTAAATGATTCAATCCGACTCCTTCTTAAGGGGATGTCCTTGCTGATGGATCATATCTGGTAAGTGGACAATAAGTCGATAAGTATGGACTATAATCAAAACCATAAACCTGTACAGCAGGTATAATAGTTGCAACATCTTGAAAACGCTTCCTTCGCGATGGAGTTCGCATTTCACACATTTCACGTAACGAAAGGAGTCGAATTGATGATCAAGATGAAGAAATGGGCCAGCTTCATTGTTGCTGCCGTCATGCTTCTGTCCACCTTTCACACAGCCCTTGCCGAAGAAAATGAGCTCAAGGAGCCAGATGGAATGAGGAATGTAGCGAGCGGAATATCTTATTCTTATTCTCAGCCCCCTCATGAAAATTACCCAGACGATGGAACGAAGTTGACAGATGGCAAATATGGAGACGTCAATGACTTCATGGATGGGAACTGGTCGGGATTGTTGAAAGGGAAGACGAGAGAAATCACATTTGACTTAGGAGAGAGCAAGTCGATCGGCCGAATTAAATCACATTTTCTCTATAACAACAGCGTAGGCATTTATACACCGACTATAGTGTCTTACTATGCATCCGAGGATGGCCAGACTTGGGCTCCAGTGAAGTACATGAATTCTCCAGCCCCGCTATGGTCTGATATTCCGACAGCTGGCTACGACTATGTATGGGATGCTGTAACAGACCGAGTTCCTCATCCTTCTAGCCAAGCAAAGAAGATCTATGCGCGCTATGTGAAGATCGCGGTCACCACACAAATCTGGGTGTTCATGGATGAGGTAGAGATCTGGGGTGTTGACGGCAAGACGTCTGATGCATATGCACTTCGTCCAGTGACACCATCGTATTTGAAGCCGGGTAATGATACAGCAGGAATCCGCGATCTGTGGCTTATGTACAATGGAATGTACGATAACAATCGCGGCAATTGGACGAAGGAGAAGCTCATGCCGTATGTCAGCTACGTCGACAATAATGGTCAACCGACAGACTGGATGTATGACGGCACGCTCGTTCTAGGCCTTCGTACGCCGGATTACCAACGGGATTTTGGTTATTCAGCAAATCTTGAAGACTGGAAATGGTATTTGGATAAGACGTTTAAGCCGGGTGGAGACCTGAGCGCATTGAATGACACGGTTAAAGAAGTGGGAGAGAAGCTGAATGATCCGAACCATAAGATGAAGGTTGTTATCATGATCCCGAATCCGGGTGAGGGGATATCCAACTTTGGAGATATCGACGGAGATGGCATTTCTGAGAGCTTCGTACCGAGTGAGGTAGGGGAAGAGCAGTCCTACGCGAATCGGCAGAAGGCTGTTGACTGGTACTTGGATCAAGTCAGAACAAGATGGATTAAGGGTCGTTATGACAGCTTGGAGATCTCCGGTATGTACTGGCTGGACGAAGGGGTATCAAACGGTAAGACGTCCGATGAGAAGTTGATTAAGCATATTGGAGAGATTGTGCACAAGCGCGGACAGAAGTTGTTTTGGATTCCTTATTTCGGTGCGAATAAGAACTATGCGGCTCGGGCTCTGGGATTCGATGCAGCAGCGCTTCAGCCGAACCACTTCTGGGACGGCAGCAATCCGGAACGCATTGAAGATACCGCTTATTTGGCGAAGCATCATGGTCTCGGTGTTGAGTTAGAGACAGACGAAGCAATGTTCGAGAATGAAGCTTCACGCGGCAATTATATTGATTACTTGAACGGTGGGGTCGATTATGGGTACATGACGGAAACGTTCAAGGCCTATTATCAAGGGGTTGATTCCTTGCTCACCAGTTCACGCAGCAGTGACCCTCGGATTCGTGAGCTATATGATTGGATGTACCAATTTGTGAAGGGGACGTATCAGAAGCAGCCTCGATAAACGATGAATGGGGAGCGCAGCGAAGCACGGAATAGACATAAGTCATCAAGAATGGGTGATCAACCCATGCTTACTCAATACACGATTTTATTGAAAAATCGACGAGAGGGGTTTTTATTGATGATTAAGTTGAAGAGAGTCGTGAGCTTCGTCGCAGCTTCCATCATGCTTCTGTCCACCTTCCAAGCTGCATTAGCGGTAGATATTGAACCTACAGTGGCCGCCGATGGAATGAGGAATTTGGCAAGCGGGATTTCGTATTCCTTCACCCATCAGCCACCTGATGAAAATTACCCAGACGATGGAACGAAGCTGACAGATGGAAAGTATGGAGATGCCAATGATTTTATGGACCCGAACTGGACCGCATTGTTAAAAGGAAAGACGCGTGAAATCATATTTGATTTGGGCGAAAGCAAATCGATTGGGAAGATTAAGTCTCACTTTCTCTACAATCAAGAAGTAGGCATCTATACACCAGAAATTGTCTCCTATTATGCCTCAGAAGACGGGATGAATTGGGCCCCTGTAAAATACATGAATTCCCCGGTACCGCTCTGGACCAATATTCCGACTGCAGCCTATGATTATGTGTGGGACGCAGCGGTAGATCGAGTTCCCCATCCATCCAGTCAAGCGAAGAAAATCTATGCCCGGTATGTGAAAATTGCCGTTACGACAGAGATTTGGGTGTTCATGGACGAAGTGGAGATATGGGGTGTAGATGGAAAAACAGCGGATGCATATGCGCTTCGCCCAGTCACATCTTCTTATTTGAAGCCGGGAAATGATACGGCAGGCATTCACGATCTGTGGCTCATGTACAACAGTATGTATAGTAACGATCGCGGCAATTGGACAAAGGAGAAGCTCATGCCGTACGTCAGTTATGTTGACAACAACGGAGAGCCGCAGGACTGGATGTATGATGGAACGCTTTTATTAGGCATTCGTACGGCGGATTACCAGCGGGATTTTGGGATTAACGCAGTACTTGATGACTGGAAATGGTATCTGGACAAAATGTTCAAGCCGGGCGGGGATTTGAGCGAGTTAAATGCTGCTGTGACAGAAGCAGGGAATAAGCTGAATGATTCGCATCATAAGATGAAAGTCGTCATTATGATTCCGAATCCTAGTGAGACGATTTCCAATTTTGGAGATGTCGATGGGGACGAGATCTCTGAGAACTTTGTGCCTAGTGATGTTGGCGCGGAACAATCCTTTACGAATCGGAAAAAGGCTGTTGATTGGTATTTGGATCAAGTAAGAACAAAATGGATTAAAGGCCGATACGACCGTTTGGAATTGGTTGGAATGTATTGGATGGCCGAATCGATGGGAAGAGACAATTCATCGGACGAGAAGTTGGTCAAGCATGCTGGAGATATCGTGCATAAGAGAGGACAGAAGCTGTTCTGGGTTCCGAATTTTGGTGGCAACAGGAACTATGCATCACGTGCGATAGGGTTCGACGCGACAGCGCTGCAGCCGAACCATTATTGGGGTGGAACTAACCCAGATCGGATTGAAGATGCGGCGTACTTAGCGAAGCATCACGGTCTAGGTATTGAGATGGAGATGGATGAGGATGCATTCACGAATGGTGCATCACGCGGCTATTACATTGATTATTTGAATGGAGGGGTCGACTTCGGCTATATGAACGAAGCATTCATGGCTTATTACCAAGGTGTAGATGCCCTGCTCGACAGTTCTCGCAGCAGTGATCCGCGGATTCGTGAGCTTTATGATTGGATGTACCAATTTGTGAAGGGTACGTATCAGAAGCAGCCTCGATAAATGGTCTAATTGATAGAAGATGACAGCGGTTCACTCCGGGTCATCTTCTTTTTATTTCTATGGGCATACTCTGGTCATCCATCGGTGTTTTTGAAGCCGAATGATGAGATTACGGAACTGCAAGTGCTAATACAGATGTCCTAAATAATGGGGCTGCCGCATGGCAGCTCTTTTGCATGACTTCTCAGAGAATAGGATATTTATTAGTTGAATAGTTTATCCAGTTTGATATGATTAGATAGGTTGAATTATCCAAAAATGAGAGGTATGAAGGGAGTGGGTACGAAGAGAATTGTAAGCGTTTTGCTATCAATTTTATGTAAACGCTTTATTGCAAAAATTAAAGGAGAGTGAATTCGTGAAAGTAAAGAAAAGCATAAGACTGCTGACTGCTTCCTTCATGCTTGCTTCTGTGATCATGACATCGTTTTTCTCAACAATAGTGTCTGCAGATTATTTGCCCAAAAACAGTGAAAAATCCAATGGTGCTTCGAATATTGTGATTATGAACACCGGATATGATAACCGAGAGAATACGAATGGCACGAAGAGAGGGGAGTACGGGAAGGATCATTTTCTCCCTTACGTAGGATACTTGAATCAAGATGGAGTTGCAGAGGATGCGTTCTTCGATACATTCCTCCTGCTCACGAAGACATCCCCCTACAAGGGCAGTCTCACTCGCTATTACCCATGGGCGGCAGGAAGCAAGCCTGGAACTTGGGAGGATTGGAAATGGTCAATAGATCGCTTGTTCGAGAAGGGGTTGCAGCTTGATGGCTTGGATGCAGCAGTTGAACAGGTGGGGAAGGATTTGCATGAACCAAATAAAAAGGTAAACGTGTATGTTACATTGCCTTTCCCAGACCCACAGAGCAAGGACTTTGGGGATTTCAATGGCGATGGCACAGTGAAAAATCTAGAAAACTTGAATACGCGCAAAGAGTTAATCCGCTGGTACATCGACACGATAACCGCTCGCTTCGAGCAACAGCAGTATAAGCATTTGAAGCTGAGCGGCTTCTATTGGCTCCAAGAGGATCTCGATACAACTGTATCTGGGGAGCAAGAGAGTGCGGATTTCGCATCCCAGTATTTGCAGCAGCGCGGCATGCGTCTAGGCTGGCTTCCTTGGTATGGTGCAGGGGAGAAGGCGAATGGGAAGCGGCTAGGCTTTGACTTCTCAGCCCTTCAGCCGAACCATTATGGCGACGACAGCACCACAATTGAGCGGGTGGAAGAGATTGCGGACTTGGCTTATGCCAATGAAGCGGGAGTCAAAGTAGAGCTTGATCAGCGTATTGTGGGCGCTCCGCGGTATCGTCAAGCATTTTATAACTATTTAATTACTGGTGTGAAGAAGCAGTTTATGAATCAGTCTCTTCTTGCGTATTACCAAGACGTGTACGCAATCTATGATCTCTATCATTCTGAGGTACCGGCGGCGAAGCAGATGTATACGGATCTATACAGGTTTGCAACGGGCAAGTTTATTCCTCCGCAAGGGAACTTTGCAGGAAAAGTGGTTGATCGTCAGGGCAACGGTATCGCAGGGGCGACGTTAAAGGATAAGGCAGGGAAGGCTGTCACCACTGATTCAGAAGGTCAGTTCGCGATGAGCGATCTGTATGCAACCGAGAATACCTTTGTCGTAGAGAAACAAGGATTACCCAGCAAATCTATTGTCGTCAGCATCCATGATAAGCAGACGATTTATCGCGATATTATGCTAGAGAATTCTGGTGAGCCGACAGTAATAGAATCTCGTTCGCTCGTAGATTTTGAAAGCGATATTAAATCTGGAACGAATAACGGCGACCATGTCAAGCGGACAACGGTTACAGATGCTACATACGTGCTGCAAGGCGAGAAGTCGTTGAAGATTGATTTTAAGGCATATCCAAATAGCTGGATCGCGGCGTATATCGACTCCGATTATGACGGGTTCGAGAAGAAGCATCCGGAAGAATCCTATCCAGCCTATGATCTAAAGGATTGGAGCGGGTATGACGCTGTTAGCTATGCGGTGTTCAATGACTCGTCCAAGCCACAAGAGATACGTGAGGTATTTATGTATGAATATGATTGGGGCAAGACCTCTGCCAGAAACATCATGTTCCCGCCTGGACAATGGACCATCATTACGAAGTCGATTCAGGAGCTGAAGCAGGCAGGAATCAATACGGAAAATATCATTCGCTTTGCCCTTATGCGCAACAGGCAATCGGAGGACGCCACGTTCTACCTTGATGATCTGAAGCTATTGAAATATGAAACGAACCGTCCTGCTCCGGATTACCGGATCATGCTTCCTTCTAAGCTGGCAACTATGGATGACGGTACGTTGTGGTCACCAGTCGTGATCGACAAAAACGATGCACAACAAAAGAAAGTGAATGCGGTCTTCGCGAGCTCGGACTCAAGCATTGTTGAAGTGAGCTCAGATGGCAAGCTGCATGCTATCAAGCCTGGTACTGTCGTGATTCGCGCACAAGTAGGTCCGGTAGAAGTGGAGTCTGTCGTGATTGAGGTTGCTCCTTGGGCCTATAATCAGATAATGGGGAATGAAACACCACTATCTATCAACCATGGCTTCCAAAATCCAGTACTTCACGATCCATTGCAGGGTGGAACGCAATATGTCATGAAGAACGGCAGCAACTTGAAGATTGCTCACAAGTACAATGACGGCAATGATATGTGGATTGTGTTCGATCATGCTGGTGCGAATAAGCTCTACGGGATGAAAGAATGGAGGCTTAGTCCGAATGTAGACAAGGATGCCGATCCCGACTTAACGCGACCATCGACTATGTTGTGGCCTGATATATCGGACTGGATTGGTCCTTATATCGTTAGTGCCAATGATAATGGCAACGGCAAAGGTCAGGATTTCACGGGTGGCAATCATAATTATGATGGCGGCGAGAACAGTTCTACGACAGGAAGAACCGTTCAATATAATGTGTGGGTGGACGGGAAGCAGCTTCAAGATGGGACAGCAATCGCTGGGACCAAGGTGAAAATTGAGGTTGTGAATCGGATTCAGGGCTTCAATACGAAGGAGCAGGACGGACGCGGCCGTGAAATCTTGCAAGAGACGGTTACGTATGAAATCGAAGGCGGCAAAGTACAAGTTCATACGGAAATTATGCCTCTGGAAGAGATTACGTTATATCGTTATTATGGATTGCAGTCCGTCAACGGAGCATGGAATCAAGAAGTACGCTACTATGCAGGGGAGACGGAAGTAGGCAGAAGCGGCTCGGGCGTGTATAGTGATTCGGGAACGAAAGCCCAACATCCTGACGTAGATAAGTATTGGCTGAGTTCGGCAGTGCAAGATGGGAGCCAGCATCAGCTGCTGGTGACTCTGAATCGCAATTACGGACTTGGTAAATTGCAATATCTGGCTGATGATCAACCGGTTGTCTTTACTCAGGAGTATGGGAAATCCTACTTCCTGCAAGTCTTTAACAAATCAGTTGTATTGGAACAGGGAGAGAAGGTTGGCTGGCAGGGAACCTATCAATTCTTTTCTACTCCAGCACAGGAAAGAACGATTAGACTGCTGAGCCAGTATGCCAATGGATATGCTGTACCTACAGAAGATGCTATCTATCATTGGGAAGTCATCGGTGATGCGGTTGAGAAAATCAGTGAATCCAGTAACAGCGTGACGATGAAAGGCGTAAAACCAGGAACTGCAGCGGTTAACGTTACGATGACTTACAATGGCAAGTCAGAAACCTTCCGTTCTACGGTACAAGTAGGGGACAGCGGGATCGTAGATACTACTGAACTTCAGCAGCTGTATGAGGAGGTATCGTGGCTGCTTCAGCATACAGGCAGCGAATTCATTCAGGCCAAATGGAAATTGGGAGAAAAAACGATTGAGGTCATGAGATGGCTGAAGTCAGAAGGTAACACGCGAGAAAATGTAGATGAAGCTGTCCGGGAGCTTAAAGACGAGATCGCCATCTTTAAGAAGAGTACACAAATTTAGTATGGTTCTGCTCCTTCTTATATCGTAGTCTCAAAGCAACTGGAAACAGGCAAAATGGAGTGAAGCGTCCCAATTCATTGGGGCGCTTTTTTATGGTGCAAAAGTGGAATCTAGCACTAATACTCACTAGTAATCGCTTCCTCGTGATCCATAATAACCATATTCATTCGGTAGGATCTGTATTATAATAGGTCGGTATGTAAAGATGTAAATATTGCTACTACAGCTAGGAGGTGCAAGTGATGAAATTGCAAGCAAGTCATACCGCTGATCGATCAGAGGCATACCAGGAAGTGAATCAAAGCTCGGTTATTCGGTTGCTGTTCAAGCAGCTGAGACCGAAACAGTGGACGAAAAATTTGCTCGTATTTGCGGCGCTTATCTTTTCCTTAAAAGCCATTAACGTGTCGGCTTTCGTGAATACCCTGACAACTTTCTTTCTGTTCAGCTTCGTATCAGGATGCGTGTATATATTGAATGATTATGTGGATCGGGAAGCAGACCGCAATCACCCGGTCAAGAAGTTCCGTCCTATGGCGTCCGGTGCATTGAATCCAACAGGCGCATTAATGTTTGGAGGAATATTGCTCGTTTGCTCATTGGTGGTATCGTATATGATTAACCCGCTCTTGATGCTTTTGTTAGTTGTCTATTTTGCCATGAATGTGTCGTATTCCCTTAAGCTGAAGCATGTGGTCATTATGGACATTATGGTGATTGCCTCAGGCTTCGTGCTCCGGGCAATCGCAGGAGGATTGGCCATTAACGTGCATCTGACGCCATGGTTTTTGCTGTGCACGATGCTGTTGTCCCTATTCCTTGCAATTGGCAAGCGGCGGCATGAGCTGTTTTTGCTTGACAAGCAGAAGGATGCCCATCGCAAGGTGTTGGACAAGTATTCGTTCACACTGCTTGACCAACTAACGAGCATCGTTGCGACGGCTACGATTATTAGCTACTCGTTATTCACGTTTACAGCTGGCCGAACGATTTATCTCATGTGGACGATCCCATTTGTCATTTACGGCATCTTCCGCTATTTGTACTTGATTCACATCGAGAACAAGGGTGGAGCACCGGATCGCCTGCTGGTAGAGGACAAGCATATTCTTGTGACGGTCGTGCTATATGTCGCGAGTGTGTTGTCCATACTGCTTATTTTTGAATAATTGATAGGGGATGAACGAACGGTTTGACACGTACTAAACTAGCTTTATTTGATATTGACAAAACGATTACGAAGCACGATTCGATGCTGCTGTTCTTGAAGTACGGCATCGCAACCAGACCGCGGGCTGCTGTTCATTTGACCTCGGTGTTATGGAATTTGCTGCTGTACAAGACGGGGAGAATTCCTGCCGATAAGGCAAAGGAAGCCTTTTTCTGTGCAATTAATTATATGGACGAAGCAGATCTTGAGGCCTTCTATGACAAGATTCTCGCCAACGATGTGTATGAAGAGGCGGTTGAGGAAATTCGCCGCAAGTATGCGGAAGGATACCATGTACTGCTAGTGACGGCGTCTCCTCATGCTTATATGAAGTACTTCAAGAAGCTGGGCTGTGTGCATGAGGTCATTGGAACCCAGCTGGAGAAGAGCAATGATCGATATACATCTCGCATTGTCGGGGTAAATTGCAAGGCGAATGAGAAAGTGGTTCGTATTTGCCAATATGCGAGCGAACAGCGGTTCACGATTGACTATGAATCATCCTGTGCGTATTCGGATTGCTTGAGCGACCTGCCTATGCTGCAATTGGTGAAGCACCGCTATGTTGTCAATCGTGCTTCCGAGCTTGCTCACGGATTGGAGGGACGTAGGTGGAACAGATAACATCCCGACACTTGGGGAAGCTGCTTATGATCTTCTCCGCCTTCTGCACCGCAACAGGGCAACTGTTTTGGAAATGGGGCGTGCACCAGATATTATACGTCGGAGTTGGATTTGTTATTTACGGAGTGGGGGCGCTTCTTATGATTAAGTCGCTTTCCATGGAGAAGTTGTCCGTTGCGTATCCACTGATGTCCACCAGCTATATATTTGCCTTGATTTATGGAGGATTGTTTTTGAACGAAGCCATTACCTTGCAAAAGGGAATTGCCGTGCTGCTGTTAATGCTTGGCGTGGGGTTGATCAGCTATGAGAAATGAATGGTTATGGGTGCTGCTTATTTTCATGACATGGTTCGGCTCTTTAGGAAGCGCGTGCTTTAAATGGTATTCCATTCGCCACCGCAAGTGGATTCTGCTCACCGGATTTATGCTTTATGGGATAGGAGCGCTTCTCAATATCTATTTACTGCGGTTTTTGCCGTATACACTTGTTCTTCCAGCGAATGCGCTAACTTATGTGTGGACACTCTGTTTGGCTAAGTGGTGGTTCAAGGAATCGGTAGGTTGGCATAAGGTAGCGGGGATTGGTGTCATCGGGTTAGGATTGGTTATTCTAGTTCAATAGCGAGCTTAGTTGTACATAGGAGGAAATCAGTAGGAAGGCGGAACATTCTATGAGGTCGGGATCGAGTAGGTACTCATACGAGCACCCGCCTTAATCATGATTTCTAGTCATTTTGTAGTAACGGAGGATATATCATCATGAAGTTTTGGAAGTCTGTGTTTACTGATAAGAAGGATAATCGCACCGCGCTTATTCTTTTTGTTATTTTTTCACTGCTCTATATTCTATTGAATATTCCTTATTTAACTTATATGGAAGAGTATGAACACATACTGTTGCCGCGCAGTCCATTTAACGACGCGCCTTTTACCTTGAATCTCTTCAATTTCGACCCGTCGTTTTATTATGCGCCGCAATCTTCTTTCATTCATCCACTGCTCAATTTTGTAGCGACACCTTTGAAGGCGCTCGCCAGCGCAACAATTGGCAATGCGCTCTTTGTTGGGGTTCAAAGTATGACTAATGCGCTCTGTGTTGTCATTCTGTATTATTATTTGCGCCGCAATCAGTGCTGTAATTGGTTGTCTATTAGTACTGCTGCATTCTTCGGGGCGAGTTCGTATAGTATTTTCACTGCCCTTATTCCTGACTCCTATCCATATGCGGTATTCGGGATTCTCCTGACGGTGCTATATGCTCAGTATTGCAGACAGAATAACCGATTTGACCTTATACCAGTCGCGCTGCTGCTTGTATTGAACTTTGGGATTACCATTACGAATGTTGCTACAGCGGTTGGTGTCCTATTCTTCTGCTCACTGGGACAAGGCAAGCAGTTTATTGTGAGATGGGTGAAGGTTGCGGGGATATTTGCCGTGATGGTTGCGCTGTTGACGGTGCTCCAGCATGTCTTATTTTCCGGCAATACGTGGGTATCCTCCTGGCAGCACAACATTGAAGCTGGGGGCATGAGCTATGTCTCTCCATTCTCGTTCCAGCATCATTGGAAGGCAGTCTATTCCATGATCGAGAGTCCGATTATTACGCCGAACCTTGTTCTCATGAGCGACTCGATTATGGCGTTTGTCACAAATTTAGCTTATCCATTCCCATGGTACGGCCATCTCGTCGGTGCAGTTGTCATCGTCTTGAGTTTGCTGGCAATTGGGAAAGGGTATCGTTCGGCTGAAGTGTGGTCCTTGAACGTGTATCCGCTGTTTGCCATTCTGCTTCACCTTGTCGTCGGCTTCGGTCTACGAACATTTGAATATGATATGTACCTATATGCTGGGCATTATCTCTTTGCCTTATTCTTGTTAATGGCGTGGTTCATTCATCGTCTGCGCGGACAGGCTCGCCGTGTGCTTACTGGCATTGTAGCGGCGTGTGCAGTCATCACCCTATTGAGCAATATAATGGGACATATGAAGGCGCTGGATACCGTAAAGCAAACATATGCGCAGCTCCAATCGGCAATTATGCAAGATGAGACATCATCACCACGACACAACATCATTGCAAAGGATGAACGATCATGAGTAATATTTCATTGGCCAGGGTGGAACGCAAGCGGGTTCAGCTTCCACAAGGCGTGCTGCTGACCCTGCTTCTGGTGGTCAAATTAACGCTGCTGCGCCACTTCGTCTATGATTCGATTACCGTATCAGGCTTGCTTACTGATATTATTTCTGTACTTGTTCTTGTCAGTCTCTTCGAGATGGTGCTGCCTCAATTCGGCAAAGGTACGTTATATTGGATTTTTCAGGTCATTTTCTCTATTTTGATGTTTGCTGCAACACTGTACCATATTCACTTTAATACAGTCCCAACCTTTACTGCATTTGATGAAATGGGACAGGTTCCACAAATCCGCGGTAGTATCGGGCCGCTTGTGAAGTTCTCACACTTTTTGTACTTTGCAGATATCGTGGTGGCAGGAATATTTGTTGCATTTCGTTGGTTGATCCGCAGGACGTATTCGCAGCAGCAAGCTTGGATGGATTCATCCCCGCCACAACGGTATGCAGGTTGGATGTGGAGGACTGCCGCGGCCCTGCTTTTGATTGGCTGCATGAGCTACTCCTGGTTCGTAATAGACAAGGCAGAATCGATCAGCAATGAGACGGTGAAATCAGAGAGAATTGGCTATCTCAACTATCAAGCTGCAACTGCGCTGAAAATCATACGTGAGAACGAGATCATCGCGAATGGGAATTTGGATGAGACGAAAGTGAAGATCCAAGAGCTTCAAGCGGCATATCCTTATCGTAAGGAAAACAATTCGTCTGGACAGCCTCAGGGTTTCGGATTGGCCCGCGGTGCCAACGTGATTGTGGTTCAACTGGAAGCCTTTCAGAACTTCCCGATTCAAGCTAAGCTGGAAGGACAGGAGATTACACCTGTACTGAATAAGCTCGTGAAGGAGAGCTATTACTTCCCGAATATATATCAGCAAATCGGCCAAGGAAATACATCGGATGCGGAATTCTTGTCCAATACGTCCATATATCCGACGGGAACGGTAGCGATGTCCACAGGCTTTGGGAAGAGAGAGCTTCCGAGTATGCCTCGTCTTCTTCATGACTTGAATTATCAAGCGGCAACGTTTCACGTCAATGATGTGACATTCTGGAACCGGCATTTGCTCTATCCTGGACTAGCATTTGACCATTACTATGACAAGCCGTACTACACGAACGATTTCTTCAATGATTTTGGTGCTTCTGATGAAGAATTGTATCGAGTCGGTGCGGAGCAAATTCGGGAGATGACGAAGCGAAATCAACCATTCTACGCTCAATTCGTGACGACGTCCAGTCATGCGCCATTTGTCGTGCCGGACAAGCTGCGGAAGTTGACGCTTCCTGCCGATATGGAGGGCTCGTACCTAGGGAACTATTTGACGGCAATCAATTATACCGATTATGCACTGGGACAGTTTATCGAGGAGTTGAAGAAGCAGGGAATATGGGATAAGACAATGCTTGTCGTGTATGGTGATCACTTTGGCGTGAATCCGAAGGAAGCAAGCGACAAGGAAATAACCGATCGACTCGGTGTTCCCTATTCGAATGAAGTAAGCCGCTTCAATATTCCATTGATCATTCATGTGCCGAAGCAAGCTGAGTCTAAGATAATTGAAAGAACGGGCGGTCAAATCGACATTATGCCGACAGCTGCCAACTTGCTTGGTGTATCCCTGCAAGAAAAGCAATTCCTTGCACTTGGTCGCGATATGTTGAATACAGACCATAATGTAGTCGGAATGCGCTACTATCTGCCAACAGGTTCCTTCTTCAACAATGAAGTGATGTTCGTACCTGGTGAAGGGTTCGATGATGGTACTGCGATATCGCTTAAGACATTGCAGCCCGTGCCTATGAAGGAAGCGTACCGCAAGGACTATGACTATATTCTCTCTCTCATGAAGCTGTCGGATGAATACGTTCAACTGCTGCCGAAGCGATAAGGGGAGTCATTTGCTGGATTGGAACGGGAAGCGCGTGTTCCTAGGCAGGCATTATGTAGAGACATCTACGGATGGACTGTATCTCGGCTTGAAGCCATTTACAGACATCTTCGGGTTCCAAGCGGATTGGAACAAAACATCGAAGACATTGACATTGAAAAATCAAGAGCATACCTTCGTATTCACAGCCAACAGCAAGCAGGGGAAGGTGGACGGAGCTGCACTGCCACTGCCTGAAGCTGTTCTGTTCGAGAAAGGTGGCGTTGCTGTGCCTTTGTCTTACGGTGCATTGCTGAATAATGTGAAGCTGGAGCTCGTGAATCAGTTGGACAAGGTACATGTTGCGGCGATTCCAAATGAAGATGCATATAGTAACGCGTATGACAAAGTTAGCGGTCCATATCATCAAATGTATAGTACATACGAAAAGGCGCTAGCTGCATATGAGTTGGCATTGAACGATAAGCTTTACTATGTTCAAGGTTACATTGATCAACGATCACCGCTGTACGTGATAGGTTCGAGCACCGCAGAAGGCAATCATACGCTAGCAAACTCATCCACAGCGGGCATGATCATACAGAATCCAGACAAGAGTGGATACTCTCAGAATGGATATGCGGGCTATCATTATTATCTCCGAACAGAAAAGAAAAAGAATATTTTCGGAGAGACGATTGATGTGTACGTATTTGGTGCTCCAACGGCTGCTATGCAAAAAAATATCACCGCGAAGAAAAATGCGTATACGAAGGCCGATGCCAATCTGCGCAAATCAAATAAGCAGTTCGATTCCGTGGTGAATAATTGGATCAATGCCGTGAAAAAGCATTACAAGGGTGCTGGTAAGCCGAATGATCCGAACACACTGGCAGCTATGGCAATCCACTTGAAGGCATTATATATGGACACTGGTGCTTATGCCTTCGATGATGAGGCGAAATCCGTTCTAGCTGTTCTGAAGAAAACGAGTGAAAGTACTCATTGGGGTGTTCGCAACGTGTTCGACGAGGGAGATTTCCGTGAACGATTCCAATATTTCTTGAAGAAGGATGTAAATGTAGCACTTAGTATCGCGCACACGCCTGAACAATATAAGGCTGCTGCAGAGATTTTATATAATAAGAAGAACTATAGTGCGGCAAAACTTGCGGCTGATGAAGCGCAAACGCTTGGTGCGAATATGAAGCAAATGTTAGCTGAACTGAACAAGTTGGCTGCTGAAGATAGAGAACAAGAACAATTCAAGGCGTGGCAGCAATCTTATGTTGCCCTGATGAAGAAGTTCGAAGCGGAGCTTGCGAAGAACAATCTGCAGAAGAACGGGGAAGAGGGAGCGAGTGCACCTCAAGCTAATAAAGAAGAGATTGATGCTCAATTCTCGAAGCCGTTAGCTAAGCTGAAGACGGAACTGGCAGATCTAAAGTCGGTCGAGAAAAATTATGAAGAAAGCAGCATTACGAACTTTGAATGGGCTATCCAGTATTTAACGAAGAATCCAACAGATTATGTCACGGCGGCGGACTTATTCGATGTAGCCAAATTCAGATTAGAAATGAAGGACACGAAATAAATAATATAAGAAGCTTCAGCAGTTAGCTGCAGTCCTACCGTAACCATATGGTTTCTAGGGGGCTGCAGCTTTTGTATATATGCTTATATTATGTTGTGATTTAATTCACATACTATCGCTCAATTCCATGATATAGTGTAACCATAAAGAACAGGGAGTGATAAAGATGAGAACATTCAAAACATTTGACACAACGGATCAAGTAACTCGCAACTTCCTTCAACTTTGCTATATGTGTGACGATAATGACAGATGCACGACAGAAGAAGAGTGCAGACAATGCTGGGCTGACCAGGGTCTTGCAGCTAAGCCGGAAGAAGAAACACGTGAACTGCTGAATGCTTATTACGCCTAACAAGAAATGACTTTCGTTTCAAATACTTTGTGAAAATAATAACTTACCATGGTTAGTTTTTCCTCCACCTTATATAATAGAAAGAGCGCCGCATACTTGATAGGCAGTATGCGGCGCTCTTTCGCTGTTTCTGGTATATTAGGCTGTTCTCTTAGACAGTGTTGGAGCTGGCTTAGGCTTTGCTGGTGCAATATTGCGGTTCGCCAAGCTCGTCGCAATCATCCCGGCGATAATGACGAACATCCCTACGAGTGACCAGCCTTGTGGGAATGTTCCGTTGAGAAGCAGTACCTCGCCAAGCACGGTGAAGATCAGAATGCCAGCCTGTGTGGACTCAACTCCAGCAAGCAGCGCTGTATTATGCTTCGCCATGTCTGTCGCCAAGAAGAAGAGCAGACTTGCGATTACGCCAGAACTGATGGCAAGCAGCATTGCTTGTCCGAACTGAGAGGCAGATGGCAATCCTACTGATACAGTTCCGTATATGCCAAGCAGGATAGCTATAGGCATACTGCCAAGTGCCATGCCGAGTGTGCGCTGGAAGGAATCCAGCTTGTTGCCGCAGAGCTCCATCATTTTACGGTTGCCAAGCGGATAGAAGGTGGCACCGATAATGACAGGTATAAAGCCCAGCAATAGTTCTGAGAGAGTAACATTACCTGCTTCAGATACTTGCATAAGTACAACACCGATAAGTATAATGACGGAAATGCGCATGCTCTTGAACGGAATGGATTGGCGTACTCTTACCGGGCCATTCGGTGTCTGGCGTGTCTCGAAGAACAGTGGCGACAAGCACGCGCCAATCAATATCGTAATTTGCCATGTTCCCGATGTGAGCCAAGACGGTGCATAGACTGCAGCAAAGCTGAGCAGCGAATAGAACGCGACTCCACACAGGGAACCCCATGTTAGCCACTGCAGGGGATGCTTACGCATTTCACGGAAGAGAGGCGCAAGGTTTTTGCGAAACGCGACAATCGCAAGCAGTATGGGAATCGCAAGTAGAAAGCGCAGCGATGCGGTCCAAGCCCAGCTTGTTCCGGACAGGTTCATCGCGCGGTTAATAATGAATGTGGATGAAAAAAACATGGATGCTAAAATGCCAACAAATATGGCTCTCATGATGCTCACCTTACCTCTACTTGAAAATCATTTTCAATTGTGTATCCAGTAAAGTATAATATACTATATTATTTTTAAAGTAAAGTATAATGTAATAAATATTTGCATAAAGATTGTAAACTTCTCGTTCGAATTGGGGGAAACATTCGATGAATGAGCACGAAACGAAGCAATTGATGCAATCGGTAGGAGCGAATTTGCGGAAGCTGAGGAAAGAAAAGCAGCTAAGTCTTGAGGAATTGTCCGCTCTGTCAGGGGTCAGCAAGCTTACCCTTGGCAACATTGAGCGTGGAGATACGAACCCGACAATCGGGATGATGTGGAAAATATCGAGGCATTTGTCCGTTCCACTGATGACGCTGCTCATGCCGGATAAGTCAGTGCGCATCTCTCGATCAGGTCATGGCCCTACCTATGAGAGTGAATCCGGCCAATGGATATTGGAGCCTGTTTTTACGGATCTGCGCGAGAAGATGGAGATGCTGCGTGCACGGTTAAAGCCCAATTGCATCTACGAACCAGAACCAAATCACCCATGGACAGTGGAAATTGCTACGGTGATGTCGGGTACGGTGCAATTGACCATTGGAGAAGATACGTATACGCTGCACCAATTTGACTCCATTCAATTTTCCGCTACCGAAACGCATATGTATGCCAATGTAGGCGATGAGGAAGCGGTCGTGCAATTTACGGTGTTCTACTCGTAACGGGATGTAAGTGATATACAATTGTTGAAGGAAGAAGCGGGTGAGGACAGATGAGCATACGTAAACGCCACATGCTTGAGGTGTATTATGATAGTTGGTGTCCGCTTTGTACGGGAATACGCTCACGATTGGAACGATGGGATTGGCTGCATGTGCTGCGATTTTACTCGATACGCGAGCAGTATGTGACGGAACGGATTCCAGTGTCCATGGACAATCTGGTGGACAGCATGCATGCGCGGGAATCAAGCAGCGGACGCATTCTTTCCGGTATCGAGGCGGTGCATGCACTCTGTATGAGAGTGCCGATATTAATGCCGATGAGTCCGTTCATATGGCTCAGCATGAAGCTGGGAATTGGCGGGAAACTATATCGATACATCGCTTCAAGGCGTACGATTGTTCCTGCTGGCCAATGCAACTCTAATGGCTGCGAGCTTCCAGTGCGGAGGAATACGCAAGGCGATGATTCCGATACGCATTCAAGCAGAACATAACGTCCTTACGCATAGGCATAGGGCGTATTTCTGTTTTTTTTGCAGTGCCACCATTGCTCGTATCGACCATTCAGGTATGAGGATGCGCAAGCAATGATTGAGAGAAGGTGATAGAACGTGACGAAGCTGCGTCATCAAGGTACAACAGGAAAAGTGACAAGGTCACGACGGGTGAGTGGTTGGTTTATCTTTTTTCTTCTAACGGATCTGCTCGTTTTCGGCGGCTTTGCTACCATGTACAGTGAGTCTAACGCCTGGGAAAAGGAATTACAGAATGCGGTTCCTGTTGAAACGGTGACTCCAGAAATGACAGGCATCGTAGCGATAACAGGTACGCTTACCTCTCGAAATCCTGCCCTGGATGAACATTTGGCTACGTCTTATGCGCTGCTTGTGAAAGAGGATCGAAGGTGGTCATGCAGCTCTCGCAATTGCAGTTATGTGACAACAATGACGACTACAGTGGGTGATGTGAACGCATTGTCGGTGAACGGGATCCCGCTTCAGCCGTCCGTATTCCGCTTGACCGATCTTACTGTGCCGCTGCACGAGGGGACGCTCCGCAATCCGAACGAGGAGGTCGAGAACAACCGCGTACTGGTAGTGGCGCCGAAAGAGTCGGCACTGAGCTATGCCGGCGTTCCAAATGGCGAGGAGGTTACCATACTCGGGCAGGCAGTAGAAGGACAGCTGAAGCCAATGTCATTTCCAAATGGCACGGATTCCGTCTTGTATGGAGGCTTGCCGCCCTATGCGCCGAAGGACAAGCCGGAAACGATCGAAAGAGGATATGTCGTAGGTTCGTCGCTGGATGCTATCATAGCGCATGAGAAAAATATGCAGAAAGACGTCATTTGGACCGTGCTCATCGTTGGCTTACTGCTGTTGCCTGTAACGCTGCTGCTGGCCCCATGGCCGAAGAAACAGCGAGGTTAAAGGGGCCTTAGGCCATAAAATTTCTCGTAAATGGATATATGAATCCGAATTGCAATATTGTTGGGCGAAGCCAGAGCTTCGCCTTTTTTCGTTGCACAAAAGAAATGCTGGTCAAATTCAATTACCAGAAACGCGATCCGTCCCAGCGGTAATGGCTAAGTATGTCTTCATCGATGGCTGTCCCGATGCCGGGGCCGTTCGGAATATCGAGAGTTCCATGATGAATGTGAAGCGGAACCAAGGCCGTAAATGGATTGTCCATTACGTCCCACTCTATCGGTTCAACCGCTTCGTCGGCGTCCATTTTGCTCCAGGCAGGCAAGCAAGCGTGAGCGAACAGCGCGTAGCAGCGGGCTAAAGCGCCATCGAAGGTATGCGGGGATACGCGAATGGCCGCTGTGCGTGCGAGCTTTAGTACGTCGCGATAGGCATCGATACCGCCAAGATGAAGCGGATCGGGCTGAACAATATCCAGCGCTTGCCGAACGATGGCTTGATGGAATAGCGAGGGAGTCATGGCATTTTCACCGCCTGCAACCGGAATGTTCAGTTGAAGTCGACAATGCGCGAATTGATCCCATGTGTTCAAGGGCAGTGGCTCCTCGAACCAGAGCCAATTTTCGTATTGATTGACCAAGGAATTCCAGCTGCTAGCCGTGGCAGCATCATAGCTTCCATTGGCGTCCAATGCAATTCGTACACGCTGCCCGTACTGTTCTTGGACGGCGCTGACATGGCGAATATCATCAGTCAGTGATTTCCCGCCCACTTTTATTTTAATGTTTATAAACCCCTGTTGTATCGCTTGCTCCATATTCTTTAGCGATTGGCCTATCCAATCTGATGCATCTGAATACGATTGAAGCGATGCGTACAAGGGGAGAGAGCGTCTAACCGTGCCACCCCAAAGCTCGCAAATTGATAATTTCGAGCCGTGTGCAACGATTTCCGTCAGCGCCATGCTGACCGCAGCTGCGGGTTTATCATGCTTTTGCTTGGATAATGCAGTGATAATGGCATTTCGTTCCCGGGCATCCTTGCCAAGTAGGAATGGAATGACGGCGTGTTCAAACTCAGTTTCCAGAGCAGGCAGCCATCCCGAACATTCACCCCATCCGGTAAGTCCGGATTTCGTCGTAATTTTGATCAGGTAAGCGGAACGGAACTTTTTCAAGCCATTGGCATCTCCGTAGGGACGAGGGATTCGATATAACAACGGGTACGTGTCGATCTTGTGAATGAGCAAGAGTAACCTCCTAATAAAAATGATGACTTATGTTTTAAGTATGGGATATGTTGGAACACTTTTATAAGCGGCTATCGCAAAAGAAAAAAATTATGATTCGTACGAAAGAGGGAACGTGATGGGATGGGAAGGTTGGCCAATCGAGCGGATGCTCATTTTATTCGTCAGTTTAGCCTTTTGTTTAATCGGCATACAAGTGACGATGTCTCATTATCGGCAAAATTTTCACCATAAAGCGATGTGGGTGCCCGTGCTGGCAGCTCCGTTGTTTTTTGTGTTCGGGTTGATTCTTGTCTGCTTTCACGTGGCATGGCTGCGTGTTTTTTTCCAATTCCTCATGTGGGTTGGAGCTTTGGCGGGACTGATCGGTTTTTATTTTCATGTTCGTGGTGTAGGAAAGCGGGTCGGGGGCTATCAATCACATAACTTTCTAATTGGGCCTCCTGTCATCATGCCGCTCATGATTACCGCGATGAGCCTGCTTGGGATAATAGCGCTGTATTGGCGAGCGTAATGGTTGAAGATGACTGTACTGGAGTGAGATTGATGGTGAGAAGAACTCGGTATCCTTCATTCAATGTACTGGATGAACGCGAGGCATGGGATACCCATACCCAAGCCATCGTGACGAGCAGAATAAGTAAGTCGCAGTCCTGCACAGTGTTAGATGGTGAGGAATATAAGTTGCTGCAACAGGTGTGTTCCGCGCTCGTCGATGACGAGAGAGAGGAAGTAATTCAATATGTGCTCGCCCACGTAGACCAGACATTAAAGGATACGACGACGGGAGAAGGGGAACGCAGAACGGGCGTGCCGGAGCGCAAAATGCTTATTCTTGAAGGGATTCAGCATTTAGACAAGTTCCTGTTGCAAGTTACGGGGAAAAAAGCGAGCAAATGTGAAGCACAGCAGCTTACCGAGGTGCTTCGGCAAATTAGCGATGGACGAGCGGATTATTCGAAATGGCCCAGCAATCTTCAACGCGAATGGTTCTTGAAGATGCTTAATCTGACTGTCGAGGCGTATTGCTCGCATCCTATCGTGTGGTCTGAGATGGGGTATGCTGGCCCTGCATACCCGCGCGGCTATGTTCGCGGCGATATCGGACGGCTTGATCCATGGGAGGCGAAGGAAGAAGCATGATACTGCGTAAATTTGCTGATGAGGCGGACATCGTAATCGTAGGCGCCGGTGCCGCCGGCGGCGTGCTTGCTAAGGAATTGGGCGAGGCCGGGTTCCGTGTCGTTGTACTGGAGGCCGGGCCGTTTCGCGATCCGCAGCAGGACTTTGCAAGCGACGAGCTCACCATGAAAAACTTGGGCTGGCAGAACACCCGCATTGTGGACGGAAAAGACCCGCTGACGATGGGACATAACAACTCCGGTCGCGGTGTAGGCGGAGGAACGGTGCATTTTACGGCCGTGTTTCTTCGATTCCATGAATCTGACTTCCGCACCAAGACACTGGATGGCGTTGGAGAAGACTGGCCCATACGTTATGAGGATCTTGAGCCGTATTACTCGCGCATTGAGAAGGAGATTGCGGTATCCGGTCCGAAGCATTTCCCTTGGGGCAGCTACCATGGGCCTTATCCGTATCCAGAACGGGATCCGCTGAGTCCGAATGCCTATTTATTCATGAAGGGCTGCGAGAATTTGGGGATTCGTTCGTCTGTTCCGCCGCTTGCCATCATATCCGCGCCGTTCGACGGCCGTCCGCCATGTATCAACAGGGGCTTTTGCAACCAAGGATGCATGCCGAATTCGAAATTCAGCACGTTAATTGTGCATATTCCGAAGGCTATCGCTGCAGGAGCGGAGGTGCTAGCCGATTGCATGGTAACCCAAGTGCTAACGGGAAACGACGGCAAGGTAACGGGCGTAACGTTCGTGCATGAAGGCGTGACCTATGCGCAGAAGGCAAAAGTAGTCATCTTGTCCGCTTTTGCGGTTGAGACGCCAAGACTGATGCTTCACTCCGCGAATAGCCGCTATCCGGATGGTCTTGCTAATAGCAGTGGTTGGGTTGGCAAAGCGATTATGCCGCACAGCAGCGAGGACGTTTATGCCAAGTTCGACCGCGATATACGGCTGTACAAGGGAACTCCGGTACTGGCGACGACGCAAGACTTCTATGAGACAGACAAAAGCAGGGGGTTCGCGCGAGGCTACACTCTTCATGCACATGGCGCCAGACCCGTCGGGTTCGCTCAGGGCTTGAGCAAGTCTCGGACAGGCCCAATCTGGGGAAGCCGGCTTAAGGAAGAGCTGCTGGACTATAATTACTACGGAAGAATTACGATGGTAGGAGAGGTGCTGCCGAACCCGGACAATCGTGTAACGCTTGCCGGTGAAAAGGATGAGAACGGAGTGCCGCGGGCCAAGGTAACGTTCAGCTATGGAGAGAACGACCGGAAGCTAATCGAGCATGCCGTTAGCAAAATGAGCGCAATTCTGGAAGCGGAAGGCGGCGATGTCAAATATGTCGTGCCGGATACCGCTCATCTCATGGGTGGCTGCCGAATGGGCACGAATCCGCAGACTTCTGTCGTCAATTCGTATGGGCAATGCCATGATATTCCCAATTTGTTCGTCTGCGATGCCAGCATGTTCGTGACATCCGGCGGAGCTAACCCGACGAATACCGTAATGTCACTGGCTCTGCGAACCGCCGATTACATCAAGGAACAAGCGAGGAAGCTGGAGCTGTAATTAGCTTCTTCCATTAAATCGTTTGAGTAATGTCAATGACGTGGAAAGACCATAGGAACTTTTCGTTCCTATGGTCTTTCTTTCCATTTCATTCGGAGCAACAAACTATTTACCTTCCAATTTAATTGAAGAGAATATAGCAGGATTGCAATTCATTGCGGATATATATGCTGGACGGGTGTAGTTACGGTTATGAATAATTATCATGCTTGTTATTGCTATGCGTAGTTTACTTCTCACTCCATATTTCCCGTTAGTGATTGGTTTATCTTCCCGCATAAGTTTGCAAACTGTCGCAGCTCGTCCTCACTGAGCCCATCGCGAATTCGATTCATGACGCCATGGCGAGAGAAGGCTGCTTTCTGAAGGAAGGCGTGACCTTGTTCGGTAATTTCATGATACATATAGCGTCGATCATGAGTATCGCGTGTTTGTGTGATCATGTTTTTATCGATAAGTTTCTTTGTTAATTTGGAAATGGCGGATAATGTCGTATGGATCGAATCTGCAAGCTCTCGAGTCGTTTTTGCTCCATTCGTTGCAAGCAGATCCAATATATTGTATTGAGCGGAAGTGATTCCTTCCACATTGAACCGATTATGCTCCGCGACCAGCTTGCATTGGAGCATCGTAAATTCCTTTTCGAAATCGCAATTGTTATGTTCGGTCAATTTTAATCTCGTCCTTTCTACTCGCACCTTTTCGGGAACTTGGCACGCCATTTCCTATAGCTATATTTTATAGATAGTCTCCTATAATGGAGTCATTGCTGGATTTCAACGAATCGGGCGTACCGGTGGCGATTACAATACCCCCCTCTTGCCCTCCTCCTGGGCCAAGCTCGATCACCCAATCCGAATTTGCGATGAGTTGGGTATTATGCTCAATTAATAGAACCGAATCTCCGCGATCGACGAGCCGATTCAATACGGCAAGCAATTTGCTCGTATCCTGGTCATGCAATCCGACGGAAGGCTCATCCAATATGTACAGCGTGTGGCCGCTGCGGGCATTGGACAGTTCTGCTGCCAGCTTTACGCGCTGCGCCTCGCCTCCAGAGAATGTGCTGGATGGTTGCCCCATCCGTAAATATCCTAAGCCTATTTCGCATAAGCAATCCAGCTTGGCTGCGATCTTCGGAATATCGCGGAACAGTTCTCTTGCTTGCTCGATGCTCATGCCCAATACATCGGCTATGGAATGTCCATGCCATTGCACAGACAGTATTTTCTCACGATAACGCTTCCCGTGGCAAGTCGGACAAGGAATCAAGCGATCGGCCATGAAGTGCATCTGAACTTTAAGACTGCCCGTGCCTTTGCAGGATTCGCATCTTCCTCCAGCTACATTGAAGGAGAAATCAGAGGCTTTCAACCGCAAGCCTTGTCTAGAGGCCAATTCCTTGAACCATTCCCGAATGTCATCGAATACCTTTGTATAGGTTGCAGCATTAGAACGGGACATTTTGCCCATCGCCTGCTGGTCGACAACGACGAGATGCTGAATATGTTCTGTACCGCCAATTCGGCTGGAAGCATTCGATGCTGAACCAATTGATTGCAGCTGGGGAAGCAGCTCTTCCATGACAAGCGTGGACTTTCCGGAGCCCGACACGCCAGCAATGGCGGTAATGATGCCCAGAGGAATGTCCACCGTAATATGCTTTAAGTTGTTTGCGTGTGCATCGCGGATGGTTAATGTGCGGTTCCAGCTTCGGGTGATTGAACGATGCCGATTCAGAGAATCACGAAGGCTTTGAGCCGTCATGGATTCCGGATGATACAGCAACTCATTAACCGTCCCTTGGAAGACAAGCTCTCCTCCAAGCTCTCCTGCGCCTGGGCCGATGTCCACTACATATTCAGCTTGTCGGATGACATCGATATCGTGTTCAATGACGATTACGGTGTTGCCGAGTGAGGCCAGCTTACGCACCGAACGCATCAGCTTGTCGGTATCCTGCGGGTGCAATCCTGTCGTAGGTTCATCAAGTACGCAGATCATGCCGCTCAAGTTCGAATTCAGCAAAGAGGCCAGCCGCATACGTTGCGCTTCTCCGCCAGACAGGCTGGAAAAGCTTCGATCTAGTGATAGATAGTTCAGTCCCGCATTCATGAGACTTCGTGTACGTTCCCGTAATTCCCTGCAGATAGGCTGAGCCGCTTCGGCGTATCGATCAGGCAGAGCAGAAGGCAAGCCTTCAAGCCAATTCAGCAGTTGAGTTAGAGACATAGACATGAGATGGTGGATCGGCGTCCCGTTCACCAGGACGTACGAGCTTGTTGCATTCAACCGCGAACCGTGACAGGACTCGCAAGGAACTGTACGGAGGAAACGGGCGAATTCCAGCAACGATTCCTCGTCATCGTCACCCTCGTAATATCGGCGCAGTAGGCTGTTCACGGCACCTTCATATTTGCCTTGCTTCATATTGGATGGGGCAGGGGCATCAGGGCGAAGCTCGCGGATGCGTGGATCGTCCGTGCCGTACAGCAGCATGTGACGCACAATGTCCGGCAATTCGCCGATCGGCCGCTGAAGATCTTCTTCATGCAGAGGAAGGTGATAATATTTGGCTGCACGCAAGAGAAGCGGAGCAAAGTGCCACAGGAATCCCTTTTTCCATACTTGAATGCCTCCATCTTGGATCGACAAATCAGGACGTACAATTGCATCGAGAATGGGTTCTATTTGTTCGCCCAGACCGGTACACCCCGGGCACGCACCGAGCTGTGAATTGAAGGAAAAGTGAGCCATGGTTATATTTTCAACGGGTTGTCCGCAAGAAGGGCACGCATAGTGCTTCTGATGGGAATGTTCTTCCTCAGACAGACGAACAGGGGTCGTACGTATATCCGCATAACTGAACACTACTTGGCAATGCGGACAAGCACGCTCTCCAATTGCCGTATACAGCAAACGCAGATATGTATAAATCTCACTATATGTTCCAACGGTAGAGCGTCGGCTGAAGTTATGATGATGCTGACTAACGCTGACGATAGGGGACAGACCGTAGATGTCGTCATAATCCGGCCGCTGCACGTTGTCTGCTGCATGTCCGGAAGCACTAACAAATTTGCGCTCACCCTCTTGGACAAGTATGTTAAACAGCAGGGTTGATTTCCCTGAACCAGATACGCCGGTTACAACGGACAATTGATTTCGTGGAAAACGAACAGTGACATCCTTCAAGTTATGTTCCCGAGCCCCTTGAATGACGATCCACTCGGGTGATGATGCAGTCATGTTAATTCCTCCTTATTATTTGAAAAGATCAATAGTTGAGTGAGGAAATTATTGATTACAGAAATTAATATAGACCTGTACGTAGAAGTTGTCAAATGGCGCTAGAATGAGACTCTGAGACTCATTACGCTGCGTGCACCCACAATTGGTTGTCACAATGTGCATGTGTCTCGGAATAAAAAGAAAGGAGCCTGCTCGACTATTTTGGCGAGCAGGCCCTTGCTAGAACAGAATAATTGATGATCATGCTTCGTTAATATACGGTACAGATTGATAATAGAAATTCGGATTCACAATCGTATTGTCATAGCTTTGGTGGAAAATAGGAGTTGCAGCGGGTGACATCGGTGGAATCAGCCATGTCCAGTCGCCTGTATGAGCACGGTCACAACTCTGTTCCTGCTCCTGGAACTTAACGAATTGTTGTGCTGCCGTATGGTGGTCTACGATGCTAACACCCGCTTCCTTGAAGGAGTGAAGCACTGCGGCATTAAGCTCAACAAGAGCCCTGTCCTTCCACAGTGATGTATTCGACACCGTAGACAGCCCCATTTGCTCTGCGATGACTGGCAGCAAATTGTATCGTCCTTCATCGGCCAAATTCCGTGCGCCGATTTCTGTTCCCATGTACCAGCCATTGAATGGCGCGGCAGGATAGGAGATGCCGCCGATTTCAAGGCGCATATCAGCAATAAGCGGCACGGCATACCAACGCAGCTGCAGCTCAGCAAACCATTCGAACTCGGGATGGCTGAGCGGCACCTCTATAACGGAGGACTTCGGTATCTCAAATACCTGCGGTGGGTTCGTACCTATCTGAATGACAAGAGGCAGTACATCGAACGGTGTGCGCTCTCCCTGCCATCCAAGTGATTCACATATTCGGGTAAATGGGAGCGAGTGTGGATCTCCCATGATGCCTTGGCTAGTCTCATAGCCGGCATAGCGAATCAACTGATGATTCCATATCCGAACAGGATGCATTCCGTCTGGGTGAGCAGGTGGAAAAACCGTGATTGCAGGACGTATCCGGCCATCATTTGTTGCGAAGTCAATATGTTGGACTAACATGTCTGCGATCTGCTTACCCTCGGTTATATGTCTGGCGTCAACCACATGCAAGGATGACCAGAACAAGCGGCCAATACAGCGATTGCTATTGCGCCAAGCCATCTTAGCTCCGTGAGTTAGTTCTTCTGCAGTATGCGAATAAGTGCCAGTATGTTCAATCTCGGAATGTATTTGTGATAGGCGCCCTTCTATGTCAGCAGGGAGCTTGCCGAGCTCTTGATAGCATTGCCTAATAAATGTTGAAGCTTCTTCTAGAAGCGTATGCTTCGCGTATACATTCATCTTCCGATGTCCTTCCTTGCGGCGTAAGCGCCGTAATGTGTCGGATTAACTATATCAGATTCTAACGATTTGGTATGTACCATTGATGATGATGTCGATGAGATGTAACAATTTAAGCCAGAGAATCGTCGCAAAAATTTTGTTATCTGTTCATGAATGGTGACATACAAGCTGTCACCATTCACATGATATAATCAGGTCAAACCGTGAAAATTATCCAGCTAAGGAGAAGCCATTGAAACGAATCGATCGATTAATTGCTATCATTATCGCCCTACAGCACCGTTCCGAAACGGCTCAATCGTTAGCAGAGAAATTCGAAGTCTCCCGCCGTACCATTATCCGAGATATGCAAGCATTGGGCGAGATGGGAGTGCCGTTATATGCGACAGCGGGTTCAAGCGGGGGCTATCGGTTAATGGATGGCTACATGCTTCAGCCGCTTCAATTATCGACCACAGAAGCACTAACCGTGCTCTTCGCGCTGCAAGGCATGACACAGCTTCCCGATTCACCATTCAATCAGGAGCGTTGGACGGTCATGGACAAGCTGAAGCAGATCGTTGCCAGTGAAGTGCTGACTGAGGTGGAACCGATGTTAGAGCTTGTCGAGCTGTCCGTGCCTACAAGAAACTACCGTGCTCCGCAGTTGAAGCAGCTGATTGCGCATTTATCACAGGCGAAGCCCAAGTGGCTCCATATATTCTATCGTTCACAGAAGCATCAGCGTTGGTTGTATGTCCAGCCGAAGCGGATATATTCGGCACATGGGTTCTGGTATTGTGAAGCCTATTCGCTAACACATGGTGAAGATCGATCATTTCGTGTCGATCGTATGTCTCAAATCTCGATAGCCGAAGATGAAGATGTACGCACAGTACAGGGCAATGGGGATAACGGCAAGGACAGCCAAGTAAAGCGTAATCTAGAAGCCGTGAAGAAGGAAGACCCGATCCGAATCCGGGCAAAACTGACCTATCGCGGCATGCTGCTTGTCGAGCAAGATGAACATATTGGGGAAATGGTGCATGAAACCGGTGAAGATGTGGGAGAGGTTGAGTTCAACTGTCCTCGGTCAGAATGGGAATGGGCACAGCGCTTCTTTTATGGCCTTGGCTTGGATGCAGAGGTGTTGGAGCCAGTGGAATTGCGAGAAGCCATTTATAAGCATGCTTATCAGGTATGTGAGAGGTATAAGAGAACAACGTGAGGCCTCTAGGTCTCTCTTTGGTACTTTGCGATTGGAACAGAGGAAGGAAGAAGATGTTAGATCAGACGAAGAAGGGATGAAATCGAAGATGAGCGCGAATACGAATATGATTTACAATTATAGAGAAGCAGTTGAGCTTATTCGCCAAGTGGGAATTCTGCCGCTGGCCAACCTCGCACCCCATCATCCTTCACTTGCGGGTGTGACAGAAGAATCGGCATGGCATAGTGACACGGATGCGGATCCGTGGCGTTGGCGGGTTCAATTTCCTGGGGATGGGGTTGCTGCCTACGGCAAGTTCATCAAGAAGAAAGGGGTGTTTATCTCGATGGAATGGGTACCGATTGTCCGCTCTGTGCTTGGCGATACCCGTTCCGTCAAGGAACGGTATGCAGCGGGTGAGATGTCGCCGGAGGCGAAGCTGTTGTATGGCATCATTGTTGAACATCCCGGTATCGATACGAGGCTGCTACGAGTGAAGGCAGATATGAAATCCCCTGATCAGAAGAAGGCATTCGACAATGCGTTAAATGAGCTGCAGGGGACGATGGATATTGTCATCTCGGGTGTGACAGAACGGCGCAATAGCGCTGGCGAAGTGAACGGATGGAATAGCACCTCCTATGAGACGATTGACCATTGGCTGGAGAATCTGGGTATCGAGACGTCAATGATATCTGTACAGGATGCGAAGGAACAGCTCTATGAACGTCTTGCTCGTTCTACGACTTCGGAAGCAGTAACTTATTTTAATAAAATCCTGAAGCTGCGATAAACTGCTGTCCATTCATTTAACTACATAAAATAAATGAGTCAAGTCAATATGGGCCTCGAGGAGCAAATCGATGAAAGAAGGCACGTAACGAAGCGGGGAAATGATGTTCATGAAGTAAATTAATCACTTTAAATATTAAAGGAGTTGATAAAAATGTTGAGTGTAGACAGCTTCAATCGCGCGCAGCGCTTTATTTACGAGAATGCGAGACTGCTCGACCGCAGACGTTTTGAATATCATTTCGGCCAAGGGAGCAAGGCAGCTGTTATCATGGCCCTTACAGGTTTTCAAAATGAGGATGGCGGCTTAGGTCAAGCGCTGGAGCCCGATATTCGTTGTCCGCATAGTCAGCCTGTACCGACAGAAGTAGCACTATCCATTATGCACGAGATTGACGAATATGACCGCGAGTTAATCGTTGGAATCGGCAGCTATTTGAAATCGGTTACAGTGGGCGATACTGGCGGATTCCCTCTTATTCAGACGTCAGCGAATGAATATCCACACGCGCCTTGGTGGACAGTCTCCGATGATCGTCATGCCTCCATAAATCCTACGGGACATATTCTCGGGTATTTGATGAAGCAGCATACCGTACCTGACCTCATTAAGGAAGAATGGTTCCAACAAGCTGAGCAGTTCATGTGGAATCAGCTAGAGGCAGCCGATAATGAAGGCTATCACAGCAATATACAATATATCTCCTTCTTAACTGCTCATCCGGATAAGGAACGAGCAGAGAGGGCATTGCAGAAGGTGAACGAATGGCTGCAGCAGCCAGGTGTCATTGAACGCAATACGAAGGCGGAAGGTTATGTTCATAAGGTGCTGGATTGGGCACCAACGCATCACAGCTACTGCGCACAATTTGTCACTGAGAAAGAAATTGAAGAGCATCTGCAATCCCTTGTGGAGGAGCAGCAGGAGGATGGCGGATGGCCAATAAGCTGGCCAGCAGTGAGTCCAGCAGGCGAGATGGAATGGCGGGGATACGTAACCGTCAATCGGCTGCTGACGTTGAAGTCATATGGATGGTTGCAACGCTAACAATAGCGACGATAAGGCCAACTTCCAACAATTACGAAGTTATGCACAACATAGTGATTTTGTTGTTTTGTCTATGTCTACAAGGGGGAACTTGGAATTGAGCAATATGCATCGAATTTTATGGTTTGATCAAGAAGTACGATCGAATCATTTTCCGAATTGCACTCAATTCGCGCAGCAATTCGAACTGTCAACCAGACAAGCCAATCGGGATATTGAATATATGATTAATTCGCTAGGAGCGCCTCTACAGTACGATGCCAAAAAAAGAGGATATCGTTACACTGATACGACATTCGCTCTGCCTAGCACGTATATAACGGAAGAATTGAGACGAACACTAGCATTCTTGTCTTATCGTTATCAGAATTACAATTACGGTGGTTACGATGAATACCATGCAAAACTGCCGATTATGATGCAAATATCAGATTTGTTCCGTCGCATGTCAGACGATCAGGAGCGGAAATCTCCGCAAATCCCTGCTTATGAGATCAATGCCAAGATCGTTGATATCGCAAATCAACTAAGCAAGGCCATTCAGAACAATCAAGTGCTTACCATTCAATATGAGGGGATGGAAGGGGAGGAGACGCATACGTTTCACCCCTATAAGCTGTGCTACAAGCAATATGTTGATTACGTTAATGGATGGTGCGAGCAAGAGGAGCAGCAGAAGCTGCTTCGCCTAGATAGCATAGTACGATTGGAACGAGCTGAGGGTGTATTTCGGCTGCATAATGAACATTCCGCTGCCTACGGATCATCGAATCTTCCTGTCCATCCTTTTACGGCAATCATTACATTTCTCGATTCCAAACCTTCGGAAGCGTGGCGGGAATATAACGTGATCGAACAAGAAGATTCCATATATAAGATCGAATTTATTGACGTTTCCTTATTTGTCGATCACTTGATGTCAACACGGGATTGGGCAATGATCGTGAAGCCGAAGTGGCTGAGAGACAAGGTGATGGCTAGATGTGAAGAAATAACGTTGAAGCTAAGCAAGCAAGAGGTGTGTCGATAACAGGAAGATATATATTGACAAATTTTTAGGTATGACATTATATGTCGTACCTTCTTTACTATAATTGGATTATCGCGATAAGAGAGGAGCGGCCGCTCATGAGTATAGCATCAACTCAATCTCTTTCTTTTCAAATCGAAAATCGATCTTATATAGATGCCACGCATGCTGTACTTACGGGTGCTGGTCTGTATGAGGGTTCGAAGTATATGCTTGGCGGGATGACAGGTCTACTGTCGAAGTTCGTTATTCACAAAGAAATGTCAAGCAGCTCGGTTACCGCATATGGCAACTGGGGAGAAGAACATGGGAATGCGCTCCATCGAATGGGGATTGCATCGAGGCAATTTGCATGGCATACGCGTCACCGTACATTTAAATTGGCGCAGCAGGAGTCGATACGTCATATTCAGCACAGCATCGATCGAGGAATAGGCGTCGTCTATTGGAAGCCTGGGTTTGCCGTGATTACGGGTTATGACGATGAGGACGAAGTGTTCTTCTATCTCAACGGTTACGAGAAGGAGGAACAGGTGCTGTTGTATCGGAATTTCGGTATCATCGGTAATCCTACGCCTTTCTGGTATTATCAAACGATTATTGGAGCAGTGGACATGCCGCGCCAACCTATATACAGGGAGTCGCTAGTTACAGCAGTAACAGATTGGGATACGCCGCATCGAACTTTGCCAGATCGGGACTTTGCTGCAGGCTGCAAGGCATACGACTATATGATTGCCTCCCTGTCTAGCCAACAATATCATCCGCATGGGGGCGCATATACCATCAGCTCTTACGCTGGAATCAAACGTGACATGATGAATTATTTAGCTTCTATTCAAGAAGAGGTTGGCATATCTGCAGAGATTGTTCAACTTTATCAACTTGTAGATGAGGCATTTCAAGTAATGAAAGCGACGGTTCAGAATGGTACGGGACATGAGCTGTGCATCCAATCAGACCATGTACCACAGCTAATCGAGCAGGCTCACCTTGCGATGGAACATGAACGAGCAGCGATTGAAATACTGCGCACTGAAATCGGGTACGAGGAAGTCATGCGTTCGCGTTCCAACAGTCTCCACTGGGGATCGACGGCGCCAAGATAATTGCGGTCAACAACTAAGAATAGGTGCAGGTGAAGAGATGACGTCTATTATCCTTGAAAATATGAAAATCGTACCGGAAACAAAAACGTTTATCGATCATTTCCATAGTGTTCTGCTGGCTGGCGGGTTAACCTCGTATCCAAAACATACGATTGCGTGCATGTCATCATTAGCCTTCCGTATGTCTGTTCAACGTCAGCTAAAGGCCATATCTGTGACTGCTTATAATTGGGATGCCGATCACTTTGTTGCTGCGGATTTGCTGGGTCTCTATTCAGAGACGTATGCAGGATACAATACGGAACCGGTCTTTCCAGTTTATTTTAAGTATGCGATCCAAGAAATGCAGCTTTCCCTTCAGGAAGGTGTCGGGCTCATTTATTGGCACGATCAGTACTATACGATCTATGGTTATGACGAAGCGCAGCAGTGTTTTCTCGCAATAGATTCGTGCGGGAATAGCGGATGCAAGCTGTCTTATGAGACACTCGGGCAAACGGGAGATTCGTCGATTGTATTTATGCAGCGGATATCCAAACGCAGCCTTTCCATGGATGTACGTGATCTGATTACGGAATCGCTGGTGCAGGCGATTTATAAATGGGAGCAGCATGATAGCATTTTGCCGATTGAGCAATTTGCATGTGGCGAACAAGCTTATGATGCAATGATAGAGGCAATTCAGTCAGGCACGGCGGATTGGGTTGGGGCGGAGCAAACATTGTCCATGTATCGTACGTTCAAGCACTACATTGCCCGTTATTTGCATGATATGAAGCAGTCGATGGATGGGCTAGAGCAGTTGGCTGAGAAATATCGAGTTCTAGCGGGCTTATATGATGATATTGTGGCAATCCTCTACAGAATGCAACATGACCGGAATGATAGGTATGAAGAAGGGACGCGTCACGAGATGGCGAGAATTCTAATCTCCGCCCAGCAGATCGAAAGAAATGCTATAGAAGGTATGAAGCAGGTAGTGAAGGATATTCGCGAAGCGCGCGGAGCCACACCACATTTACGATAAAAGATACGGAAAAGGGGAAAAGAAATGGCAAAAACAAAACGCGGTAAAGCATTATGGAATCTTCCGTCACATGGACGAGGAACATGCCCAGTGTGTGGAAGCACGCGCGTTAAGGTACTATACACGCAAACAAAAAGCGATGGCACCTCACTTCAAGTTTGCAAAAAATGTGTGAAAGCGACTCAATATCGAATTGATATGGCGTTATCTGGTTAGTGGTTAGAAGTTAGTGATTAGTAGTTATGCTGTCTGTGCATGCAGAATCTTACCATCAGCATCCTTGCCGATTATTTCGGCAAGGATGTTTTTTTTTGTAGATGGCTTCGTTTAATAGAGACGCTTTTTTCCATACACGGATATACATGCTCTTTTTTCTATAAATAATCTACAACTTTTTTAAATGTGTCTATTCATTTTTGTCGAAAAATGACGATATATAGCTCATTGACATAGACTGATTGGTCAGTAAATACGGACAAGGTTTATAGGCAATAAGGATTCGAATGGAAAGAACTCCTGTATATAACCTGTTTGTCAGTCAACTAGGGGGCTATTGAATGAAAAACAAAGGCTTAGTGATGAAATCTATCATCGTCGTGACCATTCTTCTTATGATCATGTCTATTGTATTCATATCATCCTCATATATGATGGAGCGAAGAATCTATAATGATGAATTACTATCCCTTCATACTACGCTTACGAAGAATATCGAGATCGAAAAGGAGGGTATTGCAGGAGCTGCTAACAAGCTCAAGTCAATGGATTCCTCACAATATGCCAAGGATAAGAATATTGTTTGGATTCAGGAGAGCTTGAACAGCATGGTACGCGACAATTTCATATCGAATTCGTACTTGCTTGCTCCCGGTTTCACGGAACGTGATGGAAAGTTCTATTTGAAGGTGCTTCAAGGCAACGATTCCTTCGTTGAATTTGGAAATGCGCCAGGAAGCGAGTATGAGATCAAGCCAGAGCTTGTCGATGCGATCCATGAGATGGAGCGGACTGGTGTTGGCTTTAGTGATATCTATGAAGATCTTGATGGCGAATGGATTACAGTACTGAAGCCAATCTATAATGACAGAAATCAGACGATAGCGGTGTTTGCCGTAGATTTCAATAATCAGAAGATTGAAGACGATCTGAATTCCATGTTGTGGGAAATTATTGGTATTGGCTCATCGATAGGTATCGTATTCATTATCGTGATTGCCTTCTTAATACGCCGATTAGTTCGGCCGCTTACAGAGTTGTCCATTCTGTCCACGAGAGTGGCAGCCGGTGACCTGACGGTATCCATTCCGGTTCGCTCGAAAGATGAAATTGGTGTTCTATCTGACAGCTTCAACACGATGATTGCTCAAATCAAGCACTTGGTTACCAATGTCAAGACGACCGCTGATCAGGTCGCGGAATCATCGCAGCAGCTAACAGTAATCGCTACGCAAACGTCTCAGTCTAGCTATGAAATATCCAATTCTATTCAAGAGGTTGCAGCTGGTTCAGAATCGCAGATGCAAGGGGCTGAAGAGAGCAAGGCTGCTATGGAGGAAATTGCAATCGGCATACAGCGGATCGCAGAATCATCCTCTGCCGTATCAGAACTGAGTATCGACGCAACAGAGTCGGTTGATCAAGGCAATCAGGTTGTCCAGCTGACGGTGAAGCAAATGGCACAGATCAGAAATTCCGTCAGTCGTTCAGAAGCGATTACTCAGTCTTTGTTGAATCAATCCGAGAAGATAGAGCATATTGTCAATATCATTGGCAATGTAGCGGTGCAAACCAATCTATTGGCGCTCAATGCTTCTATTGAGGCGGCACGGGCAGGCGAACATGGACGAGGCTTCGGCGTTGTTGCTCAAGAGGTTCGCAAGCTTGCAGAGCAAACGAAGGACTCTACGGAACAAATTGCTGAGATGCTGAATACGGTAATTGCACATACGAAGGAACTGGCCGAAGCGATGGGGGAAAATACGGAGCAGGCTGAACAAGGCACCTTGATTGTGCAGGAGGCTGGGGAGCATTTCAACAAAATATGGACATCCGTGCAGCAGGTCACGGAGCAAATTCAAGAGGTATCGGCAGCCGCTGAAGAAATGTCTGCTGGAAGTGAGGAGGTTGCTGCCACATTGGACAACCTTGCAACCATAGCGAAGGATTCCTCACTGAATACACAGAGTGTTGCCGCATCGACCGAAGAGCAGCTTGCTATTGTGGAGGAAATATCGGATACAGCTACCTTATTGAATCGCAAAATGCAAGATCTGCAAGAAGAACTTCGAATCTTTACGGTTTAAAAATGAACAAGACTCCCTGCTCGCTGGAAGAGCAGGGAGTCTTGCTTATATTATGTTCCTCTAAAAGGGGCGCAGCTATCCAATTACAGTCAGGCCACCGGTTAGCAGCTGAACCAACATGTATAGTGCAATCAACCAGATGGTAATTGCGGATATCTTGTTCAACCAAGTGAGGATGCGGCCGTCAGCATCGATTTTATTAGTGAAATGACCTGCTACAGCAAGTCCGAGGAACCACAGCCAGGACACTGCGACACAGGCAATCGTGAACACCCATTTCAGTTCACTGGAATACTGCAAAGAGTTCGTTCCTATGACGCCAATTGTATCGAGAATCGCGTGTGGATTCAAAAGAGAGACGGACATGGCGAACATCATTTGCTTCGGGACACTCATAGCATTTCCCTGACTGCTATTCAACCTGCTTGTCGACTTCCACAGACTCCAACCCATATATAACAAGAAAATGAATCCTAATAGATACAGCCCGTATTGAAGCCATTTCCACTTCCAGATGAATAGCGAGATACCTTGAACTGCGGCTAAAATAAGCAGGGTATCGCATAATGCTGCTGTTACCACGACAGGGATGGCCTTTATGAACGGCTTAGATAAAGCCCCTTGATTGAAAATAAACACATTTTGTGCGCCTAACGGCAATATAAGGCCAAGCGCGAGCAATATTCCGTGAACGAATGCCTCGACCATTGATATCTACCTCCGTATGTCATCATCCATAGAACCGGTTCTAAGACAATATCATAACGCAGCTATTTACAATTGTCCCCGACCATTTGGTTGAGTTCAAGACCAACCAAATTCTATAATAAGCTTATCAATCAACATGGTGCAGGAGAGGAACATATGCCAAAGACGTGCAGCATTGACTACAGCGATTGGAGACTCGAACGATCCTCATCGATAGCGCTGTATAAACAAATCGAGCATTATATGAAATCTAAAATCTTGTCTATGGAATGGGAAGCGGGTGCGAGACTCCCTGCACAGCGTGAGCTTGCGAAGCAATTGGGTGTGAATCGCAGCACGCTGGTAGCGGCCTTGGATTGCTTGACTGATGCGGGGTTTATTGAAGGGAATAGCGGAGGGGGGACGGTTATATCGGACATAGCCCATCGTGTCGATAGCATGTCTCCTATTCTGCCGAATTGGAATGCGTACGTGGAAGAAGGCTCACATTATCCCAATTTACCGATTATTCAGACGATAAATAACATGGAATTCTCACCGCAAATGATTCGCATGGGCACGGGCGAGCTTGCCCCTGACTTATTGCCAACAAAAGAGATGGAGAAAACGACACGCGGTGCAATCGATCATGGAATATCACTCGGGTATGAACAGCCGCTTGGGCACTATCCGCTGCGAGAACAGCTCAGCAAGCAGTTGTCGGAACAAGGCATCGAAGCCGCGCCTAACTCGATATTGATTGTCTCGGGAGCACTTCAAGCACTGCAGCTCATTGCAGCAGGCCTCGTTGGTCGTGGATCCACTATGCTCGTGGAGAAGCCCTCCTACTTATATTCTATTCATGCCTTCCAATCGGCCGGACTAAGAATGGTTGGTGTGCCAATAGATCAAGGCGGTATACAAGTGGATGCTCTGGAGCAATATGCGCTACAGTATAAGGCTTCGCTGCTGTATACGATTCCAAGCTTCCATAATCCAACGGGTACGGTGATGGAGCAGAACAGAAGAGAAGCATTAATGAACATCAGCAATCGCATTGGATTGCCAATTATTGAAGATAGTGCCTACGAAGCGTTATGGCTGGATGCCCCGGGGCCACGATCATTGAAGTCAATGGATAAGCATGGACAAGTCCTCTACGTAGGGACGATGTCCAAGTGTGTTTGCCCTGGCCTGCGAATGGGCTGGATTGTTGGTTCGAAGCAGGTGATAGAACGTTTGGCAGATATTAAAATGCAAATGGATTACGGCTCCAGCTCTTTATCGCAACAAGTTGCAGCGGAGTGGCTTCGATCGGGTATCCACCAGTCACGCTTGCAACACATTCGTGCTCAGCTTCGTTTGCGAAGAGACTTTTTGCTTGACCAGTTGAGACAGCATTGGTCATCTTTTGCAGCATGGAGAGTTCCCCAAGGCGGATTTTACATATGGGTGACCATGGATAGATCTATTGCAATCGAAGCCCTGTTCAAGCATGCGCTTGCTTGTGGAATTCTGCTGAATCCAGGTCATATCTATGATCGCTCGAGCAAGCATCAACTTCGACTATCGTACGCTTACGCAAGCTTTGAAGAAATGGAGCGGGCTATCCTTTTGATTGCAAAGTGGGTAAAGAGTAAGAATGTCACCGAATGATGGGATGTCAAAAGTATTTGACATAACACAATTGATCATTATAATAAAAGATGTAAAATGTTTTTTACATTTAAGGAGATAGAACTCGTTATGAAAAACAAGATATCAGAGCTGCGCAAGCGAATGGGCATGTCACAGCAAGAGCTGGCTCAGCGGTGTGAAGTGAGTCGGCAGACGATTAACGCGATTGAGAATGATAAGTATGATCCAACCTTAGCGCTAGCGTTCAGGCTGTCACGAACGTTAGAGGTCACAGTCGATCAGTTGTTTACTTATGAGGAGGCATCAAGATGAGAAAGCAAGATGAAATGGAACGTTATCATAATGACAAGTCAGCGAAGAACGGCTACATGTTCTATACGATCGCATTGCTGGTGTGGGGGCTGTATGATTTTACTGTCAAGGGGAATAGCGGATTGCAATTTACTATCCTATTAATCGGGAACGCCATCTTCCTATGGACACGCGTCTACTATAAGCGAAAAGTGATGTAATAATTACGGTGAAAAATCGATGAGATAGATAACTTATCTGATCACATAAACTTAATTATGTAAACTAAAATAAATAATGATGGGGATTGAACGCAAGGATCGTCTCAACCGTACTATAGATACATTATGATTCATTTTGGGTTTCCGTCTAGAAAAGGCGGTTGAGGAGGAGTTTGACGATGATTATCGTAACGACAGAGCAAGTGGCCAATTATGATGTAAAGGAAGTACTCGGTACAGCATTCGGACTGACCGTTCGCGCACGAGGGTTGGGGAAGGATATCGCTGCTGCATTCAAAGGATTGGTAGGAGGCGAAATCACTCAATATACGGAAATGCTAGAGGATGCACGGAAGCAAGCGCTGGATCGCTTAGTAGCGAACGCACAAGCGATGGGTGCGGATGCTGTCATTATGGTGCGTTTTGACTCTGGTGAAGTCGGAACCAATATGAGTGAAATTGTTGCATACGGCACGGCTGTAACGCTTCGGCCGAAGCTAGAAGTAAGATGATTACGTTTTTGATTGTTTATTTTTCATTGCAGCTGCTCTTTTTTATTGTGTTTCTTATCATCTCGGCCTTCCGAGATCGCCGTCACCAAGCGAATGAACATGAACATGTGCCGGAAGGCTTCGAGAAGACTTCGGAAGTTAGTATCGATCCGTCAACAGGGAAAAAGGTAACGGTTTATTACAATCCGCGTACAGGACAGCGATGGTACCGCGTGAAGTAACAATGGAAGGATACAATCCACGAATGAACAATCTTGTTAACGTGGTTGCTTTCAATAGCCAGATACCTCGATACTCAAGTAATACCCTAGCGTTGGCTAGGCTGGTTCGTAAGTCGCAACGGTACTTATGAGTTAGCACTGCCAGCTGCTGGGGTATTTTTATTCATTCTCAGCCACAGAGAACAGTGATATAGAATTACGTCCCCAGTCCTATTCATTAGACAAAAGTATACTTTTGTCGCTATATACATTCGGTTTGAAATATTTTAAACTTAAACTGCTTCAAAGATTGAAATAAAATTTCATTCATCTAGAGCCGACATACGATGATGTTCTCATTACTCGATATCCAAAGGGAGGGAATTAACATTGTATTTTGCAAGGAACCGGGCTCGTATCTTACTCATGTCGATGATGTCGGTCGTGCTTATGTTCAGCACAATTGTAAACGCTTCCGCAATGAGTTCCTCTGATTTATCCTCTTCATCCTTATCGTCATCTGAAGCGCAGGCAGAACCGCTCGCATCAGGCAGTACGGCTTCATCCCAGATTATTGAAGACTTCGAGCAGCTTCAACAGCTGTCTGCAACCTCAGTAAGAGCAGTCCCTGGTTCTGTTAAGGCGGTTCTAACCTCACGACCGGAACCGGTACAACATGATGAACATGCAGTAAAGCTCACCTATGATTTCACGGAAACGTCGGGAACATCAGCGACTTATCTGAATTTCTTGAACGCATCTGGGGGTGTAGGGCGTGAGATAAAAGGATATCCATCTTCAATTGGAGTGTGGGTGTATGGGGATGGAAATAAGCACTGGCTGCGAGGTCAACTGCAGGATGCCAGCGGAGCGAAGCCAACGATTGACTTTACTACTAGCAACGGGCTCAGCTGGAATGGCTGGCGGTACGTTACTGCGAGTTTGCCTACTAATCTTGTTCAGCCTATCAAATTGAATCAGCTCTATGTAGTAGAAACGAATGATCGGAATAAAAATAGCGGCGCTATTTATTTTGATAGCCTGCGAGCTCTCTATGGATCGACAAGTATATATGAGCTAACGATGATCGGCTTGCCTCCTATGCAGGCAGGAGAGACAAAACGGGTTCAGGTGTTAGCGACTTCTGCTGGCGAAGCAGAACAAGTAGATGTGACGAAGGAAGCCGTACTTATCAGTGATGATCCTTCCATTGTCGTTGTAAATCCAGACAATACGCTTACTGCTGTGGCCGAAGGACGCACGAGACTAACGGCACGCTACATGCAAGCACCAGAATCCGTAGTTGATGTAGTCGTCAGCCAAGCCGCTCCAGTCATTCAGCAGTTGAACTTGTATGGAGCACCAGCTATGGAGATTGGTGAGCGCGTGAAGACCCATACATTTGCGCGATATGAAGGTGCTGCGAAGCCTGTATCCATGCTAGAAGGAGTTAGCTACAATAGCAGCAATCCCGAGGTTGCTTCCATTGATGCAGCTGGCATGGTCACTGCACAAGCGAATGGAACGACTGTTATGCGGGCGGTATATGGCGAACTCTCCTCCGCTTACGAATTGAAGGTATCCGTGCCTCAGCCGAAGCTGGAACGACTTGAGCTGACCAGCTTGCGTGCAATGACTATCGGCGAGTCGCTGGAAGGGAAGGTGACAGCATACTATTCCGATGGCTCTTCCTCAGAAGTATCGACAGGAGTTGTGTTCAAATCCAGTCAGCCGCACAATGCAACGATAGATGCTAGCGGGAACGTCATGGCTCTTCAAGTAGGCATCAGCTCCATTACTGCTGCTTACGGAGGCAAGACTGCTGATTTCACACTTGTCGTGAACAAGGATACAATCCTGCCTAAGCGGCAATTGCGGGCAGCTTGGATTGCTTCCGTCGTCAATATTGATTGGCCGCGTGAAGGCGTAGTTACGGAGAAAGAGCAGAAGCAAGACTTTGTAAATCTTCTCAATGAATTAGAAACAGCAGGCATGAATGCTATTGTGATGCAAATTAAACCGACTGCGGATGCTTTTTATCCGTCTAAATATGCACCTTGGTCGGAATGGCTCACTGGCGTGCAGGGCAAGGATCCTGGCTATAACCCGCTTCAATTCATGATTGATGAAGCACACAAGCGCAATATGGAATTCCACGCATGGTTCAACCCGTATCGTGTAAGTATGCAGCCAGATATCAATAAGTTAGTTCCCAACCATCCTGCAAGATTGCATCCAGATTGGGTAGTATCTTATGGCGGCAAGCTCTACTTCAATCCAGGGGTGCCGGAAGCGAAGCAATTCGTGATGGACAGCATCATGGAGGTCGTCAACAATTATGACATTGACGCGGTTCATTTCGACGATTACTTCTATCCGTATAAGGTGGATGGGGTAGAGTTCCCTGATCGCGCGACCTACCAGCAGTATGGAGCTGGTTTCTCCGATATTACGGACTGGAGACGCAACAATGTGAATACCTTCATTGAGGAATTGTCCAAAGAAATGAAGCAGGCGAAGCCTTATATGAAATTCGGCATTAGCCCATTCGGCGTATGGCGCAACAAAGCAACGGATCCGACAGGCTCGGATACAACAGCTGGGGTTCAGAATTATGATGACCTCTATGCAGATACACGCTTGTGGATTCAAAAGGGATGGATTGATTACATTACGCCACAGATATACTGGTATTTTGGCTTTACTCCTGCAGCCTTCGAGAAGCTTGTGGGTTGGTGGGTGAAGGAAACAGAAGGAACACATACACAGCTCTATATCGGTCATGCCGATTATAAGGTGAATGATCCGAACACGCCAGCCTGGCTCAATCCCGATGAGCTTCCAAATCAATTGAAATACCTGCTCAACTTCGATACGGTGAAGGGGAGCATGCATTTCAGCACCGTCGATATTCTCAATAATCCGCTTGGGTTGAAGGATCGACTAAGCGGGGACAGTTACCGGTATAAAGCCCTTGTGCCAGAGATGCCGTGGCTTCCAGCCAATACTCCATCTGCACCGAAGCTTACAACTGCACATGTCACCGATAAAGGAGTTCACCTGTCATGGGAGGACGTTACGAACAGCTCGGCTGCTTACTATGTGATCTATCGGGCAGAGGGCGGCGAGTCGATTAATGTCAACGATCCGAAGCAAATCGTGAAGACTATACGTAAAATAAACGGCGCATATCAATTTTACCTTGATACGACAGGTGAGCTAGGCAAACAATATACTTATGCGGTTACGGCGGCTGACCGTCTGCACAACGAGAGTATGCCTAGCCAATCCAAATGGATCTGGAATGAACCGCTTGTCTCAATTGAGTTGAAGGGCGATACGAATATGACAGCGGGGAAACAACAGCAACTGAAGGTGTTCGGAGTTGGCAAGAGTGGGAATCGAGTGGAGTTGACGAATGATCTTCGCTTCACATCCAATCAGCCTTCGGTGTTGTCCATTAACGAGGCAGGCATGGTGAAGGCGAATAAATCGGGTACCGCTGTTGTGATCGTAAAGTATGGAAGTTTCTTGCAGAGCACAATGCAAATTAAAGTGTCACAGAAGTAGTCGGACATATCACAGCACGATATTCGTTACAGCATATTCAGCGGAAATAGAAGCATACGAGAGACAGTGCCAGTGTTCCTTGCGAATGCTGGCATTGTTTATGTGAAATGACAGAAAAGGAGTTGCGATCAGGCTATATCGTTATTTTCAGAAAATTTGTGAAAAATAATGAAAAATTGTTTCAAATAAGATTAACAAGGTTAATAATAGACATGTCCTGCAACACTCATCGCAGGACGCCACTCTGGTGAAGTGAGAGGATTGCTACAAGGAGGCAGTTTCAATATGAACGCACAAGGCAAAACTTATCAACTGAAAGCAGAGAGAAGAACGGACTTTACTCGCTCTTCCCTTCGTGAATTACGTCAGAAAGGTCGGATCCCGGGCGTCGTATACGGTGCGGATATCGAGAGCACTGCATTGCATGTCGATTCAAGAGACTTCGTCAAGCTTGCACATGTTGGCCGGACAGAAGTGTTCCAACTGCAGGTGGAAGGCATGAAGCCAGTCCAAGTATTAATCAAAGACGTTATTAAACAAGATGGTGCATATACGCATGTCGACTTCCAACAGGTATCTGCAAATCACCCGATTCGTATTCATGTGCCTATTGAATATATCGGTACACCTGCTGGGGTCAAAAAAGGCGGTATCTTGCAAACGCAAGAAACAAGTTTGGAAATCGAGGGTCTGCCCGCACATCTTCCTTCCGTGTTTCAAGTGGATATTTCCCATTTGGGCATAGGAGGTAAGCTGTTGGTGGAGGACGTACAAATTCCAGAACATATCCATCTCCTGTCCCATAAGAATGAGTTATTGGTTTCCATTGTTACACAGCGGGGCATTGAAGAGGCAGGGGATGAAGAATCAGAAGCGGCAACAGCAGTACCGGCTTCTGTGGAAGTATAGCACATTATTTCATTTAACTAAATTAAATATAAACAGAATGAAGAGTCTGCAAAGTGCGAATGGACGAGTATAAAGCAGGCTCTTTTTTCATGCATACAACTGATAATTGGCTCACATGAATCATGTCTCATCGATCCATACTAACGATAGGCGATGGGGGTGATGGATTGCGATTTGCACGAGTAATGTCCATGCTGTTGTTGATTCCATTATGCTGCAGCTGCAGGATACAAGGGATGGAACACCTAAGATATGGAATGACGGTGAATGATACACAGATGAACGCTCTTCATCCAAGACAAGCAATCAATGTTGTCGCGATGCAGCTGGATGATTTGAAGTCATTCCAGCATACGATGTTGAAGATGCATCAGACTCCAATTGAACGTAATGTCAAAATGGATAAGGCTAGAATCGGCAGTATCGGGATCCTCGTTAATAAATTTCACGAACTCCCTCTTGATTACCGGCCAGATGATCTGGTTTATCCAAACGCACCCTTTATTTTTGACGAGCGAGTAGATAAGCGCAAATTGCGCAAGGAAGCAGCTAGAGCTCTGGAGCAGCTAATCGCTGGTGCTAGACAAGACGGTATTTATTTGGCAGGTGTATCTGCTTACCGATCGCATGCTGCTCAGACTGCCATATATCATAGCAATGTACGGCGTTATGGCAAGAAAAATGCGGAGTTGTATTGTGCGGAGCCGGGGCATAGCGAACATAAGACAGGGCTCGCCGTAGACCTCACGCGCAGTGATGGAAAATGTGCAGCGGAAGCTTGCTTCGCGGACATGAAAGAGGCAAAATGGCTGCAGAATCATGCACATGAATATGGGTATATTGTTCGGTATCCAAAAGGAAAAGAGCATATTACAGGATATCAATATGAGCCATGGCATATCCGTTATGTTGGGAAGAAATTGTCCGCTCTATTGACAGCACGGGGGATCACGCTGGAAGAATATTATGATTCATCTTATCCGTAGTGGTCTGCTCTGGAGAATGGATAACGACGTCGATGGCAAAAGGAAAACCACCCAAGCAATGCCTGGGTGGTCGCCTGGGTGCAGCTCTTAGAACCAGAAAGAACGGGTTATGATTACGAGCAAAATGAAAAGTACCAAGATAACGCCAGTGCTTGTAAAGCCAAATCCACCGAAACCGCAGCTTCCACAGCCTCTTACATCAGACATGTTCAAATCCCCTTTCGTTTGGTTATGTTGTATTACCGTATAAGTGTATGAAGGAAACTTTGGAGGTGATTGGACGTTTGACGAGTTACATCGCGTCTGTTATGTAAATAAGCCATGCAATTCCTGCATGGCTTGTATGTTCTGCTTAGAAGCCTTTGTATTGAGGCTCCTCCGTTTCTAATTGCTGCACTCGGTTTTCTACTTGGTCGACGATCTGCTGCGTTTGCTGAGCGGCATTCGTATATAATTGCTTTGCTTCTTGGTTCTGAGTGGCCAATGCGAAAGACTCCAAGTCAGCTTGAACACCTTTTAACGAAGCTAAGCATGTCTTCACTTGAGATCCAACTGTCATGCTGTACACCTCCCTTCCTCCACCGAACTACAGAGGATAATGTGTCCCGAAAGAGGAGCGGCCATACCTCTAATAATTAAATTAACTCACTTCATAAAATCATGAGCATTTACAAATAATGACGTAGTGGAATGGAACTTTTTCTTATCAAGGAGGATGTATGATGCCACTTTGGCTAGAGATAATGCTTCGGACTTTGGTTGCAGTCGTAACCTTATTCCTGCTGACCAAAATGCTGGGGAAGCGCCAGGTCACCCAATTATCCGTATTTGAATACATAACCGGCATCACGATCGGAAGCCTAGCTGCTTATGTTTCTCTGGATTTAGAGGACAACTGGTATCTTGGGCTTGTGTCGCTGGGTGTATGGGTTACGGTCTCGTTCGGCATTGAATTCTTGCAACTGAAGAGTAAGACGATGCGGGATTGGATAGACGGAAAATCAACAGTTCTGATTAAGAATGGAAAAATTCTGGAGGACAATTTGAAAAAGGAACGCCTGACCTCCGATGAATTGCTGCTGCTGCTTCGCAAGAAGGATGTATTCAAAGTGGCCGATGTTGAATTTGCGATGATGGAATCAAGCGGTGACGTAAGTGTTTTGCTCAAAAGTGAAAATATGCCCTTTACTCCAAAACATCTAGGGATTAAGGTCGCTCCTGAGTATGAACCGCAAGCAGTTATTATGGACGGGCAGGTTATGGAGCAGCCGCTTGCTACGATTGGCCGTGACAATAAGTGGTTGAGCGAGCAGTTGACAGCGCTAGGCGTGAAGACTGTTCAAGATGTATATTTGGCACAAGTGGACAGTTTCGGAGAGTTGTATGTCGATCTGTTCAACGATCAAATTAAAGTTACGGTCCCGCAGAAGAGGGCAAATACACTGGCCACGATGAAGAAATGCGAAGCCGACCTCGAATTATTCTGTCTGTCTACGGAAGATGAGAAGACAAAGCAAATGTATTGGCAGTGCTCCCGCACAATGCAGCACATCATTGAGAAGGTACGTCCGCTGCTCATTCAATAGTTGATGGGAATGCGATATAGCGAGGTGATTACATGCTTATTGGCAAGCAATCTTGGAAATTCGAGCGAGCCCCTTATATTATAGGCACTTCAGCCATTGTTGGGCCGGAGGAAGGGAAGGGGCCGCTTGCAGCTGATTATGATTTGATCCACGAACAGCTTGATATTTACGAGACGAGCTGGGAGAAGGCAGAACGTAAGCTTCTCGAACAAGCAACGAGTCTTGCGATCACGAAAGCGAACGTTAACACGAGCCATATCGAGTATTTTATCGGTGGGGACTTGATGAACCAAATTACGAGTAACAGCTTCGCAGCACGAACTCTGTCTGTTCCCTATATCGGCGTATTCGGTGCATGCTCAACTTCCATGGAGTCACTTGCGCTTGCAGCGATGATTATTGATTCAGGCAATGCGCATTATGCACTTGCAGGAACATGCAGTCATAACTGCACAGCGGAGAAGCAATTCCGTTACCCTACGGAGTACGGTTCCCAGAAGCCGCCTACTGCACAATTCACTGTAACCGGGGCAGGCGCTGCGGTATTGTGCAATCGCGGGAGTGGGCCGCGGGTAACCACCGCTACAATAGGGAAAGTCATTGACTTAGGTATAACTGATCCGTTCAACATGGGGGCGGCTATGGCGCCAGCCGCAGTGGATACCTTGCGGGCGCATTTCACAGACACCGGGAGAGAGGCCAGCTATTACGACATTATCGTAACCGGGGATTTGTCAGCCGTGGGCCATCCTATCGCTTCAGACTTATTGAGGCAGTCCGGGGTATCGATGGAGCATACCGTGTTCGATGATTGCGGCTTAATGATATTTGACCGCAACAAGCAAGCCGTACAAGCGGGAGGGAGCGGCTGCGGCTGCTCTGCTGTTGTCACCTATGGGCACTTGATGAAGCGGATGATTCGAGGACAATTGAAACGAATGTTAATTGTGGCCACTGGTTCGCTATTGTCGCCACTCTCTTATCAACAAGGCGAGAGCATACCATGTATTGCTCATGCGGTATCCATTGAGATGGATTCGGAAGATGAGTAAGAAGATAATATCACAACAAATAATTACTATTATGGATCTTGTATATCAAGATCCCTTTTTATGTAATAATGTATTTTGTTTTCAGACATATGGTTAATTATTCATATGTCTTCCGTGGGAATATCGATCTGTATGAAAATCCTCTCCACGACTACTCCTGCAAGAAAATCTAAAAAACTACTTTACAAAATAAAATAGATAAAGTAGTATAGTGAGAAATATTGAGATGCCTATTTATGGTAAGTGGATATATATGCAAAAAATTTTTTTGAGAAAACTCGGAATTCTCGTTTTTTTGCCGCTGCTTCCATGTTTAAAATAGTGCATAAAAAAACATCACATCATTGGATTTATTCCAGAAATAGGGGGAGTTTTGTATGAAGAAGAAGTGGAGTTTGTTCTTGAGTACGCTTCTTGCTGTATCGATCGCGTTGTCTGCGTGCGGCAGCGATAAAGCGAAGGAACCAGAGAAGAACACACAATCGAATGAACAGGGTTCTGGCCAAGAAGAGAAGAAGGATGAAGCAGCTGGGGAAGGCGAAATTGTTACTGAGGGTGTTATTAAGGCCGCAGATCCTTCCAAGTCTCCAGATTTGGCGAACAACCGTAAAGATATGGCGATTATCGGTATTACAGCTCCGAAGGGTATCTTCAACCCGATTTACTCGGAGTCTGCATATGATGCATATGTTATGCGTACCGTGTTCAAGGGCATGTTGGAATATGAAAAAGACGGTACTTTGAAGAAAGCATTGGCGGAAGACTATCAAGTGTCTCCTGACAATTTGAAATATACATTCAAGCTGAAGGAAGGCTTGAAGTTCAGCGACGGTACGCCTCTTACAGCAGAAGACGTAGCGTTCACATTCACTGTATTCCATGATAAATCTTACGACGGTCCTGCTGATATCGTGAAGGATGCACATATCAAGGGTGGACAAGACTATCGCGATGGCAAAGTATCTTCCATCGAAGGGATCAAGGTAATCGATCCGTTGACAATCGAATTCACGACTACTGAAGTTAGCGCGACAGCACTGGCTGCAATCGGCGCTTTGGAAATCATGCCTAAGGCTTACTACGGCAAGGATTACAAGCAAGGCAACCTGAGCTACATGCCTGACTTGTTCACGAAGCCAGTTGGCGCAGGCCCTTACAAGCTGGATAAGTTCGTAGCTGGACAAGAAGCTCAGCTTACGGCAAATGAGAACTACTTCTTGGGCAAACCTAAAGTAGAGAAGTTGATCTTCAAATTCACTACAGACGAGACAAACGTTCAATTGCTGCAAACAGGTGAAACGGACATGGATGCTCCGGCAGTATCCAAAGACCAAGTTGAGCAATTGAAGGAAATGGGCTTCTTGGATAATACATTGTATCGTACGAATGGTTACGGCTATATCGCATTCAACCACAAGCTTGACAAGTTCAAGGACAAGCGTGTTCGTCAAGCATTGACATACGGCTTAAACCGTCAAGAGATCGTTGATGCTGTATACCAAGGCTATGCAGACGTTATCGATGTTCCACAATCCAAACAATCCTGGTCTTACACAGACGAAGTAACGAAGTACAACTTCGATCTGGAGAAGGCGAAGCAATTGCTTGACGAAGCTGGCTGGAAAGTCGGCGCTGACGGCAAGCGTGAGAAGAATGGCGAGAAGTTCGTCATCCACTTTACAGCATCTACGCCTAACGTAGTTAACGATGCAATTATTCCGGTTGCACAGAAGAACTTCGGCGATCTCGGCATTGAGTTCATCGCTGACCAAATGGAGTTCAACGCCGTTATCGACAAGCGTAAGAAGGGCGACTTCGACATGCTGTTCATGGCATGGGGCTTGACACCAGATCCACAATCTTCTGAAGGTGTATTTACAACGAAGGGCTTCCAGAACGATATTGGATACAGCAATCCGAAGATCGATGAACTGTTCAAGCAATCCAATTCGACTCTCGATGTTGAGAAGCGTAAAGAAATCTTCCACTCCATTTATAAAGAGTTGAACGAAGATCTTCCTTATATCTTCATGTACCAACGTCGTGATATGTTCGCAACGAACGCACGTGTTCAAGGCTTCGATATGTCGCCTTACCGTGACTTCACATACTCGCTTCCTACAATCCAAATTCAATAATCGAACATAATAATGTTCTCGGGAAGTCCAGCAATTTGCTGGACTTTCTTTTTTTAATTTTGACAAGTCGACTTGCTATCGGTTTGCTTCCATAAAAATTATCGATACATTTACCCGTGTTCAAATCTTTGTTTCGGTACCGTTTCGTGACAAGAAATATGAGAATTTTATTCTAATGGCTCATTCATGTTACAATAGTGCCTGATCACATTAGCTGTAGATAGACATATGGAGGGAATTATACGTTGAGATGGATGAAATCGCTGTTCGTCCTGTTCCTTACCTTGATAGTAATGACAGGTTGCGGCACGACACAGATTGGAAATGAGAAGAAGGTTGTGACAGATCGCCCTTCGACAACAGTAGAGACTAACGAACCTGCACAATCGAAGCCCCTTACAGACTTCGAGGAAGTGGCGAGTTATATACGGAAGCATCATTCTCTTCCTGATAATTTCATCACGAAGAAGGATGCAGAGAAGCTGGGCTGGAATGCGAAGGAAGGCAATCTAAATGAAGTAGCTCCAGGCAAGAGCATTGGCGGAGACATCTTCCGCAATAGGGAAGGCAAGCTGCCGAAGAAGAAGGGGCGCATTTGGTATGAAGCAGATATGAATTATTCCAAGGGATTCCGTGGGAAAGATCGTCTTCTCTTCTCAAATGACGGGCTGATCTATAAAACAGAGGATCATTATAATACATTCCAGCAGATGAAAGGGAAGGATGGAGAGCGATGACCAGACAAATTATTGAATTGGATGGGCGACTCTTAACCTCGCGTACGATGCTGCATGATGTCCTCAGCAAGGAATTAGAGCTCCCTGAACATTATGGACGTAATCTGGATGCGCTGTGGGATTGCTTGACGGAATCATCTGCACGACCATTAACAATCAATTGGAGCCATTATGAGGCAAGCAAAAAGCAGTTGGGAGAGTATTGCGAGCAGGTGCTGCATTTGTTCCAAGATGCAGAAGCCGAGTTGGATGGATTCGTAGTGAAGATCACACGGTAATGTGTGGCAGATAGGGAATAAAGACATCATAATGAATATAGATGCTATAACAGTGAACAAGCCTTTGACAATATGGTCAAAGGCTTGTTCTTGTATCAGTCACATGTGATTTCTTACAAGAAGACAAAATAAATAACGGCTGCCAATACGATGCGATAGATAGCAAATGGTACGAGTTTCACTCGATTAATCAGCTTCAAGAAGAAGCGGATAGAGATGAGAGCGAATAGGAATGCGCTAATGAAGCCGACGATGAAGAACGGCAGTGCATCCATGGAGAAATCCTTCCAATGCTTCAGCAGGGATAATCCGCTTGCTCCAGCCATGACAGGTACGGCCATAATGAATGTAAAATCAGCAGCCGCACGGTGACTCATCCCCAGCAGTACCCCGCCTGAGATTGTAGAGCCGGAACGGGAGAATCCTGGCCATAGGCCAAGACATTGGAACAAGCCGATGCCAAATGCTTGTTTGTACGTTACTTGATCCACGGTCTTCGCAGTTGGCTTCGCGGGGCGGAACCAGTCTGCTGCGATCATGAGCACTGCTCCGAGCACAAGGCCGATCAGCACAGTCTGGATGGAAAATAAGTATTGATCAATATACTTTTCGAACAGTAATCCAAGCACTGCTGCTGGGATTAATCCAACGAGCACTTGTGTGAGCTTCAATCTGGAATGTCCCGCTCTACCTAGCTCTGGATCAATTGGAGCGCGCTTCAACCCAAGCAGCTGGAAAAAACGATCCCAAAACACAACGACAACCGCAAGGATGGAGCCAAGCTGGATCACTACCTTGAACATATTCGCCATCGCAGGGCTGAATATCTCTTTTGAATGAAGCATAAAATCATCCACTAGAATCATATGCCCGGTCGAAGATACCGGAGCAAACTCAGTCAGGCCTTCTACCACGCCTAAAATAAATCCAACAAACATGTCCCACCAATTCAACGATAGTCACTCTCCTATGTAAGGCCTGTAAAATAGAATGTGCATAGCACAGATTGTATTATATAGCGATCTTGCACATTGTGGTAGTAGTAGTTTACATAATACATAGTATGTTAATAAATGATTGCAAATGAATGTGGGACAAGAATCGGTACTTAAGCTGCTGAGAGGTAGGCGGTAAGAAGGTTTGTTGTTTTGTAAGTATTGCTAAGTTCAGAAAAACAGAAATTCCTTAATGAATTTGAAGTAGTACGCGCTCAGATTTAAGTCTTGTACTTGTAGGGGAGGTCATATATGATAGCTCTATCTTACTAGGTAAATTATTCCTAAAAGTAAAAATAAAAGGATGATTAGGGGGGAGTCGAATGTGGGGAAGACGGTCAGAGTGAAACAGACGTATAAGACAAGATGGAGTACGCTTGGTATTGCCGTCATCTGTATAATGCTTGTTCTCGCAACACTATGGTCAGAGCAGCCGCCGGCTCCAAAAGGAGAGAATGCACCGATAGAACAATTTTCAGCGGTTAGAGCTATGGAGCATGTGAGAGCCATCGCACAGCTGCCGCATCCATCAGGTTCGGTAGAGAATGAGAGGGTGCGAACATATTTAGTTGAGCAAATGGAGTTATTAGGGCTACAGCCAAATGTGAACACGTATCCATGGACAGGGCAGTATAGAGGCATCTCCGAGTCGTTTGAGCTGCATAATATCATTGGAGTACATAAAGGAACCAAACCGGGAAAAGCATTGATGCTGACCGCTCATTACGATTCTACACCATTTGGCCCAGGGGCTAATGACGATGCTGTTGGGGTTGCGGCACTCTTGGAGACGGCACGCATTCTACAGGCTACTCCGCCTATGGATCGGGACATTTGGTTCGTGCTGACTGATGGTGAAGAGAAAGGGATGCTTGGTGCAGAGGCTTTCTGGTTTGACAATAAAGTTCGTGAACAGATCGGCCTTGTCGTGAATTTCGAGGCGAGAGGTTCGAGAGGTCCGTCAATCATGTTCCAAACGAGCCGAAATAATGGGCAGCTTATTGCTGAATTTGCCTCGTTCGCGGTGTCTCCAGTTAGCAGTTCCCTTTTAGGCGACTTGTATCGGACGATGCCGAATGATACGGATTTGACCATCTCACTGAATGCTGGCATACCAGGTCTTAATTTCGCATATATCGATGGCTGGGACAAATACCATTCCGATCAAGATACGCCCGACAATGTAACACTAGCAACACTACAGCACCATGGCGAGAATGCACTTGGGGCAGCTATGCGGTTCGGAAGTATGGATTTAGAGCAAGTGAATGATTCCGATCGGGTCTATTTTAACTGGTTTACGATGCTTCTTCATTATCCTGCTTCCTGGACGATCCCGATGTCCATTCTCATTGGTATAGGGTGGCTTCTCTGTATCGTGGTGCTCTTCAGGAAGAAGGCAATTGCTTTGAAGGGAATGGCGCTCAGCTTCCTGCTTACACTAGGAAGCATCATTACATCTGTTGTGGTCGCTTACTTGGTGTTTGTAGGGATTATGTATATTGGAAGCTCAGTGGCGGGGATGCCATTGCAATCGGCTTTCATACCGGCTCAGGTCAATCTTGCTTTTGTACTGATCGCACTGCTAGTTCATCTCGTATTCACACGTCTGACTAGGCATAGGGTCAACGTCTTGGAAATGATCCTAACCGGAATGCTGTTCTACTTCCTGCTTCTAATCGTTGTGTTAGGTCTTATCCCTGGAGCAAGCTACCTATTCCTGCTCCCGCTTCTTATTCACTGCATCGTCATCGGGTGTACACTGCATAAGCGCAATCCGGTTATGGTCTTGCAGCGGCCATGGGTGAGCCTTGTATTCGCGCTTGCTCCATTGACGCTGACAACAAGTTTATTTCATCTGTTATATACGGGAATGCCGCTTCAGATTACGGTATTCACCACTGTACTGTGCGTGTTAATCTTCACCCTGCTGCAGCCGCTTATGACGAGCCTAACGATGGTTCGGGGAAGCCGTTCCGTGAAAATTGTGGATAGCAAATAGGTAAAACAGAGCCCATGTATGCATCATGGGCTCTGTTCGTGTATTATTCGGTTTGCTTGGAGTCGCGACAGTGCCATAATAGCTTCATTACATCAACCCGCTCATACAAGCACCATTTCTCCCATTGTTTGATTGCGCCTTCTAATCCTCCGACCTGCGGATGCACTGTTGTAATTGCACGGTTGAAGCGGGAACTGAATGGAATGAACGAGAGCGGCGAACCAGCGGTAATATGAATTTGGTTCCACCTTTTGTGGGTAGCAGTAGTTGTAACATCCGTATCGATATCCATTTCAAATACCGTAAAGGAGTGTATATCTCCCTGCTTGCTGAGCATAGACATCGCAGGTGCGGTGATTGCATCCATGCTGTGCGTATAGTTTTGTATAGCGTCAGGCTGTACCGAGATATATTCAACATAGAATGCACATTCTGGCGGCAAGTTCGACTCAGCTCCGATTACACAGCTAGGGATAAGGTGAGCCGATACGGTTCGGCTGTGTGAGCGGAGCTGGTCAGTCATGCAAGGATCGACATCCTTTACATACGTCTGTTCCAGAGCCGTAAAATCCGCAGCACTCATGTCTGGAGGAAGCTTATAAATGAAAAGATTGCTCCATTGCGTTTTGTTCGTTCGTCCTTGTACAACGAGAGAGGTGCGGAATCCCCATGCCTCTAGCAAATCTCCATGCGAGATCATGTGCTGTAGAAGAGCTTCGTATCGTCGTTCCCAATCCGGAATTGCATTTGACTGTACCGTTCGTAAAACGTACTTCGCTTGATGCTTTGTCATTGGTTCTGGTTGAGGAAATTCGAAACGATTGCGATTTGCAGGTGTAATCCGAAAGCTTCTACGTATCCAGCGTATAGATGCACAAGCAATAATAATGACGAGGAGCATTACCGTTCCCAAACTTGTCATGATGATTGTAAACATAAGTTGTAGTCCTCTCTATTGTTCATTTACAACCCTAATGAAGTTGCTTGCTTTGTTTTTCTCCCAGGCACTCTTCGAGCGAACGTGAAGAATTTAATTGATCAACGTACGTCACAATTTGTAGCTACAACATCTAATTGTAGCGAACCTTTAAGCTAACAACATCAATCGCAGGAAGGATATCGATTCCATCTGGCGATGTAATCTTACGCGGGCAAGAAAGAAGATGTTCATGATGCTCATGTAAAATGGGGATCGGAACAGAGTGTTCCTCAACGGTTCGGTCATGATCTGGATATCGAATGACTGCGGTATGGATTGACAATGTTTGTTCTTCCATGCATACTGTTACAACCTGTTAAAATACTGGTATTATATAGGATGTGCATGTTTGTTTTTAGTGGAAATGATAGATTCGGGAGGATATCTGATTGGAAGGGTTAGTAAAGTTGGAGCAAGTGACGAAGAGCTATGATCGTCGAGTCATCCTGCAACGTGTAGAATTGTCCATCGGAGCGCATGAAGCAGTATCGATTACAGGAACGAATGGATCGGGGAAAAGCACGCTGCTCCGCTTGATTGCCGGATTAGCCAAGCCAACGAGCGGAATGATTCATCGTCACGGAGGAAGCAAACAGCGTATTGGCTTCGTTCCTGATCGACTGCCGAAGCTGCGGCTTACACCGGAAGAGTACCTATTTTCCATGGGTGGTATGCAAGGGATGAGCAAGGAAGCCATATCTGCACGGCTGGATGAATTGCTTGCCTTGTTCAAAATGGAGGATGCAGCTGCACGAAGAATGAATATTTTCTCCAAAGGGATGCTGCAAAAGGTGAACCTCATGCAAGCTGTACTGAATAAGCCTGATTTATTGCTGCTGGACGAGCCTCTATCCGGATTAGATACGGACTCACAGCGAGAGCTTATTCGTCTGCTCGGACATATGAAGCAGCAGGGCATTGCAATGGTAATGTCATGTCATGAAGCATCTTTGGTCGATCAGCTTGCGGATCGATGCGTAAGCATTCACCGTGGCTCTATTTCAATTACAGAGGTTCGTCCGCTCGAGGAAGATGTGCAGATTGAGGTGACGGTACCGACATCTCTGTCTATAAGTGATGAGATCGCTCGAATAGAAGGGATTCTCGGTTATAAAGAGCATGATACAATCTCGGACAGGTATGTCATACGTTCGAGGCAGCATGATTCAGATCACGTGCTGTTAGAGCTGCTAATGCGGAAATGTTCGATTGTATCCGTTCAAGCAAGTGCCGCCCATGGATATACTGGTTCAAATTATGCGCAGCAGCCTTCTCGACAGGAGGGACGCGAATATGCTTAAAGCAACCATATGGTACTTGCTGCGCAACTACAGTCGATCGTATCGCTACATACCGCCGTTATTCACGTTCTTGATTAGTTTGGGCTTGTTCTATACGTATACACCGAATCCGATTATGGGCAGCTTCTCATTCACGACGATGCTGATTTATATCATGGCAGCATGGTTCAGCTACAGCTTCCTGAAGACGGAGCATGCGGTTCAGGAAGAACTGACAATCTTGCATGTGAAGAGCCGAGCACTCTATTTGATCGGGCTTATTTGTTCGGTTGCGCTCATCATGTGTTTCATTGTTGTGGTTGCAATTGTTTACCCAATCGTGTTCGATAAATTTGACGAGCCTATTCGGTTCGAGCATCTCATTGTCGGGCTGTTCACGCACCTCGGCTCTGCACTCCTCGGAATTGCGATATCGCTGTACTTCGCGAAGAGGGTGGAGCGTGCTAGCTATGCAATTGGCGGAATACTGCTTATTCTTGCACTGTCCTTCTGTCAAGGAGCACTTATCGCAAAAGCAGGCATAGCAGGTGCGCTTCTATCATGGGTATTTCCGCCTGCCTATCATACGATGAATATGCTGCTGAACTATAGCAGTTATACGATGGCATCAACTGTTGGTACGATCGGGTTATCTATTGGATATGCGGTGCTACTGATGATTCTACTCATTCAAGTGCTGAAGCAGGTTGAAGAGTAGTCTGCAGATCATGGGCGCAATAATATGGAGGTACATAATATAAACGAGAGACTTTTACGAAGCGAGGAGTAATATATGGGGAAAATCAGCTAAGGTCTATCGCTAGTTTATTACTTTATTTTCTTTGATAAGGAGAATCGCCATGACTGATAACGGTAGGTTACAGATGCGCTCTATGCAATGTCTGAACTATGAACAACGGCGGTTGTTTGTATAGAGCTAAAGCCTGAATGAAATAGATACCGCCATGACTTCAAATGAAGTTATGAAGTTGATAGCTTAGACTTTGCTCTCTTCACAGTACATTTCTGTAAGGGGTAGAGCGAAGATGAAATATGTAAATGCAGATCGAGTATTACCCAAGACATTGATTCAAGAGATTCAAAAATATATCCAAGGCGGACTGCTGTATGTCCCTGCGCCGAAGTCGCAGCATAAGAAATGGGGCGAACAATCGGGAAGCAGGAAGATGTTGAGCAGGCGAAACACGGCTATTCGTCATTCCTTTGCAGCAGGCTCAACTGTGGATGAGCTTGCAGAGCAATATTGCTTATCCTCGGACAGTAGTAAGAAGATTATATATACAAAATCATAGTGATTTGGATGTAAAGGCTGCATCAGAGGGATCTGGTGCAGTCTTTTTTATTTGTAACATGTTACAGCTTCTTGCAGCGTGTTTGTAATGTTTGTTTTAAATAATTTATTCCCTATGTTGCTTGGAGTGCACCTACTACAATAAAGGCTGTAAGAGCAGCTTATGAATGTGTCGACCGAGAAATAGTTCGGTAAGAACATTCAACCCTCGATCCGAACTTCATGTGGCAAAGTGCTCGAATATGCTCAATATTGGAGTGGAGAAAAATGATTTCATTCTTCAAATTCGACACGAACGAAGAGAAACATGTGCTGCTGGACCTGGCGAGAAATGTGGCGCTAAATGCTATTCAGAAGTATGACATCGCATGGGATAAGATTCAGTTCATTCAGTTGTCGGATACGATTACGTATAAAATTGAAGCGACTCCCCAAGAACGTTATCTACTGCGTATTCACTCGGATCGGTGCAGTAGAGATGAGATTGCTTCCGAACTCGCCTTTCTTCAGATGTTGCATCATTCGATGGAACTGACAGTGCCGACTGGGGTGGCGAGCAAGGATGGATCCTATGTAATTGAAGTGGAAACGGAAACGGGTTATTGCAAGCCCTATGTTACGTTGATGAGATGGGTAGAAGGGGAGCATGCTATGGCATTAACGGATAGCCAAGCGTATCGAATCGGTACGATGATGGCACGACTCCATGAGGCAGCTGCACATTATGCTCCTTCCTCTGATTTCACACGTCCCGCCTGGGGCATTGTCAGTTTTAGAAAGGAGTTCAAGAAGCTCGAACGATATTACCCTCGATTTTTAGCCAAGCAAGGTTGGGATCTCTATCAAGCAGCGGCCGATAAGGTTATTGCTCAAGTTGCCGGGATGAAACGAAATGCTGATACATATGGTCTGATTCATGCTGATTTGCATGCAGGGAATGTTGTATATACCGGGGAAGAGCCACGTCCGATTGATTTTGGTCGGTGCGGTTATGGTTATTATCTTTATGATATGGCGGGTGCACTATTAGGACTTGGTGTAAAGCAGCGCAAGCAGTTTATTGCAGGATATGAAAATGTGAAAAAGCTGTCCAGCGGCTATATTCAGCAGGTGGAGTGTTTTTTTATCATGTTTATGATCGAGAACTACTGTCATCATGCTGCAAATCCGGTAGAGACGGAAAATCTGAAATCCGAACAGGTATTTGCACAAACGTATTTGCATGCCTTTTTGCAAGATTCGTCGTTTTTATTCCGCCGAGTTGATCCGGTTCAAATAGGAAGTCCAGTGAACCCGGTGAACATCACTTCTCATTAGAACGTGCAAGGGGAATGCGCAGCGAGATATTATTCTCTCTTGCATTCCCCATATGTATGAGTACGATTGTTGTATTATTGTTTGCAGTGCGAGCTTACGAACTGTTGGACAAAATACTTAGGATGAAGTGGCTCGTCCGTTGCACGTTTCAATAGATCATTCCATGTCCATGTCGCACCAGGGGAGAAAAATTGCTCCTTTATATAAGTTCCTGCTTCCTGAGAAAACAAGTCATGCGAAATGTTCGTCATTATATAATGATGGAGTTGGGAAGCGGTCAGCTCGCCTAATATATAGCTTTGATAGCTTACGGGAGCGAGCGTGAAATGCATCTTGGCAGCCCAGTCTGGATGTCGGGTATCCTCTGGCGCATGCAAGTGCTGGATTTCTTCTACGAGCTGCCACCACCGTTCATTCACATTCGTATGCGGACGCTCATACAACTCGCGCTCGAACTTCACAAATGTAATATACCATCTCATACTGACCAGCATCTCGCGTTGAAGAGTATCGCGCAGGGCAGAGGCATGGGATGAAAAGGCGGTGGGTTCCGGCTTGATGAAGCGGGTAATCCAATCCTGATCCTTTGTCATTCGGCCAAAGAGCATCGCAATCGCTTCGGTAGTAAGCGTATGGGCAGGCTTGCGTAGAAGGAAAGGCAGCGCTGCGTCAATATTTTTCTCATATGCCGCATGACCGAACTCGTGCAGCATCACACTCATCCAAAATTCGCTCGGATTCATGCTCATCATGACGCGTGGTTCGCCCGTACGTCCCATATCCGTGCAATACCCATATGGATATTTCTTATCGCGCGGATATAGGTCACTGCGTGCGATTACATCTGTGATATTGAGCCCCATGCTTTGAAACGTCTCTGCTGTAATGGCTTCCATCCTTTCATTTTGTAAATACTCAGCCATACTCCATTCACTGACGGCAGGCGTACTTTGAAAGAACGGATCTGAATAATGCCACGGCCTAAGCTGCGATACCGTAATACGAAACTTTTGAGCTAGTTCCTCGTCAATTTGCTGCTTCATGAGCCGATACGGTTCTTCACTCTGGACAAGCAGCTCATCGATTAAGGCAAATACGACGTCAAGATCGAGATCCTGCGCGCTATATTGCATCTGATAATAATTGTCGTAACCAAGTGTGCGGGCCTCTTCATTGCGCTGCTGGATAAGCTGCAGCGCGCGATCGCAGACCTGCTTGCCGATTTGCTTGCTAGCGAGCCATGCCTGCTTGCGTTCTTCCGGATCAAGACTCGTTTCCAGAATCGTACGAATATCATTATTCGATACATGCTGGTTCTGTATGGTAGGACGGTAGGAATTGAAAATGTCCACTAGTTCCTTTGTCATGCGAGTAGAGCGTTCAGCCAGCTGCGGATCTAACTGTTGATTGATCATAAAGTGGTGAAGCTCTGTAAGCTGACGTTGTTGTAATGATGTAAGCTGCTTATTCTCTAGGCGCTTCGTAATGAGGGCGAACCGCTCTGTATCTGATAAATAACGCTTCCATTCATTTCGAGCAACCTCCAACGCATCATTCCATGATTCCTCACCTGTAGAAGTTACCATCCATCCTGTTTGACCAATCTTTACGCTTAGCTCCTGAAGATTCTTGTTCTCACGCTGCAAAAAAGACTCCACATCCATGACATCCATATGAATTCTCCTCTCCATAACACTACTAGCACAATGTGTAAGTTTATAGTTATTACCATACCAAAATAATGTAATTTGGAATTCTTGATTTATGGCATTAATCGTACAATTATGTAGGTATGTTGATGCTATAGTTAGGTATACCCGAGAAATTAAAAGAAAACAGGCAGAGCCAATTACAGTTACTTGAAGGTAACAAGGTTACTTTTAGGTTACTAGAACACTTCAAAGTGCGTACTTCCATTTCGATTCCATGTAAGCCATAATGCATGTATCGCGTTATGGCGAAATTCGCCGATCACATGACGTGTATAGGTGGATTCTTATGAAGAAGACTTAGGAGGAACGTGAAATGGCATCGAATTTACAAGATAGAGTTACATTGCATAATGGAGTGACAATGCCGTGGTTCGGACTTGGCGTGTTCAAGGTGAATGACGGTTCCGAAGTTGTCGATTCCGTTGCGGCAGCAATCAAGAATGGATACCGCAGTATTGATACTGCAGCTATATATGGAAATGAAGAAGGCGTAGGACAAGGAATCCAAATCGGATTGAAAGAAGCGGGTATCGCGAGAGAAGAATTGTTCATCACTTCGAAGGTGTGGAATTCGGACTTGGGTTATGAATCTACACTTGCAGCCTATGATGCAAGCTTGAAGAAGCTCGGTCTCGAATATTTGGATTTGTATCTGATTCATTGGCCGGTAGAAGGTAAGATTAAAGACGCATGGAGAGCGTTGGAGACCTTATATAAATCTGGTCGCGTGAAAGCAATCGGGGTAAGCAACTTCCACATTCATCATTTGCAGGATTTGATGAAGGTTGCAGAAATCAAACCGATGATCAACCAAGTCGAATTCCATCCACGCTTGACACAGCAAGAGCTGCGCGAATATTGCATGGAGCAAGGCATTCAGTTTGAGGCATGGTCTCCGCTTATGCAAGGACAACTGCTTGATCAGCCTGAATTGCAAGAAATTGCTAGCAAGCACGGAAAATCGGTTGCGCAAGTAATCTTGCGCTGGGATCTGCAGCATGGCGTCATTACCATTCCGAAATCGATCAAGGAACATCGGATCGTTGAGAATGCCTCCATTTTCGATTTTGAATTGACACCAGAAGAGATGGAGCGCATTGACGGATTGAATCAACATCTTCGTGTTGGTCCTGATCCAGACAATTTCGACTTCTAAATTGGATAACGAAGGGCTGCCCAAGTCACTAGTGTGATAAGGGGCAGCCTTTTTACGTTTATTGAACGGTCATCATGCATCATCTATGGACAAATGAAAACGAACATGAGAAAATAAGTCCCTGATATTGAGAATCATTATTAATTAAAAAATCGTGGTTAACGAATGATAGGAGTAGGAGGAAAGTGGTGAAAGAGGATATACACAACGCCTTTTTACATAAGACCTTGTTGGAAATCAAACAAATGGAGCAGGTTGAGATTCACGATGGTAGTCGATGGGCCAAACAAGAGCTTATATCGCATATGTTACTGTATGTGGTGAATGGTAAAGGAAAATTGTACATGAATGACGGATGTAATGCCGCCGAGCTGCTGCCGAGTACTGTTTTTCTATTGCCGGTCGGAACCGTTCTTGCAGCTGAATGCGCCGCGGAACATGGACTGCACCTCTATATAATCGAGTTCGACATCTATCGCGCAATGGAATGGAGCGATAAGAGAAGAGTATATGAGAAGGAGTTGACATTGCCTGGTAACGGGGAAATACGGGTCGAGCAGCATCCTCGCATTAGACGCTTGATTCGATTAATATTCAAGGACAGCCCCTCTATAACGCGTATGGATCATTCCCCTAATCAGCCTTATCTACATGATTTATTAAGCGTCATATTTGACAACAGGACGTCCACGATATTAGAGAGCACCGACAATTTGCTGGATTACACGATTGAGTATATCCAGCAGGCATTTTCCACGAATATTACCTTGGCCAAGCTAGCAGATCAGGCTGGTATGAATCCTTCTTATTTCTCTCAACTATTCAAACGGAAAATGAAGAAGAGTCCAATCGAGTATTTGACCGATCTGCGCATGAATCAGGCGAAGAAGCAATTGCTGCAGCCAAACGGAAAAATACGCGATATTGCCCAAGATGTCGGATACAAGGATGAGTTTTATTTCAGCAGGCGATTTAAGACATACAGCGGAATCGCACCAACCGCATATATGAAGCAGCAGCATATACATATCGTGTCACTCTCTCAGCCATACACAGACCATCTTTTAACACTGGGCGTGAAGCCATTAGCCATACATATCGATAAAGAAGCGCCAATGATATCTATGCCAGTCTATGATCGAATGTGGGAACGATATCGAGAAACGTTATTGATGAACAAGCCCGATATGATTTTGTGCAAGGATCACATTTCCCAGCAAATAAACAGGTATTTTGGGGATATCGCTCCCATTGTAACGATTCCTTGGAAGCGTTTAGACGTGTTCGGACACATGCGCGAGATTGCCCGTCTTGTGAGTAAAGAAAATGAAGCTTATGAATGGATAGCACGTCACGAAGAACGAGTCGAGCGCGACCAAAAAAAAGTAAAAGCAATGATCGGAGAAGGTACGGTTGGGCTGCTTACATTTGTCGATCATAAAGTAAAACTATATGGCGCGCGCAACATTGGACATGTGTTTTATCGATCTTTGAATTTATCACCACCTGAACAAATTCGAAGAGAAATAGATAAGCACTTGCCTGGAACGGTCTTTAATTGGATGTCTGCGACCACAGCAAATTTATCTGATTGCGATACGGACTATTTGTTCCTTGTAACGAAGTCTGGAGAGTGGGCGAGAGATTCCATAAAAGAGTTACAGCAGAGCGAAGGCTGGCGTAGTCTCCCTGCCGTGAAGTATGGTAATGTGCATGTGTTGGATTGGGACAAATGGATGATGTATTCTCCACGGTCAATTGAAAGTCAACTCAGCGAGGCCGTAAGTCTGCTCATGGCTGCAAAATAAAAATTATACAAATAGATATCTAAAGATATGGCATGGATTAATGGATAGAGTTCGATCATAATAATGATTATCATTTTCATTTAAACAACATATAAAGGGGTTTTGGCATCATGATTACACGTCATCGCATGAAGATACTTACTTGTATCTGCACATTACTCGTAATGATTACTGCAGCATGCAGCGGGCAAGTGCCCTCAAATAAACAGAGTGAATCGGGGAAATCATTACAGGTTCAAACGGCCACTTCCGATACGAAGCCGCCAGCTGATATTGCAGGAGCAGACAAACGGATTGCGGTATTATCTATTCCTTTTACGAGCGACTTGCTTGCTTTAGGAATTACCCCGATAGGAGCGGTCACGCAAAAAGGTAAAGAGTTTCTCCCACATGTAGCTGATCTCTTGCCACATACGCAAAATTTAGGAAATTCCCAAGATCCCAACCTTGAAGCGCTCGTGAACGTGGGACCAGACCTTATCATCGCGCAGGAAGAGCTGATAAAGGGCAAGGATGAACTTGAGAAGATTGCGCCGACAATTGTGCTTAATTTCAAGCAATCGACCTGGCAAGAACAGTTGCAGCAACTCGGTAAGGCGTTAGGCAAAGAAAAGGAGGCCGAAGCGTTCATTGCCGATTATAAGCAAAAAGCCGCTACAGCAAAAGAATCTATCAAGCAAGTGCTTGGTGACGAGACGGTGTTAGTGCTGCGCGTCATGAAAAAAGAGCTCAGAGTATACGGATTAGATCGTAATTATGGCTCATTGCTTTATCAAGACTTGGGGATTAAACCCGCCAAGGGCTTAGAAAGTATAGGCCGAGGAAAGGAAGGGCCGCAATCCATCTCCAGCGAGCTGCTGCCGGATTTCGATCCCGATCACATTCTGCTTGAGGTATCTGCTGACAAGGCTGCGCAGCAGCTGTTCAAAGAGTTGGAGGATAGCTCCATCTGGAAACATCTAAAGGCGGTTAAAAACGGCAACGTTCATACGATTGAACAGCAGCCATGGTTAGATTACTCGGCTCTTGGCCAGCTTAAATCGTTGGATGAGGCGGTAAACCTATTTACGCGCAAATAGGTGACGGCGTCTAGCAAACAATAAGGGGCTGCCATTACATCATCAAGGATGACGGGTGGAAGCCCCTTACTCTTATGACCATTCCTATTGAATGACCCCACATGCAATGCGATCACCTGAGTTGCCTGACGGATCAGTCTTATAATCATCAGGCTGTGCATGGATGATTAACGCTGTACCGCCTGACTTCAACAGCGAATTCGGCTTATCCTTCTCCAGCGTGACCATCTCAGTTGTGAAGGTGGCTTGCGCTTTGCCGTCTTCTCCTACCTCAAGATTCGGCAAATCGCCACTATGGTAGCCCTTCGGATTCTCAAAGCCATGCTCCTTATGAGTCGGGTTCAAATGGGCCTCAGCGGTCTTGAAATCAGGGGTATCGCAACGGCCTACCGCGTGAAAGTGTATGCCATGCTTACCTGGTGACAGACCTTGGACATCGATCGCCATTTGAACCTTATTGCCGACTTGAGTTAGCTGTGCCGTACCGATGGAATCTCCTTTCGTGTTAATGATATTTACGTTTACACTGGGAGACTTCACTCCGGCCATTGTTTCCTTAGCTACACATGCGCTAAGCAGTAGACAGCTTGTCAGCAGGCACGCGAATACGAATTTCTTCATGTTGACCTCCTTGAGTTATATCTTGTCGGTAACAGTGTTCACCTATTTTTCAGAAAGAAAACCGTCTTTCTTTAATTTTGCTCGTGGCTGGAGAATGAAGTTTGCAAATATGGTATGCTTGTACAAGAAGAAACGAGACAAGGTACTATACAAGGGGCTAGCACAATACATGATGTTTGCGATAGATATGAAGCATGCTAATTTGAAGATAGCAATAAGAAAGTAATAGGAAGAAAGCCTAAAGCGAGGGTTGAGCATGATTCAGGTGAAAGGTGCAATTGACGCAAATACGAGATGCCGTCATTATCATTCAGAGGTGGACGTAATTGCGATTAAGTTCAAATGCTGTGGTACATATTATGGCTGCTATTATTGTCATGAGGAGGCAGAGGATCACGAGCCTATGGTATGGCCAATAGCGGAATGGGGTACGAAGGCGATTTTATGTGGCAATTGCCATACGGAGCTCACGATTCATGAGTATCTTAGTTGTAACTATGAGTGCCCGATATGTCGAACCTCATTTAACCGAGGATGCAAGAACCACGATCATTTGTATTTTGAACAAGAGAAGGTAACGGCGGTTGTGAGTAAAGGCTAGAGAAGCAGACGGAAAATATACTTTCTTACTATGCAATACACAAAAGATGACTTCTGAATGGATCGAGGCCACTGAAAAAGTCCATCTCATGTTAAAGGTACAGCCCCTCAAGAAAATTGAGGAAGCTGTACCTTTTTTCGCTTATAATGAAAGAATCATAGAGAGCGGGTGAGCGAGATGATTCGTCAACAACAAACCTTGGTTCTGAGTACTTATGCGGCATTGTATGACATCGTCGTGCCGAAGGGCAATATGCTCCGTCAAATTAATGAACTGGTGGACTTCACCTTTATATATGAGGAACTGGAAGCAAAATATTGTTTGGATAATGGACGCAACGCCATCGACCCCATTCGTATGTTTAAATACTTACTGTTGAAAGCTATCTTTGAACTGTCTGACGTAGATATTGTCGAGCGTTCGAAGTACGACATGTCATTTAAATATTTCCTCGGCATGGCGCCGGAAGACTCGGTAATCGACCCGAGTTCCCTGACAAAATTCCGCAAATTGCGATTGAAAGACATGAATCTGCTCGACATGCTCATCGATCAGACAGTGGCCCTTGCAATCGAGCAGAATATCTTAAAGAGTACCTCTATCATCGTAGATGCTACACATACGAAAGCACGTTCCAACCAGAAGTCACCACAAGAAATTCTACAAGACCGTGCTCGAAAGCTGCGTAAGGTTGTCTACAGCATGGACGAGTCGGTCAAGACAAAGATGCCAGCGAAGAACATGAACAACGTGCTTGAAGACGAAATCGCATACTGCCAAAAGCTTGTCGCCTTTATTGAAAAGGAATCTGGAATCGCACAGGTGCCAAAAGTTCTGGAGCCGCTTCATCTTCTGAAAGAAACAATTGAGGATGATGTGGAGCAACTGCATCTTGCAACAGATCCAGATGCACGCGTAGGACACAAGAGTGCAGATAGCGCCTTTTTCGGCTACAAGACACATCTAGCGATGACCGAGGAACGACTCATAACAGCAGCCGTAATTACGACAGGCGAGAAAAATGATGGCAAGCAATTGCAAACACTGATCGAAAAAAGCCAAGCTGCCGGAATGCAGGTCAAAACGGTGATTGGGGATACGGCGTATTCGGAGAAAGATAACCTGATCTACACGAAACAGAACGAAATTGAACTTGTAGCGAAGCTTAATCCACTAATTACCCAAGGCGCTCGCAAGAAAGAGAACGAATTTCTGTTTAACAAAGATGCTGGAATGTACGTTTGTCCAGCCGGACACATGGCGATTAAGAAAGCACGACAGGGCAAGAAAGGTGTCAGTAAAAACCAACTGAAGACCTATTTTTTCGATGTTGAAATTTGCAAACGCTGCCCGTTGAAGGAAGGTTGTTACAAAGAAGGAGCTAAGAGCAAAACGTACTCAGTGACGATAAAGTCTGATGAACACGTGGAGCAGATAGCGTTCCAGGAAACAGAATATTTCAAGGCGAAATCTAAGGAACGCTACAAAATTGAAGCCAAAAATAGCGAACTCAAACATGGGCACGGGTATGATGTAGCCACATCCTCGGGTCTGCTTGGCATGCAATTGCAAGGTGCGATGGCGATATTCGCTGTAAATCTCAAACGGATATTGAAGCTAGTGGACTGAGGTTTACTAGAAAGCCAGCTAAGCTAGACCCACAAAAAGAAGACATTCGTCCCGAGATGCGGTACGAATGTCTTCTTTTCTGTTATCTAAATAGCATCTGAAGAAAATGGCTAGTTCTTCAGTGGCCTCGAATGGATCAGAGGTCATCTTTTTTTGTGGGGTCTAGCTACTATGGCTAGGAATGTGCACAGTTGTTTGTGGTCATTAAGACATGCTTAATATTGTTTATAGTATGTATTATATGCACCCAATTTTCATTATAATACACATTTAAACCGTTGATTACGGAAATAAAATCGAATATAGTGTGTATTATATATTGAAATTCAATTTATTATGACGTAATATATGAGTTGAGCAAAGGAGGTTCAAACGATATATGCTGAAACGACTCGGTGTGAGTGGTACAGGAAGAATCGGCAGATTAGTTATTCGCAGTCTGTTCATGAATGGAAACGGTGCATCACTTGGCCTTATTAATTCTACCTGTGCACCTGATCAATTGGCGCATCTCTTGAAGTATGATTCGATTCACGGTCGCTGGGAGGAAGATATTAAAGCGGGAGATCAATGCCTTATCATTCGGGGACATCGGATTCCGTTAGTAAGCGAACGCAACCCAGAACTGCTGCCATGGAGAGAGCACGGAATTGATGTTGTCGTTGATGCAACAGGGAAGTTTAAGAGTCGTTCAGAAGCATCCCTGCATCTGCAAGCGGGAGCGAAGCGGGTTGTCGTGACAGCCCCAGGTAAGGATCTGGATTGTACTATCGTAATGGGCGTGAACGAGCACGCATATGATCCGCAGGAGCATACACTTATTTCTACTGCTTCCTGCACAACGAATTGTCTAGCTCCGCTTCTTCATGTACTTGATCAGGAATTTGGCTTGGGCTACGGTTGGATGACGACGGTTCATGCGTATACGAATGATCAGAAGCATCTGGATAATGCACATTCGGACTGGAGAAGAGGCCGTGCTTGCGGCAGCTCCATTATTCCAACTTCAACAGGAGTTGGCAAAGCCTTGAAGGATATTCTGCCCCATCTGGCGGAGCGGGTTCAGGGTCTGTCTTTGCGAGTTCCCGTGCAAAATGTATCCTTAGTCGACCTTACTGCTCATTTGCACTGTGAAGTTACGAAGGAAGACATCGTCCGCGCATTTACAAATGCGATTAAGGAAGGCATGGGGCATTATGTAGAATACAATGAGGAGCCGCTTGTCTCCTCCGATTATATTGGCAACAACAAATCTGCAATTATTGATGGGTTATCAATTCAAACATCAGGGTATCAGGTGAAGCTGCTGGCATGGTATGACAATGAATGGGCATACGCATGCCGTGTAACGGATTTCGTTAAGTATATGTTCGTCCAATCCGAGGAGGTAGAACAATCATGCGGAACCAAATCGATGAGCTCATTGATCAGTATGTAAAAGAGAACGACTTGGGCACAATCATTTGCCGATATTGTGATGACATTATTGATACACTGCCTACGAATGGCGTGAAGACGAAATATATGGTGTGTGACAAAGAAGCGTGCCGCGAGCAAGAGGGGAGTGCTACGGCTTGATAAGTGTGCGCGTGAATTCGTTCCGAAATGGTGGCAAAGAGGATGCTGAGCTGCTGGGCGGCAAAGGTGCTAATTTGGCTGAAATGACGAAGGCGGGACTCCCAGTCCCGCCAGGCTTCACCATAACGACAGAAATGTGCAGACAGTATTACAGCAATGGATGCCGACTTCCCGAGGGATTAATGGATGAAGTAATGCGTGCAATGGTGGAACTGGAAAGAGTGCAGCAGCGCCGATTCGGCAGTGCTGAATGCCCGCTGCTTGTATCGGTTCGATCAGGCGCTGTGACATCAATGCCTGGAATGATGGATACGATACTCAATCTTGGGCTTACAGATCAGACAGTAGAAGGATTGGCTAAGCTCACGCACAATCGCAGATTCGCTTATGACTGTTATCGCCGCTTCATTCAAATGTATGGCTCTGTTGTCTATAATATCGAGGCTGTCCATTTCGAACGCATACTTCAGCAAGAAAAGCTGCTCGCTGGGTGCACCGAGGATCAACAGCTTACGGAAGAATCGCTGTGTTCTCTTGTTCAGAAGTTTAAGCAGCTCATTGAAGTGCGCTCGGAACGCCTATTCCCTCAGGATGTGAAGCAGCAGCTTCAAGAAGCAGTTAAGGCTGTATTTCTGTCTTGGTCGAGTCCAAGAGCGAAGGTATATCGGAAGGTGCATCACATCCCGCACGATCAGGGTACTGCTGTCAATATACAGTCGATGGTATTCGGAAATATGGGGGAGACAAGTGGAACAGGAGTGTTGTTTACACGCAACCCATCAACAGGAGAACCCGACTTATTTGGTGAATACCTCATGAACGCGCAGGGTGAAGATGTAGTTGGTGGTACAAGAACGCCAGTTTCGATCTCGCAGCTCGAAGTAACGATGCCACATGCCTATGAGGAGCTGGCTTTATGCGCTAAGCAGTTAGAGCTTCAATATCGGGATATGCAGGATATTGAATTTACGATCGAGAACGGGAAGTTGTATTTGCTCCAGACCCGCAATGCCAAACGCAATGCTAGAGCTGCCCTGCAAGTTGCAGCCGATCTAGTGAAGGAAGGCCTGATTAGCAAGGAAGAGGCCGTAATGAGAATTGATGTGCAGCACCTGAATCATATGCTTCATCGTTCGCTTCATACAGCTGCGGGCTATCGTGCAATCGCGACTGGGCTTCCTGCTTCACCAGGCGCGGCATGTGGGCAAGCGGTGTTCGACGCCGACACAGCAGATGAGTGGAAGCGACTAGGGAAGTCGGTTATTCTCCTTCGGATGGAGACAACACCGGAAGATATCCATGGTATTGTTGCCGCAGAAGGGATCGTAACACTGCGTGGCGGTATGACCAGTCATGCTGCCGTTGTAGCTCGGGGGATGGGTAAGCCGTGTGTGTGCGGCTGTGAAGCGCTGCAGATTGATGAGGAGCAGCGTCAGCTGATCGCCGAGGGGAATGTCCTTCGAGAGGGAGATTGGATTACGATTGATGGGGGCAGTGGACAGGTAATACCGGGGAGAATTGAGCTTCAAGATGCCAATGTATCACCCGAGATGCTGCTCATCTTGCAATGGGCGGATGAGATTCGTGCGATGAAGGTACTCGCGAATGCGGATTCACCAGCTGACGCCCGCAAAGCAAGAGAATTCGGTGCGGAAGGTATCGGCCTGTGCAGAACAGAGCACATGTTCCTGTCACCGGCAAGAGTGCCTATCGTACAGCAAATGATTATGGCAGATAAGGATATCGATCGTCAGCTGGCATTGAATCGGCTTTTGCCAATGCAGCGTGCAGACTTCGAAGATATGTTCCGTGAGATGAACGGATTGCCGGTTACCATTCGCCTGCTCGATCCCCCGCTGCATGAATTCCTCCCGAATCTTGGGGAGCTTACAGAGCGATTGGATGCACTTCGCTCCTCGGGACAAGAAGAACGTGAGCAGGAATATGAGCGCAAGGAGCTTGAACGGATGATCCGCCGAGTTCGGGATCTGGAAGAAACGAATCCAATGCTCGGACAGCGTGGCTGTAGACTTGGAATTATGTTCCCCGAAATTTATGAGATGCAGGTAGAAGCAATATTCCAAGCTGTGCTGCGTTGTCTTCGTGATGGTGTTGCAGTTCAGCCCCAGATTATGATCCCACTTGTCGGTCACGTTAATGAACTGCAATTCCTGCGCAACATTGTCGATCTCGTGGCGGAACAGGTATTGGGTGAAGAGAGACGTAATTGCATGTATAAGGTAGGAACGATGATCGAAGTGCCTCGCGCGGCATTAACAGCAGGCGAAATTGCTCGTTCTGCGGATTTCTTCTCCTTCGGTACGAATGATCTGACGCAAATGACATTTGGCTATAGTCGAGATGACGCGGAGGGGAAGTTCCTAACGCATTACGTGGAAAATAAGCTGCTTCCTCATAACCCATTTCAAGTGCTGGATACGGAAGGTGTTGGCAAGCTGATTGAGATGGCGGTCAATCAAGGCCGCTCCGTAAACCCGACGCTCACGACCAGCATTTGTGGGGAGCATGGTGGCGACTATGAATCCATTATGTTCTGTCATCAGATCGGCTTGGATTATGTTAGCTGCTCTCCGTATCGGCTTCCAGTCGCCCGTATTGCAGCGGCACAGGCGCAGATCCGTCTGGGAGGCGCATTAAGGCGACAAGCAGAATCACATGCAGGAGAACGGCCAGTAGATCAATCATCACAAGAAGCAGCGGTATGATTAGCTTGACCTTATAACCCTGCGCATGACTTACGGGGCGGAGTGCATGAACTTCTGCAATCAGGAGTTACGCACTTTCCGCCCAGAATGCTATAATCTTGTCAGAAGATGAACAGAATCCTACGTATTTCACGTATGGGCAGGGATCGTGATTCAAGGCGACCTTTATAGCATGAAACGGAGGGATGCGCTATCGAACTAACAACGAGACAGTTAGAAATTATTAAAATCGTCAAGAAGCATGCCCCCATTACGGGAGAACAAATCGCGGAGATGTTGACGGTCAGTCGACCTACGATTCGTGCGGATTTATCCTTGCTGGTCATGCTCGATTATATTGCGGCAAAGCCCAAGGTAGGCTATTTTCTCGGGGAGAAGGCGGAGAAGAAGGAGTCGGATTCCTACGTCCTGCGCAACATGAAGGTAGGACAGGTTCAGGGCATGCCAGTTGTGGTTGATGTGAAGACGACAGTACAGGATGCGGTTGTCACCTTATTCCTAGAGAACATCGGCAGTCTCATTGTAACCGATGAAGGCGGCAAGCTTGCAGGTGTCATTTCGCGCAAGGATTTGCTTAAGGTTACATTAGGCAATCCGAATGCGTCCTCGATGCCTGTCAGTATGGTGATGACCAGACAACCGAATATTGTAACGATTACGCCAGAGGAATCTGTATTGGAAGCTGCGCGTAAAATGATACATCACCAAGTAGACAGCCTTCCGGTCGTATCTTACCCAGAGAATCGTTCTGATCTGGAAGGGAATGTCGTAGGACGAATAACGAAGACGACGATCATCAAGCTGATGCTCGACAAAGTAGACCAGGATTAGCAGGGGGACGAAGCGTATGGGGAACGCGTCATATACGATAACCGTGTGTTCAGATTCCGTCGGGGAGACGGCAGAGGCTGTAGTGAAGGCGACAATACGCCAATTCGAAGCGCCGCAAATCAGGATTAAGCGCTATATGAATGTGCGCAATGAGGAAGAGCTCCGCATGTTGATGGAGGAGGCTGCCGAATCCGGAGGATTTGTCGCGTATACGCTCGTTCAGCCTGAATTGCGGGAAGCCATTAAAGAGCATGCAATCCGTCTAAATGTTCGAGCTGTGGATGTTATGGGGCCGATGATTCAAGCTTTCGTCGATACGTTTGCGGATCAGCCGAAGCGAATGCCAGGATTGCTGCATCGTTTGGATGCCGATTATTTTCAGCGCGTTGAAGCCGTGGAGTTCGCTGTCAAGTGTGATGATGGCAAGGATCTGCATGCGATCCTGAAGGCGGATATTGTGCTGTTAGGGGTCTCTCGCACCTCCAAAACACCATTGAGCGTCTTCTTGGCTCATAAGGGGAAGAAGGTTGTCAATTATCCGGTAGTGCCTGAAATTCAGCCGCCGGAGCACTTGTACAGCATCTCCCCAAGTAAAATAATCGGTTTGACGATGAACGCTGAGCATCTATTGAAGATCCGTTCTGAGCGGCTGAAGACGATGGGGCTTCCTGTCTTAGCTAGATATGCTTCGCTCGATCGCATCGTCGAGGAATTGGAATATGCCCGTTCATTGTTCGACCGATTAGGTTGCCCTGTCATCGATGTGACGGATAAAGCAATTGAGGAAACTGCAGGCATTGTCATGGATTTGATTACGTGAGTGAAATCAACTTGTCGTAGATAAAAGGGAGAGAAGTGGAGATGGATCGTCAGCTAGCTCTGGAAATCGCACGTGTTACAGAGGCAGGCGCTCTGGCGTCAGCCTCCTGGATCGGCCGGGGTGACAAGCATGGCGCGGATTATGCCGCTACCTCTGCTATTCGGGAAATGTTCGATTCCGTTCCGATTAACGGGACGGTTGTAATCGGTGAAGGTGAAATGGATGAGGCACCAATGCTCTATATTGGAGAGAAGGTTGGGAGCCGCTTCGGGCCGGATGTTGATGTCGCAGTGGATCCGCTAGAAGGAACAGAAGTTGTCGCGAATGGATTGAATAACGGAATGTCAGTCATCGCTATTGCAGAGAGGGGCAATCTTCTGCACGCTCCAGATATGTATATGCAGAAGCTAGCCGTAGGCCCGCTGCTCGCAGGCCACGTCAATTTAGATGATCCGATTGAGGTAACACTGGAGAAGTCCGCAGCAAGGCTGGGCAAGTCTGTAGAAGATCTCACGGTCATGATTCTGCAGCGAGATCGCCATCGTGAACTTATTGAAGCCCTACGCAGCAGTGGAGTTCGGATTAAGCTGCTTGATCATGGGGATGTATCCGGTGCGATTGTACCGGCAATTATCGAGAGTGGCGTTGATCTGTACGTCGGTTCTGGTGGAGCACCGGAAGGCGTGCTGGCTGCAGCAGCTCTCCGCTGTCTCGGAGGAGAAATGCAGGGTCGGCTCATGGTGCAGAGTCGGGAACAGCTAGAGCGTTGCAAGCGGATGGGGATTCAACAGCCTGATTCATTGCTTCGAATGGAACAGCTTGTAGGTACAGGCGATATCATATTTGCAGCGACGGGCATCACGAATAGCGACTTGCTGAATGGGGTTCGTAACTTACCTGGTCAGCGTGTGGAGACGCACTCGGTCATCATGCGTGCGAACACAGGAACCATACGGTACTTGCGGTGTGTGCACAATATGTCGATCAAGCTTAAGTATGCGGCAGGGATGCATGGATAGAAGACGACGACTTCATTTCAAATGAAAAGACAGTCCTTCACCTGAATGAAGATGCAGCAAGGGAACATGCTCCTCTACGATCACAAATTCAAATGTACTTCTCTTTTTGTAGACGAGACCCATCATGAATATACGTGCAAGAGCTGGATTGCAGCGGCTGGCAGCGTACGTTCAATGATGGGTTTTTTTGTTGTGTTTATTTGACGATCAGAGAGCCTTGAATATGATGTATTTGCAGTAAATTTTCAGAAAAACAGATAAAAAGTCATAGTATCTATAAAAATTATGTCTGATTTTGTCGATAATGATAAAGTTAAATAGAGGGGAGAGAAAGCATGAAGTTTAGATTTAGAGACCTGCGTACTTCAATTAAAATTTTTATACTGGTTGGTGTAGGCATTTTGCTGCTGGCATTAAGTACGCTGACTTCGTATCGCGCCATGAATGAGATCAATCATAAGAACGACACCATTTTCAAGCATAATCTGATGTCGATCATGTGGGTGAAGCAGATTATGGTGAATAACCGTTCCATTGACTCCGCCATATTCGAATTAATGGCAAGCAGTGATGATCGGCGGAATAGTGAGCTCAAAGCATCTATTGCTCGTTTCCGTGGTGAAAGTGATACACTCATGAAGAAATATAAGGAAGTCTTGCAAACGGATGAGGAAAAAACATTCGTAGCTGAGTATGAGAAGGCGCTAAAGCCATATCGCGATAGTAATATTCGTGCTATAGAGTTGGCAATCGCGAATAAGAACGAAGAAGCATATGACTATTACGTACACAATGTACGCGAGTCTCGCAGCAAGGTACAAGAAGTGTTGACCGAGCTTGTAAAGTGGAATGAAAATTTGGCGGAGCAGCAAGCGAAGAAATCAACGGAGCTAACGAAAGCTTCCACCACGACGAATGTAATCATAGGAATGATTTCACTGCTTGTATGCGTGCTAGTTGGATATGTGATCGCCAATCTGATTGTGAAGCCGCTTCGACAAATGCAAACCTTGATGAAACAAGCAGAACAGGGAGATCTCACGGTTCGCGGCTCCTATGATTCGAAGGATGAGATCGGGGTGCTGATGAAGGACTTCAACAAGATGATAGACGGTTTGTCCTCGATTATGAGCACGGTGCATGAGCGTTCGGTGCAACTGCTTCACAATTCACGCTTAGTCTCTGACAATGCGAATGAAACGGCGCAAGCGACAGAGCATATTGCTGCTTCAATGGAACAGGTCGCATCGGGTGCACAGCTGCAGCAGACAGCATCGGAGGAAAATGCGATTGCGCTTGAAGAATTTGCGCGCGGTATTCAATCGATTGTCGAGAATACATCGAGCGTTGCAGAATTGGCCAATCATTCGGCCATACAAGCTGAGCAGGGCAATGCAACGATCGTCGATGCGATGGAGCAGATGAAGTCAATTAACCAATCCGTACAAACAACGGAATCTGCTGTTGAACAGCTGCATGATCATTCTCAGCAGATCGAGAACATTATTGATGTCATTACGAATATTGCAGGGCAGACGAATCTTCTTGCGCTCAATGCGTCGATTGAAGCAGCAAGAGCCGGGGAGAGCGGCAGAGGGTTCTCAGTCGTTGCTGGAGAGGTACGCAAGCTGGCTGAACAGTCTAGTGAATCAGCCAAGCAAATAGCCGAGCTTATTGTGGAAATGCAAAACAGCACGCAGGAAACGGTAAATGCAATGGCTTATGTACGGCAGGATGTTGCGTCAGGTATGAAGGTTGTTGCGCAGGCAGGGCAGATGTTCGAGCATATCATGGCGCTGGTGCAGCAAGTGACAGGGCAAGTACAGGAGACATCAGCTGCGACTGAACAGATGTCAGCAGGTACTGAGGAGATTACTGCTTCAGTTGACGAAATGGCGAAGATTGCAGCAGATACGTCTTCCACCGTACAATCGGTGGCGGCTGCATCTGAGGAGCAGCTTGCCTCTGTAGAGACCATTTCTGCTTCGATTGGGCAGTTGAAGCAAATGGCGGAAGAACTGCAGGAGATGGTGAATCGATTTAAGCTATAAACGCATGTAGAATAGGGATTTCATTGTATTACCGGTTGCTAGAAAATAGCGGCCGGTTATTTATTTTGTAAACGAAGCAGAAACATTATGTACAGAAAAAGGATGTGCCGCAGCACATCCTTTATGTATACGATTATTTATAATAGGAGTCGATGAGTGGAATAAAGTATCCACCGCCGCCTTTGACTTGGAAGCTGATAACAACATTTTTTACACCGCCAATATTGGCTTCAATTTCTTTGAGTCCATCTTCAGGAAGAATCGAATCTACTTTCTTTAGCAGTGCGTTCTTGTCGAGATCGGAAATCTCGATATTCGTTAACTCTTGATCGATTGCAGCAAGCTTGATGACGATCTTCTGATATTTTTTGTTAGGAGTGACGATGATGGATGGCGCTTGTGAACTATCAGAATGATCATAGATGACTTCCTTATAATTTTTGCCGCTGTAGGTCGTTTGTGCAGGGTCTTTGGAGTAGTAAGAGTTCGAAAAAATTTCTGCATTTAGAGGAGTGCCGTTTACTTTTTCGCCCACAATGATTTCATTTGTTTTCGAGTCGATGGCAACTGCAACATTCAATGCGCTGCCAATGCCTTTAACCGGTACATATACGTTGCCGTTATACCTAATCGGTTGCAGTGCCAATCCCTTGTCATCATTGAACTGAACTGCCTTTCCATTCACCTTCACCTTAGCAGTGCTGTCCAAGTAAGCCTCAATCTTCTTCAGGTTGGTGCCTGCATACACGCCAGTGCCTAGACCGACTAGTAATGCAGCGCTAGTTAGAGAAGCGACTAGTGCTTTTCTCAATTCATCCCACTCCTTTTTATTCACACAAATGAAAGGAAATCATAGCTAGATAGTAGAGGAACAGAGGTCTACAATCAATAGTTCTAATTGCTTATTATTCGAGCAAACTGTCACTTTCCCAGCGTCAAGAGGGAGTGATCATTGGGAGGAGAGTGTGTACATATAAATAAAACGCTTGGACTGCGAAGAGCCCAAGCGTTTGAGGGGGGAGATATACTAGCTTTATTGTGCTTTTACGAATTCAGCAGATTTAATACCTGCTTGGCGACCGAAGATAATGATATCTGCAACGGAGTTGCCGCCGATACGGTTCTCACCGTGCAGGCCGCCGATGACTTCACCTGCTGCGTAGAGACCTGTTATAGCCTTGCCATCCTTGGTTACAACTTCGGTGTTTGTGTTGACTTTTACGCCGCCCATTGTGTAGTGGATACCAGGAGCAATTTTGATTGCATAGAATGGTCCAGCGGACAATTCGTTGTCCATGCCTGTTGTTCTGCCGAATTCAGCATCTTTTTTGTCTTTCACCGCGCCGTTCCATGTATCAAGTGTAGCTTTGAGCTGGTCGCCCGGAACGCCCATTACTTTGGCCAAATCTTCAACCGTTTCACCTTGGATGACAAATCCCATTTTGTCGTATTGTTGAATAGCTTTTGCACGGGATTTCACGCCAGAATCAAATACAAGGTAAGCTGCTTTGTCAGACAGTTTATTAATTGCTGCCGTTACGTTATCGCGAGTATCCAGCTCGTTCGTGAATCGTTTGCCGTCTTTATCAACCAAGATTGCACCTTCACCGCGAACTGCTTCCCCGATAAGATAGGACTTCTCTTGCTGTACAGTAGGGTGAACCTGAATTTGATCCATATCTACAGTTACGCCGCCGAGCTTCTCAATCATCGTAATGCCGTCACCAGTGCTGCCGATTTGGTTCGTTGTTACGAGACCTTTCAAATCAGGGCGAACAGAGGAGATCATGTCCATGTTAGCACCATAACCGCCTGTTGTGACAACAACTGCGTTTGCGGCAATGTTCTTCTCATCCTTCTCTTCGAAGAGGACTTTAACGCCGTTCACTTTTCCGTCTTTTTCTGTAATATCAGTAACTTTCGCATTTACGAAAACCGGAATTCCTTTGGACTGTACATTCTTGACCAAGCCGCTGACGAGATATTGTCCAACAGCAGATCCGTCTTCAGGACGGTGTGTACGTTTTTCCTTCATACCGCCAGTAATCGTAAGGTTGTTCAAGCGAATGCCAATGGAATCCAACCAGTCGATTGCGCTTGCGGAATTGTCTACGAAGTAACGAAGCATTTCTTTGTCGTTCGTACCGTGACCGCCTTTTAATGTTTGTTCGAAGAAGAGGTCGTTATTGTCTTCAATGCCTTGCTCTTTTTGGAACTTGGTCTGAGAAGCATTCATACCCGAAGAGGATTTCATCGTATTTCCGCCAGCTGCCGGCATTTTCTCGAAAATAACCGGATTCATGCCTTTGGCTTTGGCCTCAAGAGCAGCCGTCATTCCTGCTCCGCCAGCACCGATGATGATGATATCATATTTGTCTTTCAGTTGATCGATAGGGGTATAGCTCGCTTTAGAAGCGCCGGACACAGCTTCTGTTTCTGGTTTCTCCGTTTTTGCTGCGTTGTCTTGATCCTGCGTCTTGTTCCCATTACCACCGCATCCTGCGATGATAAGCATGATCGACAGAAGAAGAATCATTGTTGCTGTAGCTTTCTTTCTCATGTGAAACCCTCCACTTTCTATCTCTTTATAAATGAACATAGTTTCAATACCCAGAATAGCAATCAGACGAAGCAAACCAGATGTTGGGTGAGCTATGTACTCAATATCCCCGTTATTTTACGGTTATCTCTGGTGCTGTTCCGTACTGAAAGGGTATATGTTTGATGCTCATTTCAATTTTAATCAATTATTAATACAAAGATTGTGATGTATTTCACATTCCGGGGTGATTTTTATCATATTTGTCCTGCGTAAATATTGGTAAATCGAAACGAAGTTAAATGATGCCTAGCATATAGGAGTTAGAATGGTGGGTATAGGTGGTTCTTGCTAAGAAGTTTTGCTATAATGTGGTTTATATTATGAATTTCCCCCTATTATTTATTATGTAAGGTGATCACTCATTATGGCACTCTCATTTGCAAGATTAATTAAATGCAAACCCCCGATACCCTGACATTTCGATGATGTAATTGAGATTTCCGAAATTATAGGGGGAATGCAAGTTGGCACAAAAAATCTCAACTCCATCATTGCTTTTGTTTATTATTCTTGTGGGATTTCCACAAATCAGTGAAACGATATATACGCCTTCCTTGCCGGACATTGCTAGTCAATTGCAGGCAAGCAACAACATGATTCAGCTTACGCTCAGCATTTATTTTCTTGGTTTTGCGTTTGGCGTGTTTTGCTGGGGAAGGTTATCGGATGCAATTGGCCGACGTCCTGCTATGCTGTGGGGCATTTTCGTATATGGAATCGGTAGCCTAGGCTGTTACCTGTCAGGTTCCGTGGAATGGCTATTGGTAAGCCGGTTCATTCAGGCATTCGGTGCAAGTACAGGCTCGGTTGTGACGCAAACGATTTTGCGAGAAAGTATCGACGGTTCGAAGCGTCATGCTGTATTTGCTCAAATCTCAGCAGCTCTTGCCTTTACACCGGCTCTAGGGCCGCTGATTGGAGGTTGGGTCGACCAGTCGCTAGGCTTCAAGGCCGTATTTCTAACCCTTGTCGTGATGAGTGTGGCGATATTCGCGTACACGTTCGTTTCTTTGCCTGAGACGAGAGTTGCCACGACGACTTCGAATGTGAATACATTATCTGTCGTCAAGCGCCTCATTGCAGACGGAAGAATATGGGCATTTGGCTTTCTAATTGGCGCAACGAATGGCATTCTGTTCAGTTACTATGCAGAAGCGCCTTTCGTTTTTATTGAATACTTTGAGATGACGCCTGGCATCTATGGCTTCTTTGGTATTTTTGTAGCGTTGTCTTCAATAATAGGAGCCATGCTGTCGAAAAGACTATTGTCCACCTACAAGCCAGAGCTAATCATACTGATCGGCTGTCTTGTAACAGCATTCGGTGCAGGAGCGTTGGTCGTGCTTACGCTTAGTGGATTAAGCTCATCGCTGTTGTCCATGGGTGTATTTGTCGCCTGTATCTTCATTCTGCTGCTCGGTATCGGTATGGCGATTCCGAACTGCTTAAGCCTAGCGCTAGTGCGCTACAGCGATGTATTGGGTACGGCAGGGGCTATTTTTGGATTAGGGTATTATCTCATCGTGAGTCTGATTACGAGCGGAATGAGCTATTTGCATAATGACTCATTAGTGACGATGCCTATGTACTTCTTCGTGCTGGCGGCTATTATGGTTATCGTGAGCAGACGAATTTCGAGTGAGTAAGCAAGGTAAACGCATAGCAACTAGAAGTGCTACTGCATAGAGACAGAAGCCGATTTTCTGAAATAGAAAATCGGCTTTTTTTGTTTTTTTCTTCATATGACCAAATGATTAACATATCGATCGTAATCAAACAGTGGAGTTGAAGGAATTCCAAGTTCTAAGTGGAATAGGTAAACATGTATTTCAGTTCATCTATATTACTTCATATAGGAGTTGAACCATATTTGAATGATACATTCAAAACTAACTTAATCATCTTATTATCAGTGCTAATTGTATTTGGAATCCCAACGTTCATATTCTTAGAAGTCTATCAATTTCCTAAGAAGATCGATGTGGTTCGATCTGCTATAACTTATAATGAGAAAGACCCTTCATCTTTTAAGAAAACCTCGATTTACATATCCGGGACATTAGTTCGGCCTTTTCTTCGACAACATAAATTCGTAGGTTCCATTCGAATTGACGGCATCGATATTTCGAACAAATATATATCATTAGATACGTATATATTTGAAAAAATAAAAGGGATTAATTCAGGAAGTTTGCTTTATCATAGCCCAGACCTAAAAAAGTATAAAGAGGAAGGAGCTATCTGGGCAGGTATGATTTGGTTTGATGATGATTTTCAGGATATAAACATAGAGTGTTTCAAAGAGATGAAGGAGAATGTGGACTTTATTGTCACGGCTGATTCTTATGAAGATGCGCTTCTTGTTCAACAGAAGATGAGGAAAGCTTTTGGATCTGGTTTTATTCCGAGTGAATAGTTCGATTTGATGTGCATGGTATTCAATAGAGAAGTCCATAAACATATAAAACAGCGGCAGTTCGGACGATGTGTTGTCCATAACTGTCGCTGTCTTCATTTCTAGCAAATCCATTTCTTGTTTTTGCAAGAAATGTGGTCGGTATAATATCAACCTAAGGTCAATTAATGAAATAAGTAGCCGTGATGTGGTTGATTGTATAGGTGGAAGGTGCCGCAAACTGCAAATACAGATACCCGTCTTCAGTCGCAGTGAAAATTCTTCCTACATTGCTGTTGAAAAATGTCCCGAGATGATTGCTCGAGTCATATACCGAAAAGTACGAATAGCTCCCTTGTGCATAGACCGTAAGCTGTTGGCCTTTCTTCAAATAGATCCCTTCCAGTGAGCTCAGTTCATTGGGACGAAGTGCAAAGTACTTAACGAACTTCTGTGTTTGTTGAACCTCAGGCTTGACAGCATCGATAGGTGCAGTGGAAGCATATGCAGGTGCTGCTGTAGCCAGGGCGACCAGTACTGATAATGACATAAGCAATTTCTTCAAACGGATTCAACTCCTCTGATAGTTTTGTAAGTAATATCTGGAAGTTATGTTAAATATAACTCAATATCGGATTCTTGTAAACAGTTAATTCCGATTTTTATTGTAGGAAATAAAATGTTATCAGTATGTAAAGAGAAGGCTGCCAGAATGATTGGCAGCCTTTAATCGAATGAGGATATTGTGATTCATTGATTTGTAGGATTGCGAACTCAAAACTATCAATTTATTTGGGTCGATCAATGCTAAAGATTTCACCTAGCTTCGAGTAGTTGTTACCGGCTAATCGGCTCACAGGCTTTAATCGTTGTGCATCGATACGCCCGCCCTCAACCAATTCTTCCGCAATGTGAAAGCACACGACTCTCCCGATAATGAGATCACATGCTGGAGACGAAGGAGTTCCGCCGAGAGCAAGAGATTGCTCTAACGTACATTCCATGCGGATTTTGGCTTCGGCAATCCCTGGAACCTTAATTATGGTGCTTGGGATGGAAGTAAGTTGAGCGTAGTCCACTTCGCTCTCATCAGGCGGAAGATTGGCCGCGGTTAGATTGATTGCCTCGATGTAATCCTCATCCGATATATGAACAACAAACGAGCCTGTTTCCATAATATTTCTAGAAGTATCTTTGCGAACGCCATTTTTCCTTTGAACGGATACAGAAATCATGGGCGGATCGGCAGAAATGATATTGAAATAGCTATAAGGTGCGGCATTTAATACGCCTTCAGCTGACAATGTTGTGATGAACGCAATTGGTCTCGGGAGGATACTGCCGATGAGCAGTTTATAATTATCCCGCTCGGTTTGCTCCTCCGGATAAATGGTTAACATGGGCTCACCCCTGATTAATATGGCTTTGTAACCAAGATGAGGCTGCATGAACCTCAGAATGCGTTAATTGATGCCCATGCTGCTCCCAATGTACGGTTACATGTGCACCTGCTTGGGTTAACAGCGTCTGCAGTTCTTCCGTCTCTTGCGGTGCGCAAATCGGATCGTTCCTTCCTGCACCGATAAATACAGGCGTACCGGACAGGTCGGGCAGTTTCAGCCCGCGACGCGGAACCATAGGGTGATGCAGTATTGCTCCTCTTAGAGAACCTTGGTGGTGAAATAAGAGGCTTCCGGCAATATTGGCTCCATTGGAGTAACCGACTGCAATGAAGTTGTTGCGATCAAGCTCATACTTGGTCGCCGCTTCATTCAGAAATTCATTTAGCTCAATGGTTCTAAAGATAAGATCCTTTTCATCAAAGACGCCTTCGCTTAATCTGCGGAAAAAGCGAGGCATGCCGTGCTCAAGTACGTTCCCTCTCACGCTCAACACGGAAGACTCCGGCGATACGATTTGCGCTACCGGGAGCAAATCATGCTCAGTTCCGCCAGTACCGTGGAGCAGGACGAGTGTAGGCTTTGATGGATCTGTGCCTTTTTGAAAAATATGCTGCATGATTATTTTCCCTCCAATTCGCGTACTTGGATAGGAGGCAGTAGCTTCTCGATTTGTGCCCGGTGCGGTTCATATTGTGCAGGCAGCTTCAAATCCGTACCAAGTTCCTCAAATGTCTCATCACGGGTGAATCCTGGAGGATCGGTAGCAATCTCGAATAAGATTTCTCCCTGCTCACGGAAATAAATTGCATTGAAATATTGACGATCGACGACCGGAGTTGGGTGATATCCGGCTTGTGCAACATGCTCTCTCCATTCCTCATGATCCTCAAAGTCTTTGGCGCGCCATGCGATATGGTGCACGGTTCCGTATCCGCCCGAACCGCGTTCCATTGGTGCAATATTGATGTCGATTACATTGCCCAGATCGGCGCTCCCTCTGAAGCGCATCCAGTCTCCTTCTTGGCCGATCATTTCGAGTCCCATCACGCTTTCAAGCAATTCAGAGGTTGCCTTCGGATGAGTACTATACAATACGGCTCCACCGAACCCTTTAATGGCCTTATCCACAGGGATTCCTCCAAAAGACCATTTGCTATTCGGACCATCCTCTCGTGCCACGATTTCGAGCTGCAGCCCGTCATGATCCGAGAATTGCAAGAATTGTTCGCCGAATCTATCTTTACGGGTAATTTGCACACCGAATTGTTGCAATCGCGCTTCCCAGAAATCCAATGAGCCCGTAGGCACGACAAACGTTGTCACTCCCACTTGTCCGCCGCCGACGCGGCCTTTCCGTCCCGTTTCCCAAGGGAAAAACGTCATAATCGTTCCGGGACTTCCGTTTTCATTCCCGAAATAAAAATGATACACCTCAGGAGCATCGAAATTCACTGTCTTTTTTACAAGACGAATACCTAGTATCCCTGCATAAAAATCGATGTTTTCTTGCGCGTTTCTAGCAAATGCCGTGATGTGGTGAATACCTGTTGTATGTTTCTCCATGATAATTGCTCCTTTTGCATTTATTTTTATTGTTTCCCATAACCTCTTTTTCAATTTAGAAGACCTTCGTAGTGGAAGGCAGCTCTCCTTTTCTAATAATAATTAATGATAAGTTGCTTTATAAAAGTTAGCATAACACATAATATCTCGAAATCAAGATATTAAAAAACAAAGGGAGCAGAATGCTTATTGAATTTGGAATATGAGACAAGAAGCGGGTAATAAAATGGTGTGGACTCTAAGATGGAGAGGAATGATCCATATGTGGGTGTACCCTAATAATTGGATACCTACCAAATCGCTCGATGAAATGGCCAATACAGAATATGACGTGCTTATTGTTGGGAGTGGCGCAGGTGGGGGAGCGATGCTATATAGATTATGCGAGTTATGGAAAAACCAAGGGGTAGTTTCTACTTGGGAGCGTTCATGGTTTCCAGGCATTTGTTCAGCGACTTAATAATGAACCTCCCAGGATAAAAACTTTTCCAGAGATTGACCTGAACCTATCCCGCCACAGATGGAAGAAGACGTATGAAACATGAATCAGGAGGCGAAACTCATAGTAAGTTTGTTTTGAAGTAAATGATGATTCCAAGTGAAGAATAGGAGCAAGTAGGATGGGTGCAGTTAAACTGGCAGTTATTTTCTACAGCATGACAGGAACGAATTATCGCTTGGCTGAATGGGCTGCGGAAGGCGGCAAGGAGCAGGGGGCGGAAGTAAGAGTATTACAAGTTCCAGAATTGGCTTCTAAAGAGACGATACTAGAAAATCCAGCGTGGAAAGAACATGTCGATCATGTGAAGGATGTACCCGTTGTAACTCTTCAAGATCTTGAATGGGCGAATGCCCTTATTTTTAGCGTGCCGACACGTTACGGTACAATGCCCGGACAATTGAAACAGTTTTTAGATACCACAGGGAAGTTATGGTTCCATGGCAAGTTAGCTAATAAGGTGGTTAGCGCGATGGCTTCAGCTCAAAATCCCCATGGCGGGCAGGAGCAAACCATTCTGGGAATCTATACCGCTATGTATCACTGGGGTGCCATTATAGTTTCTCCAGGGTATACGGATCCATCCCTTTTTACAGCCGGGGGAAATCCTTATGGGACAAGCGTAACTGTACAAAACGGTAAAATGGTAGAGGATGTTCAGGCTGCAGTAAAACATCAAGCCAAACGTACCGTAGACGTCGCAAAATGGATCGTAGCAGGCAGTAATTAGTATGATTCTGTCCGTTGCTGTTTAGGAAGCTGAGAAAGGAAAGAGATTGCCTTCCAATGAGAAATAGGTTGTTCCGCCGTTCGTGATTAATATAATCAATGCATCGCACTTTTCTGACAAGCCAATTGCTGATAATTCCCGGATATCTGCTGCTCGATCCCAAAAAATTTGCTCAGTTAATGGCAAGGTGTTGGAAGCGGAAACAATCAAATCGGATTGAATGAGGACAGCTCCTTCTTGAAGCAAACTATCAGGTTGAAATAGAGATTCTAATAATTGACTTGTAATTACCGCATTAATGGGTATCCCCCCGTTTATAAACGGTGCTACAGGGTCGTCAGCCTCTATTACAATGAGAGCTTCTTGGCGTTTTCGGCTAAGTTTATGTATGGCTAGTGATAATTCAGTACTGCATTTCGTATATTTGGACAACATACGATTAAGTAAGTATGTTGATGCAGTCGTTTCCAATTCAAGCAGTTCTCTTGACAACTTTTGGACAATGTCAATGATGCCAATATCATTATGACTGAGAGAGGCGATATTTTGATTCACCTTTTTTTCGATTTCCGTTAGCCTTTCGTTCATTTCGTTCCGAAGCTGCGAGAAATCATCATGGGTACTGTGTTTTTTCATATCAACAATGCACTCCTAATGGTAATATGTTCACTCGTCAGGAATTTCAAATCCATATAACGAGCCGTTAAAGGAAAATGATTTCGCACCTGTTTCCTCAGATACGATGAAGGTTAGAGCATCTGTATTTTCGGATAATCCAATCGCTGCGCGATGCCTAGTACCGAGCTTGGTCTTGTATAATTTCCGGGTTAGCGGTAGTACATTTGCCGCTGAGACGATAGTATCTTTCTGAATTAAGACAGCACCGTCGTGCAGCGGGCTCCCTGTATGGAAAATGGAAACTAACAGCGTACTTGAGATCTCTGCGGATAGAGGAGTGCCAACGGTGATCAAATCGTTTATATTATCTTCTCTTTCAATGATAATAAGGGCACCTTTCCGTTGATCGCTCAGCAGCTTAATGGCTTTGAAAATTTCATTGCATTGCGTTGTATAGGGATGAAGAAGTCGACTCAAATGATAGGCGGAAACCAGCTTTCCCGTATCAGAACATATTTTAGAGAGCAACTTCAGATTTTTTAGAATATCGATATCTTCCTGATCCATGCACGCCAACATGCTCTTAATCTTCGTGGACAGCTGTTGAAATTGATTATATACATCAGTCTGCTGAGGAGAAAATAAATCGCAATTACTTTCCATACGCAACCTCCTTTACATCATATTGTTTCCATTCCCTTTTAAATTATGAGTGATTTCATTCATCCGAGTGGTCTTACATATTAATGTTCTGAATTATTTCCCAGCTCAGAAAAGTTGACGAAAAGAGAATCATCATGTTACTATACATCTCGAATTCAAGATATATGAGTTCGAACATTTATGGGTTTTGAAAGGTGAGAGTAAGGATGAAGTTTTTAACCAAGTTCTTTACTTCAAAAAATAAGGAGGAAAAAGCAATGGCAGAATTAAATATCGGAATCATTATAGGATCAACACGTGAAGGCCGTGTAAGCCCGCAGGTGGCAAAATGGGTCAAAGACATTGCAGATCAACGGGGAGATGCGAACTATACAATTATTGATATTGCAGATTACAAGTTGCCTTTACTAGGTGAACCAGGGCAAGATGCTTCTGGTGCACAAGGTTGGTCAGAAGTGATTGCGAAACAAGACGGGTTTGTATTCATCGTACAAGAGTACAATCATTCCATTACAGGTGCTCTCAAAAATGCACTGGATTATCTACGTGTAGAATGGAATAACAAAGCTGCGGGTATTGTATCTTATGGCTCTGTAGGTGGTGCACGAGCAGCCGAGCATCTGCGCGGTATTATGGGTGAGCTATTGATTGCAGATGTGCGTGTACATCCAGCATTGTCGCTATTCACAGATTTTGAAAATGGTACTGATTTCAAACCAAAAGCAGTCCAAGCCGATTCTGTTAATCAAATGTTAGACCAATTGATCCCTTGGTCCAAAGCTTTATATACAATTCGTTAATAGACCTATAACAAGTAACCCTAAGATTCATGCCGTCATGGCTACGAGTCTTGGGGTTGTTTATCGTTTACGTCGTCATTTCTTTGTTTCGGAACCACATTGCGAGCAGATCTGTAATAAGCAATACGGTGACTATGATCAACGGTTGTCCAAACTTACTCATAGGTAAGGGGATGGCAAAAGAAATTACTGCATTTATGCAGGCCATTCCTATAAATAACCCAGCAATTAGTACCAAGTAAACATGTAAGTCCCTCATGTTGTTGCGATATACAAAATGGATGGTTAGTAATGCAATAAAGAATAAATAATAAAATAGTGCCCCAAAAGTAGATGACCATTTTTCATACTGGATGGCAGTATCGAGCTCTAGCGAATGATTAAGTCGGAAATAGTCAAGCATTCCATAACTGTAGTAAAAAATAATCGTCAAAATGGAATATACAATAAATAATGTTCTAGACAAGGATGTATGTGAACGAAGCGCAGCGGATACATTCAACATTGACTCCTCCTCAATCTATTTCTCCTGTTATAAATTCAGTTATTTATTGCCATGGAAAATGATATCACTCATCCAGTAATTAGTAAATACACCATAATGATTTACGCAATTAAAATAATGTATCCATTTTGGATTGGGTCATTTTCCTTAATTTCTTGAACCCAGTGTCCTTCATCAGTCATGGTTCCCCTTACTCATTTCACATGTGAGGCATGATGATCGGTTTGCTGTGAAGCAGCATCTCTAGATCTTAAGTCATTATTTTAGCTGCCTTAACAAAGTTGATACCGTGAGCGTTCCTGATAGGAAATAAAATAGGAACTTGACGATTTTCTTAAGCCCCTTTACTATGAAAACGAGGTACCCTTTTCTTGGTAAATAAGTGTGAAAATCCAAAACCTAAGTAGCTTGCAGTGAACGGTTTCAAATACTCATTTTAGTTGCCTTCTATATATTTACACTAAATCATTAAGGAGGTATAATGTCTAAATATAACCATACATAACAAATAAAGTCTGATCCTTGTGTCGAATTTGTCGTCGAAGCATTTGATGAAACGACAGGGTTTGGCAAAAATGAGACGATGAAAAGGGAAAAAGGCACATATTAAGCGTACACAAGACTTACTACAATCACTCTGTAAAGATTAATCGTTGTTTAGGCACGTTAATTTTTCTTAGTGAACATAGTTCTCGTAGGCAATAGTCTATTTTTTTAAAGAAGATAGATTAGTGGCGAAGCTATGCCTTTAGAGTAAAAATGATGGATTAATAAAATATTGCAGACATGGATGAGGAGCGACTTATGAATTCCTGATCCTTTTTTTGTTCTACGATAACGATACAAAAGCGCAGTAAACAGGTTTACATAGAAAATAGTTCACGGGTTAATGGATTGAATTTCAAATCCGGACAGAATCTGAATTATGCCGTCAAAAGGAGAAATAGTATGGGATGGTATGCGCTTTTTGTGGAAACGGGCAGTGAAGACATTGTTCAGAAATGCTTGAAGTCACAATTCGGCCAAGCAGATTTGTATTCATGTGTTCCGAAACGGCTAGTTCCTGAAAAAAGAGATGGGGAATTTTACAGTGTCGTCAAAACATTATTTCCTGGCTATCTATTGATTCATACGAAGATGACTCCGACCATGTATTATGAGCTAAAAAAAATACCGAAGTACTACCGATTGCTCCGCAATTCAACGTTTATGCTAGACAAAGTTAATCGAAGGGCACAGAAGTCAATGGGACCACTCTTAGAAGTGGGACATCCAGACAATAATTGCGACGATTTTTTCAACGAAATAGATGAGGGCGAAATCAGACAGATCCTGCAGCTCATTAATCATGAAAATATTATCGAGTATTCGAACGTTATTGTAGAAGACTCCAAGGTATGTGTTCAATCTGGGCCGTTATATGGCTTAGAAGGGATGATCAAAAAAATTGACAAGAGAAAAAGAAGAGCACAAATTACGATTAGTTTTTCGGGTGGTGAGCGCTTGATTGATGTAGGAATTGAAATCTTGATGCCGGATAGACAACTCCATCACTAAAAAGAAGAGGGGTAATATTTTGTTTATCGAAAATCTTGAACTTTCGAAGCAACAAAAAGAGAAGCAAGAGGAATTTAAAGCTTTTGTTGATTCTGAAGTCGTACCCGTAGCAGCGCATATTGATCAAGAGGAATGTGTGCCGGATTCCATGCTTCAGAAGATAATGGAGAAAGGGTACTGGGGAGCACCGATCCCTGCTGCATACGGTGGGGCTAACATGGACTACATTACTTACGGGTTATGGAATGAAGAGATTGGTCGGGGTTGTGCAAATTTACGGAATATCATTGGTGTTCAAGGGATGGTCACTTCCTCTATTCTACGGTGGGGCTCCCAAGAGCAGAAGCAGTACTGGCTGCCACGGATGAGTTCAGGCGAACTCATGGCTGCATTTGCGATTACAGAATCCCAAATCGGAAGTGATATCAAAAACCTTCAAACGAAAGCTCAACGAGTGGGAGAAGAGTACGTTTTAACAGGACAAAAAAACTGGATCACCTTCGCACAAAGAGCGGATGTCTTTTTGGTATTTGCACAATGTGAGGGACAAGCCGTAGCCTTGTTAGTTGAACGAAACACACCGGGCCTAACCATTCATCCGATAACTGGCATGTTAGGATTCAAAGGATCCATGTTAGCTGAATTGCGTTTTGAAGAATGCAGAGTGCCGACCGATAACTTGGTTGGTAATGTCGGCTTCGGGCTATCACTTGTTGCTAATAACGGCTTAACTCATGGACGGTATAGCACAGCTTGGGGAGCCGTTGGCTTAGCTCAAGCTTGTTTGAATGCGAGCTTAGAGTATGTAATGGACAGAAAACAATTTGATCACTATTTGAAAGAGCATCAATTGATTCAACAAATGATTGCTGATATGGTGACCAATACGATCGCTGCAAGGCATCTTTGCTTCAGAGCAGGCCAGTTATGGGACAAGAATGAGGTAACCGCTACCTTTGCTACTTCGTTGGCCAAATATTTTTCTTCTGTCCATGCCTTTAAGGCGGCGAAGGATGCGGTTCAAATACACGGAGCGAACGGTTGCAGCCGTAACTACCCTGTTGAGCGATATATGAGGGATGCCAAGATTATGGAGGTTGTAGAAGGAAGCACCCAGATTCAGCAGGTCTTAATTGCACAGGATGCATTTCATCTATTAAAAAACTGATTTGAAAAATCAATCAGAATAGAAGAAAGGAATGGGTATTACGATGAATAATAGTCATTGCATTCTACTTGATAAACCAATCTCCATTAACCACGCCGAGGAGATAGAAAGACGGATATTTTTCGTCTCTGCCAACATCCAGCAATTTCAACTGATTAAAGGTGAGAGTACGATTGATGGCATTGAGGTCAGCCTCTTGCCAGGAACCGACCCAGTTGAAATTAAAAATAAACTCATCTCTGTGATCGAAAACGAAATTTTGCTTCAAATGGTGATACCACCACGAGTTGTTTGGGAATCCAATAAAAGCGGGACGAACTTTCAGGATGATGTATTTGATAAATTGCTTGAAAACCAAATGGTTTATGAGATGGGTGAAGGCCAGGTATGCTTCGGAGATAAGCTGATCCTCTTAATGGACTCCTTAGATCGATTGATTAAAGAAATGACGATATCTCAATTTGGGGCAACCGAATACCGCTATCCAACATTAATTTCGGCAAAAGCCTTAGAGAAATGCGGATATTTCAATTCGTTCCCACATTTCTTAATGTTTGTTACGAGGCTTCATAATGATATTGATAATTATCAAGATTTCCTCGATGAGTACAAATCTCACGACAAACTCGATTCCTATTTACTTCCCTACTGTCAAAATGTCGACTACTGCTTGCCTCCAACCATGTGTTACCACACCTTTCATCAATTCCAAAATACGCAGCATGCTGAAACCCAAAATCGTGTCGTTACAGCTATCGGAAAATCGTTCCGTTATGAATCCAAGTATCATCGCACCTTAGAAAGACTATGGGACTTTTCGATACGTGAAATTGTGTTTATGGGATCCAGAGATTTCGTGTTGGATAGCCGACAAAAATTTATGGAAGCATCGTTTTCTCTGTTTCAAAGATTAGGATTGGAAGGACACTGCGAGATCGCTAGTGATCCATTCTTCTGCAGCCATGATACGGCGGCGAAAATATTTAATCAAAGAATGCAAGAACTCAAATACGAGCTCCGATTAAAGGTTGCAAGCGATCGAACCATTGCAGCAGCCTCTTTTAATTTTCACGATCACTTCTTTGGTGAGCAATTTAACATTAAACGTGGTGAAGAAGATTGGGTTTCAACTGGATGTGTTGGTTTCGGTATAGAAAGATTAGCATATGCGTTTATTTGCCAACACGGTTTGGATGAGAAACATTGGGCAAAGATTCTATCGAATGCATGTCCAGAAGCTCTTCTCGCTGAATAAATCGCGCCACGATGAACCTTCGACTGCTTGCCTGTGATGAAGCAACCTATCAAAGCTGTTTTTAAAATTTTATAATTATGGGGGATTGGATGGAGCAACAGCGTCTATTTCAAATCTTAGAACTCGATGGCACATTACGAATTGACAATATGGTAATCAACGAGAAATTGGCCATAGAGATGTACAAGCTTCTTGTATTAAATCGGGTATTTGATCGGAAGCTGGTGAACATGCAGCGAAAGGGCCAAATCGGTACTTATGCTGCGTTCGAAGGGCAGGAGGCAAGTCAAGTTGGAAGCGCTATGGCTCTGATGGAGCAGGATTGGATGTTTCCTACCTATCGAGATCATGCAGCGATGCTGACCTTCGGATATGAGATGGTAAAAATCATTTGGTATTGGATGGGTAGAATTGAGGGGTGTGTCCCACCCGATAACCGAAATATCCTTCCTCCTTATGTCCCGATTGCGACACAGATTCCCCAGGCAGCGGGGGCTGCCTGGGCTAGTAAATATAAGAATGAACGTGCTTGCTCTCTTGTTTACTTTGGCGATGGAGCCACCTCAGAAGGGGATTTTCATGAAGGATTGAATATGGCCTCTGTCTTCAAAGCGCCAGTAGTGTTTTTCTGCCAAAACAATGGCTATGCAATAAGTGTTCCGTTCTCCCGTCAAACTGCCAGTGAAACCATAGCGCAAAAAGCAATCGCTTATCAAATGGAGAATATTCGGGTTGACGGTAATGATGTATTTGCCGTGTATGTTGCGACCAAAAACGCCTTGGAAGCTGCAAGAAGCGGTAAGGGGCCTACTCTAATAGAAGCGGTAACGTATCGATATGGTCCTCACACGACTGCTGATGACCCAAGCCGCTATCGAAGCACTGAGGAAAGTGAGTCATGGAAATCACGAGATCCAATACTGCGTTTAGAAGTATATTTGCGCAGACAGGGTGTACTGGATCAAGATGTACAAGAAAAAGTTGCTACAGAAGCGGAACGATTAGTGAATGATGGCATTCAATATGCACTCACAATTCCAAAATCGGATCCATCGATCATGTTTAATCACGTGCTTTCCAATAAACCGTGGAATATTCAAGAGCAGGAGAGCAGTTTCAATCGCTTTATGCAAGAGCATCATCAATAGATTTCACGGAGGGACTGGATATGCAGAGGGACTTGAATCTCGTTCAGGCAATAAATGAGACCTTGGATTTGTTATTGGCCGAAGATGACAAGGTACTTCTCCTAGGACAAGATATCGGTAAAAATGGCGGTGTCTTCCGTGTGACCGAAAACTTGTTTCATAAGTATGGTGATCAGCGCGTAGTAGACACTCCTTTGTCTGAAGCCGGTATAGTAGGTTGTGGAATTGGTTTGGCGTTGAATGGTCTTAAACCCATTGTCGAAATCGAATTTTTGGGATTTATCTATCCTGCCTTAGAACAAATCTTGTCACATCTCTCAAGACTGCGCATGCGGACACAAGGCAAATATGAAGTTCCGTTAATCATAAGAGCTCCCTTTGGGGCTGGGGTACGTGCTCCTGAGCTGCATTCGGAGAGCATTGAGTCTCTTTTTTTTCAATCACCAGGGTTAAAAGTCGTCATACCTAGCAACCCCTATGATGCCAAGGGTCTTCTTATTGCTGCGGCAGAAGGCAATGATCCCGTCATTTTTCTAGAGCCTATGAAAATTTATCGCAGCGTGCGTCATCCTGTACCACAGCATCGATATTCGGTTCCACTTGGTAAGGCGAACGTTATGAAAGAAGGAACTGATATCACAGTTTTCTCTTGGGGCTCCATGGTTTGGAATGTGGTTCAAGCGGCGGAGCTGCTTGAGAAGTCCCACGGCATTCGTCTGGAAATTGTGGATCTTCGTACCTTGTATCCGTTTGATATCGAGACGATTCAGGAATCCGTAAGAAAAACGCAGCGGGCCGTGATCGTACACGAGGCTCCATTGACAGGTGGTGTAGGAGCAGAACTTGTCGCTGTGATCCAGGAGCGAATGTTCAGTAATTTGAAATCTCCAGTAAAGCGAATCACGGGATTCGACGTTCCCATCCCTCAATTTTCAACCGAAGATTATTATCTGCCGTCTACCGACAGAATTGTTCATGAAATCGAACAAATGCTAGTTTCACTGGAGAGGTGAGCCGTTATGAAGTATGAATTTTATTTTCCGGAACTTGGTGAAGGACTTTTTGAAGGATATATTGTTGCCTACCTCGTCAAAGAAGGAGAACACGTCGTTGAGGATCAGCCGCTTGTAGAAGTCCAGACGGATAAGGTGACAACTGTGCTTCCTTCACCGGTTGCAGGGGTAATTGACAAACTGCCTTATCATCCTGGAGATGTCGTCACAGTTAACGATGTTATCATTGTCATTGATCACGGGAAGGAGGCAGCGTCAGACACAGTAAATTTCGAGTGGTTAACAATGGACGCGACGAAGGGAAAGAAGGCTGCATGGAATGATTTTGGCATCAACCTAGGTACCTATCCGAACGTAGTCGTGGATAATTCGCACGATGATTCGATTGTAACAATGACCTCCATGCGCAAGGAAATAGCGAATATTGTTACAAAATCAGTGCAAACCATTCCTCATGTAACGGTTTATGCCGAGGCGGATATTACAAATCTGCTCATGCATAAGGAAAGATTACAGATGAATCATGGCGTACGCTTCACATTGACACCCATCTTCTTGAAAGCATTATCTCTAACGCTAGGCCAATATCCGTTGTTTAACGCTCATGAGCATAACGGTTCATTGAAGCTCTTTCCAGCTCATAACATTGGGATTGCGGTGGACACGAACGACGGAGTCGTTATTCCTAATATTAAACAGGTTAATGAAAAACCAGTTGATGTATTGGCTGACGAGATTAATGATCTCATCGAGAGAGCAAGGTCAAGAAAATTGTTATTTACAGATTCACGAGAGGGAACAATTACAATTAGTAATGTGGGAGCAATAGGGGGAGGCTTCGCAACGCCAATTATTTTTTATCCCCAAGTTGCTATTGTTGCCTTATATCGTGCGGATAAAAAAGCAGTTGTCACCGAGAATGACGAGATTGTGGTTAGAAAAATGCTTCCGATTACGTTAACGTTCGATCATCGTTTCTTTGATGGTGCAGACGGACTCCGATTCATCAATACCTTTAAGGCTAATCTAGAGAGTCAATATGAAACATATTTAGATGAACTCCATTTTCACAGCGTAACGTCTAATTCCTCATTAAACGAATAATATTTATGGAATGACACCCTTGAATTAGAATACTTTCCCATCCAATCCAACATCCAAGACATTCATTTACATACATTTGCAAAAGAAACCTAAGGGTGTACCTCACTTGATTAACTTATCGAATATCGCTGACATCTGGAATAGGAACGAAATGTAGTTTGACTTTTTCCATCTCCCTAGGAAATTGGGAAGCGAGTCAAACCCCAAATTCAAAAATATGCTATGAGGAGATGTAAGAAGTGAAAAATCTGATCGAATTCAGAAACGTAACAAAAGAATATAAAGTAGGGGAAGTACCGATCAAGGCTTTGGCCGGTGTTGATTTTTCCATAGCAGAAGGGGAGTTCGTTGTTGTCCTAGGTGCCAGCGGCGCCGGAAAAAGTACAATTCTGAATATCCTTGGCGGCATGGATACGGCTTCAACAGGACAAGTGCTCGTTGGAAATCAAGAAATCACGAAGTTGAACGAAAAAAAATTAACCGAATACCGTGCCGAGAAGGTTGGCTTTGTATTTCAGTTTTATAACTTAATTCCGAATTTGAATGCGCTAGAAAATGTTGAATTTGCCACGGAAGTATGTAAAAACCATTTGGATGCAAAAGATGTGTTATCCAAGGTTGGATTAAAAGATCGTATCAAAAACTTCCCTTCCCAACTATCTGGAGGAGAACAACAACGCGTTGCGATCGCGCGAGCCGTTGCGAAGAATCCGTTGCTCTTACTGTGTGATGAGCCGACAGGGGCATTAGATTATGTGACAGGCAAAGCCGTGTTAAAGCTTCTTCAAGATTTGAACAAGGAAACGAAGAAGTGCGTGATCCTGGTCACACATAACTCCGCAATTGCTCCTATGGCGGACAAAATTATTAAGGTAAAGAGCGGGATGATCGAGAGCGTGACGATCAATCAGGACAAACAGAATGTTGAAGGGATCGAGTGGTAATGATGAAGTTATTGTTAAAATTACTCAGAGATATCAAACAATCGATCGGACAATTTCTCGCGTTTGTGTTGGTTATCGCAGTGGGCGCTTTTTTCTATGGAGGCTTGGTCACGTTAAGCGGTAATCTTAGCGATTATACGAAGTCTTACTATACGGCTCATAATTTAAGCGATTTGAATGTTTACTACGATCACATTTCCAAGCAGGACGTCGTAAATTTAAGCGAAATTCAGGGTATAAACAAAATAGAAGCACGATACACCATGGATGCAACGCAAGTTTTTGAAAATTTGAAGGCTGCAATCAAAATACACTCGATTCCAGCAAATAACGAAATTAACACACCTACAGTCATTGAGGGCCGAATTCCGGCAGAAGCGGATGAGGTTTTGCTCGATTCCCATTATGCTAAAGAGCATAAGTACCAAGTCGGTTCTCAAATTCATCTTAGCGTGAATGACAGTCCGATGACATTCACCATTAGCGGCTTTGGCGAAAACGTGGAGTATGTAAAAAAGAACGAAATTCAAGATCATAAATCCTCTGGAGTGGCCTATATAGCTGAAGCGGCAATACCACGAATCGCAGGCAGCCTAACTTATAATGAAATCTTGGTTGATGCGAAGGAAGGTTACGATATTGACCAATTGGGCCAAACCATTAAAGCGCAATCCACAGAACTCACCTATGTAAACCAAGTCAGTAAAGAGCGTACATTCGGCTATTCCCAACTGAAGCAAACCATTCATAATAATAACTTGATGAGCAAGGTTATCCCGCTCGTTCTCTTTATCATCGAAGCGATTATTCTATTCCTCACCATGACGCGAATTATTGATTCGCAGCGAAATCAGGTAGGTATCATGAAGGCGCTGGGTATAAAAAACCGAAACATCATGCTTCATTACATGGGCTACCCGGTACTTGTAGGGATTATAGGCTCCATACTAGGCTGCATTGCTGCTTCAAGTATATTTATTCCATTAGTTAAGGTATCCAATGCTAAGGCTTACTCGTTGCCTGACATTGCCTTCTCTATGTCCTTAACTTCCGTGATTCCTCCCATTCTTGTCTCTAGCGCGTTCGGAATCCTGTCCTGTTACTTAAGCGGCAGAGCGATCCTTCGAGAATGTGCAGCTCAGGCAATGCGTCCCAGACCACCTAAGAAGATGAAGAAGCTGCTCGTCGAAAGAATTCCAGGTATCTGGAGCAATATTTCTTATAACTATAAGCTCATCTTGAGAAATATATTTTTAAATAAACCAAAAGCAATCGCCAGCTCAGTTGGCGTTGTGGTGAGCACGGTATTGTTAATTACAGCTTTTGGTACGATGACATCCTTGCAAAAGGTTGCCGACCAAATTGAAAAGGTGAACACCTATGATTTAAGAGTCGATTACACGAAAGAAAGTGCCCCGAAGACGATACAACTCCCCGCGGGCATTAAGAGCAGTTATGATTTATCCAACTTTTCCGTGGAATTCATAAAAGGAGACACTAAACAAAATACTACGTTAATTGTTACAGAGAAAGAAAACAGTCTTATCCACTTCTTCGACGAAAAAGGCAATTCGATCGCTTTGAACGATAACGGTGTGCTGGTACCCCAATCGTATGCCAACAACTATCAGATTGCAGAAGGGGATAGCATTCAAATCAAGTTCACTTCGCCAGAGTTTGCCAACAAAACAGTTGAAATGAAGGTAGTACAAATATCCACCCAGTTTTCGAACCCTTCGTTTTATATTACGCCTTCGTATTTGCAAAGCTTTGGCATCGAATACAAACCAACGTCGCTAGTAGTAGAATCAAGCAGCGTTTCAGACCTTCCTAGCGTTCGTCATTTCTTCGAACAAGATAAACAGGTAGATACGATTGCGGATAAGGCAGACTTGAAGAAATCCGCGCAATATATTTTGAAGCAAAATAGCTTTATTTTCATTATGTTTATTATCAGTGCCATCATACTTTCTTTTGGCGCAATCTATACGATATCCTCCATTAACATTTATGAGCGAAATCGTGAGCTGGCCACATTAAAGGTATTAGGCTATCCGAAGCCCAAAATAAACCGGCTTATCTTCTTCGAGAATATTATCCTTACCACCTTTGCGGTTATTATCGCGTTACCGATTAGTGGCTACATGTATACCCTTGTCGTGAAGGCGTTGTCCAGTGCCCATCAGCAAATTCCGAATCAATTGAACCTATTCGTCATGCTGATAGCGGTTATTCTTGCATTCGTACTTACCATTCTCTCGAGCTTGCTGCTACGGAGAAAAGTATCACGAATCAATATGATTGAATCGTTGAAGAGTGTGGAGTAGTGAAAAAACAGCCTTACGTTCTTTGAGAACTGTAGGCTGTTTTTTTATATGCAGCAAGATTCGCAATCGTTAAGAAACCAACCAAGAAGCCAAGAAAGGAATCCTTTAAGGAGGAGATGAGACAAGATGAGTGCAGAAAAATCCTTTACCAAAGCTGAGATTACGGCGTATTTGGCAGAATTAGTGGAAGACATTTTGGATGAAAAAGTGGAGGATTACAACGAACCATTTATCAACTTGGGATTAGTCTCGGTTGACATTCCACTATTTACGAAAAAAGTGTCCATGCAATTTGGAATGGAAATCGAAGTTACATCGATTTTTGAGAACTCGAACATCAATCTGTATGCAGACTTCTTATACAACGCATTAAACCAATCAGATGCTTTTGCAGTGAGTAATGAGGATCTGGACGGTGCCTCGGATGGGCCTAATTCCGATGATGATGTTGCAATTGTCGGAATCAGCTGCCGCTTCCCAGGGGGAGCCAATAGTCCTGAGGAATATTGGGACGTGTTAATGAACGGAATTAATGGCATTTGTGATATGCCAGCAGATCGATGGGATGTTGATCGCTATTTTAGCGATAACAAAGAAGAGCCTGGAAAGATGTATTCCAGGAAGGGTGGATTTCTAAACATACCCATTGATCGATTTGACCCGAAATTTTTTAATATGTCACCCAAAGAAGCCAAGTCTCTCGATCCGCAGCAGCGACTGCTGCTGGAACTGACATGGGAGGCATTTGAAAATGGGGGCATCAATATTGCTCAGCATTATGGAAGCAACACAGGGGTATATATCGGAATCGCCGGAGAAGAGTATTCGTTCGGCCACTATAAATCGGGAGATTTAACTAAAATAGATGCCTACTCGCTTACTGGAACAACGTTCAGTACCGCTTGCGGCAGAATCTCCTACACGTTTGGGTTTGAAGGGCCTTCCTTCTGTGTGGACACCGCATGTTCTTCCTCCCTGACTGCACTTCATTTAGCTAGCAAAGCGATTAAATCTGGTGAGGTAGATACCGCAGTCGTGGGTGCGGTGAATTTGATGATTTCACCTGCCGTTCATGTGTGCTTCTCCAAGCTGGAAGCCATATCTACCGACGGACAAAGTAAAAGTTTCGATGCTGCAGCAAATGGATATGGCCGAGGTGAAGGCGGTGGTGTGTTGCTCTTAAAACGCCTGCGTGATGCAAAAAAGGATAACGATAATATTCTTGGTATCGTAAGAGGAACCGCGATAAATCAAGATGGCAAGAGCAATGGATTAACGGCACCGAATGGGTTAGCTCAAGAAAAAGTAATCACGAAAGCATTAAAAGAAGCAAGATTGAATTATTCCGATGTTGATTATATGGAAATGCACGGAACCGGTACTAAGCTTGGTGATCCGATTGAGGTGAAGGCCGTTGTCAATACCTATGGCAAAGATAGAGCTATGGACAATCCGCTTCAGATTGGTTCGGTGAAATCGAATATTGGGCATTTGGAAGCGGCAGCAGGAGTGGCTAGTATTATCAAGGTGCTATTAGCGTTCAAAAATGAGGTTATCCCTGCAAATTTGAACTTTAATGAGCCTAATCCTTTTATTCCTTGGGAGAAATCACCGGTTTCCGTTATTGCTGAAAATACAGCTTGGAAAAGCGAAGGTCGAGTAAGAAGGGTGGGCGTTAACGGTTTTGGCTTCGGAGGCTCCAATGCCCACATCATCTTGGAAGAACCGCCTAAGAGAGAAGCGCCACAGACAAAAGATACTGATCCTATCACTATCGTAAAAATAGCTGCCAAAAGTGAAAAGGCATTAGTCGAAAATGTGAAAAGCAATCTTGCATATTTGAAGAGAAACCCTCAGATTGCGCTCAACGATTTTGCGTATACCAATAATAAGGCCAAGGCTGATTTTGCTTACAGGCTTACGGTTACGGGTCAGAACCGAGAAGAGTTAGTGAACAGGCTGCAAGCCTACATAGATACGAACAACAAAGCGGGGATCTCCACGAGACATCGTGAACACATCGATATGCATCAGGACACCAAGCTGGTGTTCTTGTTTACGGGACAAGGATCGCAGTACGTCGGCATGGGGAAGGAGTTGTATGAACATAACCCTTCGTTCCAATTGGCTTTTGACCAATGTGATCGATTGTTTGAGCCGTTTATCAATAAGTCGTTAGTAGAAATGATCTATAGCGATAAATATAGCGGGAAAGATATTGCGAGAACCCTCTATGCACAGCCTTTAATCTTTTCAATCGAATATGCATTACTCAAGTTCTGGGAGAGTGTAGGGGTTACTCCTGAAATCGTGCTGGGCCACAGCATAGGGGAATATGCTGCAGCAGTTGCCGCTGGCATTCTGACACTTGAGGACGCAGTGAAGCTGGTTGCGCTTCGCGGTCAACTGATGGATTCAGCTCCGGGAGAGGGAGCAATGTCGGCTATTTACACGAGTAAGACTGTGATCGAAGATCTGCTGAGAGGCTATGAGGGTAAGGTGTCTATTGCCCTGCATAATGCAGAAGAGAGTATCGTAATATCCGGAGAGCGGGATGCTGTTGAGGCAATCTCGACAGAAGCAGAGAACAGAAAAGTGAAAGTGAATCGACTGCATGTATCTCATGCATTCCATTCTCACTTAATGATTCCGATATTGGAGCAATTTCGAGATGTTGCGCAGAATGAGGTGGAATTTAGAAGCAGTAGGCTGACCTATATATCGGCCACCCTCGGGAGAGCCGTGGAACAAGATGAAGTGTTAGACGCCGCCTACTGGACGAATCACATCAAGGATAAAGTCGATTTCTACCATGCATTATCCCAATTACAGGATGCGCAAAACACCATTTTCCTCGAAATTGGAGCAAACAACACATTATGCTCGCTTGGCAAGCTCATCCTAAATAAAGAACATCTGTTGTTGAACTCTCTTGATATGAAGAAAAATGCATGGGAGCAAATCATGCATTGCTTGGGAGAATTGTATTGCCATGGCGTATCGATCCTGTGGGAAGGACTCGAGACAAGCTTCAATCGTTCATACAATCGAGTAGCATTGCCTGCGTATGTGTTTGAGCGGGAAGCTTCTTACTGGATGCAGCCAGTGTGTTCTCATGAGGATAGCATGCCTGCGCTTGCAGGTACTGACTACCATCCGCTTATTGGACAGAGAATCAGCACTCCATATCTAAAGAATAGTACTCTATACCAATCTACGTATACAGTAGAGAATCCGTATTTCATGCAGGAACATATTATCTTCGATACCGCGATAGCTCCTGCTGCTGCTCATATGTCTATGCTCATCTCGATTGCTAAGGATTTCCGTAATCCTGTAAGCAGTACGATATCCAATGTGGAATTTCATGCCCCATTAACAGCAATACAAGACGAGAAGCGGGTTGTGCAATTCGTTATCGAGGATACTAATATTGAGCAAATGAAATTTGAACTTGTAAGTACAGATAAGCAATCACAGCATGAGAATTGGATGACACATTGCAAGGGAAATATTCTCATGTCCCAAGAACAAGAGCGTGAATCAGAGAAGCGTGTGTCGATTGATGAGCTCACAAACAAGTACCCTGAAGTAACATCCGGATACAATGCCTATGATGTAATGAAAAAGTTTGGTTTTCAATTAGGGGACGGCTTTACCCGAATCTCGAAAGTATGGAAGGGTGAAGCTGAAGGACTCTGCTATATCGATCCCAAAAAGGACATTCCAAATGGCAAAGACTACATCGTGTATGCAGGTACGATAGACTCTATCTTCCAATCTATATTCTTTGTATCCGAATTGAGCATGAGAATGGACTCACAAAGTGAGGCGTATGCATTAAAGACCGCTATTCCCATCTCGTTAGGCAAATTGAAATATCACTATAGAGATGCCGAAAGCTATTGGTGCCATATTAAGGTGGATGATTCTCAACAATCCGGCGTAGTGGGCGATATCGATGTCTACAATGAAAAGGGAGAAATCGTCTTTGAAATTGAGAGGTTAATGGCGAAGGTAACGGAGCGGGATACCTTACTCAAAGAAATAAATAATAACGGCGAGCGTCTGCTCTATCAAGTGGAATGGATGGAACAAGCTAGAGCCAGCAAGAATACAAAAGCTGGCGGTAACGAAAAAATGGTACTCATCGGTAATGACCCGGATATCATCGATCGATTCCATGAAAGGTTAAATGGTTATGGAATACCTTCGATTCGAGTCATACAAAGTGATAAATATGTAGAGCATGATGATGATATCTTCTTTGTTTCGTACACCAATAAGCACGACGTAAAGAGGCTGCTGGAAAATATCGCGAGTCGATATGGAAAGGATACGTGCAAGCTTATTTATATGAGTACAGCAGATGAGGCTAAGCTAAATAATCTGACTGCTGAGCAATTGAAAGATACCGTTGAAAAGGAATGCAGCGGGTTATTGCATCTCGTTCAATCGATAACTGAATTAAATTACTCCAACAAAATGAAAATCAAGGTAATAACGAATAATGTGCATCAGATAGATGACGCAGTGAAAGGTGCAGCTACATCACTCTATCAAGCTCCATTATGGGGATTTACCGAAGTTATTCGTCTTGAGCATACGCTGTTATGGGACGGCATTATTGATACAGATACCCATATGTTAATAAACGAAATAGACGCCATTATCAACGAAATCCTACATGGAGATGAGAAGCAGGTCGTGCTCGGAGAACAGCATAAGAGGTATATTCCTCGGCTGATTAGAAACTCCAAGAGCCGTGCGAATAAAGAAGAGCTTGCGATTCGAATTGATGATGATGCCGCATATTTGATCACAGGCGGCACTGGTTCCATTGGTCAAGTTTACACAGAGTATCTAATCAACAGAGGCGCCAAGAACATCATATTAGTAAGCAGAAGCCAAGTTTCTGAAAAATTGCTTGAATCGATGAACTCGTGGAAGGAAAAGGGAGTGCACATCACCCTTGAACAGGCTGATGTGAGTGACGAGGCTGAAGTAATCGCACTGGTACAGAAGTTGAAACAGAACAACCTGACGATTAAAGGTGTCGTTCATGCGGCCGGTATCATTGATGATAAGATGATCAAAGATCAAACCTGGAGCAGCTTCGAAAATGCATTCAAGACAAAGGTATGGGGATCCTTCCACCTGCATCATGCATTGCAGGATGAGAGCTTGGATTTCTTTGTGATGATGTCATCTATTTCATCGGTAGTAGGGAATATGGGGCAGGCCAATTATGCGGCGGCCAATTACTTTATGAATAGATTTGCAGCATACAGAAGAAGCCTGGGAATGCCGGCGATGTCGATTTGCTGGGGACCTTGGGAAGAAGCTGGGATGGCGATAAGCAACAGCAATATATTAAAGAACATTGAGAATAAAGGGCTCTATGGAATGTCCAAAGAGCTAGGCAAGAAAATGATTGACAAGGTATTTCATAAGGATCTTGCTTCCATTGTCGTTGTCGATGCAAATTGGGAGCTATTTAGTCAGCGGACTGGTTTGGATGAAGTGACAGCGTTTTTAAGCAACTTCATCACGAACAATCATTCGCGAGGAACACAAGGTGAACAATCGGCGGCAAAAGAAGATGTCATCGCCAAGCTCCATGAATTAAGTGAAACGGAGAGATCCGAGTATCTATTATCCTTGCTGCATAAAGCTGCAGCTGACATTATCGGATTTCAGGATATCAATCAGTTATCGGTTGATAGTTCCTTTACCGAACAAGGAGTAGATTCCTTAATGATCTTCTCCTTAAGAAATGAAATAAAGGCACTGTTGGATCTGCAAGTCGACATTTCTGTCTTCTTCAATTATCCATCCTTACGGAAATTGAATGGCTATTTAGTAACCGAAGCTATGAGCTTTGAAGAGACAGAACAGAATGGCAGCAACGCAGCCAATAATGAAGAATCCGTCGAGGATATTTTGTCCGAGATCAACTCCCTGCTTAATTAACGACGATAATTTACCTGTTACTTCGTACTTCGGAGGAGAACGTACCCATGAAATTGTTCTGTTTACCATTCGCAGGCGGCTCCAAGCGTGCGTACTCGAACTGGAGTAAATTCGCAAAGCGCGCTTTGGAAATTGAAGCCATCGAAATAAAGGGAAGGGGGGAGAGATTCGGTCAAGACTTCTATGAGGATATGACAGAAGCAGTCGACGATATTTACTCTTTAATAAAAGATCAAATTCAGAAAGACGAGTATGCGCTATATGGACATAGCATGGGAACGCTTCTGGCCTACGAACTGTACTATAAAGTTACTGCAGAAGGACAACGGAAGCCAGCACATATTTTTTTCTCAGGCAGGCAATCACCCATTGTGAAAAATAACATGTATGTCAGTTCCACGATGCCTGACGATGAGTTTATTGCAAAAATCATTGCCTTGGGAGGCACCCATGAAGAGCTCTCGCAGAGCAAAGAATTAATGAGGTTTTATCTTCCTGTATTAAAAAATGACATCAGAATCATGGAAAACTACGAGTTTCAGCAAAGAGCAGAGAAAATTAAATGTGACATCTCCGTATTTATTGGGCTTGAAGATAGGATTGATGGCAAGCAAGAGATTGAATGGGATGACTTATGCGAACAAAGGATCAAGTTCTATCATTTTATGGGGGATCATTTTTTTATTAACGATCATACCAGTACAATCGTGAATATTATGGAGGGCGAATTATTGCCTGAAAAATGAGGGTGGTCATGAACAAGTTAACGGATAACAAGCGGGCATTTCTTTTTCAGGGTGTTGGAGCGGACTATCGGGAGCTCTTGGGCATGTTGGAAGAAGGCCAGCTTCATGCCTTGAAGGATTACTGCTACACGGTAAATAAGGAGATTGGAATCGATTTGCTCGGCTATCTGTTCCACTCTCAGCATATCGAATGCGACAGGATGTTCTACGATTGGATTACGATTTATACATGTGATTATCTTGTGTATCAGCAATATATCGATTCAGGCATAAAGCCTGCCATTATGGCTGGTTATAGTATGGGCTTGATTACGGCTATGGCTTGTGGCAAGTCCATTTCTTTTGCCGACGGACTGCGAATGCTTCAAACGATTTATGAATACCCCAAAAGCTTTGCTATTCCATGCAGTATGGGGGTAATCGTTGGGAAGACGTACAATGAGGTTCACGATCTCATCGCCCGAGGAACATCGGAACATGACGTATATATGGCTAGCGAGAACAACGATACGTGTCTAGTTGTTTCAGGAATTAAGGACAGCGTTGATCGGGTACTGAGACTCGCTGAGCAAGAGGGAGCAATCAAGGCTTCAACCATCAATGCTCCCTATGCGTTTCATTCACCGTATGCAGCAGAAGGCATTGACAGGTTCGTGCATCTTGTCGAGGAGATTTCGATTTGTGATGGCGATATCCCGATATTATCCGTATTTTCGCAGACTGCCATCCAAAGCGCTTCTGATTTAAAGAATGAACTCATCAAAAATATGACAAGCCCAATGAACTGGAATGCCTCCATCCTCACATTAGGTCAGTGGGGGATTGAAAGTTTTGTTGAAGTTAGCTTGGAGGATTCCCTTACGAAAATATCAAGACTCATCAATTTGGATGCTGAATTTTTAACGTATAAAAAGTTCATGCGATTGAAAATGCCAAGCAAGTAAAAATACTATTCAATGAGGTGTATCACGATGGAAGAAATCAAAAACAGAACAAGAGCATTTTTGAGCCAGTTTATTAAGAAGAAAGAACTGCAGGATCACGATGATATTTTCGCGACTGGAGATGTCAACTCTCTCTTTGCTATGCAGCTGGTGATGTTTATTGAGAAGGAGTTCGGCATCGGCATTGATAACACCGATTTGAATTTGAACAACTTCCGGTCTATTGAAGCCATTTCTACGTTCGTCGCAAGCAAAAGTGCAGCAGTAAGTCAATGATTATAAGAACATAGGAAATAAGGCTTGAAGCAGTTAACCGTTCTCGCTCTCTTTTCTGACTTTTCTCTACGGCACTTGGTTTATTGGATGGATTGAGTCCTGCTCAAGAGCACTTCTTGGCTGTCGAGTCGGGATAGTATTGATAGCTTCTGTGCAGGACTCGAATATGTATGTTTGTGAGCTTTGAATTTAATAATTCGCGTTAAGGTATAACGATTCCAGCTCGTTCTATGCCTTAAACGATGAAAAGGGGATGGGTGTAAACATGAAGGTGATTGGAGTCATTGGTGCAGGCGTTATGGGAACTGGCGTTGCGCATAATTTTGCATTAGCCGGATATGACGTAGTACTTGTTGATATTTCCGAAGACATTCTTACGAGAGCTAAAGAGAAAATTGCCAACAACATTCGTTTTCAAGGCTTATACAACAAAGATTTCGCGGCGGAGAAGCCGGAAACCATTCTGAATCGAATCTCCTTTACTATGGATTATGACCTATTACAAGATGCAGACTATATCATTGAGAACGTGCCGGAGAAGTGGGAGATCAAGAGAGACGTATATCTAAAACTTGATCGAATCTGCCCCGATCATTGTATTTTTTCTGTTAATACTTCCTGTATTTCGATTACCAAGGTTGCTGCCCTTACAAATAGGCCGTCAAAGGTCATTGGCTCTCATTATATGAATCCAGTCATCATGAAACCAGTGGTTGAAGTGATCAAAGGATACCATACTTCGGAGGAGACCATTGAAGCTACTGTTCATCTTCTCTCGACCTTGAATAAAGAAGCGATCATCGTTAACGACTTACCAGGCTTTGTGTCTAACCGTATTTCCCATTTGTTTATGAATGAGGCTGCATTCGTGGTTCAGGATCAGGTTGCAAATCCGAAGGATGTAGACGATGTATTCAAAAAATGCTTTGGACACAAAATGGGCCCGCTTGAAACCGCTGATTTAATCGGTCTGGATACCGTTGTACAATCACTGGACATTTTATACGAGAGCTACCAGGATTCAAAATTCCGTTGCTGTCCGCTTCTTCGTAAAATGGTTGAAGCCGGAACACATGGAAGGAAGAGTGGACAAGGATTCTACTCTTACCCGGTGTACGAAGGCAGTTTCGTAAAAGCATAATCAAACAAGTGTTGGACAAGGGAATCGTGTTCGGAGGGCGAGTGGATTATCACCCCAAACTGAGCGCGATTCTTTTGTTTTAGCTCTCGACAGGAGGAAACATGGAGAATACAAGCGAACCTAAAAAGCGGTTGTGGTCGATGAATTTCTTTCTACTCTGGCAAGGACAGCTGGTTTCTACGCTAGGCGATTCCATCTATGAAATTGCCTTAACCTTCTGGGTACTGTACGAAACCGGTTCACCAGGATTGATGGGGGCATTACTGGCGACATCGTTGCTGCCCAAAGTTCTCATATCACCCTTTGCAGGTGTCATTGTAGATCGAACAGACAGAAGAAAAATGATCCTTTTAATGGACTTTATTCGAGGAGTATGTATTCTGTTCGTCGGCATTGCAGCCATAATGGGATATCTCGAAATTTGGATGGCTTTTGTTGCGGGGATTATTCTCGGCACGTGCGCTGCATTTTTTAATCCTGCAGTGACCTCAACGATCCCTGATATTGTTCCCTCTTCTCAGATTGTACAAGCTAGCGCCAATTTAAGTATGTTGCGTGCCATTTCTCAAATCATAGGGCCTTCATCTGGCGGTCTGCTGTATTCTCTCATAGGCGCACCCATTTTATTTTTATGTAATGGTATTTCTTATATCATTTCATTTATTCTCGCATTTTTCATGAAGGTTCCGAAGTCAACCAGTCAGGATCAACAATTCAACTTCTGGCAGGATATGAAGGATGGATTTAGGTATGTCTGGAAAATGAAAGGGCTAAGAGACTTAATTGTTCTAGCTGGTTTTTTGAATTTTTTTGCAACGATAAGCATTGTATTGCTTGCACCAATGTTTAAAAATGCAGAGAACCTAGGTGAAGTTAAATACGGGCTCGCCATGGCCATCTTTACATTAGGTATGCTTGCGGGAATGATATTTACTTCTGTATTTCGGATCAAGCCTGACCACAAAAGTATGGTTCTAACCGTATCAGGATTACTGGCAGGGATTGTTTTCTCCATCGCAGTCATGATGAATAACTTTATCATCATGGCTATTTTGTTATTTATCGGCGGCATATTCAACGCAATTATAAATGTACTGATCGAATCAACGGTGCAATTAACAGTTACTCAGGAAATGAGAGGCAAGGTATCCTCGCTTAAGGGAACTCTTACGATGGGACTCGCACCGCTGGCGATGTTTATTGGAGGTATATTAGGCGAATTTTTCCCGATAAGATACATTGTATTTGCAGGATTTATGGCAATGACCGTATTGTTTATCCCTTTATTTTTCTTAAAATCCTTTAAAGCTTTTATTCAATACAATCCGGAAAAGCAAAAAATTGGAGCGTAATTTCGAGAGGAAAAGGGAGTGAGTGTGTGGAGCACGAGATTGACAAGTATAAATCGGCTCTCAAAAAGGCCGCTGCTAAAATAGAAGAGCTGTCCACGATCATTCAAGATCAGAAGAGTAATGAAGAAATAGCGGTAATTGGCTATTCATGTCGCTTCCCTGGAGATGCAGGGAATCCTGAAGGGTTCTGGCATGTAATGGCCAACCGAATGGATTCTGTCACCGAGATTAAACCGGATCGATTTGATTATCGCAACTATTACAGTGATGATCCTGAAGAAGAAGGCAAGATGGTTACGAAGAGCGCATCCTTCTTGCGTGATAATATCAGGGATTTTGATAATATTCATTTCGGCCTATCAGCCATAGAAGCTGCATCAATAGACCCTCAGCACAGGCTCTTGTTGGAGGTAAGCTGGGAGGCTATGGAGAATTCAGCCTTGAATATTGAGGAGTTGAAGGGGAGCAGAACAGGTGTATTTATTGGAATCAGCGCTTATGAATATGCCAATGCCGAATTGTATTCGGGTCAAGCTTCCGATATAACGGCTTATTCTACTGCAGGTGTCTCACTTAGCTCGGCAGCCGGTAGATTATCCTATTTCTATGATTTCAAAGGGCCTGCGATCATCTGCGATACGGCATGTTCGTCATCCATTTCAGCCTTGAATATTGCCGTCGACAGCTTGCGGAATAACCAGTGCGACATGGCCATTGTCGGGGGCTCGAATCTATTGCTTACACCAGAGCCATTTATAGGGCTTTCCAAATTCAGCGGTTTGTCTAAGGACGGAAAATGCAAGGCGTTTGATAATGATGCAGACGGTTTTGGAAGAGGCGAGGGCTGCGGTGTCATCGTTCTCAAAAGATTAAAAGACGCCAAGCAAGCCGGAAACGCAGTTGCGGCCCTTATCAAGCATGTAGTGATCGGACAGGATGGCAAATCAAACGGATTTACTGCTCCAAACGGATTGTCACAACAAGGCGTAATCAGACAGGCTCTACAACATGCTAATTTGACTGTTAATGATATCGATTATATCGAAACACATGGTGCTGGCACACCGTTAGGCGACCTCATCGAAATCCAATCGTTATCAGAGGTCTTTAAACATAAAAAGGAGCCTCTCTTTATCGGATCCGCCAAACCGAATATTGGGCATTTAGAAGCAGCTTCAGGCATGGCCGCATTGATTAAAGTCATAATGTCTCTTGAGAATAAGAAGATCTTGCCTAACATTTATACTCAAAACCCAAATAAGAACATTTCGTGGGGGAAGGTTAAGATCGCGGACGAGTTCATGGACTGGCAGAAGACTGAAGGAGTCAGAAGAGCAGGGATTAGTTCTTTTGGTTTCAGCGGAACGCTGGCGCATGTCATCCTTGAGGAGCCCTCTCAGCCTCATGACAGGGATGAGCAATTGGATGAACTGCCAGCTCATCTATTGACCGTGTCAGCCAAGAATGAAAAAGCTTTAAAAGGATATATAAGCGCGATGAAGGAGCAATTGGTGAAGGAAACAGGCTCCATCAAAGATATTGCTTATACGTCCAATATAAGCCGCTCATTTTTGAACTACAGATTTGCAGTAGTTGGGAAGAACAAAGAAGACTTACTGGATAAAATGGATTTGGTTCTGAACAACTCTAGCCACCATGAGCCCCTCATCCAGAAGAGTACGGCCAAAGACAACAAAATCGCCTTTTTATTTACGGGTCAAGGCTCCATCTATGACGGAATTGCTAGAGAATTTTACACCACATCAAGAATATTTAGAGAAACGATGGATCTGTGTAATGAGAAGTTTAAAGCGATACTCGGCCTGTCGATACTAGACGGGATCTACGGGGAAGACACTACGCTGCTCACTAGACCGATCTATTCACAGGCAGCCATATTCTCCATTGAGTATGCCTTAACCAAGCTGTGGGGTGCGTTAGGGATAAAACCTGACGTTATCATCGGTCACAGCATAGGCGAGTATACGGCAGCCTGCTATGCAGGGCTTATCAGCTTGGACGATGTGATCCTGATGATTGCCCAGCGTGGCAGAATGATGGAGTCCATTGATGTCGAAGGCAAGATGGTCGTCATTCTGACGAATGTGGAATATGTGAAAGCCGCATTGGAAGAGAGCGGATGCAAACATGTTACCATTGCTGCCATTAACGCTCCTGACAATGTTACGATTTCGGGCCGAAGCGATGAGGTCGATATCGTAATCGAAACCTTGCAAACCAAACATAGAGTCTTTTTTAATAAGCTCAACATTCCTCATCCTTATCACTCCATGTTAATGAAGGAGTATGAAGGCATGTATGAGCAAAGCATCGGAGACATCACATTCTTAAACCTGCAGACAGCAATGATATCCAGCATTACGGGACAAGTGGAACAAGAAGAAGTGTTGGGTAGAAGCAAGTATTGGGTCGAGCATCTATCCAAGCCGGTTAACTTCCAAGGTGCCATGCAAGAGGCCAGACGACTTGGCGTCAATATTTTTATTGAAATCGGAGGCGATGCAACCCTAAGCGGGTTAGCCAACCAATGTCTACAAGATGATGAGATCATGTTCGTTCCTTCTATGAGACGAGAATCGGAGAACTACACGCAATTTTTTAATTCCGTCTCTGCTTTATTTATGAAGGGAATGGATCTAGATTGGCATACATTCTATCAATCTTATGCTACGAGTAGAGTAAAGCTTCCAAACTATCCATTTCAGAAGAAAGAACTGTGGAGAGAGGTGCGAAGAATGGATCGTGCAGCCGTTGATCCATTGCAAGCAGCAAGCTCATCCAAGGATATCAAAGAACTGCCGCCTATTTCACAACACTCACAGCATACACAGCATACACAGCATCCACAACAGCCGCAAGCTCGCGGGAATCGCTTGCGATCTAACCCGAAAGAGAAGATCAAATCCGAATTAAAAGAAATGATACAGATTTTAACGGGGCTCAAGATCGAAGAAATTGAGGATGACCTCAATCTGCTGACGCTCGGCTTTGATTCTTTAGTACTTATCCAACTCAATAAACAAATTACGAATAAGTTCAACATCTCAATTACATTAAATGAGTTCTTTATTAATCTGGATACCGTTGAGAAAATCACCGAGCATATTAACAAACATACGGATTGGGTGGAAGAAGAGGAGATCGACGAAGTTGGTTATGAGACTGAGTATGATGAACCGGTGAAATCGATCTCAGTGACGATGAATACGATTCCAGATGCAGAGCCAATGAACAGCTTGGCGGCTGCTGGTCAGGCGCAGAACCATTCGTTAGGTGCACTGGACGGTATGGATGCTTTGCAGAATATTTTCAATACGCAGATGAAAATCATGTCCGAACAGCTGGATATTCTGAAGGGTTTTACGAATCCCAGTCAGAAGCCATTGGCAGTTAGCAAGAATACGCCAAACTTGAAGCAGAGCGAGGTCATTGTGAGCAGCCCAAAGGCCTCAACCTTGGCTGTGGACACCAAAAGCCATTATGTACCCTACAAAAAGCTGGAATTGATCGATAATGAAAATTTCAATGAATTGCAGCTTACCTATATTCGAAACATTGAGAAGAAATATACAAGCTTCACCCAAAAATCAAAAGAGAATATCCAAAAATACAGAAAAGTATATGCGAATAATCGAAATGTAGCGGGATTCAGGCCGGTCATGAAGGAAATGATCTATCAGATCGTGGCGGACACCGGACAAGGATCAAAGCTTCGCGATATTGACGGGAATAGCATTATCGATTTGACGATGGGCTTTGGCGTTAACTTGCTTGGACATAACCCGAGCTTTATCAATGAAGCATTAACGGAGGAGCTCCGCAGAGGAATACCTCTAGGCCCAATGGGCAGACTGGCCGGAACCGTTGCCGAACAGATAAGCCAATTAACAGGCGTCGAGCGGGTAGCTTTCTATAATTCAGGAACGGAAGCCAATATGGTGGCTGTACGAATCGCCAGGGCAAGCACAGGCAAGAAGAAGATCGTTACTTTTGCGGGATCCTATCACGGCACCTATGACGGCTTGCTTGGATTGTCCTCCATTGGCGAGGACGGAAGCCTAACGACGATCCCGTTGGCTCCAGGTATTATGGAGAGCGTTGTCAGTGATTTAGTTATGTTGAATTACAATCAAGAGGCTTCGCTGGATTATATCAGAAATCACGCGAATGAAATCGCCGGTGTCCTTGTTGAGACCGTTCAAAGCCGAAGACCGGATGTTCAGCCTAAGGAGTTCCTGAAGAAACTTAGGAAAATCACGGAAGAAAACGGAGTTGCACTTATATTCGACGAGATCATTACAGGCTTTAGAATTGACCCAGGCGGAGCCCAAGCGTATTTCGGTATCAAAGCAGATATCGTAACTTATGGAAAGGTTCTTGGCGGCGGGATGCCGATCGGGGTTGTATCTGGAAAATCCGAGTTTATGGACTGTATTGATGGGGGCATGTGGAGCTTTGGCGATACGTCAGTTCCGCCTTGTGAGCAGAAGAGAACGTTTGTTGCCGGAACCTTCTCGCATCACCCGCTCGCCATGGCTGCAGCTCACGCTTCATTAACCTATATTACGGAGAACAAAGATACGCTCTATGACAGACTGAATCAAAAAACTAATGACTTTGTACAACGAGTGAACGCGTATTTCGAAGAGCAGCATGTGCCAATCAAAGTCGTGAATTTCGGTTCCTTATTCAGATTTGTGTTTCGAGGGGATTTCGAAATCTTCTTCTTCGGCTTGCTGGAGAAGGGTGTGTATGTATGGGAAGGACGGAATTGCTTCTTCTCCACCGAACACACGGATGCGGATATCGAAAATATATTTACTGCCATCAAAATGACGATTGAAGAGATGCGTCAAGCTGGATATTTTGGCGACTCCTTATTGAACCAGCATGCTATTCAGGCGACTCAATCCACCCGGTTGGAAGAGCAGCAACCTGTAATTCCGATGTCTATCATTCAGCAACGATTATACACTCTAAGCTCCATTGGTAAAGATGACCCCTATAATATGGTGACCGTACTAAAAGTTAGGGGAGCGCTGGATCGTCATAAATTTGAAGCCGTACTCAATGAAATCGTGATGCGTCACGAGAGCCTGCGCACACGCCTGTTTGTTGAAGATGGGGAGTTTAAGCAAGAAATTCTTGAACAGGTGGAGTTTACAATCGATATCGTCAAAAAGGGCTTGCATGAGGATTTGGATGAGCTCATTCAATCATTAGTTACCCCTTTTGATCTAGCGGAAGCTCCTTTGTTGAAGGTCATCCTAATCGAAGAGGGCAGCCAAGAAGGTACGATGATTTTCAACTTCCATCATACGATAGCAGACGGCATTTCAATGAGTATCTTCGTGCAAGAGTTCATGCGCTTGTATGCGAATGAACGACTTAAGCCTGTGAATAAGCAGTATCGAGATTTTGTTGAATGGGAAACCCGCTACTTGGCATCGGACGAGAAGAAGCAGAGCGAACAGTATTGGCTTAGCAAATTATCTGGTGATTTGAATGTTCTGAAGCTCCCTGCCGACTATCCAACACCTGCAGAGTCTGATTTCACGGCCAATACGGTTCATATGCAGATCGGATCCGAGTTGGTTCGTGATTTGAAAACAGTTGCTTCGCGTCATCAATGCTCTTTATTTATGTTGTTGGCTGCAGGGTTTAATCTTCTACTTAAAAAATTAACTGGAAATGAAGACATTTGCATAGGAACTCCTGTGACAAACCGGGCAGATGGTTCTTTTGATGAGAGCATTGGTATGTTTACCAACACCATTGTGCTGAAGAACAATCTTTCAGATGACAAGACGTTTGCAGCGTTTGTCAAGGAAGTCAAACAAAATTGTATTGAAGCGTACTCCCATATGTATTACCCGTTCAATTATCTGGCAAGCCTCATGAAGAAAGCGAAAAACAGCAGGGAAGGCTTCCTTAATGTACGGTTTGTCTATGAAAAAACGGATGAAAGAGTACTCACGATCGATAATTTAGAAATTACAACCTATGAATATAAGAGTGCATTATCCGATTTTGATTTTGTCATTGAAGTTCTTGAGGAAAACGGCACATTCCATATCGGGATGACTTATAAAACAAGCCTGTTCAAAGAAGAGACGATTGGGAAATGGGGACAAGACTATCAAAGAATCTTAGAGTTTATTATTACTCATAACGATCCTAACGATAACTCTAGACATACACTCAAGGATTTTGGCAATATCGGACAAGATAACACGAACAAGCATACGCAGAATGGAATACCCGCTCGTGATGCGCTGCCAGTGCCTAGCGGACGTACCGTAGCAGGTGCGGGTTTTGAGGCTCCGCGTACTGAAATCGAAGAGGAATTCGCTCACATATGGGAAAAAACATTAAGCTCTAGTCCGATCGGCATCAACGATGATTTCTTCCAAATGGGCGGGGATTCGATTAAAGCCATTCAGCTCATCTCACGAGCCAGAGCTAAGGGCTACATCTTCGAGGTTGATCACTTATACAAAAACCCCACGATCAAGCAGCTAGTGAAAGTAATAGAGTCGAATCATCACAAGCAGATGCAGAATTCCTTAGCAGGGGAAGTAAAGTTAGCTCCGATGCAAAAGCAATTTTTTGAACAATTATCTGTTGATCAACATCATTGCTGCGAGAGTAGAATGCTGCACAGGGCAGCGGGCTTTCAGGCTAACACGATAAAGGAAGTGTTTGATCAATTGATCATTCGGCATGACGCATTGCGAATGGTGTATCAGCAGGACCACGGCAATGTCGTTCAAATCAATCGAGGAGCCGGCGAAGCACAGTATGACCTTCAGGTATATGAGAATGTAACGGATCATGAAGTTATCGAAACATGCAATGAGATCCAGAACGGTATGGATCTTGAGAAAGGGCCGCTCGTAAGACTGGGCTTGTTCCAAATGAGCTCGGGGGACAAATTATTCATTGCTATCCATGGTCTTCTTATCGATGAGATATCTTGGAGCATTCTGCTAGAAGACTTCATGAATGGGTATACGCAGGCAGAACAGGGATTGGGCATCGTGTTGGCGGAGAACACGACTTCCTTCAAGGAATGGTCAGACAAACTGAACGAATATGCAGACTCTTATCGTGTGAAAAGGCAGGCTGACTATTGGAAAAGGTTACATGACACGACAGCCACCAAAAAATTGCCAAGGGAGAGAGGTAAACTTGCATGGAGTTGAACAAACAAGTTCAAGAGCTTGGTGTACAAGTTACCGGAGAGTTGCTGAATAATATCAACAATGCATATCATACGAATCTTCTTGATATTTTATTAGCTGCCTTGGCCCTGACGATTCGAGACTGGACAAGAGAAGAGAACACATTGATTAGCTTGATTGGCCACGGCAGGGAAGAATGGGCACAGCCTATGGATTTGAGCAGAACTGTTGGGTGTTTCCGTTCACAATTTGCAGTTGTCCTCAGAGCTTACGATGATCTCGGCGACACAATCAAACATACGAAAGACATGCTGCGGCGAATTCCGAATCAGGGACGCTTCTATGGTATCCTCAAGTACTTATCCACTGAAGACTTGAACCTTGCAGAGCCCGAAATTGGCTTTCATTATGTAGGCAGAATCGATCCAGGTGCTAGCGGAGATGGATTTGAAATTACGAATCTGGGTTCCAGTGAATACTCATCCAAGTACCTAACAAGCTCACATGCTCTAGATATCGAAGCCATCCTCATCGCAGACAATTTGAAGCTCACTTTCATATACGAGCAAGATGATTTTATTCCAGGAACGATTGAGAAGCTGCTAAGCGTATATCAAAATCAATTAGATCGCCTTATTCAACATTGTACAACCAAGCAGGAAGCGGAAATTACCGTTACCGATATTACGCTAGAAGATATAACTATGGAACAATTGTCCGCATACAAGAATGAGCTTCACAATGTTAAGAACATCTACCCTCTTGCGCCTATGCAAGAGGGTATGCTTTATCATGCTTTGACAGATGAGCAGGATACGTACATCAAGTTGTCTTGTTTCCAGGTGGAAGGGCACATTGATCTGGAGATGCTGGATCGAGCTTTTAACATGGTTATCGATCGACATGATATTTTACGGACAGTATTTGATTATTCATCGTTTCAACAAAATATGCAGGTCGTTTATAGAAAGCGAAGAGGAGCAGTTGAGTACATCGACATCACCGAGCAGGGCGAAGATAATGAAGCATATCTGGAGGATTTAATCAGGCAATATCGGGCAAGACGATTTGATGTAAGCAAGGATGTACTGCTTCGCATTGTACTTGTTCGAATGCAAGAGAACAGATACAGTATGATTTTTCATCTGCATCATATTCTTATGGATGGATGGTGCAACAGCTTAATTCTTATTGAATTGTTTAAAATTTATAATGAAATCAAGCATGGGATTCCAGCGAGTCTGAACGATGTCGTACCTTATTCTACTTATATCGATTGGCTCAAAGACAAAGATATCAATGAAGCTAAAGCGTACTGGAAAGATTACTTGCATGATTGCAAAGAAGTCACGAGGATCCCTTTTGAAAGAGAACATAAAATGAATGAAGTCATCAATAAAGAGATGGCATTGGAGTTGGACGAGGAAAGATTGTTATCCATCATTCGCATTGCTCAGGAAAGTAGAGTTACGGTAAATACCGTGATCCAGAGCATTTGGGCGATTCTTCTTAGTAAATACAATAATACCGATGATATTGTTTATGGGTATGTTGTCTCTGGGAGAAATGCGGAGATCGAAGGCGTAGAAGTGATTCCTGGACTGTTTATCAATACAGTCCCGCTTCGTGTGAAATTTACAGACAACTTGCAATATCCTGAACTCGTGAAGCAGATCACCAACACTACACTGCAGAATAACAAACATGATTTTGTAAGTATTGCGGAAATTCAAAATCTGAGTGAGGTGAAAAGCGATCTGATTCGCAGCCTCCTTGTATTTGAGAATTATCCGATTGATGAGAAGCAACTGAACGAAGAAATATTGAAAAACAATGATTTGAAAATACTCAATTCCGTGTTTGTACTGCCGCATCAGCTCATTGAAGGATCAAACTATAACGTAACGCTAGTTGTCAACCAAGATGACAAGATGATGATCAATTTCATCTATAATGAGAACGCATTGGCTGAAGCGGATATGTCAAAGATCATCCGAGCGTTTGATGCGATTGTGAATCAGATTATTGACAACACAAATGTATGCGTTGATGATGTTGACATCATTGACGAGCGCGAGAAGCATCACATTCTTTATGTGTTTAATGATACGCGCAGCAACTATCCGAAGGATAAAACCATTATCCAACTGCTTGAAGAGCAAGTAGAGAGAGTTCCGCAGAATATCGCATTACGCTTCCAAGACGAACAGATAACCTATCAAGAGCTTAATGAGAGAGCCAACCGTCTGGCTCATTATGTAAGACAGATGGGCGTAGGGAACAATGTCATCGTTGGTGTTATGGGTGAACGTTCCGTGGAAACGGTGATCGGCATTGTAGCAGTTCTAAAGGCTGGTGGAGCTTATTTGCCAATTGATCCGAAATACCCGGTAGACCGAATGAGGACTCTGCTTGCAGACTCCAACACTGGAATGCTCCTTGCCCAATCCTCTCATATGGAAGCATTACTTCATATCGATAGCCAGATCGACATCGTGCTTACGGATCGAATCGTAGTGGAATTGTCATCAGAGAGCTCAGATAATCCGTTGCTGATTAACAGCCCTTCAGATTTGGCTTATGTCATGTATACATCCGGCTCCACGGGAAGACCAAAAGGGGTTATGGTAGAGCATCAAAGTGTTGTGCGGCTTGTCCAAAACACGAACTACATAGAGTTTGCGGAAGGAGACCGGATCTTACAAACTGGGGCGATGGTCTTTGATGCCTCCACATTCGAGATCTGGGGAGCCTTGCTGAATGGAATCGAATTGGTGTTGGTTGACGAACATATCCTCTTACATGCGGAACGGTTAGGGGAGGAAATTAGTAGAAATCAAATTACAACGATGTGGTTGACCTCTCCGTTATTTAATCAGCTCGTTCAACAGGACGTGACGATATTTAAGGGACTGAAGCATTTAATCGTGGGTGGAGATGCGCTGTCTTGGGAGCACATCAATCAAGTCAGACAGGCTTATCAGGGCCTGAAGCTGATAAATGGGTATGGTCCAACCGAAAATACAACCTTCTCAACCTCATATGCCATTGAGGAAGAGTTTTGCAGCTCTATCCCAATTGGAAAAGCAATTAGCAATTCGAAAGCCTATATCGTAGATCGTCATCACCATTTACAGCCTATTGGTGTGGCGGGTGAACTATGCGTTGCCGGAGACGGTCTTGCTCGCGGTTACGTCAACAATCCCGAATTGACGGCGGCGAAGTTCGTTCCGAACCCGTTCGAAGCGGGGGCACGAATGTATAAGACCGGAGACTTGGCTCGCTGGCTGCCTGATGGGAATATCGAATATTTGGGCCGGATTGATGAACAGGTCAAAATTCGAGGCTTCCGCATCGAACCAAGCGAAATCGCCCAGCAATTGCTGCTGCACGAGGTGATCCAAGATGCAATCGTAGTGGCCCAAATAGGAGAGGACGGACAAGCGTACCTATGCGCGTATATTGTGAGCGAGATGGAACTGTCTGCATCAGAACTGCGGAATCATGTGTCTGCATCGCTGCCGAGCTACATGATTCCATCGTATTTCGTACAGATGGATCGGCTGCCGTTAACCCCGAATGGAAAAGTAGACCGTAAGGCATTGCCGGAACCAGATGGCAAAGTGGTTACTGGAGCCGAATACGCAGCGCCTCGAAATGACATGGAGAGAGCAATCGCCCAGGTATGGGAAAAGATATTAGGCGTGAGGAACGTTGGCCTCAATGACGATTTTTTCGCCTTAGGCGGAGATTCCATTAAAGCGATCCAAGCGATTGCCCAAATGAGCAATAGAGGGTATTCATTTGAGATTAAAGACTTAATGGGCAATCCTAGAATTAAAGACTTGATCCCGCATATCAAATCGACAACAAAAACCATAGATCAGGGCGAAGTATCCGGCGAGATCGAGCTGACACCAATTCAGCAATGGTTCTTAGCGCAAGAACATCTTAACAAAGATCATTTCAATCAGGATCTGATGCTTTTCCGTGAAGATGGCTTCAACGTAGATAGAATCGAACGCGCTTTTGATCGTATTGTGCAACATCATGATCTATTGCGAGCCATATATGTTGACCAGGCGTTAATCAATCGAGAAGTAACGAATAGATTATATGATTTTCATATTTATGACCTTAGAGGAAAACCGATTACGGATAATTATATTACTGGCTTATGTACTGAACTCCAGGCCAGTATGAAATTAGCGAAAGGCCCGCTTGTCAAAATAGGGCTGTTCCAAACAGATAAGGGCGATCATTTGCTTGTATCCATTCATCATATGGTTGTAGATGCAGTGTCATGGAGAATTATTATAGAGGACTTTGATACGCTCTATCAGAATCCAGAAAAGAGCTTGCCATTGAAGACCAGCTCCTTTCAAGAATGGGCCTCTAAGCAGAAGAAGTATGCTGGCGGATTTACATTGCAAAATGAGCTGAAATACTGGAATCGTCTTAGCGAATGGGACGTGAAAGAGATTAACAGGGATCATGAGCCTTCAAGTATACAGGGCGCTAAGATCATGAAAAAGACGATTGTGCTGGATCAGGCCTATACCGAGAAGTTATTAACGAAAGTAAATAAGGCGTATTCCACGGAAATCAATGATATCCTTCTGTCAGCCTTAACCGTCTCGATTGCTAATTACAACCAAGCGGAGCGTATACTTATTAATTTGGAATCGCACGGAAGAGAACAAATCGTAGATGATGTAGACATAACAAGGACAGTCGGGTGGTTCACCAGTCAATACCCGGTGATTCTGCACGCCCAAGATCATATTTCGGATGTAATTAAATTTACGAAGGATACACTCAGACGGATCCCCCGCAAAGGGATAGGCTATGGAATGCTGAGATATTTATCCCTTTTTGATTTGAAGGCGATACGCACCCCAGACATCAGCTTTAACTATTTGGGACAGTTCGATGAGACCATTTCTGGCGACAACTTTACGTTATCCGATATTTTACCAGGGGATTCGATAAGCCAAGAAAGCGGTAGATTGTATCCTCTTACTATCTCGGCAATGGTGCTGCATAAGCAATTCCGTCTGACCTTGAGCTACGTCAGGGAAGAATTTAACGATGCAACGATTGACAAGATGCTGCAGCGCTATATGGACAATCTTAAAGAGATTATCGATCATTGCATCTCCCAGGAGCATGTAGAAGTTACCGCTTCGGATATTACTGATGAGAACATCTCTTGGGCAGAATTAGCTCCTTACCATCAGCAAATCAACAATGTAAAACGAATGTACCCGCTCACCCCAATGCAGGAAGGGCTGCTGTTCCATTCAATGGCGGATAAGGGCGAGTACTACCACGTCAATATGGAGCTTAGGGTAACTGGAGAGCTGAATGTGGAGTTATTCAAGAAGAGCTTTGTAGAGCTTATTGCTCGCCATGACATCTTGCGCACGAATGTTGATAGCAATCATTTCAAAGAAAACATGCAGATCGTGTACAAATCCAGAGAACCCGAGTTCACGTATCTGGATATTAGAGACTTACCATCCGATAAGGAAGCGTATATCGAACAGCTGGTCATAGAGGATAGACGAAGAGGCTTTGATTTAAGCAACGATATCCTTATTCGATTATTTATAGTAAGGATGAGCGAGCGGGAATACAGTTTAATGTTAAGCAATCACCATATTATTTTGGACGGATGGTCATTTGGGATCATTAGCAGTGAACTGTTCGACATCTATAATCTACTGCTGCGCAATACGCCTTCAGCAGCGAAGAAGGTACAACCTTATGAAGCATATATCAAGTGGATTGGTTCGCAGGATAAGACGGCAGCTCTGAACTATTGGTCAACGTATTTGAAGGGGTACGACACGACAATCGATATTCCATTCAAGAAAGCTTCAACCGTCCAAGGGAAACCGCAAGAGGTTATTCTACGTCTAGATAAAAGCGTTACAAAACAAATTGAGCTGCTAGCGCAGCAGCATACCGTTACAGTCAATACCATTTTCCAGAGTATATGGGCGATCCTGCTGCAACGATATAATCATGTGGATGATGTTGTGTTCGGATTTATTGTATCGGGCAGGACAACTCAAATACATGGAATTGATGAAATGGTAGGATTATTTATAAATACCATTCCATTACGAGTAAATGCGACGCAGGAGAAACGATATACGGAAGTGCTGCGGCAAATAAAATCGGATTTCCATGAGAGTGAGCCCTATCATTATTGCTCAATAGCGGAAATCCAAAAGCTGACTGAGGTTGGCAATAGCCTCATCAATGGGCTGATGGTCTATGAAAATTATCCGATGAATCAAGATATGATTCATAAAGATATTCAAGATCAGGTCAATCTTCGTATTCATTCAGCCCGGATATTTGAGGAAACGAACTATAGCTTCAATATCAAGGTCATTCCAGGGGAAGAACTGCTTGTCAAATTCAACTACAATGACGGGATCTACGATGAAGAGAGCGTCCATACGATCAAAGGCCATTTCCTTCAAATTTTGAACCAGATCATGTCCAATCCGCATATCCGCATTGATGAACTTGAGATTGTGGGAGCGGATGAGAGAATCGAAATTTTAGTCGACTTCAACAACACGGATATGGAGGTTCAAACGGAGGAAACCATTCAAAGTCTCTTTGCATATCAAGTGATGAGGAACCCAGAGAAAACGGCGGTACGATGTGGTGAAGATTCGATTAGCTATCGTGAGTTACATCAGAGAGCGAATTCGTTAGCTATTCAACTCAGAGAGAAAGGCATAGGTGCGGAGTCGATCGTGCCGATCATGATCGATCGCTCCATCGACATGGTTGTCGGTGTACTAGCCATCTTGCAGGCAGGGGCTGCCTATCTGCCTATTGATATAAACTATCCGGAAGAACGAATCAATTATATGTTGCAGGATAGTAAAGCAGAGCTTATGCTGTCTACCCATACACTTGCGCAGAAGAGAACTCTAGAAGTTAATGAAATGATTGATTTGGAAGATAAGTCGTTATACGCACGCTCGATTGAACAAATTGATAATATCAGCCATCCTCACGATTTGGCTTATGTGATCTATACCTCAGGAACGACCGGTAAGCCTAAAGGAGTAATGGTGGAGCATAAGGGCGTCATTAACTTGAAGCACTGGTTTGAGCGCGAGCTTGGAATCGGTAACGATGAGAATATACTGCAATTTGCAAGTATAGCGTTTGATGCGTTCTCATGGGAGCTGTACATGGCATTATTGCTTGGCAATACCCTTTATATTCCGGATCAAGAGGTGCTGCTCAATACGGATTTATTGAACGAATACATGAGAACTCACGGCATCACCACCATTACTTTACCTCCATTTGTCGCGGGTAATTTGGAGGCAGGGAACGGACTGAAGCGGGTCATTACGGCAGGAAGTGAACTGAAGTACGAACAGATCTCGCATTTGCTCGGAAAAGTAGAGGTCATTAACGCCTATGGCCCGACGGAGGATACTGTATGTACAACAGCATGCAAGCTGTCCCAGGTTCAGCAAACGAAAATCTCCATTGGAGCTCCTATAGCAAATCATCGCGTATTGATACTGGATGCTAATCATAAACTGGTTCCGGTAGGTGTAAATGGTGAACTGTGCATCGCAGGTGTGGGGCTAGCAAGGGGCTACTTGAATAACGAGCAATTAACGAAAGAGAGATTTATTTATAATCCATATCGGCCAGAAGAGATTCTATACAAAACGGGTGATGTGGCAAGATGGCTGCCTGATGGAAATATCGAATATGTAGGAAGGATCGACCATCAGGTTAAAATCAGAGGATATCGAATCGAAATCGGCGAGATTGAACAGACCCTGTTACAGCTGCCAGAAGTGTCCCAGGTTGCAATTATCGATAAGGAAATCGATGGATCGAAAGTTCTCTGTGCCTATTATGTAGCAGAGAAGGAAATCGCCATCCATTCTTTACGGGAATCGTTAAGCAAGAAATTGCCGGCCTATATGATACCCGCGTATTTCCTGAGAATGGAGTCGCTGCCATTTAATCTAAATGGAAAAGTGGATCGCAAGCGATTGCCTGAAATGGAAGGCAATATCAAGACGGGCGCTCATTACGAGGAAGCCGAGAATGAAATCGAAAAACGAATGATCGACATTTGCAAGGATGTACTGGGATTGCAGCAGTTGAGTGTTAGGGACAATTTATTTGAAGTTGGCGGAGACTCGATACGAATTGCAAAAATATACAAAGAGTTACAAAAGGTAGATGTCCATATTTCGATTAAAGATATTTTCTATTATGAAAATATACGTGACCTCTATAATAACTGGGCGAACAAAAGAATGGATAGCCAAGAAGAAGAAGGATCTAAGATCTTAGAGTGGATTTCACTAAACGAATCAAATTGGGAGCAAGCTTTAGCCGACCAACTCAATGACTTTAGCAATGCGATAGTAACCAACAACAAGATAACGAGCGTGTACCCACTATCCGCGATGCAGAAAATCCTTCTTGATACCAACCAAACGTATAGTGGGGCGATCATCGATTTTAATCACCAAGTTAATGTACAGCTGCTGAAGAAGAGCATTGCGTCTGTCATTAACGAACAGGGGCTGTTACGAAGTACATTAATCCAAACTGATCATCAAATCATGATCCAAGAGTACGGGGTGGTTCAAGGCATTGATATCCCTTATGTAGACTTGGAACATGCGTGCGAAGAACAGAAAGAACATATACAGTCCTATATCCATGAGCGGTTTGGAGATCATGCGGATCGTACAAATGTATTGAATAATCTGCTGTACAACATGATCATCACCAAAATCTCGGACAGTCATTATAAGGTGTATATGCCTTGCAGTCATCTCATCTTTGATGCAATGAGCTTCGATATCATACAATCAAGTATCCAACAAGCCTATGCAAACAATGGGGAAACAAGAGGGCAAAGCATATTGCAATATGAACATTATGTTCAAGAACAGTCGAGAGGGCCTCAAGGGATAACGGAAAAGGATCTGATCGAGAGGTTCAAGCTTACTGATTTTCAGGATAGCTTTAGCCAGTATTTCAAAAAGTACAAGGAAGCATCATTGATTCATACAACCATTTCGATTCCGTTGACTGAAGAAATACGCGAGTCTGCACAAGAGATGTCCTGGGATATATCCATGAACGTCTTTTTAAAAATTGTTGAGCTCGCTTTCGATCTTGATTCGGTACCGTTTGCACTTATGCATACAGGAAGAAAATATACATCCCATAACTATTATCATACTATGGGGGCATTTATTGATATTCTGCCTCTGAGTCTGCCGCGAAATCAGCACCTGGCTATGGAAGACATAAATGAACTCATTCGCTTTGCCTATGAGAAAAACATCCATTTTGCAGCGTTACTGTCCCAAGAAGAACCGAAGAACAAGTATAAGAAGGTACGACGTGCATTAAAAGAGATCTACAGCTCTGAAACGATTACGCTCCCGATTTTTAACTACCTTGGACTGTTTGATTCACATGCGGAGATGAAGAATGAGCTCACTGCAATCAAGGAGATGTACAGCAGCAGGACAAAGAAATTATCTACGGAGATCACAATAGCGGTAGTAGAGGATCAGCTCATGATTAAGCTATTTTGCGAGGAGCACAAAATACCAAGGATTACAAAAGAGATTCAAACCTATATGAATAATGTAAAGGAATATTTGCCGCTAGCATCACGGTGATATGTCTAAAAGGTATTTGCAAATTCGTTTCAAACTATGTAGCCCGATGAATGGTTCATTCATCGGGCTTTTCTTTTTTGTCGCGCATATCCGGCTCCAACAGCACGACTTGCAGGCTAAGCTTCTTACACAATGTAATGTCCTGCTGACCGTCCTCAGCCAAACCAATGGCTTGCATATCCTTATGTTCCTTCAGAATGCTATGTAGGCTGAGCTCAGACCAAACCCTTCAGATGGTCTCCATTCCGATCCCATTATCCTGAACTTCCAATTCCAATCTGATTTGCGCTCCTCAAAGTGCAGAAGCAGAGCGTCCGTAATCTCTGAAGACTGTCTTGTATTTTCATGCAGCTCCCAGATTTAGTTGCGTTTAGGAATGCTTCCTGATGCAACAAAAATATCATAGCTCAAATTACAAAAACCTGTACTTTTTTATCCCTTTAGATAAGAAAGTACAGGTTTTTTTTGTATATTATCTGACCGGTCAAACGTTTTTAAAGAGACTGGATTAATCTCCAAAGGTTTTTCATTACAGCGCAAGCGACCGTTAGTGCTAGCGCATCACCATGTCGGCAATAGGATAATCAGGTTGCGTGCTTAAGATTTGAATATTCCGGCGCAGGCGGTTATAGCGCAGCGAGCAGTAATCCAGGTAATCATCCCCTGTATAATGGCGCAGCAGGGCCCATACCGTCCATAACAAATCTTGGGCCATCATATAGCATTTGACCTTCATCAGATCATCCTCTGTAAACGTATTGCCGTAATAGGCTTCAAACAGTTGCCCAATAGCCTCTTCTGTCAAACGCGATTCGATGATATATGCAGCAATATCAAAGGCTGGATCATTCATTCCGGAATATTCCCAATCTATCAAATAGACACTGCCGTCCCCATCTACGAGAAAATTCTCCGGAACCGTATCATTATGGCAGGGCACGGAAAGGACATTTTTGAGATGTTCCTGCATGAAACGAAGCAATTGCTCTTTTAAGGATGCGTAATCAAAAAACAATTCACCGTTGATCTGCGTGACAATGGTTTCATATTTGGCAAGTTCACTGAGCCAATCAAACTTGTTCGGGAAGTGCTTGGGACTACCGTGAATTTTCTTCAGTAAAGAGGAAACAGCCTGCAAGCTTGGCAAAGCCAAGGGTCCTTCCGCGGCAAGCGTTGTGCTATTGGGAATATATTTGCTGATCTTAATGCCGCTTTCCTCATCAAAATATATACATTCTGAATTTACGCCAAACTCCGAAGCGATGCCGTTGTTCACACGCTCGATCCCGCGATCGATCATTTGATCAGTCAGATTACCGGGCTTGCGAATCACATACTCCGTTCCGTGGATATTCATAATGTAGTTGTAATTGGTCAACCCGCCCGCAAAACGAGATTTGTCAAAAACAATACTCTCATCTACAAAAAATAGACGGAGTTTTTGCTGCACCAGGTCTTCCATATTCATTTGTTTGGATAAAAAGTCGTTTAGAGGTTTCATGATGGCCTTTTCTCGGCATTCCATATACATGCTTTAACAATGTATACACTCGCCGCACAGATTTTTCCACAATTATAGCAAGATAGGAGAAGTAATTCAATGAAATGGACACGCTTGAGGACGTTCTGGTACTTGTCGTGCAAGAAAGACGTTTTTGTACCAGATTGTCGGTAAAGGGGGCATTAGAATCCTAAAATCAGCTACCGAATCCTCCATAATCACGGGGAGAACCATGTTAACCTGCTAGTAAGAGTTAAATATCTGCAATTACTGCGATTTCACAAATAAAAATGACCCATGTGAGGTGAGATTCGAATGGAGTACCAGGGAGAAGAAGCTCTCGGGCTTGTGGAAACATTGGGCATGGTTCCTGCCATCCAAGCAGCGGACGCTATGCTTAAAGCAGCAGATGTTGTTCTAGTATCCTATGAGAATGTTGGTTCCACACTCGTAACAATAATGGTAAAAGGTGATGTTGCAGCGGTTCGTTCGGCAGTAGAGGCTGGCGCTGAAGCAGCAGCGAAGATTGGCAAAGTCACGGCCCATAATGTGATGCCGCGTCCGCTCAGTTCTATTGCAGGAATTGTGAAAGCGCATTCTATAAACACATAATTGCCGGGGAGGGAGAGAGGTTCATGAGCAAGCATGATGCACTGGGTTTCATTGAGACCTTTGGAATTGTATTCATCATGGAAGCGGCAGATGCCATGTGCAAAGCGGCCAATGTAGATTTGATCGGTTATGAAAACGTAGCGTCCGGTTATATATCTGTCCTTGTTCGCGGAGATGTAGGGGCTGTAAGGGCTGCAGTAGATGCCGGCGTCGCCGCAGTACAGGCGATGGGGACTGAGGTGTACAGCTCAAACGTTATTCCTAATCCACACCCAGACATTGAAAAGATCATTGCCCGCTATGCCCTTCCAGCTTAGGGGCAGGTTATCGACAGAAATTCAAGGGAGGTGACCGTCATAAACGACATCTTTGTTATGAAATCGAAAGTATTTTCAGGAGAACAGTCACTGAAGAAACTGGCGGAAATCCAAGGCACGAAAGCCTGTATCGTATCCGATCAGATGATGGAGAAGTTGGGTTATCTGGGGCAGGTGGTTGATCTACTGCAAAGCGGTGGAATCTCCACTTCAGTGTATACCGGTGTTAAGCCCGATCCGGACGTGAGTATTGTAGCCGAAGCGCTTCAAGTGTACTGGGAAAGCGGCGCTGATGTGTTACTGGCGTTGGGAGGCGGCTCCGTCATTGATACGGCGAAGGGCGTTCTGTACTTCGCCCGGCAATATGCACAGGAAAAAGACGCGCCTTTTGTCAAACCATCGTTTGTCGCTATTCCTTCTACCAGCGGCACCGGATCGGAAGTGACCGACTTTTCGGTGATTACGGCGGACGGTGACAAAATTGTTATCGTGGACAATTTTATCGCACCGGACTTAGCGATTCTCGATTCCACCCTTACCAAGCAATTGCCAAACAAAGTCGTGGTGGATACCGGAATGGATGTTCTGACCCATGCTCTAGAGGCTTATGTCTCTACCAAAGCGACCGACTTTACCGATGCATTAGCCGAAAAAGCCGTTCAATTGGTATTTGCTCATCTGGAAACGCTTTACCACGATCCGGCAGATGCAGAGGCGCGAGATCGGGTGCAGAATGCATCCTGTATGGCGGGAATGGCGTTTACTAACGCCGGTCTTGGCATCATTCATAGTATGTCTCACGCCTTTGGCGGAACGTTTCACATTGCTCACGGACGGGTGAATTCCCTGCTTCTTGAGGCGGTAATGGAGTATAACGCCAACTTGGGCGGAAAAGCCATAGACAGGGTTTGCGAACGCTATGCTAGGCTCGCTTCGCTGCTGCACTTGCCGGCCCGAACATCCCGTGAAGGAACCGTAAGTCTGATCCAGGCAATTGGAAAGTTGAAACGATCCATCGGTATCGAAAATGGAATCCGTGAGCTTGGCGTTGACCAGGATGCTTTTGATGAGGCGCTGTCCCGCATGGCGCGGAACGCAATGGCTGATCGCTGTACGCCAACCAGTCCTCGTCAGCCGACTTTAGAAGAGTTGGAGCACATTTACCGTAAAAGCTATTAAATATATTAATCCTACAAGATTGCGAGGGAATGATATTGGATATTCATGAGTTTTCAAGCAAATTCGCCGAAGCTACGAAAGCCATGGCTCCTCAAGAACGAGCAGCGATCATGAAGCTGTTCCAAGGAATTTCTAAGGGGCTATCAGATAAGGGAGCTCAGTCACAGGTTGAAAACAGCCTCGGTAAGCTTCATAAGGAAGAATGCGCATACCCGGAAGGAATGACCGAGCGTTTGCGGGCTTTGAAAGAACATTATTTGACCGCTACGCCAAGCATTACAACCTTCCGTGCCAGAGCCTTTACTCAGGTATATAAGGAAAATCCAGGTCTGCCCGCGATTATGCTGCGTGCCAAGGCTTTCCGCAAAGCGTGTGAAGAGGCTCCGCTGCTCATTCAGGACAATGAATTGATCGTTGGTCATCCTTGCGGCGCACCGCGCGCGGGCGCTTTCTCGCCTGACATTGCTTGGCGCTGGACACGTGATGAGCTCGATACCATTCATAACCGTCCTCAGGATCCGTTCTATATCTCTGAGGAAGACAAGCGAATCATGCGCGAGCAGCTCTTCCCGTTCTGGGAAGGCAAATCGGTGGATGAAATATGTGAGCAGCAATACCGGGATGCTGGTCTTTGGGAGTTTTCCGGCGAAGCATTCGTCAGCGATCTGTCCTATCATCAGATCAACGGCGGCGGAGACTCCAACCCAGGCTACGATGTCATTTTAATGAAGAAAGGGATGCTGGATATTCAGCGGGAAGCTAGGGAGCATCTTGCGAAGCTGTCCATGCAAAACCCAGAAGACATCGACAAAATCTATTACTATAAATCCGTGCTGGACACGACCGAAGGCGTAATGGCGTATGCCAAACGGATGTCTGAATATGCATACCAGCTCGCTGCTAAAGAAACAAATCCGAAGCGCAAGGCTGAGCTGCAAAAAATCGGCGAGATCAATGCTCGCGTACCGGCTCATGCGCCGACTACATTCCATGAGGCAGTGCAATCGGTCTGGACCGTAGAATCTCTGCTCGTGGTGGAAGAAAATCAGACAGGCATGTCTGTCGGTCGTGTAGATCAATATATGTATCCTTTCTATGAGGCGGACAGAAAAGCTGGCCGTCTGACAGAGTTTGAAGCTTTCGAGATTGCAGGCTGTTTCTTAATCAAATGCTCGGAAATGATGTGGGTTTCCAGCGCGGGTGGCTCCAAGTTCTTTGCCGGCTACCAGCCGTTCGTCAATATGTGTGTCGGCGGGCAAAAACGAGAGGGCGGCGACGCCACCAACGACTTGACTTATCTGCTCATGGATGCAGTACGTCATGTCGGCGTTTATCAGCCTTCGCTCGCTTGCCGTATCCACAATAGTTCTCCTCAGAAATATTTGAAGAAGATTGTGGATGTCGTCCGTGCGGGATTGGGCTTCCCGGCCTGCCATTTCGATGATTCCCACATCAAGATGATGCTGATGAAGGGCTGCAGTATCGAAGATGCCCGCGATTACTGTCTGATGGGCTGTGTGGAGCCGCAAAAATCCGGACGCTTGTATCAGTGGACCTCCACTGGATACACCCAGTGGCCGATTGCCATTGAGTTCGTCCTTAACCGTGGCAAAATGCTCTGGCACGGAAGCAATCCGGGATTGGACATGGGCGATTTGAGCAACTTCAAGACCTATGAGGAATTTGAAGCGGCGGTTAAGAAGCAGGTAGAATACATCACCGAGCTTTCCGCAGTCGGTACCGTAATCAGCCAGCGCGTACACCGCGATTATGCGCCGAAGCCGCTTATGTCGATCATGTACGAAGGCACGATGGAGAGTGGTCGCGACGTTTCCGCCGGCGGTGCCATGTATAACTGGGGTCCTGGCTTGATCTGGTCCGGTCTGGCAACTTACGCCGATTCGATGGCTGCTATCAAGAAGCTGGTTTACGATGACAAAAAATATTCGCTCGAGCAAATTCGTGACGCGTTGCTGGCCGATTTCGAAGGTTATGAGCAGATCCACAGGGATTGTCTGGATGCGCCAAAATTCGGCAACGACGACGATTATGCCGATCGCATTGCCGCCGATATTACGGGGTGGACGGAGAACTATCACCGAAACTTTAAAACGCTGTACTCTACCTTCAGCCATGGTACGCTTTCGATTTCGAACAATACGCCTTTTGGCGAGATGACCGGTGCTACCGCCAATGGGCGCAAGGCTTGGTTGCCGCTGTCCGACGGTATCAGCCCGACTCAGGGTCATGACAAGAAGGGCCCGACGGCTATTATCAAATCAATTAGCAAAATAGATGTCGAGGCCATGAATATTGGTATGGTGCATAACTTCAAGCTATTGCGCGGTTTGCTGGAAACACCTGAAGGAGAGAACGGACTGATTAATCTGTTGCGGACGGCCTCCATTCTCGGAAACGGTCAAATGCAGTTCAGTTATGTGGATAATGAAACGCTGATTAAAGCGCAGCAAAATCCTGATCAATACCGTGATTTAATCATTCGGGTCGCTGGCTATAGCGCATACTTCGTGGAATTGTGTAAAGAAGTGCAGGATGAGATCATCAGCAGAACGATGATTGAGCATTTCTAAAATAGCCCCGTGCTTCTTCTCTGGCGCTGTACGTCAGGGAAGGGACATTCTGGCATTTAGATATGCGGAAAGGGAGGAGCCACAGCTATGGATTCAGGTATGCCGGAAAGGCAGGCACGTATTTTCAACATTCAAAAATATTCCATATACGACGGCCCCGGTATCCGGACGCTTGTTTTCTTCAAGGGATGTCCCCTGCGCTGTCAGTGGTGTGCGAACCCGGAGGGTCTGGAAAAGAAATATCAGGTGATGTACCAGCGGGATTTGTGCAACGATTGCGGCGCATGTGTTGCGGCGTGTCCCCGGGGAATCCACCGTGTGGACACTTCCGGCTCGCAGGAGCCGTCCAAGCCGCAGCATGTGGTGGACCGGAAGATCGAGTGCATGGGCTGCCGGGAATGTGAGAAGGTTTGTCCCGCACGGGCGCTCTCAATCGTCGGGATGAATATGACGGTATCGGAAATTGTGGAAATTGTAGAGCAGGATATGCTGTTCTACACGACATCCGGGGGCGGCGTCACGTTGGGCGGCGGCGAAGTATGTGCGCAGTCCGAGTTTGCGGTCAATTTGCTCAAAGAATGCAAGCGCTCCGGAATCCATACGGCCATTGAAACCTCTGGGCATACCAAACCGGAAGCGATTTTGGCCATGGCCGAATTTACCGATCTGATCTTATACGATCTGAAACATATGGATTCGGATCGCCATTATCAACTGACGGGTGTACGCAACGAGCGCATTCTCGAAAATTTGCGGGAACTGATCACCCGCAAACATAACGTGGAGGTGCGGATGCCGCTAATGAAGGGGCTCAATGATGATGAGGACACCATCCGCGAAACGGTAGAGTTTCTGCTTCCCTATAAGGGATACCAGAATTTTAAAGGCATCGATTTGCTCCCTTATCACAAGCTGGGGATTAACAAATACAGACAATTGGATATGGCTTACACCGTTGAACGCGATCTAAGCCTTAATGAAGCCGATCTGGAGCGTATTGAACGTCAAATCAGCCAATACGATTTCCCGGTACGGGTTATCAAACATTAAGAGCATGCTTTCGAAGCCAGTTTTGTTGAGTAAAGCTTTAAGGAGGACCGCTTATGCAGCAGCCTGCTGGGCCGGATCTCGGGCGGATCATTCAGGAGTCGGTGCCGGGCAAACAAGTGACGCTGGCCCATATGATTGCTTCACCCGTGCCTGACATGTATGAAAGACTGGGCATCGATGAAGCGGGGGCTATTGGCATATTAACACTGTCGCCCAGCGAAACCTCCATTATAGCCGCCGATATCGCGACCAAGGTGGCAGATGTGAAAATCGGCTTTCTGGATCGCTTTGCTGGTTCGGTGCTTCTCACCGGAGATATAGCCAGTGTGGAAACGGCGCTGCGGGCCATCATTGAGACGTTGGGCGATAGTCTTGGTTTTACGACGGCGGAAGTTACACGGACATGAAAAAACGTATATTGCTGGTTATCGGGGAATTGAAACGTTATTTGTTCGGGTAATAAGAGTGGAGTTGAGACCATGAAATTTATTACCGAAATGGAATTGCGCAATATGTACAGGTTAGAGCCTTTTACTTCATATATGGTGGAGCATGGAAGCCGATTGACGCCGGAAGCGCGCCAGTTTTTGACGGATCGCCAGATCACACTTTCCTATGGTACGCAAGAGCAAAATCAAGAGCCACTCCCGAATCCAGAGCGACAGGCGAAAAAGCCGGACTGGCGGCGTGGAAAGCTGCGCTGTCAGATGCAATCCGTCTCAGCCCTGTTCTTGTTAACCGGGCAGGAGCTGCTGGAGCGGGATGTGCTTTTGGCCCAGAAGGTGCTAGAGCTGTCAAGGCAGTTTTCGGCCCTTCAGAAAAGGGAAGGAGGAGGTACATCCACTGCCGACTTATCTTTCCAGGGTTGTACCGGTATTACAGCCGATGTTCTTTTTGAGGATGCAGGAGATTGCTTTGAGGTAACCGAGTTTCACATTCAATTGGAGAAAGGCAGAGAAATTGCGTTGCTCCACCGTCTGCGCTGCGCTTTGCGGGAGCTTGGGTTTGCGATGTTGGAAGCCGCAGCAGGCAGTCCTCAAGAAAAGCCGGAGGAACCTATTGTTGCTGGAATCAACTTTATGATTAATGAATTGAGCTCGCTTATTTGCAGAACTACAGGAGGTGGAACATGCCAGAGACAAAACCCTTTGCATACTGCGATCAACTCGTAAAGCAATTTGAAGCGGTCATCCAGAAGCCGATTCCAGGACGGTCTTCGTTCTACTATACCGGTGTGGATCTGGGAACGGCCTGTGTGGTGCTTACGGTGTTGGATGATTCTCGGAAGCCGGTGGCGGGAGCTTACCGTTACGCCGATGTCGTCCGCGACGGAATGGTGGTGGACTACCTTGGAGCGATTCAGATCGTGAGGGAGCTTAAAGCGCAGTTGGAGCAGCAATTGGGTACAGAACTTGAATATGCAGCTTCGGCGATTCCACCGGGTACCGATTTACTGGATGCTGGCGCCATCAAGCATGTGATCCAAGGTGCGGGTTTTGAAGTTACGGCTTTACTGGATGAACCTACGGCGGCTAATGCCGTGCTGCAAATATCCAACGGAGCCATTGTAGACATTGGCGGCGGAACGACTGGCATTTCGATTCTGAAGGATGGCAAGGTTGTCTATGTCGCAGACGAAGCAACGGGAGGCACCCATTTTTCTTTGGTGGTTGCCGGGGCATACCAGATGCGTTTTTCTGAAGCGGACTGCTTTAAGCGCGACCCTGCCCATCACCAAGAATTGCTGCCGCTGCTTCGGCCGGTTATTGATAAGGTTTCCTCTATCATCAACCGCCATGTGGTGGGCCATGAAGTCAAGGAATTGTACTTGGTAGGCGGAACTTGCTGCTTGACCGGTATGGAGACGATCATTGAGCAGAGGACTGGCATTGCTACCTATAAGCCTAGCAACCCACTGTTTGTCACGCCACTGGGCATTGCTCTGAATTGCACGCGGGAGGCGATGTAAGTGGAATTTCGGATTATCAAATCTCCATCCAAGGGGACGCTGGACATTTTGCTTCGTCGCAGAGGAGCGCCCAGTAGCCGGGAAGTTCCCCAATGCGACGCGGTCGGTCTGGTGCAGGGAAGGCTGATTGACATGGTATGGGCCGCTGATGTAGCTGAAAAAGTGGTGGGCGTGACAGTGGAGGATATTCGCGGCAGCTGCCCGCAGAACATGATTCTTCTCGCTATTTTTGGTGACACGGCTTCCGTAGAGGACGCCATCGCCGAGATTAAGCAGAGAAGCGGAAAAGCAGGGAGGACGGACTGCTATGATTGCCGCTGAATTGATTCACAATATCTGGTCTACCCGTAAAGCAGATTCCCTTGTGGGAATGAAACTGATGCTGGCCGAGGTGATAGGAGGAAGCGACGACGGGCGCCGCTTGATCGTAGTTGATACGATCGGCGCTGGCATAGGCGATCGAGTGATTGTCTGCACCGGCTCTTCGGCCCGCAAAATGCTGCATACAGACGATGTTCCTGTAGATGCCGTCGTCGTAGGCATCATCGACGCGGACTGCATGTTTGAATAAATATTCGAACAGAAATCTTATAGAGGTTGTTCAAAAAGTCCCCCTTTGATCACGAAGAAACACTGAATGCATATTCGACATCGAATCTTGAATTCAGCCGGGCCTAAGTAGAAGCTTCCGAAGCATGTTTCCTGCGGAAACATTTCAGGTGCTCACGTACCCAAAACGTACGCTCCGCTCCTCAGGCCCTAGCTTCATCCAACTGAAGCGTTTTGAAAAAACGCACATCGGAAGCATAAGCTTCGGTGCTGAAAGTCTGACTTTTTGAACACTTACTTATAATTCGAAAGGGGGCGAGAACTGTGAAAAAACTGATTTGCGCTGCGGATGTGGAAGAATGGGTGGCTTCCGGACAGAAGCGGTGCTGCATTGACCGAAACACGATTGTGACACCAGCAGCCCATGATAAGGCAAGGGAGCTGGGGCTGGAGCTTACCGATGAGCCATGTGGCACTTTGAGTTCCGAGGCCGCGGGCAGCGAAACTCAGGATGATCTCGACATGAATGCCATTTTCAAATTTTTCAAGATGTTATCGGAAAAAGGAATGGTTGAAAAGCTGTTGGGGATGACTCTTGATCCACCTTATCAGGCGGAGACGGATCCGACGGGCTTAAAACTTGTACGGGGCCGAACGGTAAAAATGGAAGCTTACGATACGGGAACATCTGGTGCCAAGGTATACCGTCAAGAGGTAATCGGGAAGCCGGATTGTTCCATGAGCGCAGGGTTTATGACTGTCGATCACGGTTGCTTCGAGCAGGAGACGGCCCACGAAGAAACTTATATCGTGATGGAAGGCACGCTCGATGTCACTTTGAACGAGAGAACCTTCACCGCTCATGAAGGGGATGTACTCTTCATCCCCAAAGGGGTGAAGGCGACCAAGGGATCGTCGAACTGCGCGAGGATGTTTTATATGACTTATCCGGCAGGCGGTCCTGATCGGAAGCTACAGTAACTGGAGGTGATAGCATGCAGGCGCTTGGATTAATTGAAACGCGGGGACTTCTTCCGGCGATTGAATGTTTGGATATCATGCTCAAATCAGCTCAGGTAGAACTGATAGAAAAGTGCAATGTGGGTGGAGGGCTAGTGACCATCGCGGTAACCGGCGATGTTGGCGCTGTTCAAGCATCCGTGGAGGCGGGTGCCTCCGCGGCGCAACAATTGGGCAGTGATGTGCTTATCAGCCGACATGTTATTCCAAGACCCCACAACGACATAGCGAGCATCATCGGCCGGCGCAGCGTTTCGAATTTTACCAAGGAGAAGGACGAGCTGGCGCTGCCAGTACAGCATACTCAGGCGGCGGAACAGTTTCCAAAGCAGCTGCCTGAGCAACCGCCAGAGCAACCGCCAGAGCAGACCTCGAAACGTTACACAGCGTCTGATGTTCAACTGGGCGATGCGCCCAATAATCCATTAGTCACGGCTCCTAAAGTTCCACTGGAAGCAGCGCTCGAAGTCTCATTCAATATCGGTGGTGATGAAGACTTCCCAGTACTAACAGCCGATCCCGCTCAGGTTCTTGCGTCTAAAGACGTCAGTCCAGAAACAGACAATGAAGATCTGGTAGATGGGGAGCAGGCAGTGCTGGACAATCCATTCAAACACCAGATTGACGTGCTGGTAAAGGAAGCAGGGCTTGACAAAGCAATGGAGCTGCTGGAAACGATGACAGCCGTGAAGCTGCGCCGACTGGCCAGAGAGTGGGGCCCTGCGTATGGGATGAGCATGACGACGATTTCCAAGGCAAACAAGGTGAAACTGCTCAAGCGGTTCCGCCATTATTATCAGCAGTAAGCAGGAAGCGAGAGGAGGATGTTTCACTTGGGAAATTATGATTATGATTTGCAATCGATTCAGGAAACGCGGGACTTGGCTCGTACAGGAAAAGCGGCCGCCGATATCCTTGCCGGATACGATGCTGAACAGATTGACAGAATTGTACAAAACATGGTGAGGATAGCGGAGGTTAACGCCGCCGAACTGGCTGCGCTAGCAGTGGAGGAAACAGGATTTGGCAAGATTGAGGATAAGATCTTCAAAAACCGTCTGGCTTCTACGGAGCTGTATGAATCCATTCGGGATACGAAAACGATTGGGGTTATCCGCGAGGACAAAACAAATCAATTAATAGAGATTGCCGAGCCTGTCGGACTGCTCATGGGTATTATTCCATCAACAAATCCGACATCCACTACGATTTTCAAATCGATTATTGCAATAAAGGCTCGTAATGGAATCATCTTTTCGCCGCATCCATCGGCAAAGAAATCCATTATGCGGGCCGCCGAACTCATGCATGCAGCCGCTGTTGAGGCAGGGGCTCCCGAAGGAATCATTGGCTGCGTTACCATGCCTTCTATGCCGGCGACACAGGAACTGATGAAGTGTGAGGAAATCGCCATGATTATCGCCACAGGCGGCTCGGCGATGGTGAAATCTGCCTATAGTGCGGGTAAACCGGCGCTGGGTGTGGGACCGGGTAATGTACCGGCCTATATTGAGCGCACCGCTGATATTCCAAAAGCAGTAGCTAATATCATTGCCAGCAAAACCTTCGATTATGGCACAATCTGTGCCTCTGAACAGGCTGTTATCGTGGAGGAATGCATCCGTCCTCAGGTGATCGCGGAGTTTGAGCATCAGGGCGGTTACTTTATGAATCAGGAGGAGACTGCCAAAGTCGCGTCCAAGCTGTTTGTAAAAGGCCATGCCATGAATTCAAGACTGGTGGGACGTTCGCCTCAGGTGATTGCAGAAGCGGCCGGCATTCAAATTCCTGCAGGGGTCAAGGTGCTGTTAGGTGAACAGCAGGGCGTGGGAGAGAAATTCCCGCTGTCCTATGAAAAGCTTACTACGGTATTGGCGTTTTACACCGTACAGGACTGGCATGAGGCTTGCGATCTAAGTGTTGGGCTGCTGCGTAATGGAGGAATAGGCCATAGCTTCTCCATCCATACACAGAATCACGATATGGTCATGGAATTTGCACAAAAACCTGTATTCCGCATTTTAGTGAATACGGGCTCCACTCAGGGCGGCGTGGGTGCAAGCACCGGGCTTGCCCCGGCCTTCACTTTGGGATGTGGTACCTGGGGGGGCAGCGCCACTTCAGATAATGTGGGGCCGCAGCACTTGATTAATATCAAGCGTGTGGCTTATGGCATTAAGGACTGCACAGCACAAAGCCCTTATTCTGCTCCCTCTCCGCAACAGCCGAAGCAACAGGAGGATGCAATGCTGTTGAATCTGGTCGATGAGCTGATGTCTATTTTGCAGAAAAGCGGTGACTGCTAGTGGGGAGCTATGATCAAGTACTTTCATTATTAATGGAGGTGGTATCCGGTGCTGGCAAGGCTGGGGAGGAGCCGCGCTCCATCCCTTTAGGGATTTCGAATCGCCATGTGCATCTTTCTCAGGCTGATGTGGAGACGCTCTTCGGATCCGGATATACGCTATCCAAAATGCGTGATTTGTCCCAACCTGGACAGTATGCGTGTAATGAGACTGTTACGGTCTGCGGTCCCAAGGGTGCGATTGAAAAAGTGCGGGTTCTCGGTCCAGTGCGGAAACAGACTCAGGTAGAAATTATGCGGGGAGACTGCTTTAAGCTGGGCGTGAAAGCTCCAGTGCGCTTATCCGGGGAGCTTGAAGGCACACCTGGCGTCACATTGGTCGGTTCCAAGGGAAGCGTATATATTACTTGCGGCTTGATGGTTGCACAGCGCCACATTCATATGACGCCTAATGATGCCCTTTTCTTCGGCGTAACCGACGGAGAAATGGTCAGCATTCAATTTGATGGTCTCCGGGGCGGAGGATACAATCAGGTCGCAATCCGAGTTAGCAGTGACGCTGCTCTCGACTGTCATATTGACGTTGAAGAGGCCAACGCGATGGATCTGACATCGGCGTCTGTGGTTAAAATCATAAAAAATCGCTAGGAGGAAATGAACATGAGATCGGAAGCTCTTGGTTTGGTTGAAACAAAAGGTTTGGTAGGTTCTATCGAAGCAGCGGACGCTATGGTCAAAGCTGCCAATGTTACCTTGATTGGCAAAGAGATGGCAGGCGGAGGCCTTGTTACCGTAATGGTACGGGGCGATGTAGGCGCTGTGAAGGCAGCAACGGATGCTGGAGCCGCCGCTGCGAAGAATGTAGGGGAACTCGTATCGGTACATGTGATTCCTCGTCCCCACAGTGAAGTGGAGAACATCCTTCCGTCTACTAAGGCATAATTCAATAAATCATATATATAAGCCTATGCTTCCGAAGTAAGTTTTGTTCGGTGAGCTAGCGCTTTATTCTCACAAAACTTTTAGGAGGAATGTATCATGAAATCGGAAGCATTGGGTTTAATTGAAACAAAAGGTTTGGTAGGTTCTATCGAAGCAGCGGACGCTATGGTCAAAGCAGCCAATGTTACCCTGATTGGCAAAGAGATGGTAGGCGGCGGCCTTGTCACCGTAATGGTACGAGGCGATGTAGGAGCAGTAAAAGCGGCAACGGACGCTGGTGCCGCAGCCGCACAGCGTGTAGGGGAACTGATATCCGTACATGTAATTCCTCGTCCTCACAGTGAAGTGGAAATTATTCTTCCCGCTGCTAAGCAATAATTTATATCGATGTTCTGCAAAGGGCCAAAACTCGGTAAAACGGGTTTTGGTCTTTTTATATTTGTCTGTAACAATCCGCTTGTCGAAAGCTTGTCGAAGTGGTGTATTTCTATAAATAGAGCTTTGAGGAAGGGGGATGTACTATTTCCAAACAGTTTGAAAATTGTTATAATAGAGATATTATATTGTGAAAAATTTAGCATGTAACGTCTATTTTCCCGTTCATTTTCGGTGAAAGGGTGCAACGAGATTATGCTGAAAACCGATAGTCCGATCGCAACCAAAGTATACGCACGATACAGCGGCATCCTGTCTCTTTCCAAGTTCTCGCTGCTGCTGCACGATCACAATGGAGACGTTTTGCTAGAGTTCAATCCGTCCCCTGATTTCTGCAGGCATTTTTGTTGGGAGAATCCTACGCGACCTTGTGCAGATTATTTGAAGCGCTTTAATACCGGCGAGCAGGGGCGATTTGTTTGCTGTTACGGCCTGGAGAATATTTTGCTGCCTATTATGGTCAAAGATGAAGTTGTTGGCTTCATATCGGGGATGCAAGCGTATTCCCAGGAGAGGGAATATCAAAAGTATCTGATTAACACGGCGGAATTGGCTGAAATGAAGGGGCTGGATTTGGAAGTTGTCGCGAAGGCGATATCGGCTTTCCCAACCATTGACAAGGATAAAGCAGATATTCACGAGCAGCTGTGCCATCATATCGCAAGGAATATTGCGCTCGACATCGCCGAAAGCGCGCAGGACAACACAGGGATTATCAATCGTCTGTCTGCGGAAAAGGAAATACTGGAGAAGAAAGTGATTGACTTAGAAGCAAAAAACATGTCTCTCGTCATCAATCCACATTTTCTGTTCAATACGTTGAATTCCATTGCCCGCATCGCCTATTTCGAACACTCCCATACGACGGAGGAATTGATCTATTGCCTGTCCGACTTGCTGCGATACAATGTGAAGCAGGATGATCAGCTTCATACCATCGCATCCGAATTGGATAACATTGAGAAGTATTTGTATATACAAAAGGCGCGCTTCAAAAATCGCCTGCAGTATGAAATCATTGTTCCGAATGAATTAAAGGCTTATCGCATTCCGAATTTGGTGATTCAGCCTATTGTGGAAAACGCAGTCATACATGGGATTACCCCTAAGCGTGACGGGGGAACCATTCGTCTGATTGCCGAAAAGTACAGAAATGATATCACCATTTCTGTAATAGACAACGGTAACGGGTTCTCACCGGAGGTACTCAAGCTCATTCATCAGCCGGACAGCAAAATCGGTGTTGGCTTCCGGAGTACTGATAGCCGTTTGAAGCGTTATTTCGGAGAAGAGTATGGGTTATCGATCGTGAAATCCGATTACAGCGGGAGCACGGTTAACATCCGCATCCCCACCCAACCACTTGCGAGGTGATGCAATGAGCGTAGTTATGTTTGTTGAAGATGAACCGATAGAACTGGAGTTTCTTCAATCCATCGCGCAGGAAATTCTGGGTGCTGAAGATAAGCTGCTTATTTGCGATACGGGTATGCAAGCGATTAAGCTCGCCAAACAATATCGGCCGGATATTATTTTTATGGATATCATGCTGCCTGAAATGGACGGAATATCCTCATTGCAGGAAATTCGCCGCTTTCTCCCCAATGCCTCCGTGACGATTTTGTCGGCCAGCTCGGATTTCTCCTATGCACAGGCGGCAATCAGTCTGCAGGTACACGAATATCTGCTTAAGCCTGTCAAGCCGGACAAATTGCGGCAATTGATTCGTAAGGGGCTGGAGAGGGCCGCTCAATCAGAAGAAGATGGTGTAACAGAAACTTATCTGATAGAATCCGCTCAAGAATGTCAGCGCTTTATTCAAGAAGCCGTCGATTATATTCAGCAGAATTACAAAGATAAGCTGACCCTGCAAATGGTGGCGAGTCATGTGTACATGAATGCTCAATATTTTAGCCGCATATTCAAAAGGGAGCTCGGCGTTACATATACGGATTATGTGAACAAGCTCAAGATTGCACATGCCTGCAAGCTGCTTGAGACTACCGGGTATCCCGCCTATCGCATCTCCACAGAATGCGGCTTTACCGATCCGTCTTATTTCAACCGGGTTTTCTATAAGCAAATGAAAATGACACCGAAGGAATACAAAAAAAGTGTTCTAGCTCGAGTGTGAAGACGCTTTAATAGATAGAATCAAGGAAACTCCCGTCCGACTAAATGTCGAGCGGGAGTTTTTTTATTTAAAGATGTCGTCCTAAAAGTACGAAAAGTACCAGATTGAAGAAAAAAGTGATTCAGGAAGTCCAAATAAGAGGTACGGTTAGTGACAGGTGAAATGGCCGCATTGCTATACAATGAAGATACATCTACGAAGACAAATCTACTTAACAGAGGTGTATGGATGATGAAGGAAGCAGTGGCTTCGGCCGGCATGCTGAAACAAAAGATGAACAGTCGTTTCCGAAGAAATGGAATCGCTTACGGACTGATTTCCGGGCTAACGTTCGGCCTTTACAGTACCGTCGTTGCCCTGGCTATGATGAAGGAGCCTTTTCTGGGGGTCGTAGGAGCGTTTGCTGCGCCTATAGTGGCATCGGCGATCAACGATGCTTTGGCGGCGATCTGGCTTCTGATTTGGAACTTCAAGAATGGGATGATCAAAGAAATTGGCCGCAGTCTGGTAACAATACCAGGGTTGATGGTCGCAATTGCCGCGGTGTTTGGCGGTCCAATCGCCAACGGGGCCTATCTGGTTGGAATTGATATGGCTGGAGCGGCGGCTATTCCTATTTCGGCGCTTTGTCCGATGTTTGGTGCTATTTTCGCGCGAATGTTCCTTAAGCAGAAAATTGATAAACGGGTGGCCGTTGGCATGTTCATCTGTGTTATCGGAGCTGCGCTCATTTCTTATGTCAAGCCTGAAGGTGGCGTGGATAATTTCACACTAGGCATTATTTTTGCTCTGGTGGCCGCGCTTGGCTGGGGATTGGAAGGCGTGTTTGCTACTTTCGGGATGTCTATGCTTGATTCCAATATCGCCATTACCATTCGCGAGGGCGTTTCCGGACTCGTATATATTGCTGTGCTGATACCTATCTTTAGCGCGACAGATCTCTTTACTTCCGTACTTGGCTCCGTATCGCCTATGCTCATTATTGCGGCCGCAGCCCTGTTTACGGCAATCTCTTTCCTGACATGGTATATGGCCAATAGTATGGTTGGTGTTGCCGTCGGAATGTCGCTCAATATTACCTATGTACTGTGGGGGGTTGTCTTTGCTGCTATCTTCCTCGGTAGTTCATTGACTCCAACAATAATTGCCGGCGCAGTTATTATTACACTTGGAGCACTTTTAGTTTCGATGAATCCAATGGATCTGTTCAAGAAGAAGGAGGCGTAAGCAAATGCCATTGTTGCCGATTCGCTCCCGGGTGCTGCTTTTCATGTCCACAGTGCAGCAAGCAAATATTGATGATGCAATGGACGCTTTGAAAAACGAGTATGGTGGAGAGCGTCAATTTACAAGAGCAAACTTTCTGGATCATATGCTGTCCTTGCAGGCTAACGGACTGATTGACGAGGTTCATTACGAGCTGGATGCTAACGGGGAATTATGTATGTACTATGCAATCAACGATGAGGGAATTCATACGATCAATAAATACTTGCCTAAAAAATGGACGCAAAAATAAGGACAATCTCTATCGAATTAATGAAAAGGATTTTTTAGACGAACCACGAAACCCGGCCTTAGGCCGGGTTTCGTCATATGCGCGGAGTGCTCGCTTAACTTATAATCATTAGTAATGTAATTATGATCCGACTCGGAATAGCTTCGAGCCTTCGCAGAATAGCGGATGGCGCTGCTTGTAACCTTGGTACTCGTTGTTAGCATGAGGCAGGTAACAACACCCGTGCAGGCAAGTGCAATGGTGAGCGAGAAGAAGGAATCGGTTTGCCTGAGTCCCAAAATGGTGCAGCTGAAAACCGATATGCAGAAGGTTTGGATCGACCATACGATATGGACGAGAAGCTATATTGTCAGTGCTATCTCGAATCGTCCTGACCAGAAGGACGTACTGGATCGGCTTTTACGGAACCAGCAGGATATTGGAAATGTAATCAAACCTTATTACGGAGAAGCCGCAGGCAATAAGCTGGCTAAAATTCTAAGAGAACATATTTTAATCGCAGGTAAAATCGTAGAGGCGGCCAAAGCGGGCAACCAGGCAGATGTGAAGAAGCTAGAGGAAGACTGGCATAAAAACGCTGACAAGATCGCAAAATTTTTGAGCGATGCGAATCCGAACTGGCAGTTTAAAGAGCTTCAGGATATGCTGTATACGCACCTTCAATTGATTACGGAAATCGTGCTGAGCTGTCTCAAAGGAGATTGGAAAGCGGATATTGCAGCAACCGACAAAAACGAGATCCATATGATTCATTTAGCCGACATCCTGACAGAAGGCATTGTCAAACAGTTTCCCGAAAAATTTTAAACGAATTGCATTAGTGATTGCAGAGTAAAGCTTTTTATGTTCACCCGAAAGGGTAATTATAAAAAGCTTTTTTTCGTTTTATGAATCGTTAATGTAGCTATGGATCTAAAGCTTAAAAACTTTGTAATGAAGTAACTCTGCATAATAATGAACTTTATTTACATATAGTTCCAAATGAACTAATATAGAAAGTAATGAACCTATTTCAGAATGGCGGTTAGAGAGATGCTATTGCTTCTTTTTTCAGTCATTGAGGAAGAAAAAGATAAAGATTTCTTAATTGATTTATTTTACCAGTATTACCCCCTTATGAGAAAAAAAGCTTACGAAGTAACCAATGATTACAATGTCGTGGATGATTTAATTCAAGACGTTTTCCTAAAACTGATACCAAAAACCCCCCTTTTACAAACCATGGAAAATTGCAAAAGGACTTCTTACATCGTTTATTCTATTAGAAACATGGGTGTCGATTATATTAGAGCAAAGGAGCGGCAGAAAATATTGGTCAGTACAGCACAAACCGATGATATGATTAATCAACTTCCCGACTCCCAACTGAGCGTAGAAGAATTGATATTCAGGAGAGAAGACAGACAGGAGATATTTAGTAGGCTGTCTAAGCTGACAGATCGCGATAAAGCTTTGCTCTATTACAAGTACAATATGGATATGAAAGATAGTGAAATTTCTCGGCAATTGGGTATCCCTGTGAATAACGTTAGACAGTATTTAACACGAGCCAGACGTAGGGCATTGAATCTCCTGAAAAAAGAGGTGAGGGGGAGTGACTAAAAAAATTTCAGGGAGTCATCAAGCTCTAATGGATGAGTATGATGAATTACTGCTCAAAATGGCTTTGTCGAATTTTGCTTCCGTAGATGGAGAACAACTTGAAGCTGAAAATCGAGTATTGAAAGAGGATCCGTTTTTTCAACCATCTAAATCAGTTAGTAAGGATTTTGAGAAACGAATAAAGCGGGGGATTTTTCTTTGTAGAATTTTCAGTTTTTTTAATATTGTTTCAGTATTGAAGATTGCACTGGGATTATCTATATGTTTAATTGCCATTCTTTTATCCATTGTGTCAGTGAAAGCTGTTAGAGTACTATTTCTGAATTTACTTGTTACGCGACCACAACCCAGTCATTCCACTTCGGATTCCTTCTTACTCTCAAAGGACGGCGGCATAAACCTGCCAGAAGCAGATGGGCTGGTTTATGCTGTTCAATTCATTGTAGTGTCCTTTTGATAAAATCCAGATGTTCCGCAGTTTCACCTCCTTTCTCGTCCCGGTACCCTCGCTTTGAACTCACTATCGCGACATTCGATTGTCGCAGAAAATATCTTACTAATTTATGCAACAAAATACAAACTTTTCCCTTCCGATCAATCATAGGTACCAACAGTTTTGTTGAAATAAAATCTGAATAATTGTGTTGCACATATAAGCGTATGAGCGTCTTTTTTAAGGTAAGGAGTTACACACAAGCGATTTTATACTCTTAGATTAGCCTTCTTACTAATATTAAAAGTGAGGAGTCGATGCTAGGCAAGTTATTCATTGTTTTTGTTTATCATTACCTGATAGCTACGACTGAGAGCAGATTGTCCGCGAACTAATGTGGTACAAATTAAAGGAAGGGAATGACGTATCATTGAAAAAGCTATTAACTGTTGCACTCATTGCAGCACTTGTCAGTAGTTTGGGTAGTTCTACTGTTCTAGCTGAGAGCAACTCGCCTTTGAGCCCTGTTGAAGATACTTTGCTATCATCTGATAAGCTCAATGATTTGAACGATAAGTCTTCATCGAATGTCTTAGATTTGTCAGCGGTTGAATCTTGTTTTTCTATGGCAAAAGATATTTTGAAAAATTATTATGAACGTATTGATATTGGCACAGAGCAATCAGTTAAAGGAACATTCACTGATGATACCAAATTGCTTGCTCATAACCTCTCTGAATATGTAGAAAAGAAAATGAATACAAAACACTTTGTCGTAGAAGCTGCAAATGCACAAAAAGAAAATTATGTCTTAACATTCAACTTGCTATCTTCAGAAGTGACCAAAGAAGGTATTCTCCTAACAATCAGTACAGAAGCTTCATTTAATTATGTTGGAATGGAGGTACAGTCTGGGTTTGGCGAGGTATCGAATGTGGTATTTACCTATACTGATACGGGATTAACGATGTCCGATTGGTATATGCCAGATGACTATTATGATGAATTTGTCAGAGGATCATTGGATCATTCAAGTAACCTTACAATGAACTCTATTTTAGAAAACTCCAATATTGCCGAAAAACAAACGGAACTTGAGAAAAAAATTACTGATTATTTCTCGGTTAATCGAGAACTTCCAGTAGAAATGACTAGTACAGACGGGGTGGAGGCAACCAATCAAGTGATAACACCATTGGCTACCCTTGCTTCGTTAAATAAGACAGCCATAGCCAACTATGCAAAAAACAACAAGGCTAAAGATTCACCTGCAAGTGGCGGATCTAATGTATCTTATTACGATTTTTCTCAGATATCCGGAAATTGGGATTGTACTAACTTTGTATCTCATGCTTTGCTTGCTGGCGGCGCAATCCCCTATGACACAAATGGATCAGGTATTTCCTCTAAGGGTTGGTACTACAGAAGTCTGAGCAATCGTTCTTCATCCTGGTCAGGTGTCCCTAACTTACATGATTTTCTGGTGAACAATACTACAAAAGGACCGGCTGGATCCGCAACTACTTACTCAACATTCAAATATAATCCTAATTCAGGTTACCCATATGCTATTGGAGATATCCTGCAATTCTATCTGAGTGGTTCATATAACAATTGGAGGCATTCAACTATAATCACGGAATACTACGAGACTAATACGGCTTTAGTTTTAGGAGCATTGGTAACCGGTCGTAGTGGAAAAGGTTCATATAATAATAACCAGAAGGCAGAAGAAGTCTATCCAGGTGATAGCAAAAGAGTTATCAAATTGTCAGGCTATTATAAGTAAAATTTGAAGAAGGATGCACATCACTTCAAACTCTTCTTATAGAAGTGGTGTGCATCAATCCTAATGGCTGCTCCATAATCATTATTTTTTACGGGAGGGAAAAGAATGAAACGTGTTTGCCTGTTATTAGTGCTTATATTCGCTCTAAGCGCGTGTAATAATGCTGCTGGGAATACCGACGAAAAAAATACTCCTATGGAAGTCAACGTGAAGGTAGCCAAAAACACAGAAAATTCAACCATCACGAAAGAGAATACTTTGAAGAGTTCTCTCGAATTTTTAGCTGAAAATAAAAATGGTCTGTCTGTTTGGGATTATAAAACCGCTTATGAAATGTGTGAGCGTGCTCTGTCTGCATATTACAAGGCGATTTGGAACGGCACAGATATCAACTTGGATGCTTTCTTTGATAATAAAAGCCTGAAACAATATATGCAAAAGAAAGTTACTTCCCAGCATGAATTATTCCGTAAGAACAAACTAACCGATAATTTGGTGACAGATATCGATGTTGGTGCTAGAAAAGTGGAGCTTGTTGGTGAAGATAACCCTTATTTCTACTTCAAACTAGACACGCGCGTGAAAAAGGATGTAGGCAGCTTTGCAGAACCGACTGAATTTCTTGTACAGAACTTGAATGGAAAGTTAGTAATTTCGGATTGGTTTTCTAGTGGAAAGGATAGTTATGATTCTATGGTGCGTGGAGAGAATCAGACCATTGATAACCCCGATATTTGGAACAATAATGAATGGGTAAAGAAACTGGAAATTAACCGCTAATTAGCGTCTCATCACCTCGCAGTATTCCATCCTGTACCATACGCTCTATGGTTAAGCACAACGAATCCATTCAATCCATTAACATCGTCCAAGTGTGGAGTAGTCAACTGGACAGGCATTCTCCCTTAGTTGCCATTCTGCCAGAGCAGAATACCCCATTCTACATGTCCTATGTAGAATGGATACACTTACGCTTATTGCAAGTGGAGTCAGCTTCTTTAATTTCCATTTCCATTGGTGGCGATCAGAATTGTATTGGGTCATGTACTCATTGACCGATTGCAGAGTAGAGTAAAGCTTTTTATGTTCCCACAAGGGTAACTATAAAAAGCTTTTTTTCGTTTCATGGAGCAAATATAGAAATAGCTTACACATTTCGATCCAAGCATTTGGATCGTTTTTTTTGTAAACATGTCAAATTCGTTTGAGAATGCACGAATATATGTCCTGTACCGCAAATTTCGACTGTGTATAGTTAAGACAATCATATTTATGAGCTTTGGATTAGAATGAACGATTCAATAGAATTAACCCATAAAATGGGGACTGTTATGGATTACCCATGACAGTCTTTTCATTAGCTAAGGGGAGGGAAGTCGATGAAGGATCAAAGTATGTCCCATATGCAAGCAAGCCCTGAGGTAGTTACCTTTGGGGAATCGATGGCACTCATGCTGCCGACGGGAAATAAAGGAATCGAATACAGCCATACGTTGGAATGCACCTTCGGTGGGGCCGAAACCAACGTAGCCATCGGTTTGGCTAGGCTTGGCATTCGTGTCGGATGGTTCTCTCAACTAGGTGAAGATCCGCTGGCGACGATGATGATCAAAGCATTGCGGGGCGAAGGCATTGATGTCTCACGCGTGAAGTGCACAACTGCTGCTTCAACGGGTCTCATGATGCGTGAACTAATAGCCGGACAATCCTCCGTTTATTATTTTCGGCGAAATTCGGCTGCGAGTCTAATGTCGCCTGATATGCTGGATGAGGCGTACATAGCAGGTGCTCGCATCTTGCATGTAACCGGCATTACGATGGCAATAAGTGAAACGGCATGTCAAGCAGTTATTGAGGCTGTGCGTCTTGCACGCAAGCATGGCGTTAAAGTCAGCTTTGATCCAAATCTACGCCTGAAGCTCTGGAGCGTGGAGAAGGCTCGGCAATTCATTCTGCCTCTAGCGGCGGAAGCAGACTATTTCCTGCCAGGGCTTGATGAATTGAAGCTTCTCTATGGTATTGACGACGAAAGTGCTTTGTTCGCGAAGCTGCATGAGCTTGGCAACGTATGCGTCGTCAAGGGCGGAGATCATAAAAACGTTTTATTACAGGGCGGAAAGGAAGCTAGAATTCCTTATTTTGCTGCTGATCACGTAGTAGACACCGTTGGTGCTGGCGATGCCTTCTGTGCCGGATTCCTTAGCGGTTTACTAAGAAATAAATCCCTTGAGGAATCTGTTCGCATCGGAAATCTGCTTGGATCTATGGTGATCCAGACGGAAGGCGATTGGCAGGGGCTCCCGACAATGGCACAGGTAGAAGCGAAGCTTAGTAGAAAATTGCATGTTGAACGTTAAGTCCAATGAATCTATTTATAAATGAAAGGCAGGAGAGGAAATTGAAGAAACTGTGCATAATTAATCGGATTCATGAAGAAGGAGTTGTAGCGGTATTACGGGGAGAGAATTGGCAGCAAGTGGTGCAACTATCCGAGGAAGCCATTGTTGGCGGCATTAAGGTGATTGAGATTACGATGACGGTTCCGCATGCACTTAAGGCGATCGAAGAGCTTGCCAACCGTTATTCATGGAATCATCCTGATTCATCTCAGAATGCGATAATTGGCGTCGGTACGGTGCTCGATCCTGAAACGGCACGCCAAGCAATGCTAAGCGGCGCTGAATTTGTAGTGAGCCCTACGTTGAATCCAGATACGATTATGCTGTGCAATCGTTATCGCGTTCCAATCATGCCGGGCGTTATGACCATTCACGATATCCAAAGCGCTCTAGATTTAGGAGTGGATGTTGTAAAGCTGTTCCCAGGAAGTCAATTCCGACCGGGGATGATCAAGGATATCAAAGGCCCATTGCCTCACGCGAATGTAATGCCGACTGGCGGAGTGAATGTAGAGAACTTGGGCGACTGGATCAAAGCAGGTGCATTTGCGGTAGGAATTGGTTCGGATCTTACGAAGGAAGCCATTGAAACAGGCAATTATACACTCGTTCGTGCCAAGGCTGATCAGTATGTGAAGGCATTTAAGCAAGCGCGCAAATAAAATAATTATATGAAGCGTTCTCTTGATAGACTCTGAGAACGCTTGTTTTTTATCAAGTGCATGAGCTGAGAAAAGTAAAATTCGTTTCAAAATGAACGTTTTTAGTTCTTATTTGCGACTTTCGTTCTTATTACAATGACACTATAGAACAAGACGTATTTTCTCAGAGGAGGAATAAGAAATGAAAGGTAAGAAATCACTAGGAATTAGCGCTAGAGAGACACTAGCTGGCTATATGTTTGTAGCCCCCTTAATGATCGGATTAATGGTCCTAACACTTATTCCTGTTGTGTGCTCTCTATTGCTGAGCTTTACGGAGTGGAATTTCGTAGCGGGATATGGTGCTATTAAATTCGTAGGCTTTGATAATTTTATTCGTTTGTTCCAAGACGATGTGTTTATACAAAGCTTATTGAACAACTTGGTCTTTATCATAACGGTTCCGATAACCTTGATCTTATCGCTGTTGCTGTCGATTCTCATTGACAAACATGTTTATTTCAAAGACGGATTTAAGGTTGTTTATTTCTTGCCTTATATCTCCAGTGTCGTTGCCGTCGCAATGGTATGGCAGGTTCTTTTCCATCCATCATTAGGTCCGGTAAATCAGCTGCTGATGTCATTTGGCATTGAGAATCCACCTAAATGGTTGGCAGATATCGATTATGCATTGCCTTCCCTCATGATGATTCAAGTTTGGATTATGCTTGGCTATAACATTATTATTTACATTGCTGCGCTGCAGTCCATTCCGAAGGATCTGTATGAAGCGGCGGATATCGATGGCGCAGGAACATGGGTGAAATTTCGTCAAATTACAGTGTCAAATGTTTCACCAACGACCTTCTTCTTACTAGTAACAGGAATCATCGGTTCCTTCAAGGTGTTCGATCTCATTCAAGTATTAACGCAAGGCGGACCTGCGAATTCAACAAATGTAATCGTTTACGATTTGTATGACACCGCATTCAATCAGTTGAAAACAGGCTATGCCTCTTCGATGGCGCTCATATTGTTCCTCATTTGTTTATTCATAACAGCCGGACAATGGATTGCCCAGAAGAAATGGGTTAACTACTAGAAGAGATCTAGAACGGAGGAACAATATCCATGAAAAAAATTTCGGTTTCAAAGATCATTTTCACAATGATTATGGCTGCTATAGGACTTCTATTCCTGCTTCCTCTCATATGGATGTTATCGACATCATTCAAGCCTGAGGCGGATGTCTTTACATTCCCAATTGAATGGATTCCGAGAAACTGGAATGCACTTGAGAACTATGCGGAAGTGTGGACAGGGAGCTTCGTCAAATATTATGCAAACTCGATTTATGTAACAGTGGCAACCACTGTGCTCAATGTATCGGTGTGCGCACTTGCGGCTTATGGGTTTTCCAAAATCCAGTTCAGAGGAAGAGATACGATGTTTCTTCTCGTCCTCGCGCTTTATATGGTTCCACCTCAAGCTTCATTAGTTCCGCAGTTCCTGCTCTTCCGTTCCTTACATTTGTTTGATTCTCATCTTGGTCTTATCTTGCTGAACGGATTTAGCGTAATTGGAGCTTTCATGCTTAGACAATTCTTTATGAGTGTCAGCAACGAATATATCGAATCAGCCAAAATAGACGGAGCTGGACATGCGCGAAGCTTCTTCCAAATCGCGTTGCCGCTTATTCGTCCAGCCATCGCAACCTATGCGATCCTCAGATTTATTTGGACATGGAACGACTATCAGTATCCGCTGATTTTCTTGAAAAGCAAAGAGTTGTTTACCATTCAGCTTGGAATCAGATTGTTCGGTGACCAATATGGAGATACGTATTCCTTGATGATGGCTGGTGCTGTGTCAGCAATCTTGTCGCTGGTCATTATCTTTATCATCGGGCAGAAGCAAGTGATTGAGGGGATTGCGCTCGGAGGCGTTAAGGGATAGAAATGTTTAAAAGGATAGAAGCACTACAATTAGATAGATAGTTAATTTGAAGAAATGAACCATTGCGTTCATTTCTTTTGTCTTATGGGGGGAGTATCCGGTCAAAATCGTCTGAGAAAGGTCAAAATATGAAATTGGTCGGTCATCTGAAAATAGATATATTTATTAATAAAAGCGTTTTCAACGAGTGTTTTATTCTTATCATCTATGACCATTACCTGTCCTGAGCTAGTTGCATATTAGAAAGGTGGGTTGATATGGGTTTTACAAGACGAAAACCAACAGTGATTATATGGTTTACAGCCGTAATACTAATTGTACTTGCTGTATTCATGATAATTTTAACTAACAAAAAAGCTGCATTTCCTGAGAATTGGTTGTTTACAGTGGATGGATACGCTGTGACAGATGAAGAATTTCTATTTTATATCAACGACCAGAGAGCGGTAACAGTAGATTATTTCTACAGAACCTATGGTGCGCAAGTAGATGAAGGCTTCTGGACACGTCAATACGGAAAAAATCAGGAAACACCATCTGAGTATGCCAAAAAATCTGCGATGACTGCATTGCTAAGAGTTAAACAGGAGCAAATTATTGCTGACGAGCGGGATATTGCCCCATACAAAAGTTTTGACGAGCTGAAATCCGACATGGAGGACGAAAACAAGAAGCGGGCTGAGATGGAGGATATAGGGGATACTTACTACGGTTTACCTCAGTTAGATTTATACCAATACATGCAATATGTAAGTGGCGCCCGTTGGCCGGAGTTGGTTGAAACCCAGGTCCAAAAAACGAAAATGGGCGATGCTGAGTTACAAGATGAATATGCTTCAAGGAGCGCAGAATATGTTCGCACTGCTGATGAATTAACGGTCATGCTCGCAGGAACTGGACAAGAAATGGAAGAGAAAGTACTAAATCGATTGGATATATCCAAGGATGATACTGAATCTCTACACTTTTGGGAGTCATTGGCGGCCGCCTCTGTAGGTGAGACGGTAATCGGTAAATACATGGGTGAGGATGTCATCGCCACATTAATGACAAAGCCGGAAATAACCAACCTTACACTGGAAAAAGTGAAAGATTCCATGATATACGGGCGGGCTGAACTTGACTTGCGGGCGTTGATTGCATCTAGAACTGATAAGGCGAAGATTGTGTATAACGGCAATCAATTCAATGAATTAGAAGTGAAATAGGTTACATTCTATTCTTACGTTTATATAAATCTGAATCTATTTTGGTTCTCATAGGTTCAGATTTATATAAATATGAATTCATAGAAAAGGAGATTGCCAGATGAGACGATCCAAATGGATGCAAAAAGCTTTATCGATTGTTACGGCAGCAACTTTGACATTCTCAGGTCTGACTGGTTTAGTGCCTGTACCTGACGTTTCGGCTGCAGAGAGAGTGGTTGAATCTTTTGACTCAGTTGTATTAGAACTGACACAAGCGACGGATCATGCAGGCAGAGTGAACCTTACTTACAAAGGTGCACCATTAAGCAATCTGATTAAAGGGCCGGTTATCGATGCGTTCAGTTATGATTCAAGCAATTCGAATTTACTGACTGTTGATGATAACGGAAACATTACATTAGCAAATGGTTATACATTTGCGGCCCCGGGTGATCCAGGCATCCCAGTGACGATCACAGCCACGACGAGTTATTATCATGACTCAGATGTGTTATTCATGGAGGACTTCGAGAACAACAATGGTCCGCTGACAGCAACGAGCAAACTTGGTTCATCATTCACACTGTCTGATGCTCAGTCGCGAACTGGTTTGAAAGCGATTACACCAACAAGTTCAACGAATACGGAGAATGTAAGCCAAGACGTGGCTCTGCCAGCCGGAAGCAACTTTAAAATGACGGCATGGTATTACGACCCGTATCCGGATGAGGAGAAGACAGCGACTGCCAGAACCCAATTTGCGATTTTGGATGGTAAAAACGCGACCTTCGCCGGGACATTCTATCAAAGTTCACAGGTCGACGTTATTCATAACCCGACAAAATATACTTGGGCATTTGCACCATCATCAGCCGGCCCAGCAGCGAAACGTTGGAAAGACAGCGGGGTTAAACGCTCCACAGGCTGGCATAAATTTGAGTGGCTCATTACACCGAATGGTGCAACTTTGCAAATTGACGGAATTCCAATTCCTGATTCAGCAAAGTATGATATCTACAAAGCGATGAAGAGCGGTACAACCATTCAGCCTAAAATTGCTGGAGGGTGGAATAACCAATCAGGCAACATTTCTTACGTTACTAACAAACATCTTATTGACGATTTTTATGTTGTTAAAGACGTTGCTACAGTAACGGGTACTAGAACATTAACATTGAAGTTAACACCTCCAGGTGGAGTGTCAGATTTGGAAATTATCACTCAACCAGTAGCGGCAAAAGTTAACCTAGGCGAGACAGCAACATTTAGCGTTACGACATCAGCCGCTGCTGCATCATACCAATGGTATGTATCTAACGACGAAACAGGGTTAAACGGGGAGGAAGTCGTCGGAGCCAAAGATGCGGTATTAATGCTGACAAATGTTGACTCAGCTTCACAGCAAGGAAAGTTCTATTATTGCCTAGTGACTTCGGCAGAGGGAGCTGTTGTAAAATCCCAAGCTGCGCCGTTGTTGATTCAGACAAATACACAGGTAAATGCGCCAATTAACCCGACGCTTGACCCGAACACAGGGATTTATACAGGCAGTTCCAATTACGGGGATACTCTTGTAACACTGTTCAAAGATGGTGGACCCGTTGGTTATTATTTATCTAAAAATGGGGGGCCCGACCAGCTTAACAATCATGAAAGACATCATGTTCTGCCATATGCGAGGGCATTGGGAGCGGGTAATTACACCGTTTCAGCTATTGTCATGAATACAGAAAAGAACATAAGTGAAGAAGTTACAGCTAACGGAATATTAACGATAGAGAACTTATCTACACCGGTAAATGGTAGATGGAACGGTTCCTATGCTACTTGGGAAAGCGTTGCTCATGCATCTGCGTATTCGGTTCAGCTCTTCAGTAACGGAATTGCAAAAGGAAGTCCCGTCGCAGCGACTAGTATTGATGTAGCTCTGTCCCCGAGCTTTGATGATACGTTTAAAGTTAGAGCGATTGGAAGCGCAACAACACGTTTCTTAGATTCTGATGAATCAGGGGAGAGTGCAGCATATTCAGCTAAGATTGCGTTAATCCGTCAGAACGAAATTTTACAGGCAGGAGAGCGTCAGCGGCTAATCGTTGATACTGCCGATATGTTCGTAGCTGATAACATTAGCTTCACCCCAGCAGAGAAAGACAAGGATAAGATCGAAGTTGATGCTGATGGATTCGTAACAGTTAAGAAAGGCTATGTTCCAACAGAGAACGAAGTCGTAACGGTGAATGCCAGCGTTGATTACTTCAATAAGGCGGACACGATGTTCTACGATGGATTTGAAGGGGATAAGAAGTTTACGACTGGTGAGAACGGGTACGTCCAGAGTGACGTGATGTCCCGCACTGGAGCAAGGTCTGCGACAACGAGTGGCGCTGGCCAGGTTGCTACTGTCCCAGAAACCTATAATTACGCCCCTAAAACCGGCAAGACAACAATCGTCACTGCCTGGTACTACGACGATGGTGGGGTATCATCCGGTGATCACGCGGTATTTGGCTTTACTCCGTCCGCGAATGAACATATCACCATAAATTATGGGAATGCGGATGGCAACTGGGTGGCGAACCAGACCAACTACGCAGTTAGAATCGGATCGACGGGAAGGTTCTATCCAGTCGACGTGAAGCGCAGCAAAGGCTGGCATAAATTCCAATGGTTCGTTACATCAACGGGAACAACCTATAAAATTGATGGACAAGTAATAAAGAGACAAATGGCAGATGGGAGCGCATTTAATACTAATGTAGCGAACAATGTTCTTAAGATTGATGCGTTGCAACTTGCTACGAACTGGGGCAATAAAGCCGGAACGATGAGAGATATACAGAACAAGCATTTTATCGATGACGTATATGTCATGGATAGTGCAGTAACAGCCCAAACAGCAACAGCATCTGTTACATTAAAACTCTTACCTAAAGTGTATACTCACTCCGAAGACAGCACTTATGTTCTTGGTTTGGAAGATTATAAAATTACCGTGAATCCTGATTTAGCGGTTCTAGCTGGCGTGAAAATCGGTAATGCAACCTTAGAACAAGCTGTGGATTATACGGTTAGCGGCAATGTATTAACGATTAACAAACAAGCATTTGTAAGAAACAACATTATGCCAGGAAAATATACCGTTAGACTCGACCTGAACCCTGCTGAAATTACTTTCGAGTTGAACATTGCATCTCGTGAAGTCCGTGATTATTATTTCTCCAATAACGGTGATGATAGTGCCGATGGACGCACACCGAAGACAGCATGGAAATCAATTTCCAAAATAAATGAAAACGTTTTCCTTCCAGGCTCAGCCATCTATTTGGATGCAAACAGCGTATGGAATGAACAAATCAGACTGCGCGGCAACGGTGAAGAAAGAAATCCGATTACACTTACTAAATATAATACGACCGATCCTAACCAACGACCGATTATTAATGGTGGAGGAACTGCGTCAAGCCCATCAGGTATTTCCTTAAACGGTACAATTGAGTTGTACGACGTCAATTATTGGGTAGTCAGTGGAATCGAAGTCACGAACATCGGCACTACAGCAGGTGACGGCCGCTCCGGTATTGCAGTGATGTCTCGTATATCCAAGTTGGGACAAGGTCAATTTAACATTCAGGATTATGCGGATGCTCGTATGCAAGGAATTGTCATTCGAGACAACTATGTTCATGATGTAAATGGACTGCATCAAGCGAATGGAGCGAGTAAGATATCCGGCGGCATCATTATTAATGGTTATGTAGATGTACTGGTTGAAGGCAATAAGACCCTTCGTTGCGATAATGAAGGTATTCGCAACAATGCTTATGGGCCAAACAACCCGGGGACTAACAACACGGGCCTCACTTGGAGCAATTCAAGCTATCCTTGGGCATCTAACGCTGTATTTAGAAACAACTGGGTTTCTAGTTCGGTTGGAGATGGCATTGTTCTGTCCGGCGGGAACAATTCCCTTGTAGAACGAAATGTCGTTACGGACAATGGATACAGCTATTTAAGCGATAAGAGCGGTAAACTGGTACCGAACTGGGGTTCAAATAATACAACACCAACATATCTTGGTTCACAGAACTATGCCGCAGCTTGGATTATGGCAAGTAAAGGCACGATCTTCCGCTACAATGAAGCTGTAGATAACCCTTATCATGCAAGTAATGACGGTATGGCTTGGGATATCGACAATTATTGTCAGGACAATGTGTATGAATATAACTACAGCCGGAACAACTATGGCGGTTGGTACTTGCAGATGAATGCTGCCAAGGGCAACATCGTTCGCTATAACATTAGCGTGAACGACGGTCGTAGCCCGGATTTTAACAAGAGTTATAACAGTCTTGTATTACTTGCGGGAGGTTCTTCAACAAGCGAAGAATTAAGCGGATTATTCTATAACAATATCATCATCTCTCCATTGAAGAATAACAGTTCGTTAGTGTTTGACCCAGCGGCCTCCAACCTGCATATTTACTTCCAAAATAACATATTTGCTTATACTGGTGCTAATAGCAGCGTTGGTCTAAAAGGCGGCGGAACATCCGCTCCATTTATAGCCGGACGATTTACGAACAACATTGTATATCCAGCTAATCTTTTTGGCAGTATGAACGCAGGCGGGGGCGGATATTTAGGCAGAGGAGTAATAACAGCTGCCAATCGCTACGTAACGGAAAATGAACTATATTCCATATTGAAAGATTATAAGATTGCACCGGAACATTGGATTGCCAACAGTGGAACAGCTGACACTAAGCTTGATTACAGCGTGATGGACGGATTCCGCCTTGCCGATGGCGCCAACATGGCCTATGGTTCAGGTGTCAAGGTAATAAGCCCATATGTGGATCGTACGAACGTTCTGCCTCATATGACAGAGAGAACGGACTTCTTCGGCAATCCACTAGGCGACAGGACGCCTTCAATCGGCGTACACAACCCTTATGCGGTAACTTTTGATTCCAATGGTGGCAGTGAGGTTGCGATGAAGTTCGCTGATATGGGGGGGACAATTACCGAGCCGACAGCACCAACCAAAGCTGAAATTAAATTCGGTGGCTGGTACCGAGATGCAGAATTAACCAATGAGTGGAATTTCGCTACTGATATGGTTACAAGCGATATCGTATTATATGCGAAGTGGCTTGGAGATAAAGAACTAACTGTAGAGGAAGATCTCTTGGGTTTGGAAGTCCCTAAAGGCGCAATGATGAATCAAAAAACGGTTACGGCCTCTGTGTATGATGAGGCAACTGGCAATTAATTGACGTTACTCAGGGATCAAAACACCTTGCAAATTTAAGCAGCCAGTCGTCGAAAATCAATCGGCGACTGGTTATTTAGCATCGTTTGAATACGAATTGAGTTATGGTAAGTGATGTAATCTCGAACGGTCTGCTTCAACGATTGCCGTCGTTGTGCACGTTAAGCCTTCGAGATAGATCGTTTCAGACTTTTGCGTGGAATGAAGCTATTCGATGGGGGCATTATCAGCGGGAGTTCCCTTAGGGAACATGCTCATGGTAATGCCTTTTGCTTATATACTTCTTAATAAACCTGAGACGTATATACACTTCGTTTATCGCTGTGAAGCATCATTTCTGGACGTACCGGGAGCTGATTTAGCGTATCAAGAACAAAAAAGTATCTTGATTCTCTGCTATACTGTAAGCCACAATCTCTCCGATATGTAAGTCTAAAATACTTGATATGTATAGTGTTTTCCTCCGCCGTAAGGCAAATACGTAATATCGGTAACGAGTTTCTGCATCGGAGCAGCTGCCTGAAATAGACGCTTTAATAGATGTTTCGCGACACGTGCTGGCTGTCCAGTAGGTTTGCGTTTCTTCACTTTAACTCGGCATTATAGCCCCTTACGTTGCAAAATTCGTTGTACACGTTTGTGATTAATCTGATAACGCTGCTGCTTAAGGAAACGATTCTCTGCTTTCACTTTTTCTAGCGATATATATTCTGGGCCTTTGCCGTAGCTGTATTTCTTACCTACTGGCTGCTCTAGGCGCTTGAGTTTTCCATTTCGATACCATCTCATCTACGTTTCTAAATAAGTCTTATTTTTGATATTTAGCTCCTTCATCTCAGGTATACCATCTAATCTCATTTCGATGGCTTTCAATTTCACTTCCACCGGGTAGCTCTCTAGTTGTCAACGCAAAAACACCTCCAAGGCTGTCTCTTATATCTTACGATACAAGGGCATTTTCTTGAAGGTGTTTTGATTTGTCTAACGTTATGGGGTCAGTATCCTTGATCGATAAGATGTCACATGCTCTTCATTAACATAACGATAATTGTAGAAATGTAGATACGGGAGGAAGTCTCCCGCCAAATCATAACATTAGTTAAGCGCGTAACACGGTGCATGTGTTCCCCAAGGGCAATATCTTGGAGGCGGAGGCGGAGGCGGAGGAGGGGAACCACCAGGAAGGGAACCTCTCCTACCATCTTCACCAAATGCTAGAGCAGTACTAGATACTGGTACAAGCATAACGGCTGCTAATGCAACAGCTAGAAACTTTTTCATCATTATCACCTCTTTCTGGAAAGTTATGACAATATTCTATCACAAAAAGTAAAAATATTCAAATTATATTTTAAGAGTAAGGAGGTTTAACATTGTGATGAACGGAGTGATTTGAATGAATTGCACCCCTTGCATGGGCTGGGATATACGGTGGAATAGATAGGGATTGTATCACCACACATACCGTATATTAAGGAAACTTATAAAGAGCCTTGCGACTATTGCAATGGTACAGGTGATATAGAGGAAGAAGAGTAAACACAACAATGGTTTATTTATTCGACCGGCAATCAATGCGAATGAATTAATCCAAGAAGGTAAAAAACTAGAGCATTGCGTATGTTGTTATGCCGAAGATTACGCCAATGGTAAAACCGATCTGTTTTTCATCAGGATAATTACGGAGCCAGACAAGCCTTTCTTTACTATGGAGGTACAAAAGGGATCAGTGATGAAGTGCAGAGGGAGAAAGAATTACGGGTTGACAGAAGAGTTAAGCATTTTGTTGAAATCTTTAAACAGAAAAACTCGTGAAAAGACAAAGAAGAAAGCAAAAGCTACGGTACAGAATGAACGGCAGGGGTAGTAGTATGAGCGATATAATGCGGAGCATGCTCTTCATTAACATAACGGTAATTGAAATGAAGAGACGGGAGGAAGTCTCCCGCCAAATCATTACATTAGTCAAGCGCGTAACACGGTGCATGAATCCCCCAAGGGCAATAGTTAGCCGGAGGAGGGTTACTACCACCAGGAAGGTCTTTACCATTCCCCCTACCATCACCAAAAGCTAGAGCAGCACTAGAGATTGATAAAACCAAAACGGTTGCTAAAGCCACAGTCAAAAACTTTCTCATCATTACCACCTCCTTGTTGGAAAGACTTGACAATATTCTATCATCAAAAGGAATAATATGCAAAATTATATTTTAACAAGGAGATTTAACATACTATTACTTGAAATGAATGGAGTAATTCGAATAAATTGCACCCATTCCCGTTTAGAAGAAAAGATAGGGGTTGTATCACCACACATACCGTATATTGAGGAAACTTATAATGAGCCTTACGACTATTTGCAATGGTACAGGTGATATAGAGGAAGAAGAGTAAAAACACAACATTATCTTAGTAATCTAACTGAAGGGTGAACCTTCAATACACGACATCGAACTTGATATATCGGCTAAACATCTTGCAGACACGAATTGGAAGCCGGAATACCTCACGTGGGGAGAGTTCGTTGACCGTCTGTGAAAGGTTCGCCGAACTTTAGAGCGATGGCGCATTATGACAAGATGAGTTTGCCCGCTCAAGGTAAAGCCAAGGATGGGCTTGCTTTTGTTGTTCCCTCTCTTTAGTTTTAGGGTTGATAGACTAATAGTAAGCGCCAAATTAGCCCACACCTTGTTATCAAGATGAAGGCTATTTGGCTTTTAATCGGTGATACCATACTCTACTTTTTGTTATAAGTTGAAAGAAGTAAAAATAGTCTTACCTAAGTAAAAATTGTCTGCTTTGAACGGATTTTAATCATGTTACGATTATACCGACATTAGGAAGTTTACTTTCGACATCATCATATGAGGAGGGTCTACATGAAAAAGATAATTCAAACTGTATTAGCAGCATCACTAGCTTTATCGCTAACTGCTTGCGGCAGCAACAATTCCTCTGATTCTTCATCAACTCCAGCAGCAGATGGCACTTCTGCAGGGAAAGTAACATTGAAGCTGAGCACTTGGCAAACAGATGCGAAGGCGCAATGGAGCAAAATCATACCAGAATTTGAGAAGGCGAATCCAGACATCAAAGTAGAGCTTGATCTTCTAAACGAAAAAGGCGATTCGGTTGCATCTATGCAAAAGCTTGATTTGATGGCTGCATCAGATGATCAATTGGATATTATCGAAATGCCGTATACAAACTACTCGCAGCGTGCTTCTATTGGTCTGTTGGAACCGCTTGATAGCTACATTGAAAAGGAAGGCTATAAGTACGGTGACGAATACCTAGTAGATACTCACGTGGATGGGAAAATTTTTGCGCTTCCTTCCTCCCTGCAGCGTTGGTTCGTTCTGTTAAACAAAGACATGCTGGACGCAGCACAATTGCCGGTACCACAAGATTGGACTTGGGCTGATTTCGAAGATTATGCTAAAAAGCTCACAAAAGGTGAAGGCGCTTCCAAAGTGTATGGTGCATACCTCCATAACTGGCCAGACCTTTACAACTTGCAGTTAAAGAGTAAAGAAATCGATAACAATTTCTTGAAAGCAGACGGAACCTCCAATGCGAAGGAGCCACTTCTTGCATCCAGCTTGAAAATGATGAAAACGATGATGTACACAGATAAAACAGCAAATCCATACGAAGACATTATTTCTCAAAAGCTGCATTATCGTACACAGTTCTTTAACGGTGCAGCAGCGATGGTGCCAATCGGTGACTGGATGGTTGCTGAATCGGGCGGTACGGATGCAATCCCTGCAACGTTCCATGCAGCTTTTGCTCCCATTCCTAAGCTGGAAGGTACAGCGGAGCATTATTCCCCAATGCAACCTACTTACATGGGGGTTGCTGCGAAGTCCAAAAACAAAGAAGCAGCATACAAATTCATTAGATGGTATACAACTGAGGGCTTGGAGATCGGCGGTCGCGTATTCTCCGGTTGGGCTAAATCAGATTCCGACAAGTTGACAGAAAAAATCGTCAGCACTTCGAAGGATCCTTCCAAAGTGGATATGGAATCCTTGAAATATACTATGAAAAACACGAAGCCTGGTCAAGCGCCAGTTCCGGTTCCTTACGTTGGTGAGGTCGAGAAAGCTGCCATTGCTGAGGTTGAATTGTATTTGTTAGATAAACAAGATATCGATAAGACAATTGAAAATACGGACAAGAAAATCACCGATGTAATCAATAGTAACAAAAAATAGCAAATGTGATGTGGGTGCTTGACCGAAATTAGATCGAATCATTATAAATAGGTAACAGGGGAAATGAGATCAATGTTTCCCTATTCCTATTCTAAAAGTGATGGACGTTTGAGGGCCCCTTTTTATGAAAATAGATCGATATTCACTTCGTACAAAACTAGTGATTGCGGCTTTGATGTGTTTTATGATTCCACTTATTGTGAATTACTTCTTAACTACGTATGTAACCAAAGATATTGTGCTGCAAAAAGCGGTTTCTAGCACGCAGGATACGTTAATATTAGTTGATTCCAATGTATCCGGTACTGTTGAACAGATGCTATCTTTGTCGAATATCATTTTAATGAATAATGAAATCAATAAACATGTAACTCTTAGCAAGGAGCAGTTTGCCAGAGGTAATAATTCAGGTCAGCAGTTAGAATTCATGCGTTTGATTTCGAATCTGGATGATCTGTTTGCCCAGAATTCAGATATGTACATTACCGTGTTGGGTATAAATGGGTTTGCGTATACGAATTATTCTTTTAGTGATTTTAACCCAAATTTCTTTCATGGAAAAATTGAATTCAAGGAACTGGATAAGCTTGCTGCTTTTTCAACGGCATGGATTGGTTTACAAGATAATTACTACGGCAATTTCGAAGCGAAGCAGAAGTCACCGAAGGTGCTTACCATCGCTCGTACGATGAAAAACTCAAGTGGTCATTCGCTGGGCTATGTGATTGTCAGCGTGAACGAAAATAAGATTCAACATCAGCTAAACAGCTATTCGGAACAGAAAATTATGCTGATGGATGATCAAGGAACGATCTTATCTCAGTCGGACTCCATAAACATCGGACAACAATTCTTATACAATGATTATGCGATTAACGAGAATACGCTCGTCTACAACAATGAAAAGTATATCTATGTGTCAGAGCCTGTAGCTGGAACCAAATGGTCCTTGCTCAGCCTAGTTCCCTATTCTTCGGCAGTGGATCCTAACAATCAGATATTAGTCACCAGCTTCATTATGCAGTTTCTATTCTTTACAGGGTTCTGCATTCTACTGATGATTCTGATCTCGGCGATCACCAATCCGATCACACAGTTAGGTAAATTTGTTACCAAGGTCAATATGGGGCAGCTAAATATTCGTTCGGGGATTAGGGGACAGCATGAGGTAGGCCAACTTGGCAAATCGATTGACCAAATGCTGGATCGAATCGAGATGATGATCGAACAGATTACGCTTGAGCAGACGCAGAAGCGCAAAGCAGAGCTTGAGATGCTTCAAGCACAAATTAATCCGCATTTCATGTTCAATCTGTTGAATTCGATTCGCTTAAACATTCTGATTCGCGGCGATGAAGAGAACGCGAAGTTAATCGGTTCGTTATCATCATTGCTGCGGATGACGATTAATCGGGATAATGAATGGATATCGCTTCGCGACGAAGTCGAGACCATTCAGCATTATATACGTCTGATGAACTTCAGACATGCAAATCAGGTTCAGTTGATCGAGAAAATTGTCGTGGGTAGTGACCACGTCTTAGTTCCTCGATTTATGATCCAACCGATAATCGAAAACGCTATCATTCATGGGTTTCATCAGTATGGCGGCCAAATTGAAATCGAATCGTATTCGGTTAAGGTGGATGAGGAAAGCAGCCTCTTGATTAAGATTCATGATAATGGCGTCGGAATGACACCAGAACGATTGCAAGAATTGATAACCAAACTTGAGAATGGGCAGGGAGATGCTGCGTCTAACAAATCAGGCTTCTCTGGCATTGGCGTGACGAATGTTTATCAGCGATTGAAATTAATATATGGCGAAAAGTTTCTGATGCGGATTAACAGTGAAGTTGATGTAGGAACTACAATTACGCTTCAATTACCCCAAGTAAACCGTGAAGTGGAGTGAAGCTACATGTTTACAGCGATTGTAGTAGATGATGATTACCCTGTTCTTCAATATTTGTCTCAAGCCGTCAAATGGAACCAGCTTCACATCGAATTGCTCGGTACGTATTCCAATGGATTAGAAGCGTTGGAAGCGATTCGGATGTGCGAGCGATTGCCAGATATCGTGATTACGGATATTGGCATGCCGAAAATGAATGGACTTGAACTGATTGCGGAGTATAGCTCAATTAACCCTGACTTTGCGGCGATCATTATATCCTGCCATGATGAATTTCATTACGCCCAACAAGCACTTAAGCTGAATGTTCAGGACTATATTTTGAAGGAAAGCTTGGAAGTGGAGCAATTAGAGCAGATATTAAAGAAGATAACCCATCGATTATGCTCCAAACAGGATCAATTGGCTGAATTTCAACATTACAAGCAACTTGGCAAAATGAATCAGACTGCTGTCAGAAACAAGTTTTTGAAGGATACCCTGTATCAAAATTCCTGGTCGAAGCATGCTTGGATTGAAAAGGCAGGAATAAACGGTATTAATCTTCAATCAAAACAGTACGTCACCATGATCCTCTCTGTAGATCGGTTGAATGAGATGAGTCGTGTGCACAGATTGAATGATCATACGATTATTTTTGCAGTGGAGAATGTGCTTCAGGAGATTTTGAGCGACAAAGGGAATTTCGTTATTTTTAACTACAATAGTCGCGACTTGGTTGTTCTCTATTTAACGGATGATCCGAGTGTTGAGCAGTCATATGTGTATCACATGATGCAAACCTGCATTACAAACATCAAACAGTACTTAAAAATCCATGTATCCGGCTTCATTGGTCGAACGGTAAGCAAGCCCAAAGAAATTCAAGATGCTCTGCTTCCTATGCTGCAGGAGTTGGAGCATCGATTTTATAGTGCAGAATCCAGCGTGAGTACATGGGCCAAGCAGGAATTCAGCAAAATTGATATGTATCAAGAGTATGCAAAGTATTATTCCATGATTAGCGAGCATATAGCAGCTAAGAATCAGTCTGGACTCGTGGTGACGATACAAGATTGGTCGAATTGGGTGAAAGCCTCTCATTTCCATCCTGATTATGTAAAAGAATGGGTACTGCAATTACTACTGGATTTGCATATGAAAATAAAAGTTACGCTACATTTTCAAAGCGAGTTTTCCGATGAGAAGCTCTATTTGACGATAAGCCCAATCGTAACCTTGTCGCATTTATCGGAGTGGTTCCTAGACTACTTATCACGTATGGCTGCTAAGTTAAGTGAGATTACGATATCCTTGCGTCCGGAAGTGATTAAGGCGCAGCAATATGTCATTCAGCATGTGTCGGAGCGGATAACGCTGGAGGAAATGGCCAGCTATTTGAATCTCAATTCGAGTTATTTCAGTCGGCTGTTTAAGCGAGAGTTGAATATCAATTTTATTGAGTATGTAAATCGAGTTAAACTTCAGAAGGCCAAGGAGCTTCTGCTGCAATCCAACAAAACGGTAGAGGAAATCTCAGATTTGCTCGGTTATTCGAACAAAAGTTATTTTATTAAACTATTTAAGCGTGATGTAGGAACAACACCAAGAGAGTTTGTCTCCTGGGACAGATCACAAAGGATGATGGAAACAGTTTAGAACCAAACAGCACCTCATTTAGTCGATTGACCATACAATTGAGTAGCATACCTACAAAGTTTTTTCTGATAGGAGAGTAGCGTTCATGTGGCGTAAAGCAATTGAAGATGCACAGGCTAAAATAGCAAATAATCTGCGCAATCATCCAGGATTGCTTCCTCATATTACGGGAGACAAGTGCTATGAATGGGGAGAGAACAACGATTGGATCGAGGGCTTCTATGTCGGAATGATGTGGCTGGCGTATGAATATAGTCAAGATTCCTATTATAAAGAAGCAGCAGAAGCCTTCTTGGAGAACTTCAAGTATCGTTTGGATCATCATGACATCGGCTTTCTCTATTCTCTGTCCGCCGTTGCCCAGTATCGCATAACAAAGAGTGAAGAAGCAAGGCAGGTAGCCTTGCAGGCAGCACGGGTGCTTGCGAATCGCTGGCGCCCGAAGATGGGCATTATTCAAGCATGGGGTACAGAAGGAGATCCTGAGAACGGCGGCAGAATCATCATCGATTGCATGCTGAATCTACCGTTATTGTTCTTTGCATATGAGCAGACAGGTGAACAGGAATACTATGATATTGCGTATAAGCATGCACGCAAGAGCTTGCGTTTCCTAGTAAGGGGCGATTTCTCTTCCTACCATACCTTCTATTTCGATCAGGAGAATGGCAATGCTCTGCGTGGGGGCACGCATCAGGGCTATCAGGATGGATCAACCTGGACACGGGGCCAGGCTTGGGGTGTCTATGGCTTTGCGCTTGCTTATCGATATACGCAAGATCCTGACTTCCTTGCTACTTCTAAAAGTATGGCAAAATATTTTATCGAACATCTGCCAAAGGATCATGTTGCTTATTGGGACTTTGACGTTCCTGTTGAAGCGTCAACGCCTCGTGACAGTTCTGCTTCTGCAATCGTTGCCTGCGGCTTGATTGAGCTAATCGGCATGCTTGATGTGGAAGATCCTGATCATGAGTATTTTACCAATTCGCTGCATGAACAGATGAAGTCACTTGTTGCGAACTATTCAACCATGAATATGCCAGATGCAGAAGGTTTACTGCAGCATGGCTCTTACCACGTAAGAGGAGATCGTGGACCGGATGATTACATGATCTGGGGAGATTATTATTATCTTGAGGCTTTGGTTCGCCTGCAACGCGGAATTAGAGGCTACTGGTGATGCAAATGAACCCAGAAGGATTAATTCTTGAATTCCTCCAAAAGTCATGGTATTATTGTTAATATATTGAAATTGAAGGAGGATTATTAACAATGTTTTTTATCAGACTACGTTCCCTTACTTTGAACCAGTAATTAAATACTGTTCAAAGGCTCTGTTTGTCATAACAGAGTAAACGGGATCAGTCTGCCCATTTTTAATAATCTTCATTTGCTTGAATATCGTGAAGAAAGGCGGATTCTCTATGCCTTTCTTTTTTATGTTGATGATGAATTTTTCCTTGGATAAGGAGAGATTTATTTGCATACGACATTCCGAGCATTCCTGATCCATAATAGGTCACTACCCGTTTACTCTGATCACAGGCAAATTGCCTGTGATTTTTTTTGTTTTGAAAGGGGTGAAAGAGGTGTCAGCCATGACGAAAAGCCAAAAAATCAAAAGCGCTGGAATGTTCAGCGAATACGCCGTGGCTTTTAGGTGCCCGTATTGTGAAGGTTCGTTGAAGGTCGTTGATCTAAAAAGCCTGGAATGTCCCCAAAACCATACGTTTGATATAGCAAAACAAGGTTATGTAAATTTGATGACTCGATCTTTAAATAGCAATTACGCTAAGGAGCTGTTTGAAGCAAGGCAGGAAATCATTAGGGGGAGCTGCTTATATGCGCCTCTGCATGACAGTATCAGTAAAGTAATTGAGAGTCACAGGGAGATTTCCGGTAATCCGCTTCTGATTCTAGATGCAGGTTGCGGAGAAGGCTCGCATTTGCAAAGCATTCTGGATATGAACGGAGATGCGGCGGGGATCGGTTTGGATATTTCAAAAGAAGGCATTGTCATGGCCGCCAAGAATTACAAGGATCCGATTTGGCTTGTAGGCGATTTGGCTAAATCACCGCTGGGGGGCCAATCTGTTCACGTTATTCTTAATCTGTTCTCGCCATCCAATTACAAGGAGTTTAGGAGAACCTTGAAGCCAAACGGCCTCGTCATCAAAGTTGTTCCTCGCTCCAATTATTTGATAGAGCTGCGGGAAGCGTTCTTCGATGACGCTCACAAGAAAAGCTTTAACAACGAGGATACCGTATCGCTTTTTAAAAACCACTTCCATCACTCGGATGTGATCAGCTTTTGTTATACCAAAAGCTTGACCAAAGATGAGCTCGGATATTTGGTTCAAATGTCTCCCTTGGCATGGACATCAGATCAAGTGCGTAGGGAAGCGTTAGTTGGTCGGGGAAGTGCTGATATTACGATCGATATCGATATTTTAATCGGATTGAATAAATAAAAAGTGAGGTTATATCATGGAAAAAGTATGTCTAGAGCTTGAAAATGTTGATTTATCCTATTTGGATAAAACCGTGTTAAATATTCCGCGGCTTGCGGTATATCAGTTCGATCGTATTGGGATTGTCGGAAAGAACGGGGCGGGCAAAAGTACGTTGTTGAAGCTTATGCACGGTCAAATCAAGCCGGATCAAGGTCACATAAAGTCCTTTGTAGACTTTGCCTATTTTGACCAGTTGCTCAAGCCGGACGATCGGGAAGTCAAATATGAGTTGGTGGGGAAGCTGTCGATTCCGCAAACCGAAATTGAAAATTTCAGCGGTGGAGAACAAACAAGATTGAAGTTGGCCAAAATATTGTCCGATTACCATGAAGGGTTGCTGATCGACGAGCCGACAACTCACCTTGATGAAGCAGGTACTCAATTTTTTATCGATGAATTGACTTACTATTATGGGGCACTTGTACTTGTCAGCCATGATCGGTATGTTCTTGACAAGCTTGTTACGAAAATATGGGAAATCGAGAATGGTTCCGTCACCGAATATACCGGAAACTATTCAGAATACGTCGCGCAAAAAACGCTTCAGCGAAAGCAGCAGCAAGAGCAGCATGACAAATATATTAAAGAAAAGTCCCGTCTTGCAAAAGCCGCGGAAGAAAAAATGAAAAAGGCGGATAAAATCACTCAAGCGAATGGACACATTTCAAAAAAGGAATCGAAGTCAAAAGCCAATAAAATGTTTATGACAAAGTCCAAAGACACAAGCCAAAAGGGAGTTCAGCGCGCTGCCAAGGCCATGGAGCAAAGAATGAATCAGCTTGAAGCAACCGAAGCGCCAAAAGATGAACAGAAACCAAGCTTCAGTCAATCGACGGCACTTCAATTGCACAACAAGTTTCCCATCATGGCCGAGCAACTGACCCTGAAAGCAGGAGATAAAATCCTGTTCGAAGAGGTATATTTCCAGTTCCCATTAGGCGCTACCATTGCGATCAAAGGGAATAACGGAGCAGGGAAATCCACTTTGCTTCGTCATATTGTTAACAAGGGAGAGGGGACTGTCATTTCTCCAAAAGCGGTCATCGGGTATTATAACCAAATGGATTATCGATTTGATAAAGATCAAAACGTTTTGGATTATATGAAGGAAAGAAGCGAGTATGACGAGAGCAAAATTCGTGCAATCCTTCATTCCATGAATTTTACGGGGAATGACATTAAAAAAAATGTTCTCGATTTAAGCGGTGGTGAGGCGATTCGGCTGGTCTTGTGCGATCTTTTCGCTGGACGCTACAACATACTGATTTTAGACGAACCCACCATTTTTCTGGATGTGTTCTGCATTGAAGCATTGGAAGAGTTCATTAAAGCTTACGAAGGGACTATCCTGCTCGTCTCCCATGATCGAGAGTTTGTTGAAGCTGTCGCGGATTGCCAATATGCGATTGAAAATCAAAAACTGATTTCTTCCAAGGAATAGGTAAGTCAACTATAGCGAATCCACGTTGAAAGCAGTCACGAGGAATGTAAGACCACTTCGCTAACGGGAAATGATAGTTCAATAACCAGCGGTAGTTTACGATTTTATCCGTCTAACATTATGGGGTCACATCAGACTACCGCTGCTACCGCTGGTTTTCTATTGGAGTGAGTAAGTCCTAACTGAAATTTGTGTTATATAGAAAATCCCCTAGATTTTGATTGGGATATGTAGACACAATTTGAAGGTTAATCTTCCATCAAATTACCATAATATTTCCGGAATAAAGGTTCGACATCCGAAAATCGGATATATTCTCCTTCAGGTAGATCTGATTTGTCGGTATCCTGCGACCAAAGTGCAGAGCAGGATTCCACCAGCTCGATTGTGTCTCTACACCAGCGGATATATTGAATTTCTTGCTCCAATCCTCTTCTTACAACCGCCGAGCTCATTAATATCCGTGATTTCATGACATTGCGCTCCCGAATGCTTTCCCATCGCTCTTGAAAAATGTGTTTCATCTTGGCTAACCGCTGTTCCCGTTCCTTTTGATAGGCCTTTAGCTGGAAAATGACCTCTGAGGCGGGAATGTTGTCCATAAAGGAGACTTGCATCAGAAAGGAGTCCTTTAGCTTCGGCGCTTCTGGAGGCGAAAGCAGCCAGGTGATCAGCTCCTGCTTGCCTTTGTCTGTGATGGCATAGATCTTTTTGTCGGGTTTGCCCGTTTGCGGTAGTAAGCAGCTTGTAATGTATTCCTCTTGCTCCAAACGCCCAAGTTCCGGATAGATTTGCGATAAATGAGAATGCCAGAAGATGCTCATAAAATCATCAAATTCCTTTTTGAGATCATAACCAGTCGCTTCCCATTTACTAAGGAAACCCAAAATACCATATTTTAACGACATCTCTTATACTTCCTTTCTGATATTTCCATAAATTAAACCGCCACTTTTTCAATGTTCGTTTGCTCTGCGGAGTTTCCTTTACCAAGGGATGGAATAGCCAAAATTCCGGCAATCCCGAGTACAAGCAAAATACCGCTAATCACGAGAATCGTTGTTGGAACTCCACATATAGAAAGCAACACTCCGGTCACCGATATTCCCGGCAGAGCCGCACTGCTTGAAATCATATGATACATACTGAATACGCGGGTGTAGTTTTCCTTCTCTACGATATCCTGCACGTAGGTCACAAATGTAATATTAATGCATCCCAGAGCAATTCCCTGCACGAAAAAGAGAGGCAAAATTACCAGCCAACTTTGTATCACATATAGGCAGCCGATGCTGATGCAGAGGGTGAAAAGTGGAGGGACGATCAACCATTTTCTCTCTATCTTTTTATACCACTTTGGAACGAGAGCCGCACCCACAATCATACCGGAAAGGGAAGCTGTCCCGATAAAACTCAGATTTTCAACGCCTGAACCAAGCACATCTCTTAAAAAGGAGAGCAAAATCAAATCTACTGAGGAAGCAATAAACATGGCAAGCGTCAAAAAAACAAACAACGTGCCAAGCTGGCGGTGGCGAGCAATATACAGGACACCTCCTTTCATCAAAGTCCAATGTCCTTGCCGTTCTGGCATATCTTGTTTCACCTTGGGCTTCATAAGCATAATGCACATCAGCGAGCAGAGAAGAAGAAAGGCTGAGAACAGCAGCAGTGAGGCAGGCGGTAACCCGTTTTTGAGCATAAAGGCCGTAAAAGTTTGACCTGATATTTTGACGACTGTATAGCCCATTTGCAGCCAGCTGTTCGCCGATGGACGTTCTCTTTCACTTACGATTTGCGGGAGAAGAGACTGATTGGCAGGCATGAAAAATAACCCGACAATGCTTTCGGTGATGAGGAGTACATATACCCACGGCATTGGGATCAAGTCTGAGAAGAAAAAGAACAGGATCATACCGACCATGCGAACGACATTTGACCATGCCATCACATGCTGCAGCGTTTTTCCGGATATCCAGGCTCCGGCAGGCAGGGCTAGCAGAACGATAGGGAGATAGTATGCGACATAGAAAAACGTAAAGGATTCTGTTCCGCCCGATTTGATTTCAATCCATTTGAGCAACGAAAAAAAAGTATGGAATCCGCAAACACGCTCAGGATTCTTCCGGCGAATAATTGTCTGAAGGCTTTGTGACGCAGCAGCATGAAAAGACCACCTTTTTGGTTTATGTTGGTATATTTATTGTGAACGGAGATGAATAATAAGTAAAGTATTATATATAAATATTTATCTATATAGTTTAAAACACTCTTTGTTTATGAAAGCGACAGCCATCAGCTCCAAAGGGCGTTTGTTTAAACGAATCTATGAAATAAGATCCATATAGAATATCCCCTAGACTTTGATTGGGATATTTAGGTACAATTTGAAGTAGATAATTCTGGAAGGAGTGAAATGTCAATGCTAAACAAGGTGGTTATCAATTAGGTTAAGTTGTAGATTAATGATGAATTTTTTAAAGGAAGGTGCATTAAGAGATTGCAAACTAAAGAAAATATCATGACTCATAACGATGTTGTTTCAATCGTTGATACACATTTACTCCCAGGAGTAACGGAGTTGTTCGGATTAGAAGGCTATGAGATTCAGCTTATTCCGGCACATGACGGAGGGCGGAATGTCGTATATACCTGTGAGAAAGAGGGTACCGACGCAAAAATTCTCAGAATTTCTTTCTTACCTGACAGGAACCGGGAAGATTTTCTGGCCGAAGTGGAGTATATCAGGTATTTATTTGAGCATGGTGGAAGTGTCTCGGATGTAGTCTGCTCCCGAAAGGGGAATCTGCTGGAAGAGATCACTTATCAAAATCATACCTTTTATATCTGCCTGTTTAAGAAGGCCAAGGGTAAATTGCTTGTGGAAAACAATTATCGGTACCGGGAAGGGGTTCCTCTTTCCGAATATTTTTATAACTGCGGTAAAACCCTGGGGAAACTGCACCATATATCGAAAGAGTATACTCCTGTCCATGGTCGGTATAGTTTTTTTGACAAATACAATGCCGAATATATTAATAAACTGATACCCGACTCCTTCTCTCCGGTTAAGAAGAAGCTGGTTGAGCTGCTTAATACCCTAGAAGGATTGGATACGAACCGTGAGTCTTTCGGTATGAATCATTTTGATTATAACGATGGGAATTATTCGATAGATTTTGATACCGGGCAAATAACCGTATATGATTTCGATAATTCATGTTTCGCTTGGTATATGTTTGATCTAGCAGGTCTCTGGATAAGCGGAGTGGGCTGGGTACAATTTGAACCAGATGCCGCTAAACGTAAAACGTTTATGGATGATTATTTTGAAATAGTCCTCGAGGGATATAGATCCGAGACCCAGATCGAAGATTCGATGTTGGATCAGTTACCTTTATTTATTCAGGTGTGTGACATGGAAAATATCATCGACTACTTCGAGGTGATGCAGAACAGCGGTGAGGAGCCAGTGTGTGACGAGGTACTGTCGTATCTCATAAAATGTATGGAAGAGGATATCCCGTATAAGGGCTTTTTCCATGACATTTACTCTTGTGAAGAACCCTTTGAGTATGAGGAACGGAATATTTAGGCTTTTTGTAGGGATTGCAAATTACGAACAGCCGGCACATTGGAGCCGGCTGTATTTTTAACTTTTTTCGTGAAGTTGAAAAATAGAAGAAAAAATCAGAGAGGTAGCTGCGCCTCGCTCTCTGGACTAACCTACATACATAATCGTTTTGTTGCTATTCCGCCCGATTGAATCCTTTCATGATCAGCCATATAGCCAATACCAATTGTTGAAAAGCGATCGGCACGTTCAGTATCATGTAGGTTGCGTCCAGTCCGATGAAGCGAATCATAAATAATAGACTTGCCGATATAGATAGTATTGAGCCGATCAGACCTAAAACTGACAACCAACGGGGAATGATTTTGGTTTGTACAAATATGCAGGTAAACAAGAACATAGCTAGAACAAATGCCAGTGTTGTTGCTACATGGTTCACCAAATCCCGACCGTCCCGCAACAGTTCACCCAAGGTGTGGAAATAGGAAACATTTAGAGCATCAACTGTTGCAAATTCTTGACTTACTGTTAGTAGCAGCAGCAGAATGATAACTCCAATCATAATGAACACACCCGCGATTATGCCGCAAGCAACAGAACCAAGAGCTAAACCTTTATGATGCTTGCTTAACATCGGATACAGCAAAATCGGAATCCCAACGTAGGCAACAATCATTAACAACTGAGCAAACGCTCCTATTAGCACCTGGTTTTTATTTGTGGATGCGTTGACCAGGTAGTCTGCTCCATCAACAACAGGCACAACACTACATATCCCTGCAACCAATCCGACTATGAATAACAACCCAACCATTACAGCAGACCTTCTACTTGAATGTATACTCTTCCTCTGCATAATGAACCTCCTTATCATATCTATCGTGGGGGCTACTACCAAAATACTCAGAATCGCACTCTGTCATGACAGGGCTCGGGAAGAATTGCTAAGTAAAGTTGTATCAATCAAGTTGGAGTGCCTTATCGGGAAGTCATTAATAGTTTACATAATATTATTATAGTTAACTTTTATGTTGCGTTGTACCGGAGAGATCGATGGGAGATGCTGATCTAGAAGATGGAAGTCACAGCCTATACGGATCCTAGCTGGAAACCATTGTTTGTATCTATACAAAGGCCTCGTCACCATTGTAAAACAGCTGCACATTAACAAAAAGGATGAGCAAGATCCACATATTGATGGATCTAAACTCATCCTTTTTTACAATTATAAACAATCGCAATTCTATTTCTGAGAGCCTTAATTATAAGCAATGTTGCCGCTCTTTACGGCAGATTCATCAACTTCTAATCGATTCGGATCAAATTCATTCTCCATCTTGGCGATAACAACGGTTGCTACACCATTACCGATCAAATTCGTAATTGCGCGAGCTTCGGACATGAAACGGTCAACACCCAGCAGTAGGGCCATGCCTGCGATCGGAATTGATGGAAAAGCAGCTAAAGTTGCAGCAAGTGTAATGAATCCTGATCCTGTAACCCCAGCAGCACCTTTGGAAGTTAGCATCAATACGAACAGAAGGGTAATTTGCTGCCAGATGCTTAGATCAACACCAGATACCTGAGCGACAAACAGCGCAGCCATTGACAGATAAATCGATGTACCGTCTAGGTTGAAGGAGTATCCTGTTGGTATAACGAGTCCCACGACGGATTTGGAAGCACCGTATGCCTCGAGCTTTGACATCATTCGCGGCAGAGCAGATTCGGATGAAGAGGTACCAAGCACTAGTAAGATTTCTTCTTTAATATAAGAGATAAACTTGAAGATGTTGAATCCGAATACTTTGGCGATGAATCCGAGTACGACGATTATAAATAGGAACATGGTCAAATAAACAGAACCCATCAGCTTGCCAAGTGTGAACAACGAGCCAAGACCAAATTTGCCAACCGTATATGACATAGCACCAAAAGCGGCAATTGGTGAAACCTTCATAATGATATTAACGATACCAAAAAATACGTGTGAGAGCTTATCAAATAAAGAAATGATGGCTTGCCCTTTTTCACCAATAGCGGTTAGAGCAAAACCAAACAGGACTGCAAATAACAATACCGGAAGAAGCTCACCGCTAGCAAAAGCCCCGATAACATTATCAGGCACGATGTTCATGATGAAGCCCATTACACTATTATCATGCGCTTTCTCCGCATATTGTGCAACGTCACCTGTAGCCTTTGAAATATCGATTCCAGAGCCTGGCTTAACTATATTTACTACAAGTAGGCCAATTGTAAGTGCTATGGTTGTTACAATCTCAAAGTACAATAATGCCTTACCACCGATGCGTCCGACCTTTTTCATATCGCCCATGCTTGCGATTCCATGTACTACGGTGAAGAAGATGATTGGTGCAATTACCATCTTAATAAGCTTGATAAAGATGTCTCCAAGCACCTTCAGTTCAACGGCATATTTAGGGAAAAATTGTCCGAAGAGAACCCCAAGAAGAATCGCGAATAATACTTGAACGGTCATGTTTTTCATGATTTTTTTTAACTTCATGTTCTTATCCCTCGCTTTCACTATTGTAAGCGCTTTATTCGATGTGCTTAAGTGTAAGAGAGAGGGGAGAAGGTGACAAGCATATGGTCATATTGTTCTTTTTGGTCTTTAAGGTCCAGAGATTTCGCTCATTACATCAGCTCCGATTTTCAATGCGAAATCTTTATAAAGCTCCTTTGAGGCTATCCTCCATTCCGCTGTTTGTTCTTTCGTTAATATGGAAATCTGCAAATTCTGGTTCGTATTAATCTCGTTCATATGAGTCTCATTTCTAGCTGCTTTCTTATTTGCCTGCTCTGTTGTTTCATCCAGTGCTTCCATGAGCATCTGTTGCACATCGGAAGGCAGGCTATCCCAGAAGGATTTGTTGAAGATAACGGCATAGCCCAAATATCCATGATTGCTAATCGTCATATATTTCTGTACTTGGTAGAGGCGTTTGCTTACGATATTCGATATGGTGTTTTCCTGACCATCTACTGAGCCGTCGGCTAGATTGCGATAAGCGTCGTTAAAAGGAATAACACTTGTCTTCCCTCCCCAGTTCTTAATGTGCCGTTCAATTAATGGACTGGGCTGTATGCGAAACTTTAGTCCTTTGAAATCTTGAGGCCCCAGAATAGGCCGTACATTGTTCGTCACTTGTTTAAAGCCATTGGACCAGAAGGCGACTCCCTTCATGCCATGCGGTTTGAGCGTTTGGAATAGCTTGTCTCCAAGCAAACCATTCAGCTTGCTTTCAACCTCATTCTGATCTTTGAAAGCAAATGGCAGATCCATGACTAGCCATGCTGGATCGATCTCGCTCATGGTTGAGAAGGATGGGGCTATCATTTGAATATCACCACGCTGAAGTGCAGCAACTTCATTATTCTCACCATATAGCATGCCATTTGGGAACACTTGTATCTCGACGCGATCCTTTGATTTCCTCTTTACTAGATCAGCGAATTCAGCTGCAGCGAGGCCCTTTGGTGTGTTCTCAGCAACTACATGACTGAATTTGATGACGATCCGTTGCTTAAGTCCAGTTTGTTCATCATCCTGATAGAGCTGTTCATTCCAGTTTGGTTGATATCCGACGAGATATGCAGCTAACAATCCAACAATAATGAACATCCCAATACTTGCAATCGCTTTCAAATTTGTCTCCTCCCAGTTGCTAAATTAGACTTATTATTGCACAATAGCAGATAAAGGTAAATATTTCGAAAAGGAGGGCAATAGACTTGAACCGAATAGGTATCTATTGGAAAATTATTTTACTTTCATTCGGTTTGGTTCTGTTCTCCCTCCTTATTGCTGTGGAAGTCTTGCTAGGAAGCTTGACTAGCGTCAAAGAAGAGGGCCTACGTCAACGGCTTATTACGACTGCCCAAACCGTTGCTAATCTACCGGGAGTGGCAGAATATATCAATGAGCAGAATGGAGCAGAGCATATTGCTCCCGTTGCTGACAAAATTCGCATGCTGAATGAGGCTGATTATATTGTCGTGCTGGATATGAATCGCAAGCGCTTATCACATCCTCTATCGGACCGAATAGGAACGTATTTTAGTGGCGACGATGCGGATGCAGCTTTTGCTGAGCATATGTACGTTTCCAAAGTAAAAGGTGAAGCAGGTGTTGGCTTGCGGGCATTCGTGCCAATCATGAACGCGAAGCATGAGCAGGTTGGCGTTGTAATGGCAGGAGGACTTCTGCCTACCATGAAGGATATTTTCCCCGAGCAACTCAGATCGGTTATGGTAATGATTATATTAGCGCTTTCGTTTGGAATGATGGGCTCAGCGATGCTTGCCAAACATATCAAGAAAGAGATGTATAATCTAGAGCCGCATGAAATTGCTACGATGTTTCGTGAACATACGGCAGCATTCCAAGCTATGCATGAAGGCGTAATCGCCATCGACAGCAAGGAGCGAATCACGATTTTCAATGAACGGGCTAAGCGCATTTTTGGCGTGTCCAAGGATGTTACTGGGCTGAACATTTGGGATGTGATTCCAGATTCTCGCTTGCCTGAAGTACTTAAGGTAAAGATGCCGCTCTTGAACCACGAATTGCTGGTTGGCGATACGCTCATTTGGAGCAATCGAATACCCATAATCGAGCAGGGTGTTACACAGGGAGCCATAGCGATTTTTCAAGACCGCACGGAGGTTACGCATATGGCAGAAGAACTGACAGGTGTGCGAGAATTTGTGAATGCCTTGCGAGCCCAAAATCATGAGCATATGAATAAAATGCATACCGTTGCGGGGCTTCTGCAGCTTGGAAAACATGAAGAAGCATTAAGATATTTGTTTGAGGTATCTGATCAACATGAAGAGACAACAAGATTTATGCAGGAGCATTTTGAGGATGATGGAGTTGCAGGCTTACTGCTTGGTAAGATCAGTCGCGGACATGAGCTTGATATAGATGTGATCATCGATCCGAATTGCGGCTTGCGTCAATTTCCAGATTCGCTTGATCGGCGAGATATCGTGCTTCTGGTAGGCAATTTGATTGAAAATGCATTTGATGCACTTTCCAATATCAAGGTTGATCAGAAGACAGTGTATCTGTACATTGGACAAGATGAAGATTATTTATCGATCTTAGTTGAGGATAATGGCTGTGGTATGACAGAAGACACGAAAGCAAGAATGCTGGAACGCAGCTTCTCGACCAAAAGTGGAGAGCATCGAGGGATAGGCCTATTTCTGATAAGTGGGATTATTGCAAAAGGTAAAGGGCTGCTTCGGTGTGAATCCTCCCCAGGACTCGGAACATCAATGGAAATCGTTTTTCCGATGAAGGAGGCGACAAGAGATGCAGGAGCAATGTAAACGTATAGTTCAAGTATTGCTGATAGAAGATGATCCAATGGTTCAGGAAGTGAACCGCATGTTCATCGAACGGGTGAATGGTTATAAAGTTATTGGGACGGCAGGCAACGGTCAGGATGGCTTGCGGATGATTGAAGAACTGAAGCCGAATCTAATCTTTCTGGATGTGTTTATGCCTTTATTTGATGGAATTAGCACGCTGCAGGAAATTAGAGCGCGTAATCTACCAGTGGATGTGATCGTAGTTACGGCTGCCAAAGAGACGGAAACATTACGAGCGATGATGCGAAATGGTGCAGTAGATTATATTATCAAGCCATTTAAACTAGAGCGGGTTAGACGGACATTGGAACGTTATCGTGATCGATACGAGACGTTAACCGACGATGATACAGTTACCCAAGAGCAGCTTGATCGTATTCTGCAAATGGGAGATGAGATCCGAACGGATAGCACTGTGAACGATGGATCTTCTCTACTAGAGCAGAGTCTAGGGCAGAGTGTAATCCGAGACAAGAACATTATCGAATCATCATCACCTGCTGAATTGTTTATACCTATGGAAGAACTGCCAAAGGGTTTAAATCCTGTAACACTTAAACAAGTGCTTGCGGTAATGGCTGATAAAGGTGGGAAGCTATCCGCAGAAGAAACAGCCGAAGGGGTTGGGATTGCGAGAGTGACAGCAAGAAGATACCTCGAATATTTGTCAAAGACAGGATATGTCTATCTAGAGGTTAATTATGGAGGCGTAGGGCGACCAATTAATCGGTATGTGCTTCATTCAAGACCAAAAAGAGACTAAAATAATCCGAAAACGCCTTTTACGTGAATATTAAAATTACCAATGAAAATGTAACACCGAAGTGGGTGGGGAATAATTACTCATGACTCATGAAGGTTAAATGCTGCCATTTCTTATTGCAATGAAATATCTGGTATGTTAATATTGCGCTAACACTTACGATAGGAGTTGAAGGGGATAATGTAGAATTTCTTGCTAACGTTTAAGGAATAAAACAAGTTCTATTTGTGCTGTTTTATTCTTTATTGGCAAGAAAGTTACCTTATTCTTTTCACTCAATAAATAGATCCTTATCTGACTCTGCCTAGGGTTGGATTTGCTTTATTTTTTTGAGCTGTAAGAAAGGTCAACTTTCTTGCAGCTCTTTTTTATTTGTGAATTAGGGAGGTTTCTGGAATGTCATTGATCAAGGTAACAAACCTGACGTTTGCCTATGACGGCAGTTACGACAACATTTTTGAGGATGTAAGTTTACAAATTGATACCAACTGGAAATTGGGATTTACGGGGAGGAACGGTCGGGGCAAGACTACGTTTCTCAATCTGCTGCTCGGCAAGTATGAATACAGCGGAACGATATCCTCTAACGTCAGCTTCGAGTATTTCCCGTTCCACGTCGAACACAAGGAAAATTATACATTCGATGTGGTAGCTGATATCTATCCCGACTATGAGCACTGGCAGCTCATGCGCGAGTTTTCGCTGCTGAAGTTATCAGAGGATGTGTTGTATCGACCGTTCGACTCGTTGTCCAACGGAGAACAGACGAAGGTAATGCTGGCAGTCCTGTTTTTGAAGGAGAACAGCTTTTTGCTTATCGACGAGCCGACCAACCATCTGGATCTGCATGCTCGGAAGCTGGTAAGTGATTATTTGAATGGCAAGAGCGGCTTTATGTTGGTGTCGCACGATAGGGCGTTTCTCGACAATTGTGTAGATCATATCATTTCGATCAATAAGACCAATATCGAAATTCAGAATGGAAATTTCTCAAACTGGTGGGAGAACAAACAAAGACAGGATAATTTCGAACTGGCTGAGAACGAAAAGCTGAGGAAGGACATTAAGAGGCTGTCCGAAGCGGCCAAGCGAACGAGCAACTGGTCACACGAAGTAGAAAAAACGAAAAACGGCACCCGCAACTCCGGCTCCAAGGTCGACAAAGGATACATCGGCCACAAGGCCGCCAAAATGATGAAGCGATCCAAATCGATCGAGCAGAGACAGCACTCTGCGATCGAGGAAAGATCACAGCTTCTGAGAAACGTTGATAGCTCGGAAAGCTTGAAAATATCGCAGATGACTTATCATAAACACCAATTGGTCGAGCTTGATCGCGTTTCGATTCATTATGGAGAAAAGAACGTGTGCAGCGATATCAGCTTTACTATCGAGCAAGGGGACAGAATCGTGCTCTCCGGTCCGAACGGCTCAGGCAAATCCAGTTTGCTCAAATTGATTTGCGGCGAGGAGATTCCTTATTCAGGCGTGTTTCGAAAAGGGAGCCAGTTGAAAATTTCCTATGTTTCACAAGACACCTCGCAGTTGCAGGGCAGTTTGTCGGAATTCGCCAGATCCAGCGAGATTGACGAAAGCTTGTTCAAAGCGATTTTGAGAAAACTCGATTTTTCGCGCTTGCAATTTGAAAAGGACATTGCTTCTTATAGCGGCGGTCAGAAGAAGAAGGTACTGATTGCGAAAAGCCTCTGCGAACAGGCTCATTTGCATATTTGGGACGAACCGCTTAATTTTATCGATGTCATTTCCAGGATGCAAATCGAAGAACTGCTGCTGGAGCATTCACCAACAATCCTTTTTGTGGAGCACGACAGCGAGTTTTGCAAACATATCGCAACTAAAATGGTGGAACTGAACATATAACACACCCTAGGAGGATGAAAACAATGAGCATTGAGGTTGAGGTTGTAGATGATTATGTGAACCGGTTCCAATTGATTGACCCGGTTCGCAACAAAATGAATCTGTTGCCGGAGGTATACCAATCTATCGACAGATGCACGTAGCGATTCTATCAGCAAATGCATCGTGTTTTTTCCTGCGTAGTTGGTTAATGATGCATGAAAGCGGCGGATGACAGTTGCCTTTTTGCATTTTCTCCGGCGGTAAGGAGAACACATGAAACCAACCTCGAAATATGAAACGATAGGACAGATCCTGTCCGACTTCAAGCAGCCTGCGTACCGGTATGGGCAAATTATAGACGCTATTTTCAAACAAAAAATCGCTGAGTACGAACGGATCACCATACTGCCTACATTTTTGCGACAAGAGTTGGCCCGGACGCTTGGTCCGAACGTCTCCAGCGTTATTCCGGTAAAAGAACTCACATCACAGCAGGTCAGCAAGGTGTTGTTTGCCATTGATGGAGGCGAACGCGTAGAGGCCGTAAGACTTTCCTATAAACGAGGATGGAAATCGTATTGTATTTCCACGCAGTGCGGCTGCGGGTTTGGGTGCCGCTTTTGCGCCACGGGTACCATCGGGCTGAAACGCAATCTAACCGCCGACGAAATTACTGACCAATTGCTACACTTTCACTTGAACGGCCACACCTTGGACAGCGTGTCCTTCATGGGCATGGGGGAGGCGCTCGCCAACCCGCACCTTTTCGATGCGCTGGCGATTTTGACCAATCCAAATCTCTTCGGTCTAGGACATCGAAGAATTACGATTTCCACCATCGGCCTGTTGCCAGGAATCGAGAGGTTGACGCGGGAGTTTCCACAGGTCAATCTAACCTTCTCGATGCACTCGCCGTTCGACGAGCAACGGAATGAATTGATGCCGATCAATAAGCGGTTTCCGCTCCGCGGCGTGCTGAATACATTGGATCGCCACATCCGACATACGGGAAGAAAGGTGTATATCGCATATATTTTACTTCGAGGGTTCAACGATTCGGCGGAGCATGCAAAAGCGGTTGCTGCGCTGTTGAAGGGAAGGGGAGCTTGGGAACACCTCTACCACGTGAACCTCATTCCCTACAATTCAACAGAAGTAACGCCTCAGACCTACTTGCCATCTGATCCAGAGAGGATCGAAACGTTCGTGCGGACGTTGAAAATGTACGGTGTGAACGTTACGGTCCGAACTCAATTCGGAGCGGACATTAATGCGGCATGTGGTCAGTTGTACCGAGCTGATTCTCAAATGAATGGATAGGGGAGATAGGGTATGAGTTCTTTCGTTCTCGGTTTTCAGGAAATGAAAAATAACCAGCTATTGCTCGTTGGCGGAAAAGGGTTGAATGTAGGGGAGTTATCAAAAATGGAAGGAATCCAAGTACCAGAAGGCTTTTGTGTGACAACACGGGGATATCAAAAAGCAATCGGGCAAAACGAAACGTACCATGCTTTGCTCAATCGACTGACGATGCTACACATTGAGGATCGAGATCAAATTGGTGAAATCAGCAGGAAGATTCGAGAAATCATTTTGGAAGTAGAAATTCCTTCTGATGTTGTGGAAGCAGTAACTCAATATCTCTCCCAGTTTGGCGAGGAACATGCTTATGCCGTGCGTTCTAGTGCGACTGCTGAAGATTTGCCACATGCCTCTTTTGCTGGCCAACAAGACACTTATTTAAATATTATCGGCAAAGAAGCCATCCTGCAGCATATCAGCAAATGTTGGGCCTCCCTATTTACGGATCGCGCAGTCATTTACCGTATGCAAAATGGATTCGACCACAGTCACGTTTATTTAGCCGTTATTGTTCAAAGGATGGTGTTCCCACAAGCTTCGGGGATTTTATTTACCGCTGATCCGATTACTTCTAACCGCAAGGTAATATCCATCGATGCCAGTTTTGGACTTGGAGAAGCACTGGTCTCTGGCCTGGTCTCTGCCGATTGTTATCAAGTAAAGGAAGGGGAGATCATCGATAAGAGGATCGCGGCCAAAAAATTGGCGGTCTATGGACGAAAAGAAGGCGGAACAGAGACACAACAGATCGATCCTAAGCTGCAAGAGGCTCAAACCCTGACTGAGCAACAAATTTTACAACTAGCACGCATCGGAAGGCAGATCGAAGCCTATTTTGGTTGCCCGCAAGATATCGAATGGTGTCTGGTTGATGATACCTTTTATATAGTTCAGAGTCGGCCAATCACGACGTTATACCCGATTCCGGAAGCGAATGATCAGGAGAATCGCGTTTATGTATCTGTCGGTCACCAACAAATGATGACCGATCCGATGAAACCGCTGGGATTGTCTTTTTTCCAGTTAACCACTACAGCACCCATGAGTAAAGCTGGTGGCAGGTTGTTTGTTGATGTGACACCTATGCTCGCCAGCAGAGATCATGTATTACATTACCTGGGAAAATCCGATCCGCTTATCAAAGATGCACTGATGACCGTTCTAGAGCGAAATTTTATAAAGATGCTGCCAGTTGATACCACAGCACCAAATCCGTATAAAAGCACCGCAGATAAAATGCGTGAAATTGAAAACAATCCGTCAATCGTTCCTGATTCAATTAAGCGTAATCAAGAATCGCTCGAAGCGTTGAAACAAAATATCCAAACGAAATCAGGATCGGATTTGTTGGATTTTATTTACGAAGATCTCGAGCAATTAAAGAAGATTGTATTTGATGCGCAAATTATAGATGTGATTCTGATTGCAATGGATGCTGCAGCATGGATCAATGAAAACATGAAAGAGTGGTTAGGTGAAAAACACGCTGCAGATACCCTTTCTCAATCTGTACCGGGCAATATTACTTCGGAAATGGGTCTGGCGCTATTGGATGTCGCAGATGTGATCCGTCCTTATCCAGAAGTCATAGATTATTTAGAACATGTAAAAGAGGATCACTTCTTGGATGAACTGCTTAAGTTAGAAGGCGGGCAGGAAACCCGAGACGCTATCGATGCTTATCTCGCCAAATATGGAATGCGCTGTGCCGGAGAAATCGATATAACGAGAACGCGTTGGAGTGAGAAACCAACTACGCTTGTCCCCCTGATTCTCGGCAACATCAAAAACTTTGAGCCTAATGCGAGCAAGCAGAAGTTTGAGCAAGGGCAACAAGAAGCTTTGAAGAAAGAAGAAGAGTTATTAGAGCGATTAAAGCAATTGCCGGATGGCGAACAAAAAGCCAAAGAAACTAAACGAATGATCAATCTCATTCGGAATTTCAGCGGGTTTCGCGAATATCCAAAGTACAGCTTGATTAATCGCTACTTCGTGTATAAGCAGGCTTTACTGAAAGAAGCGGAACAACTCGTACAAGCGGGCATCATTCATGAAAAAGAAGATATCTTCTATCTCACTTTGGAGGAACTTCACGAGGTTGTACGCACAAATAAACTGGATTACCACATCATCAGTAAACGAAAAGACGAGTACAACTACTATGAAAAACTAACTCCACCACGTGTTATCACGTCAGATGGTGAAATCATTGTGGGAGAGTACAAAAGAAAAAATCTGCCTGACGATGCGATTATAGGTCTACCCGTGTCTTCCGGAGTTATAGAGGGACGCGCACGTGTCATCTTGAACATGGAAGATGCTGATCTCGAAGATGGAGATATATTAGTCACCGCCTTTACGGATCCTAGCTGGACACCCTTGTTTGTATCTATCAAAGGCCTAGTCACCGAGGTTGGTGGTCTAATGACCCACGGTGCCGTTATCGCGCGTGAATATGGCTTGCCAGCAGTTGTAGGAGTGGAGAATGCTACCAAGCTGATCAAAGATGGACAACGAATTCGCGTGCATGGAACAGAAGGGTATATCGAAATATTGTAATGGATGAATAAAACACCCCCCATTGATTTGGGGGGCGTGCGTTATCTCCCAGCCTCATTGAGGAGCGAGTATGAAAGCTTTGAGCAGTTCTTCCTGTCTTTCTTTCGATAATTTATTATCGTCTAAGTAGGCAGTGTAATAAATGTCATGCTGCTTCCATATGTAATAGGTTTCAGAGATGAGCTTCTCGTTGTTGTAGTAGGGGCCGCCAAAGACATGATTGTCGTCCTTGTAGGCGGAAATGCCAATGCCGTCCATGTCCAGTTTCCTAACAAAAGTCAACTCTGAACCATTCATTAATGGTAACTTGCTTTGATAAACCGTGAGATTACTTTCTTGGGAATAGTCTGCTGCACGGTATGAATTTTCAACCGCATTCACGGTATATTTGAAGTAGTCGGCGTATTTATCACCTGCCTGGAACATGACCGAATCTGTAAGTTTCAGTTTGTTATTCGAGAGAGAGAGTGGGATTTTCACTTTAATACCCAGTAGTTTTTCCGCCTTCTGCAAATCTTTCTCATCATAGAGCGGAAACGACCTTCCCTTTCCGTCGTAACTGACATGCTGGGTTTGTTCCGGGTATTTAAATGAGTTCAGAATTTTCTCCAGCTCGTCTTGCGAAATCATTCTCCAATTCCGTGGAAGCCCTTCTTCCAAGGTATGATCTTCGCTATAGAAATGAATCGCGTAGTATACTCCTTCATCACGCCAGAAGAACGTTTTTGCGATTTCTGGCTCATGATGCTCGTATTTTTGAACGGTCGTTAATAAAATACCGGTGATATCGGCATATGTAACCTCTTCTTGTGTATAGGTTTGGGGGAGAGCTTCACCCCATGATGGTCCTGGGATTTTTTTCGTTTGCCCACCCTCCAATAATTGAGAGAGTTCCCTAGTCACTATACTTCCTGTAGAGGCGATCACTTCGAATTGTTTCTCATCGGCATTACCGTGATTTGAACTAAAGTTTATGGTGACCTCGTCATCCTTACTGCTTTCATGTTTTTCGTCAACGTTTATACTACGCAATTGATACCCCTCAGGTAGATAATCAGGAACTTTATATGGGAAACTGACAAAATCATTTGCTCTCTCCAAATTGTTGAACCATTTATACCAATCCATCTCGCGCTGAATCTTAAATGTGGAAGGGGAGCCCTCTTTTTTCGAACCTGATTCGGCGCCATTCGCGTGCTCCGAAGAGTTCGTAAGCATAACGGCGCCTAAGCCGAGAAGCAGGATAATCGTCGCAGCGGACAGTTTATACGTACCTTTTTTGAATTTGGATATCATCGTAATTCTCCGTTTCATTTCCCTATTGTTTTCAAAGAAATTCGAAAGATTGACCTGCGGGGAAGAAGTTCGAGTAAATAACCGCGACAGCATAAGAAGTGTCATTCCGTATGATGAGGATTCATGCTCATCCAGCATCTCGAGTACACCCGCATCGCATGCGACTTCCCGGTCGACTTTTATTTTTTTCATGGACAGCCATACAAATGGATTGAACCAGTGGAGCACTGCAGCCAGTGTCCACAAGAAATTGAACCATAAGTCATTTCGCTTATAATGGGTCAATTCATGCAGAATGATGTGCATAAGCTGACGGGAATCGGCAATCGTTACGATATCTGCCGGCAAATAAATTCTCGGCCTCGTCAATCCATAGATGCATGGGCTGTGGAGGCGAGTAGTCTCATAGATAGGAATCGGTCTCGTGATGCCCAGTTTCGCCTTGCACGCCTCCAGAATAGAGAGCACCTCGTGATTCTCTAATTTGCATGAGACTCCAACTCTTTTGTTGAATCTTAGAACAACAAACAGATAATAGGTACTCAAGGCTAATATTCCTGCAACCCATACAATTGAACCGATCGTGAGCATCTTATTGGGGTGATCCCGTTCTTCTTCATAGGTATAGGGTTGAAGGGGCGGATTCACGATTGAACTTGATTCTTCCGTCTGCTTTGATATAGGTGCAGGATTTACGTTTGTTGTTGTATCGCTATTCTTTGCTGTCAGTGACGGGTCCGTTGTGTCTTCTGAAGAAATAGGCTGCTCTGCAATCCATGTAGGCCAATTGATCTCGTGCGGTATGAAATTAAATAGGCTGACAGGACTTTGTGGAGCTATCGGAACAAGCAGCTTGATTAACACAAGGATCCACAGCACATGTAAAATTCGGGGGCCTAGACGGTAAATAATAGGTTCCGAGTCAAGAGCAGCGGCAAGATGATGACAGTGGACGCTAGGGATGCGGTCAACACAAGATAAAACAAGGTTTCGATCAGTTTCATACATTCGTTCTCCTTCTTTTAACCTCATGGCAGAAGCTAATCACTAGATTTAACTGCCGTCTCCTTTCTTTTTCTCTAATAGCTGCTGGAGCTCATCAATTTGGCTATCCGAGAGTTTTTCCTCTTCCAGAAATTTTGCAAACAGCATGCCAATAGCCCCGTTATAAACCCGATCCAGGAAGGAGCGGTTCGCTGCTTTGAGATATTCGTCGTAGGTAACCAGTGGATAGTATAAGTAGTTCCTGCCGCTCTTTTCAAATCGGATCGCCTTCTTTTTGTGGAGCCTATTCAGGAATGTTTTGATAGTCTGATCCGACCAATCCATCTGATCCTTCAACTTGGAGATGATCTCGATCGATGTTAAAGGCTCCTTCTGCCATAGCAGCTTCATCACTTCACTTTCGGCCTCGGTAATGTGAGGGAGGTTGTTCAATATCTTCACTCTCTTTCTAACGATATTGTTTACAACTGTAAACTTTAATGCTCAGTTTACGCATGTAAACGTAAAAAGTCAAGAAGGGCGTAATCTTGTTTAATCCTTGGTACAGAACAACTTGTAGACTTCACCGTCAGTCCCGTCTCCAATGAACTAGCGATGCATCTCAACATCAGGTCTCAAGTCCGTTTTCATGACATCATATTTCCATTTCAATAAACTTGATTATCATTGGAGAATTGATTAGAATGACTCCAACAAAACGTTTAAGTATGTAAACCTTTCGTTACAACGTCATGAAGAAAGGATAGAATATGGGAAAGCAGGCATTAGATCAATTTCGCACATGTATTCCTTTTTTTCAACTGTTAGTAGATCCGCATCGCCAAGATATTATCCTGTGGCTTAGTGAACAGGGGCCGATGTCAGTGGGTGAAATAACAGCCCAATCTACATTATCGCGTCCAGCGATTTCACATCATTTAAAATTGCTGCGGGATCAAGGCTTAGTTACGATGGAGAAGATCGGTACAGAGCGTTATTATTCCGTAACCTTAGATACTGCTGTTGATTCGTTAAAAAAACTACTATTGTTACTTGAAACTGAGTGCCTTTAGAGCAAATCTAAAGGCATTTGTATTCTCCTATATGTCCAAGGGTTCGAACGCTTAGATATTTAAATGTTCGGAATTGTTGGATGGATAAGAGCATAAGGAATTTATACAGTGAGAATAGAAAAGGGGTGTAAAGGAATGAATCAAATAGAGAAGCTGGAAGTGGATAGCATATTAGCGCAACATAAAGAATTTTTTCAAAAAGGAACGACGAATACTGTGCAATTTCGCCTCGAACAGCTGAGCAAATTAAAAGATGCCATTAAGCGTAATGAAGACCGAATTACAAAAGCACTGTACCAGGATCTAGGGAAAAGCGAATATGAGGCGTATTCAACGGAGATTGGCTTTGTATTGGATAGTATGAAGAACACAATGAAGCAAGTGAAGAAATGGATGAAGCCCCAGAAGGTAAAAACACCTCTAGCTTTGTGGCCTTCTAGAAGCCGCATTATTAAAGAGCCATATGGGACAGTACTCATTATCGGGCCTTATAATTATCCGTTCCAATTGCTGATCGAGCCTCTTATTGGAGCAATTGCTGCAGGAAATTGTGCGGTACTTAAGCCTTCAGAACATACACCTCATACAACGCGAGTCGTTCATGAAATGATTAACGAGATCTTTGATAAGAGTTACGTCCGAGTCGTAGAAGGGGAGAAGGAAGCAACGTCAGCACTCATACATGCCCCTTTTGACTATATCTTTTTCACGGGAAGTGTACAGGTTGGAAAGATCGTGATGGAGGCTGCTGCCAAAAATCTAGTCCCCGTAACCTTAGAACTTGGAGGGAAGAGCCCTGTCATTGTAGACAAGACTGCGAACTTAGAGTTAGCAGCGAAAAGAATTGTATGGGGCAAGTTTCTAAATACAGGCCAAACCTGTATTGCGCCAGATTACATGTTGGTACATTCGGAAGTCAAAGACGCTCTCATTTCAAAAATGAAAGAGGTCATCGTGAATTACTATGGAGATGATCCGATGGACAGTAAGGACTATGGCCGCATTGTGAATGAGCGCCAATTCGATAGATTGAATTCAATTCTGGAAAAAGATCGAAATAACGTAATCTATGGCGGTAAATCAGTAAGAGAGAAGTTGTATATCGAACCAACATTACTGGAGGCAGCATCATGGTCTGATGCGGTTATGTTAGACGAGATTTTTGGGCCGCTTCTACCGATTTTGGAATACGATCAGTTAGACCATGCCATTCACACCATTCAAGAGCATCCGAAGCCATTGGCCTTATACTTGTTCACAGAGGATAAGAATTGTGAGGAAGAGGTGCTGCGTAGAATTTCCTTTGGTGGCGGGTGTGTAAACGATACGATTCTTCACATTGCGAATAGTCATTTGCCTTTCGGTGGTGTTGGGAATTCGGGCATAGGCGCCTATCATGGGAAATATAGTTTCGACCTTTTTTCACATCATAAGAGCATTGTTAAGAAGACCACAATAATCGATACCAGTTTTATTTTACCTCCTTACAATGAGAAGAAACTGAGATTGGTCAAAAAGTTCCTACGTTAGAATTTTATTTCTTACCGATATAGGTATCATTAGGATTGTAGCAAGGATGGGATCGATGAACATGGAAGCGAAACGGTCAGCATTAGTGGTAGGAGCAACGGGTTTCATAGGGACTGAGTTAGTGAAATTGCTTTGTAACAGTGAAGAGTATGGACGGGTGAAAATGATCGTTAGACGTCCTGGAACGTACTCACACCCGAAGATAGAAGTACTTGTTCGTGATTTCGATAAAATCATGCAAGAGGATATTGGAGAAGTACAAGATGTGTTCTGCTGCTTAGGCACAACGATCAAAAAAGCAGGGTCTCGAGAAGCATTTCAAAAGGTGGATTTTGAGTATCCGCGCACCATAGCAGCTTTAGCTAAAAAGCAAATGATCGAGCATTTCATCATGATTACCGCAATTGGGGCAAATAAAAAGTCATGGTCTCACTATAATCGTGTAAAAGGGATGATCGAGAGCGAATTGATTGCTCTGGATTTCTCGCGGCTATCTATCTTACGCCCCTCGCTGTTAACAGGGAACCGCGATGAATTTCGGTTAGGGGAAAAGGTTGGGGAAATACTTTTGAAAATGGTAAACCCTCTGCTTGTGGGATCTGCAAGAAAATATCGTTCTATTTCAGGAGAACAAGTCGCATTTGCAATGAAAGTTATCGCCTTACGTAGCAAAGAACAGAAAGTTACCATCTATCCTTCTGATGAAATTGTAAAGTTTACATCGCTTTAGAAGTATAGACCGACCACAAGACTGCCTATCTATTGGCAGTCTTTATTTTTATGCTGTAGGAATGAGCGGCGATTTCTTATGTACGGTGACGGCAGAACAGGTGGAACTTACCGACATCAGAAGAGAATCGGCGTAGAGGGCGAGAAAAAAGAAACAGGGAGACTGCAAGTTTTAGCCGCCTCGTCTCCATGTTCGATAATCATTGTGCCTTTCACCATGTCGATCGTAGTGGATGCTGCTATCGTTGTAAAGGCTTATTTGAAAGGGATCGATTGCTATACCGCTTCGGCTTGGACTTGAACTTAGGGATACGCTTCAATGCTCTGGCGTAACTTAGCACTTTGCGGGCGATGCTCTTGTCGGCCAAGTGCCGGAATATATAAGGGTCGGGATTCGTATTCAGCTCGATGATCCAAGGGCGCAGTCGGTTGTCCAGGCCAATATCCGCGCCGACCATGTTGAGTCCGGGATACGTGCGGCTGAGAGCTTTGGCGGCGTCATATCCGGCTTTGGAAAGGGTCTTCTCGATTTTGGACAGGTTCTCTCCGGAAACAAAAGGCTTCAGCAACGTCCGAACTTCCGTTGGTTTGCCGCCGCTATGGTAATTCGTCACGATCTTCCTCGGGTGAGCGACCCGTCCGATCATACCGGTCATCTCCCAAGCGCGTTTGCGATTGCGTTGGACCATAACGCGGATATCGAACCGGCGGCCCTTGTATTTCAAGAGATGGATTCCTTTCTGAACCAAATAAGGGCGTTTTGGTTTGTTGCGAACGATAGATTGATACATGGAAGGGAACGAATCGAACACGCGCTTCTTTTCTTTCTCTTGATACGAATAGGAGTCGTTGCCTTGTTCTACACGCATGACTCCGTTGCCGTAAGTGCCCGCTTCCGGTTTGATGTAAACCATGGAATAGCGGCGAAGCATCTTACCAAGCGATTTTTCGTTCATTTTGCGGGTTTCCGGCACCAGCATGCGGACTTTCGGGTCTTTCAAAATGGCCTTTGTTTTCAGCCATTTGCTTAAAACGTTCTTTCGAGCGGATGTTTTCAAGCTTCGGCACCTCCTGCCATGTAATATATGCTGACTCTATCCCCCCCGGATTCAGGCAAATGTGGAGATGGAGATGAAATTTGGGGACAAACGAAAGCTGGCTTCATCTGAGAGTTTGAAGCCAGCTTAATTCGCGTATGGCTTATCCGGCTACTTTGCGCTTCGGGTGTAACTCTTTCTTTTGTGAAAAGACAGCGATCGGTAGCGTTGGGCCAGCTTATCGACGGCAGATCCCGACAGAGCGGATGGGCTGGTCGACAGACTTTTGTTAAGCGCGCTTTTGAGTCGAACTTTCTCGGGGTGAACGGAATAAACGTAATTTCCGTACGTCTCAAATTCAGAAAATCCGAACTGCTTTTTTCGGTTGATGTTATTCAGAATGGCTTTAAACCACTTCGTTCCGTGCCTCGCTTCGATTTTGTTCTTGAGCGACCGCAGCTTCGTTTTGTCGAACAACATGTAGTGCGTCACGTAAGAACGGGGACGTGGGGCTTTTGTTCCAAGTAGCTTGCGATAGGTGACGAAATATTCAGGCTGGCTCCAGTTTCGGCAATAGAACAGTTGCTTGCCGTCGGCGTAGAACCGGTGCGGCCGGATCAACACGGTATCGGCGTCGATAACCAAGAAATGCCTCTGTCTCACAACGGAACTGCTGCCGAGTTTCAACAGTTGCTGGTATAACCAGCCGGATCTCTCCCATCTTTTAGAACGGTACGCGATCTGTTTTTTTTGCAAGGGGAGAACCGTACTTTCATGAATGAAGGCACAGCCTTTGAGATGGCAGATGGCTTTGATTTTGGGGCTGTTCGGCGCCACGACGAAAATCCGGCCGATGGGATGCCGCACGTATTTCCTTACACCGTCGATCACATAGGGAAGCGTGTCCAAATCTTTGTCGATGGCCGGAATGACGACGTCGATTTTGATATCAGAGTTCGAGGCCAATGAGAATCCGCTCCTTTTCATAGTCGGTTAACGTCAGAATATGCTGAGCCGATCATTTTGGGTTGGGACTGTTGCCCCCTTACTTTCCCGTCGACAGCTTTTTTTCAACCATGACTCCTTGGATTTTGGGCTGCATCCATCAGATTGACCTCGCCCTGGATAACGTTCCCGATTGGATTTTGTGGCAGGTGTCGCAGCAGAGAGCCCCAGGAACCGATATCTAGGCTGCCGCCGAACCCTTAATTAAAGTAACGTTGATCGTTAGAGGAGCAGAATGCTGAGGCACTACTCCGCTTGTTTTTTCAACTACATAAGTTGAACTAATGTTTTTTCACATTAAAGTCTGATGCAATGTCGATCCTCGCAAATGTTCATCACGATTGTGTACGCCATTAACGGTTGCACATATACTCAAAATACCGAAATTATCGGTGCTCTCAAGCAATGTGAAAGCCAAGGAAAATTCCTCGATCTAAAGGAGGCGAAACGATCGCTGTACACCACTTCCAACCCAAGCATTACCATAACACCATAGGGGCGCACGAAGCCGTACTCAAAATTGCCGACGGCGATTCCGTCGTGACATCCACAGTAGACGCCAGAGGCTTGGACTACAGAGGGGAGAGCGTCGCTGGGCGCGGAAATCCGATGACGGGACCATTCTATGTGGAAGGGGCGCAGCCCGGCGATACGCTTGCCGTACGGCTTGAGTCGATGGTGCCGAGCCGGGATTGGGGCTGGACGTTCAACGTGCTGGCGCGGAACGTCGTCGACCCAATAGCTGCCGCAGCTTTGCCGCCATTCGACATTGTGCGTTGGTCTGTGGACGCTGAGCAAGCTTCGGTTGTTTTGGAAAATCCGACGTCCGGTTTGGCCGGATTGAAGCTGTAAGCGCGCCCGTTTCTGGGCTGCTTTGGCGTTGCTCCTCAGAAAGATCAGGCGATTTCAACGGCAACGAGCGGGGAATACGGTGGGAATATGGACTATAAAGGCCTTGTAGCTGGTGTTACCGTCTTTTTTTCGGTTTTTGCGGAGGGGGCGCTCTTCCATCTTGGGGACGGGCATGCCATTCAAGGCTGTGGGGAGATTGTAGGCACCGGTGTGGAAATATCACTCGACATCCGTTTCACTGTTCAGGTATTGAAGGGGAAAACGATCGGTTGGCAGCGAGGCGAATCGGACACTCACTGGTTTTGCATTGGCAACGCCAGGCCGCTTGATCAAGCACTTCAGCATGCAACGACGGAAATGCTGGCTATGCTGACGAAAGACTACGGCCTGACTGCCTCGGAAGCAAGCCTTCTACTGGGCCAGGCCGTGGAATACGAGGTGGCATAGGATGATTCTCGATGGTGCCGATGTGTCCCAAACGCTGCGCTCATGGACGAGGTTCGCATAACACATATTAAACGTATCCGACATCATGTTAATGATGACGATAACTGAGGAACTCTAGTGCAATAAAAACACGCACGTAGGCAGCCGACCAAACGATCGGCTGCCCTTTCTATGTAAATGGTGATGATGACAACAAAAAGTTAATATTTACAAAAGAACGAATGCTCGATAGTATTTTAGATGTGCTTACACTCGTAATGTATAAAATATAGAAAATAGGGGATTGTACAATCATGACTGAAGAAAAAACAAAAAAGAAGTCATCGCTAAAATACGTTATTGTCGGTGTATTACTGATCATTTTAGCCGTTACGAATCCGAATAAAGACGACTTTACTGATTATGTGAGTAAGAAAGCAGATGCAAATCACTTTGTAGCATCTGTTGCTTTTAAGCTTCTGGGAATGGAAAGAGATAATTATATTTTCTTCTCTAAGTTCTCATTTTATAACGTTAATGGAGACAAAGTTATTGTTTATGGTTTATTAAATGGTGTCTTTTTTAGTTTGTAAACAATGGTTTAACCATACATATAACCGTGTTGAGACATGAAACTTTGAAAGAAGCCTCCCCCAAAAGGAGGCTCTTTATTTGCGCAAAATTAGTTAGTATAAGAGTTTTTAAAAACATGGAATATATAGGTTGACAAAAGGTTGAATTACTCGTATTATACAATTAACACATTGGTAATTGTTAAAAGAGAGAAAAGGTTGTGCTTAGCGTGTCAAACAAAGAGGCCTTAGATCAATATGATGTAAAACAATATCGAACGCCAGATGGCTATACATCAGATATTGCTGTATTTACGATATTGCCTGTTACCATCAAAGAATTCAAACCGCCCGAGATGGATCTCAAGATTATGCTCATCCAGCGGAGTATGTTGAACAGCGAAGGGAAGCGAAATATCGAAGCAGGGAAGTGGGCATTGCCGGGTGGCTTCGTCAATCCAAATGAGACTGCATATGAAAGTGCAAAACGTGAGCTGCAAGAAGAAACAGGTGTAGAGAACATTCATCTTGAACATTATGGTGTTTATGATAAACCAGGACGTGATCCGCGGGGCTGGATGATTACAAATGCACACTTTGCAATTGTTCCCGAACACAAGTTGTCGCAAAGACAGGCAAACGATGACGCTTCAGATGTTCAATTGTTCTCGATAAAAGAGGTTATGAATCTCGATCTTGCGTTCGATCACGCACAAATCATCGCAGATGCGATTCAAGTGATTCGCCAGAAGCTTCTCGAAACGACTGTCGCCAAGGAGTTTCTGCCCGCAGAATTCACGTACTCGGAGCTGCAAGCCGTTCTCCTTACGGTCACAGATGATTCCGCAATTGCGTCGGAACCGGCATTTGCAAGAAAGATCAAATCGCTGCCCTTTATCCAAGAGGTTGTAGGGAAGAAGACTACCCGAACATCGAAACGACCGACACAGTTGTACCGATTTGTCGAAATGGACCTAAACAAATCCATCTACCATACCAGAATGTGATGGATGTTAGCTGATTACAATAAGATGGTGACTAGAGTAAATAGCATTTCGAAGGCGATGTGTGAGGAGTGAAGTGCTAACTTAACTTTATTGTCACTACTCTTTTTTGCAATAACAATTAACAATTATGGAATAGTTAAATTAGAGGAGGAGTACACAATGAAAAAGAAAGCACTCATTAATATCGACTATACAAAGGACTTTGTTGCTGCGGATGGGGCATTGACTTGCGGAGCACCAGGGCAAGCGATTGAAGGGCGAATGACTGAAATTACGAAAGAGTTTATTCAAAGCGGTGATTTCGTTGTTTTCGCTATCGACATTCATAAGGAGAATGACGCATTCCATCCGGAAACGAAGCTGTTCCCGCCGCACAACATTGAGGGAACCGATGGTCGGAAGCTTTTCGGTCAATTGGAGGATCTGTATCAAGCCAATAAAGACGCTAATAATGTCTATTGGATGGACAAAACAAGATACAGTGCATTTGCTGGTACAGACTTTGAGCTTTTACTTCGAGCAAGAGGGATAAATGAACTTCATCTAGTAGGCGTTTGTACGGACATTTGCGTACTCCACACCGCAGTAGATGCTTACAATAAAGGTTTCGATATTGTCGTTCATGAGGATGCCGTTGCAAGCTTTGATGCCGAAGGTCATGTATGGGCACTTAGACATTTCAAAGGATCGCTCGGAGCTGCAGTAGTCAAAAAAGGAGGAAAACAAAGATGAATAAAATTGAGCTTCCGGTTTTCAATCATGGTGATGATAGTCTCGCGCTGCATACCGATAAATATCAAATTAATATGGCGCAGGCCTACTGGCAGAATGGCATGCATAACCGTACAGCAGTGTTTGAAGTATACTTCCGTAAGCTTCCATTTCAGAACGGATATGCGATCTTTGCAGGGTTGGAGCGGGTCATTCGATACTTGTATAACTTTTGCTTTACCGAGAGTGATTTGAGTTATCTTCAGGAAGAAGGATACAGCGAAGAATATCTGGACTACCTTCGGGCCATTCGTTTCACAGGAACCGTTCGTTCGATGAAAGAAGGGGAACTGGTTTTTGCGAATGAACCGATTATGCGAATTGAAGCACCACTGGCGGAAGCACAGCTAATTGAAACTGCGATACTTAATATCGTTAATTATCAAACTCTTATTGCAACAAAAGCATCTCGAATTAAGCAAGTAGCAGGTGAGGATTATTGCATGGAGTTCGGAACCCGGCGAGCACAAGAACTGGATGCCGCGATTTGGGGTACGAGAGCTGCGTATCTTGCGGGATTCGAAGCAACGTCGAATGTAAGGGCAGGGAAGTTATTTGGCATCCCTGTCTCGGGCACACACGCTCATGCAATGGTTCAAGCCTATCGAGATGAATATAAGGCATTTAAAGCGTATGCAGAAACGCATAAAGACTGCGTATTCCTTGTTGATACCTATGACACACTGAGATCTGGTGTCCCTACGGCAATCAAAGTGGCGAAAGAGTTCGGTGAGCGTATCCACTTTAAGGGTATCCGACTTGATAGTGGAGACTTAGCGTATTTATCGAAAGAAGCCCGTAAAATGCTTGATGAAGCAGGCTTCCCGAATGCGAAGATCTATGCCTCAAACGATCTTGATGAACAAACCATCATGAACTTGAAAACGCAGGGGGCTAGAATAGATGTGTGGGGCATTGGAACCAAGCTGATTACAGCATATGATCAACCCGCGTTGGGTGCTGTATACAAGCTGATCTCGATTGAAGACGAAAACGGAGATATGGTCGACACGATCAAAATCAGTTCGAATCCTGAGAAGATTACGACCCCTGGACGCAAGCGTGTATTCCGTATCGTCAACAAGGCGAATGGGAAATCAGAGGGCGACTACATTGCACTGGAACATGAAGAACCGCAGTCGGAACAGCGCTTGCATATGTTTCACCCCGTTCACACGTATATTGCAAAATTCGTAACGGGATTTGAAGCGAGAGAACTTCATCATACCATCTTTGAAAGCGGGAACTTGGTGTACGATGTTCCTACGCTTAAAGAAATTAGGGAGTTTGTAAAAGAAAATCTTGATGTATTATGGGATGAATATAAACGGACGCTCAATCCAGCAGAATACCCTGTTAACCTCAGTCAAGAATGCTGGAATAATAAGATGCGGTTGATTGAAGAAGTTCGAAATAGAGTTCAAGCGGCTCTCGAAGCTTAGAAGGAGGCTGGATGAGATGGCGAAAATTGGGATTTATGGATCATCCTTTGACCCGATCACGAATGTTCATCTTTGGACAGCAAGCACCGTAGCGCATCGTTGCAAGCTGGACAAGGTGATTTTCCTGCCTTGTTCCAGTAAGCGGCAAGATAAACAAATGAATGTGTCGGATGAACATCGAATGAACATGGTTCGGATTGCGATTGAGGGCAACGACAAATTTGAAGTTGACGATTTTGAGATGAATCAACCTGTTTGGGAAATTGCCACGTACAAAACAATGAAGCATTTTCGAGCGAAATATCCGAATGACGAAGTGTATTTCATCATGGGTGCTGATCTGCTCATCGATATCGGTGAAGGGAAATGGAAGCGGGCAGAGGAACTAATTCGTGAAAATAAGTTCATTGTCATGGCAAGAGACGGCATCAATATGCTGTCGGCCATTAGCAAATCTCCAATTCTTCGAAATGCAGATGATGGCCACACGTTTCATTTGATCGACAAAGGGCTGGCAATGGAGATTAGCTCTAGTTACATCAGAGACGAATTCAAAATGGGCGGAGAGCCGCGCTACTTGGTTCCTGATCAGGTTTACGATTACATTCAAATCAATCACCTATACAAATAGTGAAAGGGGAAGCGGGATATGACTAAGCAAACCGAAATCATCAACGCACTGCATGTGAAACGTACGATTGTGCCTGCGGAAGAGATTCGTAATCGGGTGAATTTCCTTAAAGACTACTGCCGTACAACGGGAGCGAAAGGATTTGTGTTAGGAATCAGCGGGGGGCAGGACTCGACACTTGCAGGTCGATTATCCCAATTGGCGGTTGAAGAACTTCGTGCAGAAGGCTATGAAGCCAAGTTCATTGCAATCCGTCTGCCTTATGGGACACAAAAAGATGAGGACGATGCTCAGCTTGCTTTACAATTCATTAATCCTGACGATGCGCTTACGTTTAATATAGAGGCTCCTGTAGATGGATTTGCAGAAGCTTATGAGGGTGCTGACGGAAGGGCCCTTTCTGATTACCACAAAGGGAACGTGAAGGCAAGAATGCGTATGATTGCACAATATGCTGTTGCAGGCGAGCATCAATGTCTTGTTGTGGGAACCGATCATGCCGCAGAAGCAATCACTGGCTTCTACACCAAGTTTGGTGATGGCGGAGCTGATGTTCTCCCGCTAGCTGGACTTACAAAAGGTCAAGGGCGTGAACTCTTGATCGCGATGCATGCACAAGAACGTCTATATCTGAAGACGCCAACTGCAGATCTTCTCGACAACAAGCCGCAACAAGCTGATGAAGCTGAGCTTGGGTTGGAATATACCGTACTGGATGAATATCTAATCGGCAGCGAAGTTGCTCCAGACGCGAAGGTGAAGATTGAAACCCGCTACGAGGTGACACAACACAAACGGGAACTGCCAGTGACACCATTCGACCAATGGTGGAAGTAATCTATAACGTAGTGAGGAATATGTAGCCCAAGCGAAGGCGTGGCAGCACGCACTATACCAGCTAATAGCTTGTCAAGATTACCAGTAAAGTGAACCTTAGTCATGTGGTATAGTGAAAAATAAGTATGACAAATAACCTTCCAATCCCTTTGTTTTGGAAGGTTACACCAACATGAAATGATTAAGCAGAACGGAATGTTTTTTTACTTTTAAGGATGACATAAAGCCAATGAACCAGTTTATTCGCACATGCGATCAGAGCTACTTTATGAGGCTTCCCTTCGGCTCTCTTGCGATCATAGAAATCTTTAAGTCGCATATTACGAGAACGGATGAGTCCACACTGGACAGCCATAACTAACGCATAACGAAGTTGCCGGGAACCACGTTTGGTAATTCGATTCCGTGTTGCCGTAAACTTTCCTGAAGCGAATACACTTGGGTCAATGCCTGCAAAGGCTACTAGTTTCTTTGGATGATCAAAACGGTCGACTGCTCCAATTTCCGATAAAATTGTTGCCGCAATTTTATTACCAATACCGGGAATCGACTGGATTAAATCATATTCTTCAATTTCTTTAGCAAGAGCATCTATGTTCTCTTCCAATCGAGATAGATGCTCTTGGTACTGAATAATGAGTGAAATCAAAACTTTTAGATTGATCAAGTGACTAGAGGTACATGGTTTGTTGAAAAGGATTTTGTTTTGCTGCATCCAACAACCGCTCAACTCGTACACAGATCCAACTCTCTGAACGCCCTCGTCTTGAAGAAAGCAGTTCTTTAATTTTGGACTTAAGCGTGCCTTCGTCCGATTGCAATACCAAATAGGAAGTTGGAAACTCATTTAAAAATCGAAGTGAGATACTAGAATATATGTCCCCGAAAACACCTTTTGTACGTAGGGAAAACTTGATCAAGAACAGCTTGAAACTGCAGTTTAGTTTGTACACACATTTTTGAAAGAGACTCATATTGTCTGGTTAGATAACGCAGATTAAGCAGTTGTACACCTCTTTTTTTATAGGGTTCAAATTCTTCTTTGTAGACAACTCTCCCAACAGAAAAGCATCAGCAGCATCCGTCTTCACTTTACGAAGGTTGGACTTTCTAAGCCGATTTGAGATGAGTGGATTAATGACAATATACAAATAATGATGCTCCTCTAAGAACTGAACAACGGGAC